>ENA-OURV01000100-OURV01000100.1-human-gut-metagenome-genome-assembly--contig:-NODE-100-length-69362-cov-3.941680_pt1 | contig 69362 bp, 61 predicted proteins | sample MGYA00242141_ERZ509072 | MGnify/ENA primary metagenome ERZ509072 (study PRJEB26280, sample SAMEA2338763) | human gut metagenome | biome: human gut; feature: human-associated habitat; material: faeces... | reverse complement strand
GGACGGTGGTTTGTTCCGGATCCGTTGGCTGAAAAATACGCTTCCATTTCTCCTTATATGTACTGCGGTGGAAATCCGATAATGTACATTGATACCGACGGCAAAAAGATAGTTATTTCCGGCACATTGAAAGAAAAGGCACTTGAACAATTACAAGGGAGGATGAAAGGTGCTATTACCCTTAGTATGGATGAAAATGGCGGAGCATTAACTTATACTGTCAATAATGCTGAGAAAAAATTGAAGCGAAATGCCAAGCTTTTGGCAAGAATCATTGATGATCAATCAATAACTGTAAATCTTATAACAACACATGAATATCAAACATCTACCAAAAACTTAATGGTTGGGGGGTCATTTATGGGGAATAAAGTTTCTATTGACAGCGATGGAAATACACAAGTTAATGCCTTTCAAGAGGTGAATCCTAATGTTTTAGGAGATATAGATGAGTTTAAAAACACTCCAGGTAAAATGATAATGCATGAAGTGAGCGAGTCATACGCAGGCGCACAAATTTCTAAAAAAACAGGGATAGATGCTCCAATGGCAACCAGAGAACAGAAAGAAGATCCTTACAGTGTCTATAATAAAGCACATAATAGAGCTACGCCACAGAATACGGTAAAAGATATATTCTATGATAGATATGGGGATAGAACTGATGACATACAAAAAGCTGTTAGAGTAGAATGGTATGTTACTAAAGGCTTTCGAAAAAGGATAATTCAAAAACTATAATAAATTAGATATGAGGACATTGTTATTATTATTTATTGCAAGTATGCTTATTGGGTGTTCTGTTATGAATAACAATTCTCTTTGCAGAGAAGACAAATCAAATAGGGCAACTCTGTTTAAAATCAAATCCATACAGGATAAGGGGAAGTTTTATATTATCTATGCAAAAAGAAATGATTCCCTGTTTAAGATTCTTAGTGACCCTAAAGTGAAAGCTAATGGTGAAAAAATTAAAGTTAATCATTATTATAAACTTGAGTTGAAGAAAATTTTTCCACGTGATTCTATATTTGGTATAGCAATAGCTCCTAATGCGGGTATAGTAGGTTTTGATTATGGAGGAAAAACAATTTATAAAGAAAAAAAATCACACAATAAAGTGTATAGAGCTAAAAACTTAAAGGGATTGTATCTTGATAATGACCTAAATAGGTAAATAGCTTAGATGATGATTGCGGAGTGGTCTAAATTTAGACCACTCCGCTAAATCAAACGCTCCTTACTTTCTATACTCTCTTTTCCTTCTCTCCTCTCTATACACTAAAAAAGCCAATGCTAAAGCTAAAGCCAACGCCAACGCTATAAACAATACACTTTCAACTATTAATTTGCTATATTTGTTCGGTTTTAGAATTTTTGATAGGATGAAAATACTAGTTTTAATACCGGCCAGATATGCTTCATCTAGATTCCCCGGTAAGCCATTAGCAATAATCAAAGGTAAACCTATGATCCAGAGGGTTTACGAGCAATCCATGAAGGCATACGATGATGTATGCGTTGCCACAGACGATGAGCGGATATACAACAAGGTAAAGGAGTTTGGCGGAAGGGTCGTTATGACATCAACCGAGCATCAAAGCGGTACAGACAGATGTCTTGAGGCATTGGAGAGATTCTCAGCGGAGGCGGGGGTACGCTATGATGCTGTAATAAATGTGCAGGGAGATGAACCATATATACAGCCGGAGCAGATAAGGCTCGTAGGTGAGCTTCTTGCAAAAGACAATGCAGACATAGCAACTCTTGTAATGCGTGTAGACAGCGTGGAGGAGTACAATAACAGCAACTCTCCAAAAGTTGTAACAGACAAAGAGGGTTATGCGCTCTATTTCAGCAGATCACCAATTCCATTTTCAAGGGGTGCAGAGGTAACGGACGAGGTGTTGAAAAACGGAAGATTTTACAGACATGTGGGGATGTACGGGTACAGGTCCTGTGTTCTCAAAGAGATCTGCACTCTTCCTCAAAGTTTCCTCGAAAAAACAGAGAAACTTGAGCAGTTGAGATGGCTCGAAAACGGATACAGGATAAAAACTGCAATCACCGAGTACAAAACACATGCGGTTGACACCCCGGAGGATTTAAAATATCTTAATGAGACAGATTTGTAACATAATACAGAATTTAACTTTTTAGACAATTTTCTTTTGAAAAAATAACTATCTTTGCCAATGTTTGACGGACTGTTTTGTTTTTACAGAGGATGTGGAGGCAAAATGGTGTTTTATTGTAGTAATCACATTTTAATTATATACAAAATGAAAAAATTATCTTTCAGATTTCTAAGTCTCATGGTTTTGAGCTTAGCACTTGTTGCTTGTAGCAATCCATCAAAGATGGCCAAGTATGCAAGCATGGTTACAACCAATTGTGAACCTCAGGTTCTAGAGGCTGTTGCAGGTAAGATTGATGCAACATATTCAGTAACATTCCCCGGTAAATATTTCCTTAAAAAAGCTATTTTGGAGATCACCCCTGTAATGGTTTACCAAGGTGGTGAGGTTGCAGGTGAAACTTTCACTCTACAGGGTGAGAAAGTTCTTGAAAACTACACAACTGTTCCTTTTGAGCAGGGAGGTACATACAAGAGAAATGTATCCTTCAACTATGTTCCAGGAATGGAGAAAGCTGTTTTGGAGCTTAGAGCTACCGTTTACAACAAAACCAAAACCAAAAAATTTGTTTATCCTGCTCCATTCAAGATTGCAGACGGAACAAATACAACCTATATGTTAGTTTGCACAGAGGGTACACCTACATTTGAGGCAGATAACTATCAGAAGATTATCAAAGAGCAGAAAGAGAGCCAGATCCTTTATGTAATCAATCAGGCAGAGGTTAGAAACAGCCAGCTTACAAAGAAAGAGATCAAAGAGTTTGAGGAGTTCCTTAAATCCGTTGCAAATGATGAGAGAAGAACCCTTACCTCTAATGACATTATAGCTTACGCTTCACCAGACGGTAAAGAGGCATTGAACGCATCTTTGTCTGAGAAGAGAATGAACACTGCAACCAAAGCTTTCCAGAAGAAGATTGCCAAGAAAAACAAAACTGCTTTAGACGCAGATCTTAATGCTTCACACGTAAATGAGGACTGGGAAGGTTTCCAGGAGTTGGTTTCTGCATCTAACATAGAGGACAAAGAGCTTATTCTAAGAGTTCTTTCTATGTACTCAGATCCAGCTGTAAGAGAGCAGGAGATTAAGAATATGTCATCTGTATTCCAGATTTTGGCAGACAAGATCCTTCCTCAACTTAGAAGAGCAAGAATCATTGCCAATGTTGATTACAAGAACTGGACAGATGATGAGATCAACGACATGATAGAGAACAATATAGATGAGTTAGACGAAGAGGCATTGCTTTATGCAGCTGCAACTCTTAAGAAGAATCCTGCTGACAAGATGAAACTATACGAGCAGGCAGCTAAGAAATACAATAGCAGCCGCGCATATAACAACATGGCAGTTCTTTATCTTATTCAGGGTAAAGCAGCAGATGCAAAGAGCGCTCTTGACAAGATGTCTGAGAAAACTCCAAGCTACTATAACAATATGGGTGTTGTAGCCATGCAACAGGAGAACTACAAGGCTGCTGCAGATTATCTTTCAAAATCTAATCTGCCTGAGGCTAAATACAATCAGGCTGCTTTGGATATCTTAAACGGTAAATACCAGCAGGCAGTTGCTGCTCTTGCAGGTACAGGCGCCGAGAACGAGGCTCTTGCATACTTGCTAGTAGGCGAGAACGCAAAAGCAGGTGCTGCTATCCACTGCAAATGTCCTAAATCCAACTACCTTAGAGCTATTGTAGCTGCTCGTCAGGGCAACTCTGCAGCTGCTAAAGAGTTTATTGAGAAGGCTTCTAAAGATGAGAAGTTGGCAGCAAGGGCTAAGAATGATATTGAGTTTGCAAAACTATAAAACTGTCTAAAAAGTCAACTGCCACATTACGTTTGTTTTACAAGCTTTGCATTTGCACTTTTTACACAATTTTAAAAGATTTTATAGGGTGGTCTCACAGGCCACCCTTATTTTGTTGCATTAACTACCAATAGTTTAATTAAATTTGCAACAAATCTGTAACAGCATGAGCAATTTATTATTATTTACCAATAGCTATCCTTTTGGCAATGGCGAGACATTTTTGGACGATGAGATTCCATATCTTGCCGGCAGGTTTGATGAAATCTATATACATCCTCTCTATATCCCGGCAGATGCCGCCACGCTCTCCATAAATAATAAAAATTGCTTTAAGTTTAAAAGCATAAAGATTTGCGAAGCTCTTATACCATTTGATCATAAAGACAAGAAGGGACTTATAAGAAAGGGGCTTAAAATCATCCCTCCACAATGGCAGATTACAGAGTTTTTTTCAAAGGGTTGTTTCCTGCACGCCAAAAAATTAAGACTGTTTTTTAATTACTCGCTCATATACAACTCCATTATTGCAGACAAATCTCTTGTCAACAAGATTTTATGCGAACTAAACGAGTGCAGTGTTGCCTATTTCTACTGGGGAGACAAATCTGCCCTCCTTGTGCCGGAGTTAAAAAAACTAATAGCACACAAGTTTAAAAAGTCTGCAGACAAGATGCCGGCATTTGTTGTACGGTTTCATGGTTCGGACCTTTACGAGGAGGTAAAAGGATACCTACCATTTAGAAAGCATCTTCTCCCGCAAATAGACTATGCCGTCACTATTTCAAAAAACGGAAAGGAATATATCAAAAACAGATATCCCGGCATTCAACCCAAGAATGTATGCACATACAGGTTAGGCAGTTGCGGTGACAATATTCCAAAAAGGATAGGACCGGAGTTTGAAGGCTCGCTGTTTCACATTATAAGCTGCTCCAACATTATTCCGCTAAAACGTGTAGGGCTTATTGCAGACGCCCTGAAGATTGTCCAAAACGACGTGGCTTTTTTAGAAAGGATGTGGGAAAACGGCTATGACGGAATAAAATGGACTCACATTGGAAACGGCCCGCTCTTAAATGAGATTAAAGAAAAAACAACGTTGGAGGAGGATGGAGAGGTAGTATATGACCTTAAGGGAGAGATGGAACATAACAATGTTTTAAACTATTACAGACAAGAAGATTGCGATCTTTTTGTTCAGGTAAGCAGTAGCGAAGGTGTTCCGGTTTCCATTATGGAGGCTCTGTCGTTTGGTATTCCGGTACTTGCCACAAATGTAGGCGGGGTTGGTGAGATTGTCTATAACAGAGATTCGGATCCTTTTGGGAAATTGGTCAATGCAGATATTACCACTACCAATCTTGCAACAGAAATAGAGAACTTTATCCTTTTGCCTCCCGACAAATTACTCAACATGAAACGTGCTGCCCGCACCGAGTGGGAACTTGGCTGGGACAGCACTAAGAACTATTCTGCCTTTGCAGATTTTTTAGTAACACTGTAAGTTTACCCTCGCACAGCTTTTAATCGAGTTTTAAGACAGCCATAAACGCACTCTGCGGTACCTCTACATTACCAACCTGACGCATACGGCGTTTACCTTTCTTCTGCTTCTCCAACAGCTTGCGCTTACGGGAAATATCACCTCCATAACATTTGGCAGTAACATCCTTTCTTACAGCCTTAACCGTTTCACGAGCAATAATCTTTGCACCTATTGCAGCCTGAATCGCAATATCAAATTGCTGTCTTGGGATAAGCTCCTTTAGCTTTTCACACATTTTACGCCCAAAGTCATAGGCATGATCTCTATGTATAAGGCTCGACAATGCATCCACCTGCTCTCCATTAAGAAGTATATCCAACTTTACAAGATCTGCCTGCCGGTAATCGATGATATGGTAATCAAATGAGGCATATCCCTTTGAGATAGACTTGAGTTTGTCATAAAAATCAAACACTATCTCTGCAAGAGGAATATCGAAGCTCAGTTCAACTCTATCTGCCGTAAGGAAATGCTGGTTAATAAGCGTACCTCTTTTATCCAGGCACAACTTCATTACCGGCCCAAAGAAATCTGCACGTGAGATAATCTGCGCCCTAATATATGGCTCCTCTATATAGTCTATAAGAGTAGGTGCGGGAAGCCCGGATGGATTGTGAACATCAACCACCTCTCCCTGTGTTGTATATACTTTGTAAGAAACGTTTGGAACTGTGGTGATACAGTCCATGTTAAACTCCCTGTAAAGCCTCTCCTGAACAATTTCAAGATGAAGAAGCCCAAGGAATCCACACCTGAAACCAAACCCAAGGGCAAGCGAACTCTCGGGGTCAAATACAAGTGATGCATCGTTAAGCTGCAATTTCTCCAAAGATGATCTTAAATCCTCATATTGGTCTGTTTCAACCGGATAAACACCTGCAAAGACCATAGGTTTCACCTCCTCAAAACCTGCAATTGCATTACTGCAAGGGTTGTCTATTCTTGTAATGGTATCACCAACCTTAACTTCAACAGCACTCTTTATACCACTTATTATATAACCCACATCCCCTGTCTTAATCTCATCTTTGGGACACAACTTCATCCTTAAAACACCAACTTCATCTGCAACATACTCCTTTCCGGTATTAAAGAATTTAACCTTGTCTCCCTTTTTAATAGTTCCGTTCTCAACCTTAAAATATGCTATAACACCTCTGAATGAATTGAATACAGAGTCAAATATCAATGCCTGGAGAGGGGCATTGGGGTCTCCCTGCGGAGCAGGAACCCTCTCAACAATATCATCCAAAATTTCCGGCACACCTATACCTGTCTTGCCGCTGGCAAGGAGGATCTCTTCGCTTTTACATCCCAAAAGGTCTACTATCTGATCCTTTACTACCTCCACCATGGCACTGTCCATATCTATCTTGTTAATGACGGGTATAATCTCCAGATCGTGGTTAAGTGCAAGGTACAGATTGGATATCGTCTGTGCCTGAATTCCCTGTGTTGCATCTACAACAAGCAGAGCGCCTTCGCAAGAGGCAATAGCCCTTGATACCTCATACGAGAAATCCACATGACCCGGAGTGTCAATGAGATTAAGAATATATTTCTCACCTCCACGAACATACTCCATCTGAATTGCATGGCTCTTTATGGTAATACCTTTCTCCTTCTCCAAATCCATTGAATCGAGAACCTGATTCTCCATCTCCCTGTCCGACAGTGTGTGCGTGGCCTCTAATAATCTGTCGGCCAAAGTACTCTTTCCATGGTCTATATGTGCTATAATGCAAAAGTTCCTTATATTCTTCATCTACATTTAATCTAAAAGCGGTAATTATGTTTGCAAAGATAATTCAATTTTGTATTATCTTCGCACTGCGGCTTTGGCATCTTGCTTTTATGATACTGTTTACAACTTAAACAGCATTCAAGCCTCCTGAATTAGACACTAAATAACACTTAAAACATAGAAATTCTTACATGTATAACATTGAACAATTAAATGATATAGCCTCTCAGGTAAGGAGAGACATTATCAGAATGGTCACAGATGCCCAGTCTGGACATCCGGGCGGCAGCCTCAGCAGTGCCGATGTAATGACCGCGCTCTTCTTTAAGGTATTAAAGCACAACCCTGCAAACTGGAGCAGAACAGGTAGAGGAAACGACATGTTCTTCCTCTCTGCCGGGCATATCTCCCCTGTATTTTACAGTGTATTGGCAAGGAGCGGTTATTTTCCTGTTAAGGAGCTTGCCACATTCAGAAAATTTGGCACAAGGCTACAGGGTCATCCATCTACAGATCATAATCTTCCGGGAGTATATGAAGCTGCCGGTTCGCTTGGACAGGGATTGTCTGTTGCAATAGGAGCCGCTTTGAGCAAGAAGATAGACAACGATCCAAATTATGTTTACGTTTTACTTGGAGACGGAGAGCAGGAGGAGGGTCAGGTATGGGAAGCTGCCATGTTTGGCGCACACCATAAAGTTGACAATCTTATAGCTATCACAGACTGGAACCACCAACAGATAGACGGCAATATAGATGATGTTGCAGGAGTTGGCGAGTTAGACAAAAAATGGGAAGCTTTCGGCTGGAGGGTGATTATTACAGATGGCCATAATATGGAGAAGATTATCTCTGCTCTTGAAGAGGCCAAAAGAACCGCAAAGGAGAACAACTCCCCTGTAATGGTGCTGTTAAAGACAGAGATGGGAGAGGGTGTAGACTTTATGCGCGGCACCAATGAGTGGCACGGCAAGGCCCCAAAACCAGAGCAGGCAGAGAAGGCTCTTGCACAACTAAAAGAGACACTTGGAGATTACTAAAATCCAAGTGACAGTAATAACCAGATAACATTAAATTTATGATAAAAGAAAATTTCATAAACAGAGGCAGCAAAGATACAAGAAGCGGTTTTGGAGCCGGGCTGCTTGAAGCCGGAAAGCAGAATGAGAATATTGTTGCCCTATGTGCAGACCTTGTAGGCTCTGTAAAGATGGGAGATTTTGCAAAAGAGTTTCCAAACAGATTTTTCCAGGCAGGCATAGCCGAGGCCAACATGATTGGCGTTGGTGCAGGCCTTGCCTTAAGCGGTAAGGTTGCTTTTGTTGGTACATTCGCCGCATTTGCAACAGGAAGGGTTTACGACCAGATAAGGCAGGCTGTCTGCTATTCTAACACAAACGTCAAGATTGCAGCTTCTCACGCGGGAATTACACTTGGAGAGGATGGCGCAACCCACCAGATATTGGAGGATATAGGACTTATGAGGATGTTGCCTAATATGGTTGTCATTAACCCATGTGACTACAACCAGACTAAAGCAGCTACAATAGCGGCAGCAGCACACAACGGACCTGTTTATTTGAGATTCGGGCGTCCATCAGTTCCTAATTTTACCCCATGCGACCAGAAATTTGAAATAGGAAAAGCACTAAAACTAATTGATGGATGCGATGTTACAATCTTTGCAACCGGGCATCTTGTATGGGAGGCGATACAGGCTGCAGACGCACTTGAATCTGCCGGCATAAAGGCAGAAGTCATAGATATCCACACCATTAAGCCTTTAGATGTTGCTGCTGTCTTGGAATCTGTGGCAAAGACAAAAGCTGCAGTTGTGGCAGAGGAGCATTTTATTGCCGGCGGTCTTGGAGAGGCTATCTGCGGGACTCTATGTGCAAACGGAAAGGCTGTACCTGTTGAATTTGTTGCAATAGACGACAAGTTTGGGCAGAGCGGCACACCATCTCAGCTGATGAAGGCATACGGATTGGATGCAGAGCATATTGTTGAAGCTGCAAAGAACGTTATAACAAGAAAATAATCTATCATGATTGAAGATTCCGAAATTCTTGAACTATACAACAAAGACTCAAAGGACGAGGCATTCAATCATATTGTACGAAAATATTCAGAACGATTGTATTGGCACATCAGGGAGCTTTGCGGCTCCCATGATGATGCCGATGACCTTTTGCAGACAACCTTCATAAAGGTATGGAATGCACTTCCCACCTTTAGAAATGACTGTAAGCTCTACACATGGATATGGCGTATAGCCACCAATGAAACCCTTACATTTTTAAGGAGAAAAAAGATTATCTCCTTTCTCTCTTTACAGAATTATAGCACATACCTGCAGGAGAAGATGGAGGATGAGCCATACTTTGACGGAGACAAGTTACAACTTCTTTTGAACAAGGCCATAATAGCCCTTCCTCCACGGCAGCGAGCAGTTTTCAGTCTAAGATATTTTCAAGAGATGAAGTACGAAGAGATATCGGAGATAATGGGAATATCTGTAGTTGCGCTAAAAGCCTCATACCATCATGCCTATAACAAGATAAAGACCATTTTACAGGATGAGTGGGACAATTGAGCTTATTAATTGAGCAATGCAATTAATCTTTTGAGATAAACGATAGTCTAATTTACAGAAGAATATTTAGAGGATATGAACAAGAATGACAATATTATGGATTCCCTTAACAGATGCCCTTTCAAATTGCCGGCAGGATATACCAACAAAGTTGAGGAAAGTGTCCGCAAAAAGATAGAAAAAGAGGAGACAGGCAATATGGCTCTGCTCAAGCCTAACTTTGCACTCCTTCTCACATTCGTCGCTATCCTTGGAATAGGTTACGGCATAATGAATTGGGCTACCCCAAAAGATTATACGGGAGTTGCAAATGAAACGGAGAGCACCGCAGTTGCCGCTAATGAAGATTATGGCAATGAACTGTTTGATACTATTCCCAATAATCGTTTGAGCTCTGAGGAGGAGGCTATAGAGGATTATCTTATAGAGACCGGCTTTACTGTAACAGCTTTAGCATCCATCGAGTAACCAAAAACAATATACAATAGACATATATGAGATACATTATTTCATTAGCAATCAGCTTAATATTAATGTCGGGCAGTCTCTTTGCTCAGAATAGAGAGGATAACGAGCCTTGTTGCGAACAGTCCGAACAGACAACAGACAACAAGCAAAAAAAGGAGGAGCAGAAGAGGAATCATCAAGAGATGAGAGAGATGATCCAGGCAAAAAAGATAGCCTTCTTTACAGAATATTTGGATCTTACGCCAAGTGAGGCAGAAAAATTCTGGCCGCTGTACAACAGTTTTTGGAAACAGAGGATGGATGCTCACAAAAACGCAAAGATTGCCCTCAAGAACCTTAATAAAGCGGTAAACTCCACAGAAGAGACTCCTGATTCTACAATAAAATCTCTTATGGAGAAATATATATCATTAAGTAAAAAGGAGTTTGAGATAATGGATGATATGTTTGGCAAGATGAATAGCATATTACCTGTAAAGAAGGCCGCCAAACTGATTAGTGCCGAGGAAAAATTCAGAGAGCAGCTCATAAGACAGCTCAAGGAGAAAAAGGATTAGATCTTCTACAAGTAAAAGTTGAACATAAGTCTTTTAAAAGGCTCGTTGTCTGCACCGCAGATAACGAGTTTTTCTTTTTCCACGCAAACTGCAGAAGTCTTTACCCCCTTTTCAAACTCCATAAGCAGACGTTTGACCGGCTTATGCGCAACAGTAAAGACTTCGCACATACGTATAAGGTTCAATGTTTCTATCCCATGCTTCCCCACAAACTCCGTTTTCCTTATAAACTCCCGCCCCTCCGTTACAGGGAGAATAATTGCCAACCTACCACCCGTTTTGAGAAGTCTTAAAGTATTGTTGAGCAGATCCATCTGCGAAAGGGAATCTGTATGTTTTGCATTTACCATCCTGGTACCAGAGCTTTTAAGCGAATTTATAAAATATGGCGGATTAGTAAAGATGAGATCATATTTTTTGTCGGGAAGCGGGACATAATCTTGTAAGGCTACATGCTGCAAACCAACCCACGGCCATGGGGAGGCGGATACATTTTCCAAGGCATCTGCATACGCATTATCCTCTATCTCTATACCTGTAATAGTGCAACCGTGGCTACAGACGCCACCCGTTGCCACGCAGTCATGCTGTTCATCTAACCGTTGGGCGCACATAAGTGCAATAACCCCGGTTCCGGTTCCTATATCGAGGAAATTGGCGTCTGAAGGCAGAATATTCATCCAGGAACCAAGCAGCACTCCGTCTGTATTCACCTTCATTGCAGTTCGCTGCTGTGTTATGCCAAATCTCTTGAATCTAAAGCCTGCCATCCTTCATCTCAAATATTCTGTCACTCATCTGCGCCAGCTCGCGTTCGTGAGTAACTATTACAATGGTCTGCCCGAGCTTGTCCCTTAATTTAAAGAAAAGATCGTGCAGCTCCGCTTTATTTTTGCTGTCTAAGTTTCCCGACGGTTCATCGGCAAACAGCACTGCCGGGCTGTTTATCAACGCCCTTGCAATGGCAACCCTCTGCTGCTCTCCACCGCTGAGCTCCTTTGGCTTATGTTCAAGTCTTTCTCCCAATCCCAAATCGGATAACAGCATTACAGCCCTTTCTCTTATATCAGCCTCCTTTTTCTTCTCTTTGTTATTGCAATTGTATATCCGGGCCGGCAACATTACATTTTCCAAGGCAGTAAATTCCGGCAAGAGGTGATGAAACTGGAATACAAAACCTATTTTGCTGTTTCTGAACAATGCCAGACCATCTCCCTTTAATTTTGATATATCAGTTCCGTCTATTATCACCTCCCCACTTGTAGGTGGAAGGAGCGAACCCATAATCTGCAAAAGAGTAGACTTCCCGGCACCGCTGGCACCTACAATAGAGACAACCTCCCCTTTGTTGATTTTAAGATTTATATTCTTAAGGACATGCAGTTGTCCGAATGATTTATTTATATTATTGCAGATTATCACTTTGCACTTTGTTTATTTCGCAAAGGTAAACAAAAAGAGGGGGACCGTCAAACCGATCCCCCTCCTCTTGGTTAGATTATAGTATCAAATGATTAAAATATCACAATATAAAAGTTCATAGTAAAATATAACCAAAGCCAAAGTTTAATTATAGTACTACTCCTCCTTCTCACTTGCTTCGTAAGCCTTAAGCAGTTTGTCTTGAACATCTGCAGGCACCTGTTGGTAATCTGCAAAACTCATTGTAAATGTTGCTCTTCCGCTTGTAAGCGAACTTAGAGTTGTAGAATATTTATACAATTCTGCCAATGGAACTCTTGCCCTAAGCACCTCGAATCCCTTCTCGCTGTTCATTCCCTCTATGATAGCTCTGCGGTTTTGAAGGTCAGACATAACATCTCCCATACAGTCTGACGGTACAAGGATCTCAACATTGTAGATAGGCTCCATGATCTTAGGACCGGCCTTCTTGAATGCCTCTTTAAATGCATTTCTGGCAGCAAGTTTAAATGCCATTTCGTTTGAATCTACGGGGTGCATCTTACCATCATATACATATACTCTAATATCACGTGCATATGATCCTGTAAGAGGTCCCTCATTCATCTTCTCCATAACACCTTTAAGGATTGCAGGCATAAATCTGGCATCAATTGCACCGCCTACTATACAGTTATAGTATTCAAGTTTTCCGCCCCACTCTAGAGGGTACTCCTCTTTTCCTTTGATATTAAGGACATAATCCTGTCCGTCTGCTTTAAACTTGTTGTTCTGAGGTGCTCCCTCTGTGTATGGCTCAATGATAATATGAACCTCGCCAAACTGACCTGCTCCGCCGGACTGTTTCTTGTGTCTGTAATCCGCTCTTGCAACCTTTGTGATGGTCTCACGATATGGGATTCTTGGAGCAAACAGATCTATATCCAATTTATGTATATTGTTTATCTGCCACTTAAGAATATTTATATGATGCTCTCCCTGTCCGCTCAAGATAGTCTGTTTAAGTTCTTTTGAATACTCAACAATAATGGTAGGATCCTCTGCACTCGCCCTGTTAAGGATCTCGCCAAGTTTTTCGTCATCCTTCTCCTCTTTAGCCTTTATAGCCGTGCGGAATTTAGGAGCAGGGAACTGTGTAGGGGCAAACTCCCAGTCGCAACCGACAGCATCTAATGTCTGGTTTGTCTTAACACTCTTTAGTTTTACGGTACATGCTATATCGCCTGCACAAACCTCGGAGATCTTCTCTCTCTTCTTACCGGCAGATGCGTATATAATTGAGATACGCTCCTTGTTGCCGTTGACAGGATTTACAAGGTCCATTCCCTCTGTAAGTTTGCCTGACATAACCTTAAAATATGTTACTTCACCAAGATGCTGTTCCATTCCTGTCTTGTAAACAAACAACGAAGTAGGACCGTTTGAATCCACTTTCACCTCTGTGCCGTCTACAAGTTTGTTAGGACAAAGATCCGGGCTTGGGCATGTATTGATTGTAAACTCCATCAGTCTCTTTACACCAATATCTTTCTTTGCAGAGAGACAGAATACAGGCATTATATCCCCCTTTCTCATTCCTATCTTAAGGCCTGCCCTAATCTCATCCTCTGTAAGTTTTCCTTTGTCAAAGAATGCCTCCATAAGGGTCTCGTCATTCTCTGCAGACATCTCTACCAACTGCTGGTGCAACTCTGCAGCCTCATCTGCATACTCAGCAGGAATATCTGCCTCCAATCGTGTACCATTCTCATCTGTAAATGTGTATAACTTCATTTTAAGCACATCCACAAACTGGTTGAAGTTTGTACCGGCATTAACAGGGAACTGAACAAGAACTATCTTGTTGCCAAATGACTGCCTAAGAGAATCTATTGTTGCATGCCAATCCGCCTTCTCCGAATCCAACTGGTTTACACCAATTATAAGCGGCTTGTTGTGTTTCTGTGCATGCCTTGCAAATATCTCTGTTCCAACCTCAACACCCTGAGTTGCATTAACTATGAGGACTCCGTTCTCAGCTACGGAAAATGCAGAATAGACGCCCCCTACAAAATCATCTGAGCCCGGGGTATCTATAATATTGAACTTTGTATCCTTAAATTCTGTATATAATAGAGTAGAAAAAATAGAGCGCTGATATATCTGCTCAATCTCTGTATTATCACTTATTGTGTTCTTTGCCTCAACAGAACCTCTTCTGTCTATGATTTTTCCTTCAAACATCATTGTTTCGGCAAGAGTGGTTTTCCCGGATTTAGAGCTTCCCAAGAGGACTATATTCCTCACATTTTGGGTGTTGTAAGTTTTCATATCTTCTTTACTGTTATTTAGTTTATATACTGTAATATTATTTTAGTTTCTGCCATATTCTACCTCTGTTTTCAACAAACGGGCAGATTTTCAAAATTAAACAAAAATATTTGGAAAATCAATATTTTTACCAGTATAAATTGCGTTATTGTGAAAAAATTTACAAACTAAAACAGCCCAGGCTCTAAATCGCTCTTTTTTAACAAAGTAAACGATGCTCTGTGATACGGGCTTATTCCAAACTCGGCTATGGCTTTTCTATGGGCTTTGGTAGGATAACCTTTGTTCTTTTCCCAGTTGTAGTTTGGGTACTCCTTAGCCAACCTTGTCATATACTCATCTCTATGGGTTTTGGCTAATACAGAAGCTGCCGCAATGGAGGTATATTTGGAATCACCCTTAACTATACAATGATATGGTATTCTTCTTCCCGACAAAGAACAATATTCTCTAAACTTGTTGCCATCTACAATTATATGCTCAGGCTCAATTGTAAGTTTATCTAAAGCACGCTGCATTGCGGTTATGGATGCCTGCAGGATATTTATCTTATCTATCTCCTGCGCATCAACAAAACAGACAGCCCACGCAAGTGCATTCTCCTCTATGTAGGGCCTAAGCAACTCTCTATTATGTTCGGACAATTGTTTTGAATCATTCAAAAGGGGGTGATAAAACCCTTGTGGCAATATTACAGCAGCCGCAACTACAGGGCCTGCAAGACACCCTCTCCCGGCCTCATCACATCCCGCCTCCGTTTTGTTAGGAAGCATATAATCAAGTAAACTTGTAACCTGTTTCATAACCGCAAATTTACCTTTTTTACAGAAAGTAAAGAACAACTAATTAGAAACAGCTTCTCTCCGTGCCTTAATTAGCTTTAGCTTTAGCCTTCTCTACCCTCTCTACTTTCTCTACGCTTTCAACTTAATTGTGGCCAACGCTAACGCTATTTACCGGACTTTGTATACTGGTTTAGAAGTTCTGCCTGAATGTTAATCTTGGCCGTAAGATCATCTATCAACGCTCGCAACCTTATATTCTCGTTGATGAGAGCATCCATCCTTGAGCTAATATCATACAACTGCTTATCGCCACTGTCGGACAAAAGATAATCCGGAGAAACATCCAACAGAGATGCAATCTGCTCAACATGCCGGTTAACGAGTCTTGTTGGACCTGTTTCCAATTTTCTGTATGAGTTGAGCGATATTTTAAGGGACTGTGCCATTTTCTCTTGCGAAAGTTTTTTACCTCTCCGCAAGTAAGATATTCTCTCCTTTATTTTGACATCTTTTCCCATAGCTGGCAACAACAGTTTTTATCAATTACAAAGTAAATGGATAACAATCTTGTTTATAGCCAACTTATATATTGTATTATTACACCTTTAAGTTGCTATTTTTACCCAAAAGATGTTATATGCTATACCTTTTATATATTTATGCGCATTGGTTACCGAGTCTTGGATGTCTTTTGATACCAGTTCTAAAGAAAAAATCTTTATATGGTGAGGTGGGTTCAATTTTGAAATGCCGCAAATTACATATAACATCTTATTGTACCTTTTGCATGCATCAAATACGGTACCAACAACCTTGCCGCTAAAGCTCTGACTGTCTAAACACCCCTCTCCTGTAAGTACAATATCCGCCCGTCTGACCATCTCGTCCAAATGATTAAGCTCAGCAAAAAAGCGACTTCCCTTAACAAGCTCTGCCCCAAGCAGCGCATGCAAGGCATAACCAACCCCGCCTGCCGCCCCGGCTCCGGTAAATGAGCATCCGCAATCATGATATAATGCTGTGATCTTGGCAAAATTCTCTATACCACTTTCCAACTCCCTTTGGGCTGTTTTGTCTGCTCCTTTTTGAGGAGAGTATATATATGTGGCTCCGTTAGGGCCAAGCAGTGGATTGTCTACATCGCAGATTACCTTAATCCTAACATGCTTTTTTTCTAAAAGCTCATATACAGCAGATAGGTTAACGCATTCTATATATTGCAAATCCGCTCCGGTTATGATATGTGGTTCAAGATCTGCCCCTTTCCTTGAACATCTGTTATTCTTGTATGTAGTTGTCATGCCAAGAGCCTGCAACATGCCTGCTCCGCAATCGTTGGTGGCACTGCCTCCTATTGATAACCATATCTTTGTTGCTCCGCGCTCGCATGCATCCTTTATTGCCTCTCCCAAACCGTATGTTGATGTGTAGAGTGGGTTACGCTCCTCTGTTTTAAGTAGTTCAAGGCCGCTTACTGCAGCCATCTCTATAAATGCTTTGGTACCGTTCAACAGATATTCTGCAACTATCTCTCTTCCAAGTGGGTCACGTACATTACACTGTACCCTCCTGCCACCAAATTGCTGTGCAACAACATCTATGCTGCCATCTCCACCGTCTGCCATAGGTAGTAACTCTATATTTAAAGGGGATTTGTCGGGAAGCATATCTATATCATTATAAGCCTCTCTAATCCCTTCTGCCATTGCCTTGGCCGCCTCATACGCAGTGAGACTGCCTTTAAATTTATCCGGTGCAATTAAGATATTCATTATATTTGTACTTTTGAGGTCAAATTTACCGATAAACTTTTTAAAACATATACTACATGAAGAAATTAGCTCTATTTCTGGCAGGTGCGCTCATGTTTGCGCAGATGCCTCTAAAGGCTGACGAGGGTATGTGGCTGCTGCCGCTACTCCAGAAACTTAACATAAACAAGATGCAGGATCTTGGGTTAAAGTTGTCGGCCGAGGATATTTATAATTTTAACAACTCATCTCTTAAAGATGCTATTGTGCAGTTTGGTGGAGGTTGTACCGGAGAGATTGTCTCAGACAAGGGTCTGTTGTTTACAAACCACCACTGCGGATATGCATCTATTCAGGCGTTAAGTTCTGTTGAGCATGATTACCTTAATGATGGCTATTGGGCAATGAACCTGTCTGAAGAGCTTCCTGTAAACGGGCTTTCTGTTACATTCATAGATAGATTTACAGATGTTACTGCTCAAGTTGAGAAGGCTTTGGCAAAGGCCAAGACTGAGGAGGAGAAGGAGAAAGCTTTTATGGCTTTAAAGAATAAGTTAGAGAAAGAGGCTGTTGCTGCAGATCCTACACTTAACGCTGTCGTTACGAGTTTTTATGCAGGCAACCAGTACTATCTTATAACTTCAAGGACATTTAAGGATATACGGTTTGTTGGGGCACCGCCTTCATCTATAGGAAAGTTTGGTGGTGATACAGATAACTGGATGTGGCCAAGACATACGGGCGATTTCTCTGTGTTTAGGGTTTACGCAGACAAGAACAACAATCCTGCTACCTATTCAAAGGATAATGTTCCATATACCCCTAAGAGGTCTCTTATAATATCTTTAAAAGGTATTAAAGAGAACGATTACGCAATGATCATGGGATTCCCCGGCAGGACAACCCGTTTTATGACATCTTACGAGGCAGATGAAACTCAGCACACAATTAACCCTGTTGCAATTAAGGTAAGAACTATAAAGCAGCAGATATGGAGGGAGGATATGTTGGCAGATCCAAAGGTTAATATCCAGTATGCCAGCAAGTTTTCAGGATCTTCCAACGGATGGAAGAAATGGATGGGCATGGACGAGACCTTTAACAAACTTAAGGTTATAGAGAGAAGGGCTGCAGAGGAAACCAAATTTATGGAGTGGGTTAACAAGGATCCAAAGAGGGTGGAGAAATATGGCAAAGCGTTGGAGACCATTAAGGAGGTTATTGCAAACAGGAAAGAGGCTACGTATACACATCGTTATATGTATGAGGCTCCATACTCAATAGAATTGGTAAGGGCAACCTCTGCCCGCTATGCCGGAGACAGAAAGGATGCTTTCTACAAAGACTACTCTGTTGGCACAGACAAGAAACTGGCGGCAGCAATGCTTAAAGTATTCAAAGAAAATGTTGATCCTAAATATCTTTTGGATGTATATTCAACCATAGATACTCAGTTTGGCGGCAGCATAGACAAATATGTAGATTGGCTGTACAGCACCTCTGTTTATACAAGTGCAGAAAAACTCACACAAGCAGAAAAAGACAACGTGGATCTTTCCAAAGATCCTGCAAACCTTTTGAGAAAAGATATCATTAATCTGCAGTCTAAACTTATCCCATTCATTGAGGCAGGCGAGAAAGAGTTTGAGGAGGCGAGAAAAGCATATGTTGCAGGTGTTATGGAGATGGGCGGAGACAAGCCTATGTACCCGGATGCAAACTTTACTTTAAGATTAACATACGGCAGTGTACTGCCATATTCACCTAAAGATGCCGTTGTATATAACTACTATACTACTTTAGATGGCGTTATGGAGAAGGAGGATCCAACCAATTTTGAATTTGTGGTTCCTGCGAAGTTAAAGGAGCTTTGGAAAAACAAGGATTTTGGAAGGTATGCAATGCCAAACGGCAAACTTCCGGTTGCATTCCTCTCTAACAACGACATTACCGGAGGTAATTCCGGAAGTCCTGTTCTTAATGATAAAGGGGAGCTTCTTGGACTTGCATTCGACGGCAACTGGGAGGCAATGAGTGGTGACGTTATCTTTGAACCCGAACTACAGAGATGTATAAATGTTGATGTAAGATATGTACTGTTCATCATAGATAAGTTTGGCGGAGCCGGTTATCTGCTTGATGAGATGAAGTTGACTGAATAATGAAAGATATTTTAGATATTCTTAAAACCGTGATCCACCCCGCTTACGACAAGAGCGTGGTGGATCTTGGGCTAATAGAGGATGTTAAGACAGAGACCTCCAATGACGGCAAAGTTGAAAAGGTAAAGTTCAAACTTGTATTTAAAGCTCCCGATGCCCTTAGTGGAGAGATAAAACGTGCATGCGAAGCAGCCATACAGAAAGCCCTCCCCGGTGTTAAGGTTAGCATAATGGAGCTTGTGCGCGAAAAGGCTGCAAAGAATGGTACCAATATAAACGACCTTACCAAGGATGATCTTGGCGGGATTGGCAAAATTATAGCCGTAGCCTCCGGCAAGGGTGGTGTTGGAAAATCTACTGTATCTGTGAATCTTGCCATAACTCTCGCAAAGATGGGGTATAAGGTTGGTCTTGCAGATGCAGATGTTTACGGCCCTTCTATTCCAAAGATGACCCACACAGAGGGGGAGATCCCTAATGTGGAGTTTATCTACGAAGATGGCTACACAGATGATGGTACAGCAGAAAGCCTTACCCGGCAGGGCGTTGCAAACCGTCATGGCAAATGTGTAAAACAGCTCATTGTCCCAATTGAAAAATATGGGGTAAAATGGATGAGTATAGGTTACTTTGCCGCACCGGAACAGGCTCTTATCTGGAGAGGCCCAATGGCATGCAATGCTTTAAAACAGATGATCTTGCAGGTAAAATGGGGCGAGCCGGACTTTCTGCTTATAGATCTGCCGCCGGGAACAGGCGACATACACATAACATTGGTACACGATATTCCGCTTACAGGTGCTGTTATAGTTACAACGCCACAGGATGTGGCGCTTGCAGATGTTGAGAAGGGTATAAACATGTACCGCAACAAGGATGTGAACAAACCCATATTGGGGCTTGTTGAGAATATGTCTTGGTTCACACCTGCAGAGTTGCCAAACAACAGATATTATATTTTTGGCAAGGATGGAGGAAAGAGAATGGCAGAGAAATATGGCGTTGCACTTCTTGGGCAAATTCCATTGGTACAGAGTATTAGAGAGAGCGGAGATGAGGGTGAGCCTGCCGCGCTTAAATATGAACCTGTCTACAATGCTTTTAAAGGTGTGGCAGATAAATTAGTTTAGGTTAAAAAATGAGACCGAACACAAAAAAACTTGATAAGGGGAAAAAGAGTTTTTCACAAAAACCGCTATCTCCGCAGGAGGCAATCTTAAATGAGAAGAAACTGCTCAGGAAAAAAATAAAGGAGCTTAAAGAGGAGATGAGCCTGCCTGAAAGGAATGCCATCTCTATGGTTACCCTTGCCAAATTGGAGGCAGAGCCTGAGTTCAAATATGCCCGTACCTTTTTAATCTATTTTTCACTTCCCGACGAGATACAGACAGAGGCTTTTATAGACAAGTGGCATTCACTTGGTAAGAGGGTGGTACTTCCTTTGGTGGTTGGGGATGATCTTGTCTTAAAGGAGTATGATCCCAAGAAGCTGCAAGAGGGGTATAAAGGAATTTATGAACCCACAGAGGATTCTGCCACGGTTGAACCGTCTGAAATAGACCTTGCAATTATTCCCGGGGTTGCTTTTGATTATAAAGGTAACAGAATGGGGCGCGGGAAAGGGTTTTATGACAGATTCCTGCCAAAACTCACATGCCCTGTATGGGGTGTTGCCTTCCCTTTCCAGATGGTTAAGGAGATTCCATGCGAGGAGTTTGATAAGCCTGTAGATAAGGTGTTCTTCATAAACGAATAATATATTTACGGAGCTTTTTATGCCGTAGGCCGCTTTTGACGGGGCAGTATAAATGAAATTATTATAAGAAAGGGTTAGTTGAACAATATCAGCTAACCCTTTTCCATAAAACTACCCTTTAATTTAAATTATTCTGCATCTCTTACACAACGAAGTTGAGCACCGTTATTTACGCTGTTGTTTGCCAATGTAACCCTGCCCTCCGGATATTTGGCCATAGTGTATGTTGTCATAAGACCGAACATAGAGATACCTGTTAACTTACCATCTTTTTCTGTATGAGTTGCGTATGTAGATGTAAGATAATATGTCATTGCAGCCTGTCCAACTATGTTTGTAAGTGACGTGTTACCACTCCATAACTGTGTATTCATATATTGACCTGCTGCAGCGAAATTAGTTTTACTTCTTGCTCCTGTTCTTACAAAGTTCCAACCTGCAGCATCAAAAGAGGCAACCTTGCCACCATCATATACAGCATCATAGAATAGAGCGTCCTCCTTCTTTACAGGGGCAGAATCATCCTTACCTTTATTAGAGTAGCCGCATAGAGCCAAATAGTCTGCACGGGTTGGAATATGCCAACCTTTAGGGCAGATACCCTGTACGCCCTCAAAAGATTTCATATTATTTGCATTTACCTCCTTAACGTTTGCAGCAGCATAAAAGTCATACAGATAACCGTATTTCTCAACAGACGCATCATCTGTAAGAGCCTTAACATCATTTGCCTTTATTGCAGCAGGAGCTCCTTCATTAACGAATGTGTACGGATACCAGATATGAGACTCCTCTTTAGGATCTGCACTTACTGTATATCCTTTTGGAGCATATCTCATTGGCTGAGCCATCCAGATCTGACCGTTAGACAACTTAACAGTGTTGTATTTAACACCGTCATACATAAAGTAGTTCTCGTTCAAATGCTCCTCAAATGCCGGAGAATCATCACCGGGAATATCGCCTTTATCGTCCCAATCCTCTATCTCACTACTCAATTTAATCTCAAGCCCGCTCTTGGTTACAAGTGCGTTGATATTATATCTTCCACCGGCAACAATCTTTGTTGAAGCAAGTTTTTGAACTAATTCAAGGCCTGATTTAGTTGTTACCACCAACTCAATCGCAGCGGTCTGAGGAACTATGATTGCCTGATATGCGCTGTTCGCTGTAACCTCCATTGCTGTGATATTAGATGCTGCAGCCGAGCCTGCAGATACAGAAAGGTTTGCAAGGTCTACATTTGCTGTAGGGACAAGTCCTTTTAATACAACAGATGATATATCTGAACCTGATTCGTTCTTAATCTTGAACACTACCTTTGAAAGCAGATGCTTGAAAACCATTGTAACAGCATTTTCTGATGGCTTAATATTTTCTTGCACTGCACCCATAAGGTCTGACGCAGTAAAGCCATTTGCAGAGTTCTGGTCTGCCGCAACAGTAAATGTTGTTGGCACCCCTGTAGAACTATATGGATAATACGCAACAAACTTAGATGCAGCTTCGCTGTCTGAATACCATACAACATCACCTGTAAATACGTTATTAGCAAAAGTCATCTCTGCATTTGTTACATAATTTTCGGTTCCTTTGATTATGGAGAGACCTACTTTGTCTCCATTTTCAAAGTTTACATCTGTAGCCTTAGTTATAATAGGGTCTATAGATACCTTTTGATTAGAATAGTCCGGGGCATCATTGTTTTTTTCACAAGCTGCCAATGCGGCAAGCGCCACCATGGAAAGTAAAAATTTTTTCATTTGTGTATATGTTAATTGTGTTTTAAATTCTATATGATTTGTTGTTTTGAAGACAGTAAAAGGCAGACCGCTGCCCTTTACAGGCTTTTGCTACAAAGTTAAAATAAAAACCATTCTATTGTGTAATAAGATGGTAAATACCGCTTATTTGGTACGCAATGTTGTCAAATGAAAGAAAACGCAAATTGTAGGGAAGAAAAAAGCTCAAATATATAACTACCTTATTACAAGCCTGTAGCCTACGCTTCGTATGTTGAGTATGGAGACGTTTTTATCTTTCTGCAGTTTATGTCTGAGTTTTGTTATATAGACATTTAAGGAGCGACTGTTAAAATAGCTGTCATCGCCCCAGATCTGTGTAAGCATATCGGAGGTTGAGGCCGTCTCATTTATATGCCTTGCAAGATATGCCAACACCTCACACTCCCTATACGGCAACTCTGTCTGTTCAAACTCGTTTGTACCGACAACACCATAGCCTAATATTCTTTCACTAACATCCAAAGTGTATTTTCCAATCTTTATTGTCTCCTGCAGCTCTCCTCCCTGTTTTTGCTCCCAACGTCCTGCCAATGAACGTATCCTTGCTATGAGTTCTGCAATGGCAAACGGTTTTTTTAGGTAATCGCTTCCGCCTAATTCAAATCCTTTTACAACATCGTTTGTGTCTGAACGTGCTGTAAGGAAAAGTACGGGGATCTTTATTCCATGTCTGTCCAACTCCTTCATAAAGGTGAACCCGTCCATTTTGGGCATCATTATATCGGATACAATCACATCTGCATCAAGTCCGTTCAAAATAGCATGCAATGCATCTTCGCCATTAAATTCAAGTGTAACTTCAAAGCCGTTTGAATCCAACGTCTCTTTTATTATCTCGGCTAATGTCTGCTCATCCTCAACCAAAAGCACTTTAATTAGAGTATTCATCGGGAAGAAAATTTAAATTATTGGAATTTTGATTGTAAAGGTTGTCCCTTTTTTATAGCGGCTCTCCACATTTATGGTTCCGCCGTGCGCTGTAACAACCATCTTTACATAATAAAGGCCAAGGCCTACACCTTTTACATTGTAGAGGTCTCCATTGCTTTCGCGGTAATATTTGTCGAATATGTATTTTATTGACCCTTGGGACATTCCGTTGCCGTTGTCTGCCACGACAATCTTTAGTTTTCCGTTGTCTATGCTACAGTTTATTGCTATCTTTACGCTGCTGCCGGAGTATTTTACAGAGTTTTCCACCAAGTTGAGCAGCATGTTTTTCAGATGGAAACGATCTGCAGTGATGTTGCCGCAATTATCTGTGTTGACAGATATCTCTACAGTCTTGTCTGTATTTTCGCTGTGCCAGAGCATCTCATCCTTCACCTCCTCTACAAGTTCGGGCAGGCTGAATTGCTCTTTATTCAGCTGCATTCCACGCTCTTTCTCCTTTGTAAGTATTAGGATGCGCTCTATCATGGTTTCCAACGATTTAAGCTGCGTTGATATAACTGCAAGATACCGTTTTCTCTTCTGCGGGTCTTCGTCTGCATTGTAGTTAAGGAGGGCATCATTTGCTGCATACGCCACAGACACAGGGGTTTTGAGTTCGTGGGTTATATTGTGGGTAAAGTCGTCCTTCATCTCCTCCAATCTTTTCTGCCTTATGATGGTTCTTAGCAGATAGAGAAACATAAGGCCAATTACAACTATAATGAGCACAGATGAGATTATTATTCCGGCAATATCTTTTATTGTATCGTTAAACGGATTCTCTATCTCTACTTTGTAGTAATAAGTCTCTTTGCTTGCAGTGGTTGCTAAAGCAGGCTCACCGTTTACAGTGGCTACTGCTAAGGTATCCGGCATTACTTTGCTGCGTATTATCTTTATGCCACTTTGTGCGGGATCTTTCTTTCCGTCAATCATAATCACCCTGGTATCTATACGATTAGATATTCTCTTATTGACAGACTGCCGTTTGTCTACTCTAACATAATCTGTATCAAATCTCAATAAATTGGATGATAATAATTTAGTTGAGTCCGGTACAAAATCTTTTGTGAACAGGACTTTGTTGTCCTCTTTATTGAGCAACGATGAGCGGAATGAGGCAAAAATCCCCTGTTCCCTTAACTTTGTCAAAAGGGTTTGATTGAATTTGTTAAAATTATTCTCGTCGGGAGTCTCCAAAAAGGTTACAGTAATATTTGTCTTTTTTGTTGAATTTGAGTTAGGGACACTTTTTTCAACGGAGATAATCATCCTGCCTTCATCGTCATTGTTAAAAACCTCTATAGATTTTATATTATCTGTGTCTTCGTTAAAGATTGTCTCTTGTATCTGTTTTCTTAAGGTTTCATCCTGCTTACCAAATCCTCTCTCCACATAGTTCTCGTATGCAGCATCTGTTATGGCAGATTTTACTATGTAGTTAAAATCTGCCAACTTTGCGCTATACATCTCTTTAAGCCACAGTATCTGTACTGCAGCCAAAAGTATCAAAACCACAATTACTAATGCACTTATGTATTTGAATCTTTTCATGTTAGGGTTCATGACGCAAAGCTACTAAAACTTATATTTAATACCTACCGTAATCTCCCTTCCCCTCAATCTGTAATTAGTTAAATAGAACGAAAGCGAACCTATTGAGGAGTTTGAAAAGCTCTTTTTATTAAAGATATTATTTACAGAGGCATTCAGCTCAATTTTTTTTGCCACCATATATTGCAGATAGAGGTTAGACAACACTATGTTCTTGTCTGTATCTGTTGCTGAGTTGTAGTAATGATCTGCAGAAAGATCCAACGACAGACGTCTTATAGGCGTAGCGGAAAAGGTCATACTCTGCTTTATATAATCTGCAGATGATTCTCCAACATAGGAGTCCGGCTGTTTCATCTTAAGGTTTGTATAGCTACAGCTATAATCCAATGATCCCCACATGCTTATAGCGGCATTTATGCTCCCTGTTACGGTTGTGCTGTAAGATTTATAGTCAAACAGATTGTTGTTCTGAACCATATTCCCGCTGTTTACGGCATAATTTGCAGTAAAGCCAACCTTACCGCCTATTGCCCTAACATCTTTTGAAATCTCCGCACTTGCATTATAGCTTTTGCTCTTTGTATCCCCCTTTCTAAATCCTGTTGCAATTATCTTTCCGTCAAAGTCTCTTACACTTATAAGGCCGTTTGAATAATGGACATATGAGGCAGAGAGGTTTACATAGAACAACGCAAGCGGGTCCCTATAAGAAAATCTTGCATCAACAAGACTGTTTTTGTTTGAGGCTTCTACCTTACTGCCCCTAATTACATTTCTATAATTTGTATAGATATATCCCTCAAAAGCATATTTGTCAGATACAGGACTCTCTCCAAAAGAGGCATTCAGCTGTAATTCTGTCTTTTGGCTTATATTCCACCTAAAATAATAAAGGAAAGGGGAGATATATGTATCGTCATACCATGTTTTGTAATACTTTACAGGTATCTTTACACTCATAAGCAAATCATCGCTCCTATATTGCACATACGGAGTGGCTGTTATTACGTACTTATTTAAATTACCATACTCTTTCATATTTCTCCACACCCCCTCTCCCGAACCCGAAATAGCAAAATTCCATCTGCTTACAGCTATTTTATACTCAATCTCCTCGTATGTTGCAAAAGCGTTTATATTCAGTTTTTGGTAAAAAGGAGCCTCAACAGAACCATCCTTATCTATTACATTAACCACCCCGAGCCTTTCAATTGCAGACACATATTTATTTACGCTCTTAAAACTTAGCGATTTACCATGCTCAAACACACTTAGCAGATTAAAATTATTCTCCACATAATATTCAGAGTTTTGAGTATGCTGCATTGCAGAATATGAACCGGTAAAAACATCATTTTGACTGCTGTTTTCAAGATAAGCGCTTAGTCTGTTTTTCAAAAACCGTTTGCTTCCGTTTGCAGACAAAGTAATATCCCCTGTCAATTTATGAACACCTCCATTCATCTCTATGTCATTATAGTTGTGAATAATACTGTCCTTAAGGTAATAATCGCTTATAGAACCCTTCCATGCCTTTTGCTTATCGTATGAATAACATAGATTACTCTTTAACTCATAATCATTTTTAAATCTCCTAAGATTGTTCGTAGAAGCAAGAATACTCTTGTTAAAGGTTGTGTACATGCTCCCCAAATTTGGGATAGCCATACTCTCTTCACAGGTATAATTTGGCAGCTCATAACTGTAATTGTTAGAAGAAGATATACTCTCCAAGTCTAACTTGGATGCAGCCTCATCCCTTAACACCACTCCTGTATTGTTTGTCTTGATATTGTTCATGCTCTGTACACCTTTACCTATGCTCATTGCAAAAACGCGCCCGTTCCACAATTCATAATTGCCACTTAAACTAATATCTCCAAGCCATTTGGCCTTAGCCGTCTCCTTAAGTTTTATATTAAGAGCAGCCCTGTCACTAAACCTCACATCCTTTAAAGCCTTTACAGGCTGATGGTTCTCCAATACCTCAACTTTGGCTATATCCTTTGGATTAAGGTTATTGGTGGCCAATCCATACATTCCTCCAAGAAGATCAGCCCCCTCTATGTAGAATTTGTTTATAGGCTCTCCGTTGTACTTTACGTTACCACCGCCATCCACCTCAATACCAGGAATACGTTTAAGCACATCTGCTAATGCCCTGTCTGTAGATTTAGCAAAACTCTCTACATTAAAGACAATGGTATCGCCCCTCATCTGCACCTTTGGAGCCCTCACAACCACCTCCTTAAGTTTGAACGACGCCTCTTTGAGCACAACATTCGCAACCTCCTTAACCCCCTGTTCATCAAGCACAATCCTCCTCTCCTCATACCCCATGTAAGAAAACACCAACGCTGCACGCCCCTCTGCCGCATTGATTTTTGCCACAATTTCCTGCTTAATTGAAAACACTCCGTTTCTGTCTGTTGTAGCATAGCCCAACATCTCCTCTTTTTTTATCTCTTTGCTTCCCGACAAAACATCTTTTTCCACTTTTACCACCTTTACTACAACACCAGCCAAAGGCTCTCCTCCGGAATCCTTTACTACCCCTTTCAGCTCCTTAACACTGCCAACCGAATAGCCAAAAACAGGCACAAGCAGAATTGCAACAGCAACAAGCAACACCACCGGCACAACAAAACACTCACGTTTCATAAAATTTCCTACTTTTATTCAATGATTTTCTCTATTGGATCATACCCACGGCTGCTACTAACCGAAGCATCATTCACATTCACGGTTATCTTAGACTTTCTAATCTCGGCAGGAGTAAGTTCTCTGCCTGTACTTGCATCAATCACCTTGACCGTTGCACCTCCCGAAGCAGTGATATAGCCAACAGGATCCTCAATATAGCGCTTGTATGTTTTGATAAATTTTTCAAATGATGTCTTTACATACTTTTTATTTGTAAACTCTATAGGCTTTCTACACTCCTGAATACCGTCCAATTCCCATGAATAGTGTCCCTGCCTATCCGCAACTTTTAATATCAGTCCCGGAAGCCCTCTGAATTTCCATGGCCCCGCATTCACCGGGACATCCGGAGCAAACCATGCAATATAATCCCTACCTCTAAAACTGCAGGTTGCCATATTACATTCATATCCGGCAATATTCTTTACGGAATCCTGCACAACAATCCAATTGAAATCCGGAATCTTCTCTATGTAAGATATATTGTCTACACCCACTTTGGTTACCTCACAAAGGTTATCTCCCTGTGTGTACATATAAGATTGCGTACCGGTCTTGTATTTGGAAATAGCCGCAACTTTGGCATTTACATCCATGTTAGATTTAGAGAGAGCCTTAAAGACAGAATCCCTTACCATCTCTAATTTACTTATATAACTTGTTGCATTACGGCCTATAAGCAGCAACATCTCGTCGTCAGTGACCTTGTCTTTGTCTAATGTATCTTTTAAATACCAATATTTATATGAACACTCCAAAAAGGCATTGTCCATTTGGCCTGTGGCAAACTCTTTGCTATTGTTGTTCTGTGCTCCCAAAACATTGCTTAAAGCAATGGCAGATAATTGCAATACAACTATCCGCAGAATCTTTTTAAATGCAGTCATAATCATTCTTTTAATTCAGTGTCCTATTTGATTGCTGCAAAGTAACCCACAAAAAGAGTGTCTATATATTATTTGGTGATTAAGAAGTGTTAATAAATGTTAACACGATAGAATTAAAATCTTTTTCAGTTTTCCATGCAAGATTTTAAGAAAAGAGTATTTAAGGATATAGGAATGTTGTTAGTTACTCAATTATAATTTTAAAATTAATGTAAAATGAAAAAAACTATTTAGCTGTTAAAAGCCATAACAGCTTATAGTAGCAAAAATAGATTTGTAAGATATACAAACTCCTCTACCGAAAGCTGTTCCGGGCGTTTATCCAATATGGGATCCTGAATCTCTATACCTAATTTGGCTGCTATTGGTTTTATTGAATTTCTTATGGTTTTCCTGCGTTGGTTAAAACAGGCTTTTATAATCTGCTTAAACAGTTGGGGATCACAACCCAATTCTTTATTATCGTTTCTAACAAGCCTTATTACGCCGGATTTCACCTTAGGCGGAGGAAGAAAGACATGCTCCGGTACGGTAAAAAGATACTCCATATTGTACCACGCCTGCAAAAGCACAGATAGTATTCCGTATGATTTGTTCCCCGGAGGGCTTACCAAACGTTCAGCCACCTCTTTCTGAAGCATACATACAACCTGAGGTACTAAATTAGGATCTTCCAATATCTTAAAAAAAATCTGAGACGATATATTGTACGGGAAATTCCCTATTATGCTAAACGGCTCACCGGCAAAAGCATCCCGCAGATTCATCTGCAAAAAATCTCTTTGCACCAAAGACGACAACGAATACGGGTATGTTGCCTTTAGGTATTCTATAGATTCCGTATCTATCTCCGCAAGCTCCAACCTTACCCTCTCATCCTCTATAAGATACTTTGTAAGTACCCCTGTTCCCGGCCCTATCTCCAATACATTGTTGGACAACCTTGTCTCATCATTTATCCTTAGTGCATCAACAATCCCCTTTGCAATTCCTTCATCCTTAAGAAAATGCTGGCCCAATGCCTTCTTTGCCTTAACTATCATAATATGTACCGTTCTCTTCCCGACAAAATTAGCACTTTTTGTCAACAGTACATAATGCAGGTTATTTGTCTTTTTGTAAATAAGGTTGACTCTTAGCAGCATCAACAAATGAAAGAAATTTTTCATTTGCAGTCCCATGATTCGAATAATAATCTACAGTAATATTAATAAGGAAATCATTAGTTCCCAAAACATGGTTTTTAATCTGTGCTTGTGTACATAGAAGTGCGTATTTTGCTTTTTTTGGATTTTATTTTTTTTATCTATAAGACATATATTGGCCATAGCACTGTCAGGCCTATTATCTATGTATGACTCTATGTTTTTCAAACTATCATACACCATATTCTCACAAGAATTTTATACAAACAGCAATACCACAAGATAGAGAATGCGGTTAAATATGTTTTTTTGCATTATATGGTTCATATATGATTGGTCTTTATCCGGAGGTAGTGTAAAGTTTATAGTTTATAGCTAACGCCAATATAAAAGCTAATTAACTATAAACTATACACTTTCAATTTCTACTCTCCAAATCGCCAACGCCAATACCAACGCTCTCTTTACTCTCCTGGCACTAAAAAAGCCAAAGCTAACGCCAACGCTATAATCTTAGTTGAGCAGCTTTCTAACTAACTCCCCTATCTTCTTGCCGTCTGCACGGCCTGCCATCGCTTTGGTTGCAACCCCCATAACCTTGCCCATCTCTTTTTGAGATGTTGCGCCAACCTGTGCAATAATCTTTACAAGCTCTGCAGTTATCTCCTCGTCTGTAAGCTGTTTAGGAAGGTAAACCTCCATAAACGATGCCTCTGAGAGTTCATTCTCTGCAAGCTCGGGTCTTCCCTGCTGCTTGTAGATCTCTGCAGTCTCTTTACGCTGCTTTACCAACTTTTGGATAAGCTTTACAATAGCGTCATCGGCAAGGACCTCGTTTCCTGCCTCATCCTTTGCAAGGACCGCCCCCTCCGCTGTTTTTGCGAGAAGGATTGCTGCCTTAATGCCCCTTAGAGACTCCAGGCGGGTCTTCTCTTTTGCAAGCATGGCAGCTTTAATATCCTGTTGAATCTGTTTCTCCAAACTCATAACGTTTCTCCTTAACAATAATTTATTTAATTTGCTCTAATAATTTATTCTGTAATATATTGTACAAAAAGCACAACACATTGCAGAATAAGTACCATTTTATGTAAAACCTTTCTACTCAGTCTTATCCGGCAGAGTTGACTTAATGCACAGCTCATCCATCTGAACCTTATCTATGCGGCTTGGAGCATCGAGCATAACATCTCTTCCGTTATTGTTCTTAGGGAATGCAATGTAGTCTCTAATAGTATCTGTACCTCCAAACAGTGCGCAGAAACGGTCAAAGCCAAAGGCAATTCCTCCGTGAGGCGGAGCACCGTATTTGAATGCGTTTATCATGAATCCAAATCTGTAATCGGCATCCTCCTTGGTAAAGCCAAGCACCTCAAACATTCTCTCCTGAACTTTTGAGTCGTGGATTCTTATTGAACCACCGCCAACCTCGGTTCCGTTAAGGACAAAGTCGTAAGCATTGGCATTAACCTGTTTTAGAAGCTCTACATCGTCTGAATAGAATTTGTCCAAATCCTCCGGTTTAGGAGCTGTGAACGGATGGTGCATTGCGTAGAATCTTTGGTCTTCTTCATTCCACTCCAACAGCGGGAAGTCATATACCCACAAAGGTTTGAATACAGAATTATCTCTTAAACCCAATCTGTTACCCATCTCTATTCTCAAAGTTCCAAGTGCAACTTGAGTCTTTGCCTTAGGGCCGCTTAGGATAAGGATAAGATCTCCGGCCTCTGCCCCAATCTCTGCAGCCAAAGAGAGCAATTTGTCCGGAGTATAAAACTTGTCTATAGAAGATTTTACACTACCGTCTTTTGCCAATTTAATGTAAACCAACCCTTTTGCACCAACCTGAGGGCGTTTTACCCACTCGGTAAGTTCATCCAATTGTTTACGGGTATATTCACCGCAGCCCTCAACTACTATTGCACCAATATATTCTGCTGTATCGAATACACTAAAGCCGTTGCCCTGCATCTGCTTGGTAATGGTATTCATCTTCATCTCAAAACGGATATCCGGCTTGTCTGAACCGTAATACTCCATTGCATCTGCATATGAGATTCTTGGGAACTGATAGTTCATCTCTTTACCCAAAACATTCTTGAACAGATCTTTTGCAAGCCCCTCAAATGTTCTTAAAATATCCTCTCTCTCTACAAAAGACATCTCGCAGTCTACCTGTGTAAACTCTGGCTGGCGGTCTGCACGCAGATCCTCATCTCTAAAGCAGCGCACAATCTGGAAATATCTGTCAAAGCCGGCAACCATCAAAAGCTGTTTCTGCTGCTGAGGACTCTGCGGAAGCGCATAAAACTCTCCCGGATTCATTCTCGAAGGTACCACAAAATCTCTTGCACCCTCCGGGGTAGACTTAATGAGATACGGGGTCTCAATCTCAAGGAATCCCTCATTGCTAAGGTATTTTCTTATCTCCTGAGCCATCTTGTGCCTCAGCTCCAATGCTCTCTTTAAAGGCGGTCTTCTAAGATCCAAATATCTGTACTGCGCTCTTAAATCCTCTCCGCCGTCCGATACCTCCTCAATTGTAAATGGCGGTGTTACAGACGGATTGAGAATATTTATCTCACTCAGCTTTATCTCAATATCACCTGTTGTAATCTTGTCGTTCTTGCTCTGCCTCTCAATTACTGTTCCCACAGCCTGAATAACATATTCACGTCCTATCTTGTCTACAATCTCCTTTACCTTCTTGGTCTCGTTCTCATCTGCAACCAACTGAGTTATTCCGTAACGGTCTCTTAAATCAATAAAAGTAAGGCTTCCCATCTTCCTTACCTTCTGAACCCAACCGGCAAGAGTAACGCTCTTACCAATGTCGCTTTGGCGAAGTTCGCCGCAAGTATGTGTCCTGTACATAGTTATATGTTTATAAATAATAAATTACCTATCTTCCCGACAAAAATTCATTCCAAGGTCCTCCCCGAATATTAACAGTTTACTTTGCCGGTCTTGCAACCCACAAAGGTACTATAAATTCAATTACCTTCTTTACTGTTTTTTGCTTCCCTACAATTATTGTCAAAGCACATGTTATTCAAACCTTATCATATCTGCCAACTGTACAAAATAGTCATTAGACCATATATCCAATTCCTTGACATTCTTAACAAATGGGATAACGTCATCTTTTACCTGATTTATATTCGCAGTAGACAACTTTTCTTTCAACTGATTAATAAACACATCTTTAGTAACAATTTCATTGTCAAACTGAAAAATACGTTCTGTCAAATGACCGAAATCTAATGGCACATTATGACGTACATACCATTCAAAGTCGTACCAGTCGCGCCCTTTTACCCTGTTTTTCCATCCTCTATAAACCAAAGCATGCATCTTTCCTGCAAACAGGTCCGGCAGCACAAAACAACGCGTCATAAAGGAATGTGGCAACATAAGCAGTTTCTGTTCCGTTCCGATTTTTAGCGGAGGCTGGGTATCTACCTCTATCTTTATCTTAATTGATTTTTCCGTGTTGAATGTTACATCATAAACATCGGTATTATCTTTCAGAAAAGCAGAATCCACCTTACCAAAACTCTTTTTATCCTTCTTCTTTATCTCAACCTGTCTACCTACAATTGCAAATTCATCAATAATAGGCTTAAAATATTTGGTAAAATCAAATTCTTTGTCGGGAAGCAAAAGAGAAAAATCCATATCCTCGCTAAAACGTTGCAATCCGTAAAAAATTCTGAGGCAAGTACCGCCGTAAAAGGCAGCAACGTCAAAAAAACCTCCGTTATACAGGCCGGCAAGAATTATCTGCTGATTCACCTCAAATATTGCATTACGCCTTTTTTGGTCTGTTGACAGATCATAACCGGAGAGCATTGTGTTATAAATTTCGCTGTTCATTTTTTCAGTAATTTTAGCAATGTCCTTATTGATTCAGATTTCTTTCCCACTTTAGCATACTCCTCAAATACAGCAGGTTTCATCCTTTTAAAGCCATCCATATCCATTCTTACATCATCCTCCAAATATGTTTGTACATCTTTTAAATACCTTAATTTTACATTAGTGGAATTAGCTATCAAATCACATAAAGCCTTCTCCGGTGTAGCAATCATAAAAGCAAACTCATCCTTTTTTACGGTGACAACTCCAATATAAAAGGAATCTCTTGCAATACATAAATAATCAAACCCTCCTAAAGGTGTATTGAAATGCTTTGAATGTTTCACCGTCATGGATTGCATAGTATATACCTCTTCCGGGATCAGCCCATAATACCTTAAGGCAGAAGACATAGAGATGTATGATGGCGCATACAGATGATTGGCTATCAATTCCGTAGATAATGTCTTTCCTGTAACCTGCGGACTAACAACATATAATCCTCTCTTAAGGCGAATAATCTCTTCATTTCTCTCAAGCAACCTTACCTTTTGGTTTCTTCCCTTAAGATTAGGGTAAAGAGATTCTATCGCCCGTGCTGTTACAGGTATATTTCCAAATCTTTCCAATAAATTATTCATACTACAAATGTAGTATTTTTTTGAACAGTTAAATATGTTTTATATGTTTTTCTATTCAAATTTTAACTGTTTTTGCTTCCCGACAATTATTGTTTTCGTTTATTTTTTACTTTTATTAGTTTTTTGCTACTTATACAGTGAGACGGAAAGATTACGAGAACGGGATGAAAAAAATGTTTTTTAGGATACTTCTATGAAGATGACGTTAAAAGAGTTTGAAAATATTTCGGAGACCTTACGCCCTAAATTGCACAATATAGCCTCAAAATTTCTTAGGGTATCAGATGCCTCTATAGAGCCGGATGATATTGTTCTTGAGGCTTTGGTGGCATTGTGGCAATTTATATGTAGAGAGCCGAATATAAAAAATATAGAGGCGTTGTCTGTGAAGATTGCAAAAAACATCTGCGTGGCTCACTACAGAAAGAGACAGCCACAGCTGCTACCTCTTACAGGAGACGACTACGCAGGGGGATATTCTCCGTCACAAGGGTTAGATGAGGTTGAAGCGGCTGCTTTAAAGAGACGGTTGTATGGCACGCTTACATCCACACAACGGCTCTACCTTAAATTGAGGGATGAAGAAAGTTTGTCTTTAGATGAAATTGCAGCGTTAAGCGGCAAGCCTAAGACAAGCATTAAAACAACAATATCTGCAGCAAGGCGTCAGCTGCTTAAAGAGATTAAGGCATTGATGTAATTAATGACAAACAGAATATGAGCAATAACATACATAACAAAGAATATCGTAAGAAGCTGATAGAGCGTTACCTTAATGCAGATTCTACTTCACAGGAGGAGGGATTGCTTAAAGATTATTTTACCAACAACTCGGCAGACGAGGATGAGAAAGATATTGCATATCTGATAAAAATCGGGCAATGCAAGGAGGAGGCGTACAATTCAACGCTTACGCCGGATACAGGGGCGGAGGAGTATGACAGAATAGTAGGAGGGGTTGTCGGGAAGCGGAACAAAAGAATAAGATATATATTGGCAGGATTGTCTGCTTGTGCAGCTGCTTGTGTTCTTTATTTTACGCTTGTTCAGGAGAGGATTGAAGGAAAAAGCTACAATCTTTCGCCTATTGAGATTGCAGAGGGGATTAATGCTGTGGCAGAGGTGACCAACGGGGCGGAGGAGATTACTGCCAACACTACAAAAGAGGGGATATTGGTAACAGTATCTTCTAACGGCAAGGTACTTTCAACCTATATGATAACTAAAGATAATAATGGCTCTATAAAATTGACAGCTAACAATTAACAATAAAAATTATGATCTCATTTTTAACAACTATGGTTTGTGCACTTGGGTTAAGTGCCGGAATCATTACAACACCTGCAGACCCTGTTAACGAGTATATTATAAATGGCAACAGGGTAGAGAATTTTAACGGTTCGCAACTTAAAGGAAAGGTTATTGAGGACTATACCATATCTGTTGCAGGTGATAAGCATATTCATAATATTACAACAAAAGAGAGTATTCCGGAACCGATTTATGTGGTTAATGGCAAAAAAATCCCCAAGGATTTGGTAAATTCAATCAATCCTGCCGATATAAAGTCCATGACTGTGTTAAAAAATGCTACACATCCTGAAGCTGCAAAGTACAACGGTGGTACAAATGCTTCCGTAATTTTAATTGTAACCAAAAAACCGGTAACGTTGGAGTTGTAATATGAGGCTTTGCTATATTAAAGCATTTGAAAATCCTGATATAATATTTTTTAAGTAAGACAATATGAAACCAAACATAAAAATCTTTAAATTATTTTCGCTTAGTATATTGCTTGTTTGCAGCAATATAGGCAATATGCTCTATGCACAGACAGGAAAGAGTAACGAGATCTCCAAAACAGATTTTGAATGTGTGTATGAGTATAAGGTAACTACCCCTGCAGGCATAACAGAAACCTATTCAACAATTCTGCAGATAGGCGGCAAATGTGCACATTTTTACGATTATACCGTCTTTCAGAAAGATTCCGTATCTCAAGTTCCTGGAATACAGCATAATACCATTGAAGAGTACACTCAAAGGGTGTTGAATAACGGACTCTTTTTTGATTATGACATATATCAGAATTATCCATTGGGAGAGATGACAATATATGGGGTAATTGCACCGGATTATTACTGCTACAAGGAACAAATGTATTCAATTTCATGGAACCTTACGGATGAGACAAAGATAGTGTGTGGATATGAATGTAAAAAAGCTGAAGCAGAATTTGGGGGCAGAAAATGGATTGTATGGTACGCACCCGATATTCCGGCGTCATTCGGGCCATGGAAACTTTGCGGTCTTCCCGGGTTAGTCATGTCTGCAACTGATTCAGAACAAATACATGTATTTGACGCAATTGTATTCCGCAAAGGAAGCAATACACAAATAGTTGAATTTGGACAGCCTAATGTCATAAATACAACAAAAGCCAAATTCTTAAAATCTAAAAACCTGTTTGAAAAAAATCCTCTTGGGAATATTCCATCTGAAGCAGTGAGCAATATGAGCGTTCACAAAGGTGACGGTGGAAAATATTCAATTAGTATAAACGGAGTAAAGATAAGGACCAATTCCAATGAATATGTACCGTTAGAATTAACGGTAGATAATATGTTATACAGATTATTCATTACCTGTTTGATCTCTCTTCTTACAGGTGTGATTTCAGATGCCCAAAGCAGGCTGAATGGGGTTGTGACAGATGAATTAAAAACTCCTGTTGCAGGATGTATAATTAAAATTTCCTTAGGTGACAAGATAATTGCCTATACCATTACTAACGGTAATGGGCAGTATAGTATTACTTTTAATTCAAACTCTTCTCAAGTTAATATTGGTGCCGAATGTATGGGATATGAATCTGTATACAGGACTTTAAGTACTGAATCCAAAATTTGCAATTTTGTCCTAAAGGAGAGTGTTACCGTTTTAAAAGAGGTTGTTGTTAAAGCTCCGGCAATATATATGCGCAGCGACACACTATCATATCAGCTTTCCGGCTTTGTTACACGAGGCGATTACACCCTCAAAGACGCTATTAAGAAATTACCTGGAATAGATGTTGCAGAAAGCGGTACCATAAAATATATGGGAAAGGATATCTCTGCTTTTTATATAGACGGACTCAACCTGCTTGGCGGCAGGTATGGTATAGCTACCAATAATATACCGGCCTCATACGTAAACTCTGTACAGGTCCTCAATAATCATTCAGATGTAAAAATAGATAAGGATATGTTTTCCAACGATGTTGCAATAAACATAAAACTCAGTAATAAAGCCAAGTTTAAGCCCATTGAAAAATATGAAGCGAAAATAGGTTACGGAGATAAATTATTGTATGGTATTGGAGGTGCAGGAATGCTCTTTAAACACAATATCCAAGGTATAATTACCGTCAAAGCCGGAAATATGGATAAATTCGCAGATTCAGAAAATACAGACCATTTTGGAAGTTCTGCAGACGTATCAATTACAGATAGGTTGCTTAACGGATTGTCTGCATCTACTCCTCCTCTCAAAATTTACAGATATATCTCTCCTATAGACAGACTTACATCTGTGAACCTGCTTAAAAAGATGAATAATGATATATCAGTTAAAGGCAATGTGGGATATAATTATAGCAAGTCATGTTATGAATATTCACTTGAACGTGAATATTATGATGCCGACAAAAATATAAACATCTCTCAGCAACAGACCTCTGTATATTACTGTCACAAGCCGTGGTTTAGTATAGAGTATAAGAATAATTCAGCCTCAAAATATGTAAACAATACTACAAGGGGATATTTCACATATGTAACACAAAATTTGTCAACAATTGAAGAAAACCATGTTTTATCACAGCATCAATTGATGGAAGATTATAATGCAGAAAATGATTTATCTATAAAATGGCTTGGCCGAAAATTAAAATGGGAGGCAACTTCGTTTATCCAATTTATCTCAACCCCAACAGGAAGATTAACTGTTACAAATGAAGATAACGACAATATAATACAGACTGCAAACAGCAGGAGTTTTACTACAAAAAACTCTATTTCTGCCATTTACAAGCATAGAGCAAGCAGATTGTATATGCCTCTGTATTTATATTTCTCCACAAACAGACTTTCCACAGATTTAACAAAAGATACAGAATCAACTAATAATATCAATTACAGGAAATTTTCTGTTTTCATAGCACCAAGGTATGAATACACCCATCATAAACGCAATTTAACGCTCAATTATGACCTTTCCGTAAGGGGAGACTACATCTCTTCTTTCGATACCGGAGAATGGTATATCTCCGTATGTCCAAGATTAACCTTTAATTACAGGGCAACAGCCCGTTCTGCCTTTGAGGCAAATGTAGCATATTCAAGTAATTTAGGAGACATACTCGATTTTGTCACCTCTCCGGTACAGATAAACAACAATACATTAAGGTTAGGTTCGGGTATCATATCACATAACAAGGTCTTTTCTGCAATAATAGGTTATAACTTTAAGATTCCCCTAAGTATGCTCTTTATAAATGCAGATATTTCCTATTCCAATAGTAATAACAATCTGCTTTCACACAGCAAGGTTTCTAATAAAAAGATAGAGACCGGATATTTGAATATCCCTAACAACTCAGATGACATAACATGTAATATAGGCGTTACAAAACAATTTACTGCTATTGCAACTAAAATTTCAATAAATGGCTCATACCGCTGTGGAAGACAATTGGCAGCACAAAATGAATCTGTTATGGATTTGGCTTTTCAGAATCTTTCATTATATCCATCAATTAATGCAAAGCCTTGTAAATACGTGGAGATGGAGTACTCAGGAACATTAAGCAGGTTTTTTACAAAATATTCCGGTATAAATGCAAGCTATCTTAGTCAAAAGCACAATGTTGTTTTAAAAGTTTCCCCAATTGAGCTTTTACAATTTTCCGCAAATTTGGAGGTATCAAAGGAGGAGCTTTCAAAAGGATCTTTCAAAACCTTTTCTTTATTAGATGCCGGACTGCAATACAAACATAAATCTCTGAAAATTGTCTTTGATGTAAGAAACATTTTTAATTGCAGAAGTTACAGCTATACAATCTACAACTCCATTAACACTTACAGTTATAACTATCATCTGCGCGGCAGAGAGGTTATTTTATCTACCGTATTCACTATATAGTTAGGCGTTGGCTTTAGCGTTAGCGTTGGCCTTGATTGAGTTTATAGTTGAGAGTTTTTGGTTTATAGAGAAATGTGTTGGCATTGGCATTAGCGTTGGTATTGGTATTGGCCTTAGCGTCAGCGTTAGCATTGGCCAAATTTGCATAAAAGCAGGATAATGTGAATTTAAGCGACTGAAGTATATAGGAAAGTGTGAAATATTTTAATTTATAGTGCCGGATTATGTGAAATTAGCTATATTTGGGCATAATTTACAGGCAGTTATGGATAAATTACTAAAAAGAAAGATAGATTCTTTCCTCTTAAAGTGGAAAGACAATCCACAAAAAAAACCTTTAATAATCAAAGGAGCCAGACAAATTGGAAAAACCCGCTCCATTGAATGGTTTGCCTACAACAATTATTCTAATGTCATACAGATAAATTTTGTAGAGCAGCCCAAATATAAAGGTATTTTTGAAAATGGATTTGAGATAAACGAAATCATTAAAAATATCTCTCTGTTGAATCCTGATTTTATTTTTACGCCTCATGACACCATTTTCTTCTTTGATGAACTACAAGCATGTCCCAACTGCGCAACTGCATTGAAATTCTTTAAATTAGACGGTCGTTATGACGTAATCTGCTCCGGTTCATTAATGGGCATAAACTACCAAGAGATAGAATCTAACAGTGTAGGGTATAAAGAGGATTATGAAATGCACTCTATGGATTTTGAAGAATTTCTTTGGGCAAAAGGTTATTCTGTGGATTTTATAGAGGAGCTGTATGAACACATGGTTAAGTTAGAACCATTTACACAGTTGCAAATGGACGTTCTCTTTGAACTTTTCAGAGATTACGCGACTTTGGGAGGAATGCCCGAAGTTGTTAATACATACATAAACAACAAAAACTTTAGTGGTACACTTTCAATTCAACGACAACTACTTATAGATTACAGGGAGGATATAACAAAATATGTAGAGGGATTGGACAAGGCAAAAGTCAAGGCCATTTACAATCATATATCAACATTCTTGGCAAAAGAGAACAAGAGATTCCAAATTACAAAAATTTCTCGTAACGCAAGAAATCGCGATTACATAGGCTGTGTAGAATGGCTGGCCGATGCCGGTGTAATAAACGTTTGTTACTGCATGAACTACCCGGAACTCCCTCTAAAAGGGAATTACGATCCCAAACTTTATAAAATATATTTTAAAGATACCGGATTGTTGATTGCCTCCTTAGACGAAGAGTCCCAGGAAGATCTAAGAGCAAACAGAAATCTTGGGACATATAAAGGCGCAATATATGAGAATATTGTTGGAGACATGCTTGCAAAACAGGGTTACAATCTGTTCTATTACAACAGCGACAAGCCATCTTTAGAGATGGATTTTTTCTTAAGAGATGCCAACTCGCTTATTCCTGTTGAAGTAAAGGCTGCAGATGGAGCCACTGCCTCACTTAACAATCTCTTAAAAGAGGATAAATACCAAGATATTAGATATGGTATAAAGCTATGTTACAAGAATATAGGCTTTAATGGGAAATTCTACACATTTCCTTACTTTCTTACTTTTCTTCTTAAAAGATTCCTATCTGAAAGAAATAGATACAACACTTGATATTTTTTCTGCTTCCCGACAAATTATGAAATGCAGGGGCTTATGCTGTAAGCTCCTGCATTATTTCTGCTACGGACTCTATCTTGGTAACAAGATTTGATACCTGACCTATCTCCAATTCGCCGTTCTCCAAATCGCCGTCAAAGATTCCGAGTTTTGCCCTGCCTTTGCCAAGCAACTCTTTAAGTTGCTCTGCCGTTGCACCCGTCTGTTCTGCCTCCATAACAGCGGTTGTGAACCCACCGGGGGCAAGACGTGCCGGAGCAAGTTGTTTTAGCAGGAGCTTTGTAGCCCCCTCCGGCAATCCTATACAGTGTTTTTTAAATACCTCACTTGCAGAACTCTCTTGGCTTAGGGCAAACCTTGTTCCTATCTGAACCCCCTCCGCCCCAAGAATATGGGCTGCATCTATCTGACATTTAAGGGCTATACCTCCTGCTGCAATAAGTGGCAGTGAGGTGGCTTTTCTTACAGCAGGTACAAGGCAGAGTGTTGTTGTCTCCTCTTTTCCATCGTGACCACCTGCTTCAAACCCTTCTGCAACAACTGCATCCACGCCTGCCTCCTCACATTTACCGGCAAATATAGAGCTTGAGACGACATGTACCACCGTTATACCATGCTCTTTAAGGAACGGTGTCCATTTCTTTGGACTGCCGGCGGATGTAAATACAATTTTAACCCCTTCATCTACAAGAATCTGCATAAGGTCTGCCATCTGCGGATAGAGAAGCGGAACATTTACACCAAATGGTAGGTTACCAAGTGCCTGTTTGCACATTCTTATATGGTGGACTAAATTGTCGGGATGCATAGAACCGGCTCCTAAAAGCCCCAAGCCTCCGTTAAGGCTTACCGCAGATGCCAAGCGCCATCCACTGCACCAAACCATTCCTCCGGCAATTATAGGATACTTTATTCCAAAGAGTTTACATATTCTATTGTCCATACTATCTATATATTTTTAAAGTCTCACATATGCAGCTTATTTAAAACAGTTACGAACGACTTGCTAATCAGCGGAAGAGCGATTGCCGAAAGTAGCTTAACGGAAACGGCGTCTGTTGAAGGACCGTTAGGATGCAAAGCATACTAAAAGGGACGACTCAGTCGTTTCAAGCTGATTGAAGACATAAGCAGTTGATTGGCATGGAGAGAAAAACTGTTTCTGATTTGTTATATTAAAAACTACGCGAAAGAGGATCTTTAGTTGTGCATTATAATTTAGTTTATAGACAGCGAAATAAGTTAGAAGTGGAAGGTTTAGTAGTTTATTTGCACTATATTTGCATGTAATTATGGATTAATCAACTGACTATAAACAATAAACTATAAACTAAAATGAAGATACTCGTTACCGGAGCAAAAGGGTTTGTCGGGAAAAACCTATGCGCCCAATTAAATAACATCAAAGATGGCAAGGCAAAAAACTACGGCCTTGGACCAGCATCAGAAGCCAACACTGTTAATACATCATCCAATGCCAACGCCCTCTTTATAGAGGAGGTGTTTGAGTACGACATAGACTCAACTCCGGAGCAATTAGACACATGGTGCAAAGAGGTGGACTTTGTCTTTAATCTTGCAGGAGTCAACCGCCCTAAAGAGCAGAGCGAGTTCATGCAGGGCAACTTTGGGTTTGCTTCTACCTTGCTTGATACATTAAAAAAGCACGGCAATAAATGCCCCGTAATGCTCTCCAGCTCACAACAGGCATCACTTACAGGCCGTTTTGGCAACAGCGAGTACGGTCGCAGCAAGAAAGCCGGTGAGGAGCTCTTTTTTGACTACTCCAAAGAGACAGGGGCTAAGGTGCTTGTCTACCGCTTCCCCAACCTCTACGGCAAGTGGTGCAGACCCAACTATAACAGTGCGGTGGCTACATTTTGTAATAACATTGCTAATGATCTGCCTATCACAGTCAACGATCCAAATGTGGAGCTTGAGTTGCTTTACATAGACGACCTTGTGGATGAGATGATAGCCGCCCTCAAAGGGGAGGAACATCACTGCGAGTTCAACGGTTTGGATGTAATCCCTGCCGGCATTGGCCATGGCATTGACTATAGCGATACATCATCCAATGCCAATGCAAAAGCCAACGCTAACGCCGGCCACATAGGCCGCTATTGTTACTGCCCCATCACTCACAAGGCAACATTAGGGGAGATAGTAGACTTGCTGCATAAGTTTGCAGAGATGCCCAAGACACTTATGATTCCCCAAATTCCGGCAAACTCATTTGCAAAACGACTCTACAGCGCATTTTTGTCTTATCTGCCAAAGGAAAAGGCAATCTTTGATTTAAAGATGAACGTAGACAATCGTGGCTCGTTCACAGAATTAGTACACACATTAAACTGCGGTCAGGTAAGCATCAATATATCCAAACCCGGTATCACCAAAGGTGAACATTGGCACAACAGCAAATGGGAACAGTTCATAGTGGTAAGCGGACATGGACTTATACAGCTTCGCAAAGAGGGAACAGATGAGGTGATAGAGTATGAGGTGAGCGGAGAGAAGATACAGTCTGTTATCATGCTTCCCGGCTACACTCACAATATAATCAACCTTTCAGATACAGAGGACCTTGTTACTGTAATGTACTGTAATGAGATATTTGATCCTAATAGGCCGGATACCTACTTTGACAAAGTTAAGAGTTTATAGCTTTGGCTTTGGCTTTGGCAATTTTTAGGAGTATAGAAAAAAGTAGAGAGTGTATAGAGAGTAAAGAAGGTAAAGAAAGCTAAGGCAAATTAATCAAAACTGTTCTTGATTGATTATGTTACATAAAACAGGAGATGAAAAATAACAACTATACCGCCACCATCTGGCAAAACAACGGCAAACTGAAACTGTTGATAATCGTAGGCACTAGGCCGGAAATCATCCGTCTTGCCGCAGTCATCAACAAATGCAGGGAATACTTCGACACCATACTTGCCCATACAGGGCAGAACTACGACTATAACCTCAACGGAGTCTTCTTTAAGGACCTTAAGCTGAAAGACCCTGAGGTCTATATGGATGCAGTAGGCGATGATCTTGGAGCCACAATGGGTAATATCATAAACGCCTCCTACAAGCTGATGGCGGCAATCAAGCCCGATGCCGTGTTGGTTCTTGGCGATACCAACAGCTGCCTTAGCGTCATAGGTGCCAAGAGACTCCATATCCCCATCTTCCACATGGAGGCAGGAAACAGATGCTTTGACGAATGCCTTCCGGAGGAGACCAACAGGAGGATAGTAGACATCATAAGCGATGTAAATCTCTGCTACTCGGAACACGCAAGAAGATATCTTAATTCGTCGGGAGTAGCAAAAGAGAGAACCTACGTAACAGGGTCACCAATGGCTGAGGTTCTGCATAACAACTTAAAGGAGATTGAGGAGAGCGATGTGCACAAGAGGTTGGGGTTGGAGAAAGGGAAATACATTCTGCTGAGTGCACACAGGGAGGAAAACATAGACACTGAGAAGAATTTCATGAGCCTCTTTACCGCCATAAACAAGATGGCCGAGAAATACGATATGCCCATCCTTTACAGCTGCCACCCTCGCTCAAGGAAGAGATTGGAGGCGAGCGGCTTTAAGTTAGACGAGAGGGTCATCCGGCACGAACCGCTGGGGTTCCATGACTACAACTGCCTGCAGATGAACACCTACGCGGTAGTAAGCGACAGCGGCACACTGCCTGAGGAATCATCCTTCTTCACAAGCGTAGGCCACAGCTTCCCCGCAGTCTGCATAAGGACCAGCACAGAGAGACCGGAGGCGTTGGACAAAGGTTGCTTCATACTTGCTGGCATAGACGAACACTCGCTGCTTCAAGCGGTAGACACAGCCGTAGAGATGGTAAAGAGAGGCGACAACGGCATCCCGGTCCCCAACTACACAGACGAGAACGTCTCCACCAAAGTGGTCAAGCTCATCCAGTCCTACACCGGCATCATCAACAAGATGGTCTGGCGTAAATATTAAAATAAATCTACAATGAACATCACAGTAGCCCATCGTAGCCAACCGCTACGACAGCTGCTTGGATGATGTAAAAGGCAAAGTCCATACCCAAGACATCTTCAAAAGAGGATAAAAGAAAAACAACCTAATAAACAGAATTTTATGATAACGCTTCCCGACAAAACCTGCACTTCAACAGATATAACTCTTGCGTAGATACTTAACTGCACCACAAAAGATAATATGCTAAAAGTCTGTAAGAAGTTTGACCTTTATGTGAGTCCAAATCTTAAAAAGGATGAGACAGCACGCCGCATATCAGACGAGTTGCTTGACAACCCTTTGGAGATACTGAGCCGTTTAAGTAAAGCTGAACTTCAGATAATAGACGAATTTGTAAAAGGAGATGACAGCACTTACGTTGTCCGCAAGATGCGCAAGACTCCTTACATTTTGCAAAAGTACTATTTAACAGCAACTTTTTGTGACTATGAGAAAGATAAGTGGCATATACTTATGCCTGCCAAACTACGTGAATCACTGAAAGATGATTACAAGTTTTATTTAGACTTGGCGGAAGATGGCAAGAAAGGCCCATCAACAAAAGAACTTCGTATGATGGCAATGACGAAGAAGCTGTATGGCGGAGAATAGCGTAATGCGCAAACTTACGAAAATCGAATTAAAGTGTTTGAGGCTTCACATTATTTAAATTCCTATTGTTTAGTCTTTTCCAATTTTTGACCACTAACATCATTATTAGTGATGAACAAGTTTTTTATTCATATTCTTTCCATCATTTGCCTACTACTCGTAGGTTCACCAGTTTATGGGCAAAGCAAACTCTTTATGAATGGTGATATAGATAGGTATATGGGGTTGGATAAGTCGCATAACTCTTCCACATATACGCAGAAGTCTTCCCCAAAGAGCAAGGCGAAAAGAAAGCAAACTGAAATGGACGCTCGAGTTCGAGTTGAGATAGAACGAGCTAATCGCGAAGCTGCTGCTTGGACAAGGAGAGAAGCTGCTGAACGTGCTGAGCTGGTTGAGAGAGCAAAGGCAGAGCGTATCAAAAAAGAGATGGAATTTCAAGAAAAAAAACAGATCCTGCAAAAATCAATGAGAGGACTTGATAACGATATCTCTAGAGGGTTGGTAATGGGATTAAGGGGGCTTAGAGACGATGATGTCAGATACGGCAAACGTGGTTCTATCTCAAATGGGTTGAGAGGCCTTTCTGACGACAATTTATACAGGATAAAAATGGATTACAATTCAGAGGACTATCGCGAAGAAGACCATCACCAGCAATATTATGTTAATTCCTTCTCTCCGAGTTATACACGTACACCAGACCTATCGCGAAATCCTACTCAACGAAATAATTCCCCCAATACCATATCTCCAAGACAGGACGTTAACCACATACAAGGGATGACACGGACTCTGATGACGCTTGATGAATATACAAGATATGTGTCGGTGGCGTGGACCCCAAAACCTGTGTATTGTGAGTCGCGTTTTTGGGTGATGACCCCCAGCGTATCATCTGACAAGTCATGGCTTGATAAAGTTGAATCAAAGGTTTGGGATTGGCAGGAACAAGGGAAACATAAATTGTTGGTGACGGCAGGAGATGAACTTGCCGGGTTTGCAAAAAAGACAGTTTCATCAAGTTCTGCTGTAGGAGTCCAGATAATGAAAGTATACGATATTATAAAGGATATAGTTGGAGTTCAAAATTTACAGGTTAACATTGTACAGTCTAGTATAAATGCGATAAAGGAATCGGCAATAACGGGTAACCATCGTTATGTTAAAGATGTAAACCGTCAAAGCAACAAGCAAGTCAATGATTATGAAAATAATTACCTTGTTAAGAAAAGACTTCTCTTTGAGCCGATAGAAAATAAAACAAGGAAAAAAGTTCATGAAGTAAATCATGAACTTTTAAAAGGCATGTTTGAAAGGTGGATCGGTTTAGGAAATTCAAAGAAGCAATAGCTTTCATTACGGTTATAATAGGCTTTCTTTCTTGTTTGGACAAGAAAGAAGTGACTGAGGTCTCGTTCAATCTGCCAGAAGAGAGTGAATGTATTGGAATCATCAATGCTGACTCTTTACCAGATGGTACTCGCTATATGTTTCGGGAGTTTGTAGGAGGGCATCCCATTCTTGCTGTTAGCAATATATTGACTATTTTGGATGACTCTTCGGCAGAACCTATACCTCTCCCTTTTGACCATCTCGTTTCCGATATACATTGGAAAGACGGACTATGCTTTTTTTCTTCAGACTCCATCATTTATTACGGAGAGGACAATGGGGAATCTTATCCTTTAGTGGTTGCAGACAATCAAATATCTTCATTCATTCCTACAGATGACAAGGTCATATTTTTTTTGGATTCGCTCATCGCTTCTTATAGTTACGGAGCCAACGAAATAGAACTCTTACATAATGCCCATAAGCGCATACAAGATATGGAGGTTGACCATGAATCCGTCATCTTCGCAACTGATAGTACCTTGTTTATCTTGAACAAACAAAAACTCTATCGGATATACTCGGCAAATGCCGAAATAACATCTTTTGCGCTTTACAAAGAAGGGATTATCTTTTTTAGTACGACAGAGTCTATTTATTGTATCTACCCACAGTATTGGTTAGTGCAAATTGTAAACAAACCAGCCCGTTCCTTGACGGTTATAGGCGATACAATGTACATTATTTTTGAAGATAACAATAGCGTGATGCTGACGAACTTGTATGGATTCATCAAAAATAATTCAAACATTACCGACAATGAAAAGTAGATTCTTTATTATCAGCACAATTCTTTGTGTTTTTTGCTTGACAAGTCTATTTGCTCAAGACCTGTCTAAACTGTCCAATGAGGGCTACGGACATTGGACTGCAGCGGGAACTCTGCTGTCAATGGCTAAGACAGGCGATGATTATCAACAGGTTGCGAATGAACTGGAAAAAGTAATCCAAACAGACCCTAATTTTGAAGACACATATTTTAACTTAGTGAAGGTTTACGAACAAATAGGAGTTGAAAAAGGTTCATGGGCGCTCGCTAAAGCTAAGAAATATTTGGAAGAATATAAACGATTGAGACCGGATGACTCAAGAACCGTAGAATCAGAGTTAATTGTGTTACAAGCATTGGAAAAAAAGAGCAAGCAAAATATTGTGAAGCGTTTTGTTGGAAAATGGAAATACATGGGATTATATATTATTGAAGATGGTGGTGGATATAGTGCTACTGTAGAGAGCACAGATAAATACTCCAGAGAGGTTTGTTGGATTATAGTTGAAGATGATCATATGGTTCTTCTCGTAAAAGAGACCTATGATGGTATAGCTTATGGTGCCTTAAGAATGGGATAGAGCTTATAAAAAATATCAGAACCATATTATTGAAAGGAAGGGAAGGAAGTATTGGTGGACAAAAGAGGTAGATTATAATAAGTACATGATATGGAATGAAAATGGGACAAACTATATTTCACTAATTCATTATTATGATGAGTATTATTCTCAAAAAGGGTCATTAGTTTATTATGAATCTGGTACATATAATAAAGATCAGATCAAATCTGAACTCAAGCATTAATATATGCGCTAGTGGTCAAATTTTAGACAAGGGAAAATGGAGATTAGCTTTGGCGTCAAAAAGGAGAATATATGTACAGCAGCCTGGACTTAGAGAGTCTTTACTTGGACTACCAAAGCGAGTGCGTTTTATAGGGAATAATCATCGAAGAACATTGGAAAATATATTATCACTGGCAGTAATATGACGGAAGAGCAACTGAATAAACTTAGATTTTTGTTATCACGTTCAAGGGAGGACTTCCAACGGGAAATCGATGGTTATAAGAATGAATGTGATATCAGCAAACGACAGTTGGCTGAAAAGGAAAAAATTTTAGAACAACAGATGCGTTTGTTGCAGGATAAGGATAGAGAGATAAGGGATATTGACAGGCAGTCAGCTAAAATAGATGAGGAGTTGTTGAAGAAAGAGACGGAGCTAAAAGAATTGCGTAAGCAATTAGCAGAAGTTGATGCACAACTACACGGCAGCAAACAGCAGTCACACAAGAAAGGTTAAGCATTGTTCAAATACTTGTCGTTTAACCGTTTAAAATTTTTTGACTACGAACTTTTCATATATGGTAAGCAATCAACCATTAGTGACGATTATTACGAACACAAAGAATCGTGCTAATTTAATTTCTCGTTGCATCAAAAGTATCCAGATGCAAACATATCTGAACTATGAGCATATCATAGCCGATGGTGGTACAGACAATACTAAGCAAGTTGTTGAGGCATATGAAGATCCTCATATCAAGTATATCTCCGTACCTGTAGGTGGTCCCATTGTACAAACAAGGGAAGCTTTTAAAATTTCTAAAGGCGATTTCATTACATTTTTGGATGATGATGACGAATATACGCCAGAGAAAATAGAAAAACAACTTGAACTGATACTTTCATTACCAGAAGATTATTTCATTTATGGAGCAATGACCTATTATGATAATGATACAAAAGAGGAACTGCGTATTCATAAGGCAGAGTTTAAAGGTGGAAAGGAAATCCTCCCGATAGCTGTTGCAAATCCTGTTATATGTGGTACTCCTACTTTGATGTTTCACAGAAAGACATTTGAATCAGTCGGTGGTACATGGATAGCTGGTATTGGTAATGAAATGTCTGATTGGGCTCTTGGATGTAAAGCTTTGAAGCAAGGTTGGAAAGTCGCGGCTCTTAATGAATCATATCTTCGTATTTATGTTAATCATGGAGGTGTAAGAATGAGTGATCCTAGATTCTATAAAAATAATGCGGAGAGAAACATAAAGTTTCATATATATTTTCTAACAGAGTATGCGGATGTAATCAAAGAGAATCCGAAATCAGGTATAATTCATTACCAGAATTTGATACGTTATTATGTATCTATTGGGTTATATGGTAAAGCATGCGGGGTGTGGAAAAAATTGTTAATAGCTAGCTTCAGTCTTAAATCATTAGCGTTGTATCCTTACGTTTGCTCTAAAAAAATATTCTGTGAAAATAAATCATAGTTCGTCTTGTTATTTTGGACTATAGCTTTAACATTATGACAAATATAAAATCAGATAAGTCCTCTATTGCTATTGTGGTAGTATGTTACAATCGACCAGCATCTGCAAAACGTTTACTGAATTCACTTAATGTAGCTAACTATCCACATGACAACATACCGCTTATTATTAGCGTAGATTGTAGTGGTAATGAAAAAATGTATGAACTTGCTCGTACATTTGAATGGAAACATGGTCCAAAGTATCCTGTAATTCACACAGAGAGACTTGGTCTTAAAAAGCACATCTATGAGTGTGGAGATTACACGCAACAGTTCAAGGGTGTAATTATCTTGGAGGATGATCTATTTGTTGCTGAAGATTTCTACAGCTATACAGTATCAGCTGTAGATGCATATTACAATGAGGATAATGTAGCTGGGATTGCGCTATATGCCGACACAATGAATGGATATGTAGGTCTTCCTTTATACTATTGGTACGATGGCTCTGATGCCTTTATGATGCAGTCTGCCATAACCTCAGGTGAATGCTTTACAGATAAGATGTGGGAGCGTTTTTGTTCATGGTATAATATGAATGAAAATGTAGATCCAGAGCCATATTTTATGCCTCAAACTATTAAAAACTGGCGAAGGGCTTGGTCTAAATACTTCAATATCTATCTCGTGGAAAAAAATTTGTACTTTGTGCATCCACATTTCTCAACTACAACAAACTGCGGTGAGGCAGGTGAACATGGAAATGATAATAATATGATTCACTCGCGTATGATTCTCGGTACCAAAGAATGGAAGTTTAAGTCTTTTGCCGACTCTGTAAAATACGATATTTATGCCGACTTTGTAGGTCTAGGAAAGTATCTTGGTTTAGAGGATAAAGATCTATGTGTTGATTTTTATGGAGACAAGAATAACGAGCAAAGACAGAGATATTTGCTTTCACCGTATATTCTTCCATATAAAATAATAGATAAGTTTGCTTTAAATCTTGAACCTATGGAAGCAAACATTGTCTATGGTGTAAAAGGTAATGACTTATTCTTGTATGATACAACAATTTCCACAAATGTTAAGTTGACCAATAAATTGACTTTACATCAATTTTCTTATCATTTCAAGAATGTGGATTATCGCAAGGTGATAAGATATATCCGTCTTTTGGTTTGTGAAATGTTTAAGATTAAGCTTTCAAGAATGTTTAAGAAATGATGCCTTTAAGTTTTTATATTGATTTACTAAAGGACAAGTGCGTTCGTAGAAAATATTGTAGACATGGTGCTATTTCAGGCAAAGGGTCTGCTATCTTAATGTTTCATCACGTGGCTGAAACCTGTCCAAATGGTGTAAGTGTTTCTTGTTATAGTTCGATAGTTGATTTTAGGAATCTATTGATAAGACTTAGTGAATCCAAGTCCTTTATATCACTATCCGAATTATGCAAAGAGCTTGATAATGCCATAGTTCCTAAGGATAAGATTGTCATTACCTTTGATGATGTGCCAGATAATGTGTACTACAATGCTGTTCCTATCCTTCAAGAATTGAAAGTTCCATATATGCTCTATATTTCTACGGGATTAATGGGAACAGAAGGTTATTTATCAAAAGAGCAAATAGTCGAATTATCCAAGGATCCTTTATGTACGATAGGTTCGCATACAGTTTCCCATTGTAAACTTAAGCTTAAAGAGGTCAATCTAAAGGAAGAATTCTCTACATCCAAAAAAATTTTGGAACAGTTGGTTGAAAAACCGGTGGAACATTTTGCTTACCCATATGGTACTCCATTTGCGATTTCAAATAGTGTTATAGAGCAAATAAGATTGTCGGGACTGTATAGGAGTGCAGTTTCTTCAATACCTACATTTATTAATGAATATTCAATAGAAAACAGATTTTCTTTACCGAGAATTCACAGTCAGTTGTTTATAAACGAATATTTAAATAAACAATAGTTATGAGTAAATTGTTTTCGCAAGCTAATCTTCAGAAGATTGTTGCTATGTTTGGTATGCCTGGTATCCGTTTTTGGCATGCATACGTTTATAAAAAGAACAGAGGTAAATGGCCTAATTTCAGTAATCCTACCGATTTATCAGAGATGATTTTGGCTTCAATGCATAAGAAGGAGTTCCTTAAGAATGCTTATTACGCTGACAAGTGGAAAGTTAGGGAGTACATTAAGAGCAAGGGATTGGGTGACATCCTCCTTGATGTGTATGGAACTTGGAACAAGGCTGAGGATATTGACTTTGATGCTCTTCCTGAAAAGTTCGCCCTCAAACCAAATAACGGTTCAGGTGGTCATTTTTTTTGCAAAGACAAGAGTAAGATTGATATTCCTACTGTACGAAGACAGATGAACCAGTCAATTATCTTAGATCGTCTTGGCTACCATTTCGAGCCTCATTATGAGAAAATTGAGCCAAAAATTTATGCGGAGGAACTCATTGATACAGGAACAGAGGCATGGCCCACAGACTACAAGTTTACCTGTGTGAATGGTGTTATTGGTGATGTCTTTGTGTGTTGTGAGCGTGAGACTGGAACTACTAAGTACATCACTCTTGATACTAATTGGAATGTGCTTCCATATACCAAGAAGGAATTTTTGCCTGATTTCATTCCTGAGAAACCAAAACATTTTGATAGGATGATTGAGATTGCAAAGATTCTTTCTGCTGATTTTAATATTGTGCGTGTTGACCTTTATGAGTATAAAGATAAGGTTTATTTTAGTGAGTTGACTTTCTCTCCATGGGGCGGACATATGTATTCCTATAATCAAGAAGGACTCAATAAACTTGGTGAACTCTACTATAAAACAAAGAAAAAGTAGTTTAATTTCATTACGTTAATCGCTTTTAGATGAATATATATTTAAAGCGAATAGGAGCGTTTCTGCAATATTTCGGTTCTACTTTGGTAATAGCCGTAATACAGGTATGCATTAACCCGATGATGGCAAAAAATCTTTCTCCGGAAGATTATGCCACAATCGGCTATTTCTCATCCTTTAATTTACTCCTTACACCGTTGATTACGTTTTTCTTGACAAATTTCTATACTCAGAGGTATTTCAAAGTTAGCGAGGACGAAAGAGAAAATATTAAAGCAACAGTCATAAAATTAGCAATCTATCTGTCGTTTGTAATGGCTGTCATTTCTATTATAGGATTATATGTCTATCATGTCATAATCAATAAGTTAAGTGATATCCCATTCTCTCCATATGCATTCTTGTCGGTATTTGCTATTCCGCTTACAGGAATATATTCGCTCAAGCTAACAGAGTATCGATTAAAGCGCCAAGCTCGCAATTTCGCATTTGTCACCATAGTTAATGGATTATTGGCAGCTATACTTGCTATAGCATTTGTAGTAATTATCAAATGGGGTGCCTTTGGACGTTTATTTGCCACTATTCTTGGCAATGGACTTGTCTTTGGTATAATGGCATTTTTAGAACGCAAATATCTTAAAGGTAGACTTGATGGCAGAATCGTAAAAGAAGTGTTCCAATTTTGTTGGCCACTTGCCATTGCTGGTATGTTGAGTTTCTTTAACGCTGGCTTTGATAAGGTACTTTTGGAGCGTTTGGGTAATTTATCTGAACTTGGGTACTATAGCGTAGGTGTGCAAATAGCAGGTTATTTAACCATTTTCAGCAATGCTGTTAATTCAACTTTTCAGCCGGATATTTACGAGTGCTATTCAAATAAAAACTATAAAAAACTTGTTTTGTATATAGGTATAATTGTAGGTTCTATAACTGTTTGTGCTTCCATTTATATTGTTTTAGCACCTTATATAATTGAATTGCTTACAGCAGGTAGATATGCATACTCTGCCCATTACTCCCAGATTATTGCCTTATCTACTATCTCAGCAGCCATTTATTATTCTTCTTGTCAAGTTACAATTGCTATGGGGTATACAAGGGTTTTATTGGGAGTGAAAATAGTGGGGAGTATTTTGTCAATGGCATTTTTTTTTGTGTTGATTGAGAATTATCAGTTTGAGGGTGCAGCAATAGGAAATATTACATCTTACTTGATTAGTTTTGCTATTAATGTGTTGGCTTTATTTATTTTTAGAAATAAAATATTTAGAAAACAATGATAAGAATAGGTCTCCTTACATATTATCGTTCAAATTATGGTGCAGCCCTACAGGCATACGCTCTGAAAGAATTTATTGAGTCAGCATACAAAAATATAAAAGTATATACTATTGATTATTATAAGAATAGGTCATACCATATCTTTGAAGCAAAATCAAATAGTTATGTGAAAAGATTGGTAAAGTATGGTTTTATACTGCTTCATTATTTTGATATCAGAAGACGAAATAAGCGCCATGTGTCATTTAATCAAAAATTCTTAGAGCAAGAAAGATATGATTTTAGTACGGATGGCAACTTTAAACTATTACCTGAATATGATCTATATTTAACTGGTAGCGATCAAGTATTTAATATAAAGAATAATTCATATAAACTATTGTTCTTCCAACAGTTTTCTAGAAAGGGCATCCATGCTGCTTATGCACCGAGTTTTGGACAAAGTGTTTTTTCTGACGAAGAAAAGAGTTCTATAAGAAACTTAACTAAATCGTTTGATTTTTTAAGTTGCAGAGAGAATGATGGTGCAGAAATGCTTTCATTGATTCATGGAAAAAAAGTTCAATGCGTCATTGATCCTACTTTATTGTTGATGCCAGAACAATGGAATAAGATGATGGTAACTCCTAAATCTAATAATAAATATCTTCTTGTATATGATTTGAATGGCGGAATATCAATGTTAAATATTGCAAAAAAAGTGGCATTAGAGAAAGGATTGAAAATCTTTTGTATTACACGTCATCCTGATATGAGTTTTATATATAAAGGTATTGATAAGGTCATTTTTGATGCGGGCCCTCGTGAGTTTGTCGGGTATTTTTCCAAAGCATCATATGTTATAACAGACTCATTTCATGGTACTGCATTTTCTATAAATTTCCGAAAGCCATTTAATACTTTTATAGCATTACCTAAAGCTGCCCAAAGAATCGAATCTTTACTTAGAGTATGTGATTTGCTAAATCGAATTGTTCCTGAAGTTGGTAATGCTGATACAAGTGAAGATTGTTTCTCTACTTTTGATAACAAATCTTTTGATGAATATCGAAATTTATCAATATCATTTCTTACTGACATAATATCCAAATTGAATGAAGGTGCACAAAGTACTATTTCTGAATGATACTTGTACAGGATGTTTTTCATGTGCAAATTCTTGTCCTAAAAACGCTATAATATTGTCTTCATCGTTTGAAGGGTTTTATTATCCCCAAATAGATGCAACAAAATGTATTGATTGTGGACTCTGTGATAAGGTTTGTCCTGTTCTTAATCACATTACTACCAAGACAATGCAATATGCGTATTATGGATGGTCAAAAGATGAATCTGTAAGAAAAGCAAGTTCTTCAGGAGGTTTATTCTTTCATTTGGCTAGCATTGTATTAGAAGATGGAGGTGTAGTTTATGGAGCAGCTTTTGATTATGGGGAATCGATAAAATTATCATGTCATTCAACTAAAGAAGTTGCTTTGCAAGAGTTGATGAAATCAAAATATGTTCAAAGCTATATCGGTTATGCATATAGGGATGTTCTTAATGATTTGAAATCAGGAAAGTATGTGCTATTTTGTGGAACTCCTTGTCAGGTCGCAGGATTAAGGTCGTTTCTTAGAAGAGAGTATAGCAACCTTATTACTGTTGATTTTGTATGTCATGGTGTACCATCAATGGATTTGTTTATGAAGCATTTAGAGTATTTACATATTTCCAATGTGGTAAATGTTAATTTCCGTCCTAAAAATTATGCATGGTATGATGATTTTGAAATAAAATATAAAAAATCAAGAAAATCAAATCGCATATTATTTAGAAAGATTCCTTGGGTTTTTGATGAATTTTTTTACAAGTTATACGCGAAAAATTATAGTATACGTAGGAGTTGTTTAGATTGCAAATATTGTAATGGTCAAAGATCTGGGGATATCACAATAGCTGATTTCTGGGGAATAAAGAATTACCGTCCAGAATTATGGGATCCAAAAGGTATATCAATGCTTTTGGTAAATAATGAAAAGACTATCACAATTATTTCTAGACTTCAGAAAAAAGGTCTTTGTGTATTGGAAAAAATGCCAACGTCATTTGCAGAATATGCATTTTCTTACAATAGAAAGGATGAATCTTCTGAATTTCAAATGCCTAACAGAAATGCCTTTCTTAAAGATGTCTATTTGCTTGGTTATAAGCAATCTTTAAAAAAATATGGACTTATAACAAGTAGAAAAGATATGATGATATTTAAAATCAAAAAGGCAATTTTGAAAATATTCAAAGCATTACACTTAAAATAATCTAGTAAAAGTAGAATATGTTGAATGCACTTGTAAAAAAGCAAAAACTGATAATTACGTTATTTCTGTTTTATCTTGCAGTATGTCCAACTGTAATGGTCACGTCTGGCATTATGAGATTATTTCCTACTTTAGCCTTGTCATTTTTTTTATTTTGTGGCATAATCTCCTGGAGTAGAATAAAGTATGCAAGAATGGGAATCTTGATAAAATGTTTTGCCATATTCATTATTTTTAATGCGTTAATAACGGAATCAGCTTATGGGAATAGTATGATAACTATTATTAAGTCAACTTTTTGGGTATCAATTTATGGATTGTCTTATGTGTTTTTTGAAGGATCTTGTATAGAAAAGAAGAATTATCAAAAATGGGTTTTTATAATTTCAACTATAATTATGTTGGTTTTCTATGTAAGCCATAATATAAGATTAACTGAAATAGGAGACGGAGCTGGTGATAACGTTATTTTCTATAGTCTTATGTTGATACCATGGATGTCGCATATTCAGGATAAAAGATGTAAATGGATAATAATAGCCTGCTTATTTTTTTGTACACTTTTATCATTAAAAAGATCGTCAACTATAATATTTGGCAGTGCTGTGGCTATTACATATTTCTCAGATTTTATTTTCAAAAAAAAGATAGAAGTATCAACTCTGTTAATGGGAGTTATTATTGTTGTTAGCATGATTGGTGTGTTAAATTTTGCATCAGATAAAGTTGCTATTGTAGCCCAACGTTTTGAGTCCATAGAAGATGATGGGGGAAGTGGTAGAGATGAAATATATGAGGATGTGTTTTCGCGATATTCAACAGGTTCTATAAAACAAAAAATATTTGGACGAGGATTTGATGGTGTGAGACGAGATAGTTCTTATTTGATTCCTGTTAGTGCTCATAATGACTTCCTTGAGGTTCTCTATGATTTTGGTGTAATAGGTTTTTTCTTCTATCTATTAATTCATCTTTCACTTATAAAATGGATGATTTGTTTGTTTAGAGCACGGAGCCAGTTGGCATTCCCTGTATTGATATCATACGTTTGCTTTTTAGTCATGTCGTTGGTTAGCCACCTTATACTATACCCTACTTACTTTGGTCTCTTGACAGCATTTTGGGCATATGCAGAATGCGAAGACAATAAACTAAAAAAATAGGCATTCAATGAATAAATTTTATGTAGTTTGTAATGCTTACTACCCTAATACAGCTTTTAGCAATAGAATGTTTAGCTTTCTTCGAGGTTTTTCGGAACTTGGAGTTGACGCTGAGGTTGTATTTCTTACTCCTGACTCTGAAATGAGCAAGGTAACAGAAACATTCCCACATATATCATTTAAATATATGTGGGAGAGCATGCCATTTTCCAATCGTATTATAAACAAATTTGCGGATGAGTATTATGGATGGAAATTTGCACGATCTCTAAAACCTGGAGATGTCGTATTTCTTACCAATTTTGGCAATGTGTTTTTTAAAGTTATTGACAGAACTGGTATTAAGGTTGTTCATGAAAAAACGGAACATCCTGATATTTATGGTTTTAAAGGGTTTAATATCAAACGTTACAAGCGTGAGATTGGTAAAGTAGACGGAATGTTTGTAATTTCTACAGCTCTCATGGACTATTATGTATCTCTCGGTTTGCCAAAAGAAAAGATAGAAATAGTAAATATGACGGTTGATAGTAATCGTTTTGTTGGACTTACCAAGCAACCATCCGAGAAATATATAGCCTATTGTGGAACTGCATCTAACAATAAGGATGGAGTAGATGAACTAATCAAATCTTTTGCTATTGTTAATAAAATTTATCCTGAAGTTAAGCTTTATATAATCGGTAAGATTCCCGATAAAGATGATACTTCTGGCAACTTAAGTCTGATTGAGAATCTTGGGATAAAAAAGTCAGTAATCTTTACAGGTGTAATATCTGCAACTGAAATGCCTCAAATTCTGAAGAATGCTGTTGCCCTTGCTCTTGATCGACCAGATTCTCTGCAAGCTCAATGCGGATTTCCAACAAAACTTGGAGAATACCTTTTGACAGAGAATCCTGTAGTAGTGACAAAAGTTGGCGATATACCTCTCTTTTTGAAAGATGGAGAGACAGCTCTTCTTGCTGAGGAGCGTAATCCGCAGGACTTTTCCTCGAAGTTAATTTGGGTTCTTCAACATCCTGAGGAAGCAACCATGATAGGTAAGGCAGGGGCACAAGTTGCCATGAGAGAATTTAATTATCTGAAAGAAACAAAGAAGATTGTAGATGTAATAAATAGAATATCATGAGTATTATAAGGTCTGTATGTTTGGGAATTATAAAATTGTTATCCCCAGTTATACATGCTCATATGATAGGCGTGACATTGGGGAAAAACTGTTTGGTATATCGTAGTATAGAATGGCCAACTGAACCATATCTTGTAACAATAGGTAATAACGTACAACTTACCAGAGGTGTGGCAATACATACTCATGGTGGCGGAAATGTCGTACGGCGTGTAGTACCTGATTTTGATATATTTGGGAAAGTGGAAATCAAAGATTGGGCTTATGTTGGAGCTCATTCTCAAATAATGCCTGGGGTTACTATTGGCGAAGGAGCAATGGGGGCAGCTGGTTCTGTGGTTACGAAATCTGTTCCTGACGGAATGGTTGTAGGTGGTAATCCTGCTAAGATTATCTGTTCTGTTGATGAGTATTTAGAACGGAATATGCACTATAATTTACATACAAAAGGTATAAATGAAAAGAAAAAAAAACAACGTTTGCTTACTGTGAGTGAAAGTATGTTCTTAAAGAAATGAAAGCAATAAAAAGGTTGAATTATGAGTCAGTTTTATGTGCGGAACTTAAGCAAATCCGGATGTCATTTGATGAGTATTGCTACCCTTTGGAGTTTATTTGGTTATTCTGTGGGGAACAGTTTTTCTTTTAAAAGTAGTTATGACGTTATGCGGTTTGGATATTGGTAAGAGTTTTTGGTATTGTCTTTTATTACGATATGTTGTAAATCAAGAGAACGGTAAAAACATAATATGACAATAAAACATTTTTTTGAAGTATATCCTCCCAAACGTATGTGGAGGAAACTATGGATCGGATTAGCCGGTTTGCCGATGTTGCCTCAGCATAGAGCTATGATTTTAAAATTGGGGGGGGTGAATATAAGGGGTCATGCTTTAATCTACGGTGGTGTATGTATTGATACTGTCGCGCCAGACATGATTTATATTGGAAATCACGTTGCGATTACTTCAGGTACTAAGATATTAACTCATTATTTGGACCCAAATAAGAAAGGAAGAATTTTTCATTTTGGAGAAGTTCATATAGAAGATGATGTCTTTATTGGACTAAATGTAATTATATGTAATTCTGTGACCATTGGTAAAGGCTCCATTATAGGTGCAGGAAGTGTTGTGACAAAAGATATACCTCCTTACCAAGTATGGGCAGGTAATCCGGCGAGATTTATAAAGGAATGTAAACATTGAAAGCGAAAAACTATAGTGTTAAAAATATTTAGCTATGGCATATAATAAATTGTTATTCCCGACCGATACACTGTTTTTGGTTACGGGAGCTGCTGGATTCATAGGCAGCAATTTGTGTGAAGCAATTCTTGATATGGGTTACCGTGTACGCGCCCTTGATGACCTGTCTACAGGGAAGCAGAAGAATGTGGATATGTTTCTAGGCAATCCCAATTATGAATTTATCAAAGGGGACATAAAAGACCTTGATACCTGCATGCAAGCATGTAAAGGTGTTGATTATGTCCTTAATCAGGCAGCTTGGGGTTCTGTGCCACGTTCAATTGAGATGCCACTGTTCTACTCTCTTAACAACATTCAAGGAACACTCAATATGCTTGAAGCAGCACGCCAAAACGGAGTTAAGAAATTCGTGTACGCCTCATCGAGCTCTGTCTATGGAGATGAACCCAATCTGCCAAAAAGAGAGGGTGTTGAGGGTAATCTACTATCACCATACGCTGTAAGCAAAAGATGTGATGAAGAGTGGGCAAAGCAGTACACCCGCCATTACGGTTTGGATACATACGGTATGAGATATTTTAATGTTTTTGGTCGCCGACAAGACCCCGATGGCGCATACGCTGCTGTTATCCCTAAGTTTATCAAGCAACTGATAAACGGGGAGAAATGCCGCATCAACGGAGACGGAAAACAGTCCCGCGATTTCACATACATAGAAAATGTAATAGAGGCCAACCTTAAGGCTTGTCTTGCCCCATCCTCTGCAGCAGGAGAGGCATTCAATATCGCCTATGGCGGACGTGAGTATCTGATAGACATCTACTATGGTCTTACAAAAGCTCTTGGTGTTGATGCAGAACCTGAATTCGGCCCCGACCGTGCCGGTGACATAAAGCATTCCAATGCCGATATTTCAAAAGCTAAAGAACTTCTTGGCTACGAACCGGAGTGGAGCTTCCAGCGTGGTATAGCAGAAGCCATTGATTGGTACAAGGCAAACCTGTAAAAGAATATTAATACAATACTTATAACTTAAAAATAACACAAGCAATGAAAGAGACAAAAATTTGCGTAATCGGCCTTGGTTATGTAGGCCTCCCTTTGGCACGCCTTTTCTCTACCAAATACAAGACAATAGGATTTGACATGAATGCCGCACGTGTAGAGGCACTTATGGCAGGTCATGATGCAACACTGGAAGTCAGTGACGAACTTCTCCAAGGTGCAATTAAAAACGGATTCAAATGTACAGCCAATATAGATGATATAAGAGATTGCAACTTTTATGTTGTTGCTGTCCCTACCCCTGTAGATGAAAACAATAATCCGGACCTTACACCACTTTACGGAGCATCTACTACAGTAGGAAAGGTTATAGGTAAAGATGATGTGGTCGTTTATGAATCCACTGTTTATCCCGGTGTAACAGAGGACGAGTGCATTCCTGTTGTAGAGAAATTGTCGGGATTAAAATTAAACATTGATTTCTTTGCGGGTTATTCACCCGAGAGAATAAACCCTGGGGACAAGCAACATACGGTTGAACATATAAAGAAAGTCACATCTGGTTCAACACCGGAGATAGGAAAATATATCAACGAAGTCTATTCAAGCGTTATAACGGCAGGGACACATCTTGCACCGTCTATTAAGGTTGCAGAGGCCGCCAAGGTAATAGAGAACTCGCAGAGGGACATAAATATTGCCTTTGTCAATGAACTCTCACATATCTTCACCAAGATGGGTATAGATACATTGGATGTATTGGAAGCTGCAGGCACAAAATGGAACTTTCTACCTTTCAGACCGGGTCTTGTAGGAGGCCACTGTATTGGTGTAGACCCTTATTATCTTGCACAGTGTGCACAACGTCACGGGCATAACCCTGAGATTATTCTTGCAGGACGCCGCATGAATGACGGCATGGGTGAATATGTTGCAACAGAGACTGTTAAGCATATGCTAAAGAAGGGTATTCAGGTACTGAACTCAGATCTCCTTATACTTGGCTTTACATTCAAGGAGAACTGCCCCGATGTAAGGAACACAAAGGTTATAGACATTTATCGCACTTTAAAGAGTTTTAATGTTAATGTAACGGTTTATGACCCATGGGCAAATCCTGCAATTGCAAAGCGTGAGTATGGGATTGACATTGTGAACGAGTTGCCGAAACAGAAATTCGATGCCTGCATAGCAGCCGTTGCACACAAGAAGTTTGAGTGGCTTGATATTCTTTCCCTCTTGAAGGAGCAACATGTAATCTTTGATGTTAAGTGTACACTTGACAGAGATATTGTTGATGCAAGACTGTAATTATGCAATACAAATACATAAGAATAATCTTTTAGTTTGTTCTTGTGCGCAATGACATACTCGGAATGGACATTGTATAATGAGTGAAAGCCTCCGAGTAAGTCCTAATAAGAATTACACAGCTAAAAACAATGGCATTTCCTGCAAGATGAAATTTGAGAGAAGCCTGTGGTAAACATCTGACCCGTACGTACAAAAACTTTATATAAGGCTATGACCGTGGATGAGATTGCTATACAAGCCAAAGTCTTGTTAATGAGCAAAAAATGACCACTAACGTAAATACCTACGATTAGTATTTACTTCCACTTGATTTCTAAAATTATATATAAATGAAAACTATTGCCATACTTGTTCCTACTATAGATTCGGGAGGAGCTGAAAAACAAGCTGTTTTGTTTGCAACTAGAATTTCTCAATATGTAAGAGTAAATTTGATAGTGTTGTATGGTAGTCGTACAGAATATAAAGCGAATATAGATCTTTTGTCGGAAAGTAATGTTCAAGTACATAAACTTGTGGGTAATCTTTTAGCAAAAATCTTTAAGATAAGGCAGATTTTAAAGACTACTCAAACAGATGTCTTATTCAACTATCTATCTCTACCAGATGTTATAGGTTCTTTTATAGGCTATTGTCAAAATGTACGGGTTTATAATGGCATTCGTACAACCAGACTTTCTCATGAGAAGGAAATAATAGAGAAATGGGCTCATAATCATTGGGCAACTGGGACAATATATAATTGCTTTTCGGGCTCACAATATTTTGGAAATAAGGGGTTTGATATCAAGAAAAACATTGTTATACCTAATTGTTTTCCTAATATAGCCGATCCTATTCTTAGAGAAGAAAAAAAACAAAAGACAATCATAACGGTAGGACGTTTTGATCCATCAAAAGATTATAAGACACTTGTAAAAAGTATATCATTGCTTCAACGAAGTGATTTTAGACTTTGTATAGTAGGTTATGGTGTTCTCGAGAAAGAAATAAGAGGGTGGGTAAAAGAGTTTGGTATAATAGATAAAACGGACATTTATATCAAACCTAATAATGTTTCGGAGTTAGAACGAAATGCAGATATTTACATTTCAACAAGCCTTTTTGAAGGGACAAGCAACAGTATTATGGAAGCCCTAAATTGGAGTTTACCAGTTGTTGCCACTAATGTGGGAGACAATGATCGTTTGGTAATAGATGGTAAAAACGGATATTTACATCCTGTAGGTGATGTAAGCGGAATAGTGGTATCTATTAGTTGCCTATTGGATTCTTCTAAATTGCGTAATGAAATGGGCCTGAAAAGCAATCAGAACCTCAGAGAAAATTATTCAATGGAGATCTTTGAGAAGAGATATATTGACTTAATTGAAGGAGTGAAGTGATAGTTTATGAGAACAGTATTTATAGGTGCCCATGAGGATCCAAATGGAATAAACTCGTACACATTTAATCTTGCTTTGGCGTTAAAGAATCGTGGATTTGAGTCTATAGTCATGGCTTTTGGCTCATGTTGTAAAGTAACGGATTATAAAGGGGTAACAATTAAACAATATAAGGCTCGTGGAAGTACCATAACTAGTCTTCCGATATTGTATTTTAAGTCTATCCCTTACCTAATAAAACATAGAAAGGAGATAGATATGGTGTCATATCAAACCGTAACATTTTCGGTTATTCCTTCACTGATTTGTCGTTTGTTTGGAATGAAAACGTGTGCTATTATCCATAGTCTACCCGAGGATAGTCCTAAACATAGTCATTTGAAGAAAAAAATGATGGTTGTAACGATGAAGTTGGCTTTGGCTTTAACTCATAATATAATTACCGTTAGCCGTACTAAGGCACAAGAGGTGTATAACCGGTACGGGAAAAAGTGTGTTATATTGCCTTGTGGCGTATTTATGCCAGATAATAGGGGACTGAATACTAATGTCATAGAAAACAATGGAATTAAGGCTGGTAAGTTCTTTCTAACTATTGGACGTGTGGATCCAATCAAGAATTTGGAAGTACTTATTGATGCATTTAAACAGCATAATCATGGCGAGTATCAGTTGGTTATAGGTGGTGATATTGGTAATGCTTACGGACAAACTATCGTGGAACGTGCAGGCGGTTGCAAGAATATAATTTTCACTGGAGTTGTATACGGTGATGCTAAGGCAGCTTTACTTTTAAACAGTATGGCCTTTTGTCTTGTTTCATCATCTGAGGGATTACCTATCGCATTGCTTGAGGGAATGTCATATGGGAATATTCCTATAGTGACGCGTATACCTTCAATTAAAGAGGTGCTAGAGAAATACAATATAGGCCTTTGGAGTGATGTGAAGAATGTTGAGCAACTTGCAGATAACATGAAGATTTTAGAAGAGGAGTATGAAAAATATTCTGTTCAAGAAAATAAAGCCAAAGAGATTGTTGAAAAGAATTATACATGGCCTCAGATATGTGACAAGTATTTGGAAATAGTTAAAAATTTTTAAAATGAATATATTGATTACTGGAGTTCATGGCTTTGTAGGTTCAAATCTGGTGAAGTATCTCGCAAAAGAAAATACTATTTATGGCTTGGACATTGTGCAGCCTCAAAAGGATGGAGTGAAGTGCACTTATTCTTGGGATGCATTAGATGTAGAGGGCGTGATACCTAAAATTGATGCAATTATCCATTTGGCTGGTAAAGCGCATGATACTAGGAATAAGTCGGAAGCAGATGTGTATTTTAGGGTAAATACGGGTTTGACGAAAAAAATCTTTGATTGGTATATGGCTTCGGAGTCTGCAAGGAAGTTTATTTTCTTCTCGACAGCTAAGGCTGCTGCGGAGTGCGTTCCTAATATTTTATTGGAGGATGTAATTCCAACTCCAAAAGGACCTTATGGTGAGAGCAAGATTAAGGCAGAGGAGTATATTCTTACAAGCTTGGAGAGCCAAGGAGTTTATAGAGGTTCAATGAGTTCTACTGTTCCAGTTTCAGATCGTCCAAAGAATGGCAAAGAAGTATATATATTTCGGCCTTGTATGATTCATGGGCCTGGAAATAAAGGTAACTTAAATTTGCTTTATGGTGTCGTTCGCAATGGTATTCCATGGCCTCTTGGAGCATTTGAGAATCGCAGGACATTTACTTCTGTAGAAAATATTTGTTATGCAGTAAATGGCGTATTGACAATGGATGTTCCTTCTGGTATTTATAATATTGGCGATGATGACGCGCTTTCAACGAACGAGTTGATTGAAGTTATCTGCGAAACGTTAGGGAAAAAAGCGCATATCTGGCGCATTCCTAAACGCTTTATGAACTGTATTGCTATGATAGGTGGTTGGTTTCATTTGCCTTTAAATCCATTGCGAATGCAAAAACTTACAGAGAATTATGTGAGTTCTAATGAGAAGATCAAGAAGGCTCTTGGCATACGAAAATTTCCAGTGGATGCCCGAGATGGTCTAAAGCAAACTATAGCATATTTTGCAAAGCAATAAATTTCCTTCGTTTAAAATAGAATCAGAAGGTCTTAAGTTAGTGACCGAATTTTGAGCATATTATCAGACCTCTGATTTAACATTTGAGGAAAAGTGATAATGAAATATCTGTTTTTGGATACAAATATATTCATCCATTACAAAGGATATGAGGATATTCCATGGAAATCTTTGTTGAATACAGAGGACGATATTTCTGTCGTTTTAACAAGTATAGTATTAAGAGAGATAGATGGACATAAAGATAATTCCAAAGGACGAGTCAGAAATAAAGCAAGGAAGATGTCTGAGAAGTTCAATAAAATATTGTTAAATAATCAACAAAGCAGAGTTCCATTACTTTATTGTCGGGAAACACCAATAGATGATGACGAGAAAAAAACTTTTGACTTAACTGTAAATGATGATCGTTTCCTGTTGAATGTATTGCATTCTCTATATCAGAAGGCAGATGTTTATGTTGTTAGTAATGATACAGATTTACTGTTAAAAGCGAAAGAGTTAGGCCTCAATATCCTTTCATTGGATGATACCTATCGTTCAGCAGAAGAACCACCGGCTGAAGAGAAAGAATTGAAAAAAGTAAAAGATGAATTGGCGAGGTGGACAAATAGATGCTCTGATCCCAAGATTCTTTTTTGTGATACTAATTCTGATTGTTTGGAATTTGAACAATTTTGTTATGAACCTATAGATGCGATAGTGGAGCAAAAAGTGCATGAAGAGGCCGCTAAATACCCTGAAGATGGTGAAGCTCCTATAACCTATGATAACTTTATGGGGACATCGCCAAGTATAGTTATGTATACGAAATTGTTATTGCAACGAACTCCTGAGGAGAGGGCGTGTTTTAATCATATGCGCAAGAAATATCTTGAAGATTATAAGAAAAAAGAGATTTTGATGGCTAAGCAAAATCTGTATGGGCGTTCTTTTAAACAACTAAAGTTAAAGGTGGTAAATGATGGAACTGCACAGACCGGAGACTTACATGTTGTATTAAAATTTCCTAAAGGAGTTAGGTTATACACCCCATCTGAGAGTATTTCAAAATATGAATATAAACAACCTATTAAACCTCAATATAATAAGAATTTTGTTGTACCTAATCTGAGAGACCTAAGTTTATTTAGTGGATACCCCGAGTATTGTGTTAAAATGTGGAATCCAGACAAGCCATCTGTTAAAACTGAATTTGTTTCAAGATTAAAAAAACTCACGCATGGTTTAAAAATTGAGCTAAAAGACGAGATTTATATTAATACAGAGGTTTCTCATGATTTTGAAATAGGGTGGTACATTGCTGATTCCTCTCTTGTAGACCATAAAAAAGGCAAACTAAGGGTAATAGTTTCTGATAAAACAAAAAAGTAATATGAGGAAAACTATATATTGTTCAGATGTTTTTTTTAAGCTTATGCAATTTTTTGGTTGTCCTCAATAATTTACAAATACTTTCCTTTTTAACATGCCAGTAATGATAACCTATTGCGTAATAGCAGTTTTGCTGTTATTGCTTGAACTGTTGTACTTTAAAGTTGCGGACAGATATAATATTATTGATAAGCCTAATTTGCGGAGTTCTCATTCTTACATAACATTGCGAGGTGGTGGTGTTATTTTCCCCATTTCAATGCTTGTGTATACTGCGTTTTTTGGTTTTGAGTATGGTTGGTTTCTTGTTGGGTTAACAGCTCTGAGTGTTGTGAGTTTTGTTGATGATATAAAATCTGTTCCAAATTCAGTAAGGCTTGTTGTGCAATTTACAGCAATGTTCTTGATGTTCTGGCAATGGGGTATTATAGGGATTGACTCTTGGTGGATTATAATTCTTGCTTTGATATTCTGCACGGGAATTATAAATGCTTATAATTTCATGGACGGTATTAATGGTATTACAGGTGGATACAGTTTGGCTGTACTTTTACCTTTGTTAATTGTAAACAGATATGACCATTTTATTGAAGAGCCTGTAATAGTGGTGGCTATTTTGGGAAATATTATATTCTGTTTGTTTAATTTTAGAAAACGAGCTAAATGCTTTGCCGGCGATGTTGGGTCTGTGAGCATGGCTTTTATTGTTGTTTTTATTCTTGGAAAACTGATAGTTCAAACTGGCAACTTATGTTATATTGTCTTTTTGTCTGTTTATGGTGTTGATACGGTATTGACTATTTGTCACAGAATAATGTTACACGAGAACTTGGGAGTTGCACATAGAAAGCACGCCTACCAACTGATGGCAAATGAGTTGCACATTCCTCATGTATGGGTCTCTGTCTTATATATGGTATTGCAATTTACTATTTCTTTGGGTGCGATATATATTCCTATAAATGAGTGGCTATATTTGGCCTGTGTCGTTTGCCTTTTGTCCTTTGGGTATCTGATGTTTATGAGAAAATACTATCCGTTACATGAGGCATATTTAAGGAATGTAATGAGGTAATACATATTGTGTTTATGAGTATATGTAATTAGCAGAATTTTGGGTAGGGGGAGGTTTTGTGATGTAGGTTTTGTCGGGAAGAAAAGTGGAGGTTAAGTCGTAAGGATGAACTCTGGGTGGCGGAATTGCTACTCAGGGTTCTTTTTTTGTTGTTTTGCTATTTCATAGTCTTCGTTTGTGAAGGTGTATGTATGGGTGACAAGCCACTTCCCTCTTTTAATAGTATTGTAGTTTTTTATGTCCAAAGGGTTTCTGTGTTTTGCGAATGAGTTTTTGTCAATTGTGTATTTCCCGTCAAATGTTATTCTGAAAGTGGAAGGGGTGACTGAAGCCATATAACTTTCTTCCCATGAGAATGAATCTCCCGGGTTCAACGTTAATAGCTCAGGAAATGATGGATCATAAGACTTCGTTTCAATCAATATGGTATAATCACTTTCATTGTTTATGATATACCTAAATTCAACTTCTCCGCATACAATTCTCTGACAACAACATAGAACTGCAACCAATAATATCATTAAAATCTTCTTCATAACATTAAAAAATTTGAGTTAAAATTTTATGAGGGAGCATGGAACTGTGTACGCCTGCAATGACTAGTTGAGAGTTTATAGTTTATGGTTTGGAGTCAGCTAATTAGTTGATAGTTTTAAAGAATTTAATTTTTCATCTTTACTCTATAAACTATTAACTTTTATAATGCTGTCTATAAACTAT
>ENA-OURV01000097-OURV01000097.1-human-gut-metagenome-genome-assembly--contig:-NODE-97-length-70625-cov-5.112243_pt1 | contig 70625 bp, 54 predicted proteins | sample MGYA00242141_ERZ509072 | MGnify/ENA primary metagenome ERZ509072 (study PRJEB26280, sample SAMEA2338763) | human gut metagenome | biome: human gut; feature: human-associated habitat; material: faeces... | reverse complement strand
TTTGCTGAAAGCGGAAAAGGCCGAATTTCACGACTGGGAAGAAGTGCACTATTTTGACGGCTGCCTGCCGATTGAAGTGATGGCGGAAAGAGGCATCGAAACTTTGGTTTTCGGCCCGATGAAACCGGTGGGACTGACCAATCCGCACAGTTCGGAAAAACCTTATGCCGTGGTTCAGCTGCGGCAGGACAACAAGGAAGACACGCTGCGCAATCTGGTCGGTTTTCAAACCAAGATGAAATACGGTGAACAAAAACGAATTTTTCAAATGATTCCCGGGCTGGAAAAGGCGGAGTTTGCCCGTTTCGGCGGCATTCATAAAAATACTTTTATCAAAAGCCCGCTGCTGCTTGATGCTTATCTGCGGCTCAAAAGCAAACCTCACCTGCGGTTTGCCGGACAGATTACCGGCTGCGAAGGATATATCGAAAGCGCCGCAGTCGGCCTGATGGCCGGTTATTTTGCCGCCGAATTGCTGCACGGGAGAACGCCGCAGCTGCCGCCGCGTGAAACCGCATTCGGCTGCCAGCTGGCGCATCTGACTGATGCAACGGACATAGAGCATTATCAGCCGATGAACATTAATTTCGGTCTGTTTCCCGAACTGCCGAAAGTCATGACCGCCAAAGGGAAACTTCGCCCGCTCAAAGGGACAGAGAAGAAGGCGGCGCTGACTTCCCGAGCCCTGGCCGCGGCGGAAGTCTGGCTGCACGGTATTTCCGCAGGGGAGGCGTAATGTCTTCGGGTAAAAATTTTTCCTCAGAAGCCAAAGCTCTTTTCGAACTGCCGTTTTCCACCGCAGCGGCGATTCCTTTGCCGCCGCCGTCTTTGTATCTGCAACTGGTGCCGGCAAAAGACCGGGAATTGTTCCGGGCGTATATTTTTTATCTTTTTCTGCTGCTGCAGCGGGGAATGCACCGAAGAGGTCTGCATCCGAAAAGCTTTAATCTCCTGTATCGTGCCGTCAGCCGTACCTGGCCCGGACGGACGCTGCTGGGATTTTTGCAAAAGGAATTTATCGCCCGCAATCTTTCCCTGTCGCTGCTGCTGGAGCCGCTGGATGGTTTTGAATGGCTGTCTAAAAACCGTTATCCGCTGGAATTTTCCGCCGCGTCGCCGATTTGGCTTCAGGTGATTTCGCCGTTTTCCCGCCTTGTCGCCGTGCTTAACAATCAGACGCCGCCGTTCTATCAGCCTTTTGCCGCCTTGGCTTTTGTTTATGCTGCCGTATATGTATTGGCTGTTCCGTCTGCAGCCGCGGCACTGGAGGGGGCAAGGGTATCGGTTGATGCGGCTTGTTTGCGCCGCAGCTTGCCGTTGCAGCAAAAGGAAATGTTGCAGCTTTTTGCCGCTGCGTCGGGATTTCTTTTTCGGTTGAAAACAGGATTTTTTGTCGGTCTGTCCCGCCGTCTGATACGGCTTTTGCCCGATGTCTCCGCTTCCGCAGCAGCTGTTGCTGGTTCTTCGTTCGCAACCGGTTCTTCCGTTTCCACCGCAGCAACCGTCGGTTCTTCGTCCGCAGTCTGCTCTCCGGCCTCCGCTGCAGCCGGTTCTCAGGGCACAGCTGGTTCTTCCGCCTCCGCCTTATGCCGAAAAATAAATTTTTTTGTTTATGTTAACGCATTTTTATATGGTTTGTGGCATACTCTGATAACAAGAAACAAAACCCGCGATTTGCATCAGCTCTGAACTGCGGGGAATATGGTTATAAAATAAGGAAAAGCAATGAGTTCAATTGGTCGCATCGTCAGAAAAAATCATTCTGCCCTCTTTTGGTGCACGAGGCATTATCCCAAAGCCAAGCGCGAAGCCGTATACACGCTGTATGCGCTGGTCAAGCATTTTGACGATTTGAGTTCCAGCTCTCTGCCTGAAAAGGATAAGGCTGATATTTTGGCGGCATGGCAGCGGGAAATTGCCAACATCTATGACCGGAAAGTTCCCGAAACCGACATTGGCCGCCGCATATATAAGAACTGTATGCGTTTTAAGCTGCCGCGCGCGTGTATGGAAACGATGCTGTCGGGCTTTGCTATGGACTGTCCGAAACCGCTGTTCCGCCCGTCGTTGCATGAGTTTGAGGAATACTGCCGCGGCGTGTCGGAAACGCCGAGTTACCTGATTTTGAAAGTAATCGCCGAATTTGACGAGGAAACGACTGCCGAACTGGGGCGGCTCATCGGGCGCGCGGTAGAGATAACCAATATTCTCAAAAACATAAAAGAAGACATTCTGGGCGGCCACGTCTATATTCCCGAAGAGTTTTTGGCCGCGGCGGAAATAGAGCAGGGGCTGGCCGCCAAAGACATCCTGACCCATAAAAATCTTTATGTCGCCCGCCGGAAATTTGCCGAAACCGCCCGCAGTTCCTTTGCGGAGGCTTATCGGTTGCTGGAAGAAAACCACAACCGCAATTCCAAGCCGGTCGTTTATATGCTGAATTTGTATCATGCTTATTTTGAGCTGATGGACAAGCGCGGATGGGAAATTATTTCTCCAAAGCCGGAATTAAAATTCAAAGACCGCTGCCGTCTGGTTATGAAAGCGCTGTTGAACCGCGGCGGGTGTTAACGAACGGAATTGTCTGCAGCTCTTCCCATACTGTGGCCTGCTGGTTTGCTCCGCTCCGCTACACATATCTATTTCGGCAAATCCGGAATTGCCCGATTGCCATTTATCCGTTGATAAATCGTTAAAACCTTTTGCCAGCCTGTTAAAAGAAGCTACACTGCACTCATAATGAAATCGGTGTCAGAGGACTTTAGTATGAAAAAAAATCTTTGTTTGGCGGTGTGGGGAGCCGCTCTATGCGCAACTTTTCCCGCTGCTGCGGAGACTGCTTTGCCGGCAGCGGCCGAAGTTTCGGAGAACGCGTCATCTCCGGCTGAAACCGTTGCAGATGCAGCATCGCTGACCGCCAACATCAAACGCATCGCGGTTGAATATCTTGAGCATAGCGTTACCAACAAGGATGATCCGAATTACCCCGATTCGTATAATGCCGATGAGCAGCATAACATCAGCGGCCTTTTTGACGGCAATCTGACCTATGACCGCAGCACGATGGTTTGGGTTAACGGCTTGTATGCGATATATGGCAAATCCAAGACGACCGAGAACGGCGTAACGACCGAAAATGAGAACGATGACGAAATTTTGCTCTATACCGATTATACGCACAAAATCTGGCATTTGGAACAAGGGATAGTCGGCCCGTTTGCCTATCTCGGGTATGAAACGGAATTTACGGATTTTAATCTGGACGGGACGGATTACCGCACTAAAATTCTCCGTGCCAAAACCGGTTTGAAACTTTACGACAGCGAGAATTTCAAACAGCTTTATATTGCCTTGGTGGAAGAAGACGATATGACTTATAAAAATGATAATATGAAAACCGGTGCCGAAATCGGGTATGAATTCCATTATCCGCTGAATCCGAACACCACGTTCGTTTCCGAGGGGTATTACCGTCATTTTTTCAGCTACAGCCAAAAAGAAGCGACGGATTTCAAATACAAACTGTCGACAAACAACCGTATAGAAACCAAGCTTGTCGGGGATTTGTACCTCGCGCCGTTTTACAATTATGAGCTTGCCGAAACCCGTGGCGCGTCGCGTTCCCGGGCACAGAGCACATTCGGACTGTCGCTGAGTTATAATAAGAGTTTTGACCTGTTTTAAGGTCGTGGAGGAGAATTGCAGAGTAATGACAGATAAGGAGGCATTATGAATTTCAAATATTATATTCCGACCAAAATCCTTTTCGGCCGCGGACAGCTGGCTAATCTGCATAAGGAAAAGCTCCCCGGCACGCGGGCGCTGATTGTAACCACAGGCGGCCGTTCCGTCGTCGATAACGGCTATCTGGCCCGGACAGAGGAAGAGCTGAAGGCCGCAGGATGTACTTTCGTGCTGTTCAATAAAATAACCGCCAATCCCGACCGCAGCGAAGTTATGGACGGTGCGGCGCTGGCAAAAGCCGAAAACTGCGACTTTATTGTCGGTTTGGGCGGCGGTTCGCCGATTGACGCAGCCAAGGCGATTGCTGTTATGGCGACAAATCCAGGCGATTACTGGGATTATATGGTTCGCGGCACCGGCGGCGGACGCCCGGTGTCTGTAACGCCTCTGCCCGTTGTTGCCATAACGACAACCGCCGGAACCGGAACGGAAGCTGACCCGTGGACGGTTATCAGCAATGCTGCGACCGGCGAAAAATTTGGTTTCGGCATTGACGGCACATTTCCCGTTTTGGCGGTGGTTGACCCCGAGCTGATGTTGACCGTTCCGCGAGACTATACTGTTTTTCAGGGGTTTGACGCGCTGTTTCACAGTCTTGAAGGCTATCTTGCCAATATAGCCACGCCCATAAGCGACATTTTTGCTCTCAAGGCCGTAAGCCTGATTGCCGAAAATCTGCCGGCAGCCGTTTTTGACGGCGGGGATATTGCCGCACGGGAAAATATGGCGCTGGCGAATACACTGTCTGGTATGGTCGAAAGCACGTCCGGCTGTATCTCGGAACATGCGCTGGAACATATCTTAAGCGGCGTTTATAAAAAACTGCCGCATGGTGCCGGCTTGATTATGCTGAGTGTTGCTTACTTTTCTAAAATTGCCGAAAAACACACTTCTGACGACCGTCTTGTCGAATTGGCCAAAGCTCTCGGCAATAAAAACGCCAAAACGCCGGAAGACTTCATTGCTGCTTTGCAGAAATTGCAGCAAGCCTGCGGTGCGGACAAGCTGAAGATGAGCGACTACGGAATTGAAAAAGAACGCCTGCGTGAATTTGCCGCCGCCGCGAAAACTCAGAATGCCTTGTCTTTCCGGCTTGACCCGTGTGACTTGAGCATTGCCGACTGTGCCGAGATTTACGAACGGTCGTACCGATAATACGGCACCGTGTCGGCAGCTCCCGGTCGGTACGGAGGTATCGGTCAGTCTGGGAACTTTCGGCCGGTACGAAAGTCCCCGTCAGTGCAGAAACACCCGGCTGCCGCAAAATTTTAACGTTTAAAACAAAAACAGACCAGAAAGGAGAACCGCCGATGCGTTATCTTGAAATTGAAGCCAAAATCGCCGGTATGGCAAAAAATTTAGACCGCCGCTATATCCGGGCGTTCTGGATAGCCTTTGCGCTTGTCAATCTCGCCTTTTTGTTTTATACGGTCAATTTTATGTTTGGCGACCACGATTGGAATTATGTCCGCGGTGCTTCAGCGTGGAACGAGGGGGCTTTTGAGGGGCGTCCGCTGCATTTTGTTCTGCAGGCGGTTTTGTTTGACGGGCAGGTGCTGCCGTTTTTAAACAGCCTTTTTTCCTTTGCTGCGCTGGTGCTGGGGTACATTTTGCTTGCCAGATACTGGCAGGTGCCGCTGACGACGTTCAATTATGCGCTGTTTGCAGTGTTTGCGGCAGTCTTGCCATATACGCTGGTCTGGCTTTACTATGCCAAAGATATGCTGATAAACCTCAGCCTGCCGCTGGTCTGCGTTGCTTCGCTGCTGGCGACGTCGGCGGCCGTCTCCTCAAAAAGGCCATGGCTGCACGTTCCTGCCATGGCACTGATGCTTTTTGCCTTTGCCTCTTATGCCGCGGTAATCAATTTTTATGCCGTCTGCCTGCTCTGTTCCGCCTTTTTCGCTTATGCCGCCGGCAAACCGTTTTGGACGGCCGTGCGCGAAAAAACGCTTCCGGCGCTGGATATCCTGGCGGCATTAGTTTTGTATAAGGGAATGCTGGCGTTTTCCGTTTTGACTTCGTCATACAATACGCGTATCATCAGCTGGGATTACCTGCCGCAAAAGCTGCTGGAAACCTGTTCGGCAATGTTTATGCAGTTTGTAACGCCGCTGCCTTTTATGGAGTATAAGTATAAACTTTTGCTGTTGGCGTTCTGCCTGTTGGGGCTGGCGGCAGCAGTATGCCGCGGCGGCGTAAGGAAAATTCCGGGATTGCTGTTGCTGACGCTGGGATTGCTGTTTGCGTCCAAGCTGGCATTTTTTGTCGCCGACGAACGCGGGCAGATTCTGGCAGAGCTCGAAAATTTTGCCTTTGTCCCGCGGTTGGATTTTTATGGTCTGGCCGGCATTTATGCATTTGCTCTTGCCTGCCTGCTGCGTTTTTCATCGGGAAAATTCCGCAAAGCGGCGGTTGCATTTGCCGTTATTATTGCATTTATGTCCGGCGTTCGTGATATGTATGCGCAAAAAGTCTGGAAACTGGGATTTGACGCGGAGATGAAAGCCCATGAGCGCATCGTTGCCCGGCTGGAGCGTTTTCCCGGTTTTGATGCCCGCCGCAAATACCGCCTGTTGCAGATAGGAAGTTTTTCTTTGCGCCGAAACTATTACCGCCGTACCGCCGGCGAGGAAATCAGTCTTGATTTGCTGGAAACGTCCTTTACGCCCGAATTTATGTCGCGTATCGTTTATAATTTCTACTATCCTGAAGATGTCTTTTACGACAACGCCGTTCCGGGAGAACTTTCCAAAGCCGGTCAGGATTTCGTCCGCAATCGGGCCAAACCGTGGCCGTCAGCTGACGCTGTTTATATTGACGGCGATATTGTTGTTATTGTTCTGACCGAAGAAGGATTGGAAAAAGCCCGTTCCTTGTTGTATTTCTAGGTTATACATCTAAAGGACGGGCCGTATTCAGCCGATATGAGGTTTTTACTTCAACAGAGCCTTGACGTCGTCATAGCTCGGATAGGTGCCGCCTTCGCAGCCGAGCAGGGCGTAGGTCGGCGTTGATGTAAAAATTTTCTGTGCCAAAAGCTGCAAATCGTCTGCCGTAATCGCTTCGATTCTCTCGACAATCTCCGCCGTCGGGATGACGCGTTTGAACAACAGCATCTGTCTTGCCATAATTTCCGCCGTTGTAGAAGAGCTCTCCAGCGACATCAGCAGGCTGGCCTTAATCTGTGTTTTGGCACGCTTTAACTCCGTCTCGCTGACTTTGTCGTTCATCATTTTTTTTATTTCATCGGCAACGACCGGCAGCAGTTCTTCCAGCTCTTTTGGGGTTGTACCGGCATATATGCCGAAAACGCCGGCATGCTTCAACGCCTGATTAAAGCTGTTAATGGTATAAACCAGCCCGCGTTTTTCGCGGATTTCCTGAAACAGGCGCGACGACATACCGCCGCCGAAAATCGTCGACAGCACTGAATAGTTGTAGTAGTCTTCGTCCATATAGGACGCGCCTTTAAAACCTAAGACCAGATGCGTCTGCTCAATGTCTTTGCATTCCACGCGCCCGCCGCCGACATAATATTGCGGGTCTTCGGCAAAATCCGCATGCGCGGGCAGGGTATTCATCCGCTCTTCAACCATCTTGACGAATTTGTCGTGGTCTACGCGCCCGACTGCGGCTGCTACCATATTGTCTGCGGTATAGTGCGTACGCATGTAATTGAGCATGCGTTCTTTGTTAAAACCGCGCACATGTTCAGGCGTTCCCAGAATAGTGCGTCCCGATGCCTGATTCGGAAATGCCGCTTCCTGAAAGTAATCGAATACCAAATCGTCCGGTGCGTCTGCGGATTGTTTGATTTCCTGTACCACAACTTCTTTTTCTTTGCTCATCTCCGCCGCGTCAAACGTCGGGTCGGTGATAAAGTCGCAGATAACGTCGGTTGCAAGTTCCAAGTCGTCCTTGAGCATTTTGGCATAAAAACAGGTGAAATGCCGTGATGTATAAGCATTTGTAGCACCGCCGACGTTTTCGATGTCTTCGGATATCTGCAGCGAATTTCTTTTCTTTGTGCCCTTGAACACCATATGTTCGATAAAGTGCGAAATGCCGTTGTCAGCCTCGGATTCGGCAGCTGCTCCTGTGTTGACCCAGACCCCGAGCGAAACCGTTTCAATCTGCGGCCGTTCGGCGGTAATGATTCTCAGTCCGTTTTTTAATGTCGATTGTTTAATTTCCATGTTACCCAGATTTTGCTAAAGGTTGTTGTTAAGTTCGGCTATTTAAAATAGTATATGTCAGACTAAAAATAAATCAATATAATTTATCGTATGCATACATATTTATAACCCCTTAAAATTTTTTTAATTTTGTATATTTATATACCAAGAAAGATAAAAAAATTTTTCAAGGGAGAAAACAGATGAAAAAGATGCCTCGTTTTGCCGTTGTCTTATCAGGCTGCGGCCGTGCCGACGGTTCGGAAATTCATGAAGCCGTAACCGCTCTGCTGGCGATTGACTGCGCCGGCTGCGCATACCGGTGTTTCGCTCCGGATATCGAACAGGCGGCAGTTATAAATAATCTGACGTCAGAAAAAATGGAAGAACGCCGCAATGTCCTTGTCGAGTCTGCCCGTATCGCACGCGGCGATATAAAGCCTCTGAATGAACTGAACGTCGGGGATTTCGACTGCATCGTATTTCCCGGCGGCCTTGGCGCCGTTACCAACTGGTGCGATTTTGCCGACAAGGGGATTAACTGCACCGTGGAAAGCTCCGTCAGCAGAGTCCTGGAAGACGCGTATAAAAACAAACTGGTCATCGGTGCAATGTGCATTGCTCCCGTAACGGTATCCAAAGTTCTCGGTAAATATGGCATAACCGTAACCATAGGCAATGACAAAACCGTCGCCAAAACCATAGAACTGACCGGAGCCAGACATCAGGATACGCCGGTAACCGAAGTCTGTATTGATGCAAAGCACCGCGTCGTAACGACGCCCGCTTATATGCTGGCTAAATCTGTCAGGGAAGTTTGCGAAGGGGCTGACGCGATGGTTAAGGCGATGGTCGCACTGGCGGAATAGCCATTGCCGCAACAGGTGCCCCGCCACACGCCACGCAGCAATCCAGCCATCTTTTTCTGCGGCAATGCCGTCCGCCTCACGCCGCCTTGCAATCTCGCCGCCTTTTCCCGCGGCAGTTTCGCCCGGTACTCTGTCCGTTACGATTCCGCAGCTATGTCCATTACAGCCCGGAACTCTGTCCGTTACAGCCCCGCCGCCTTTTCCCGCGGCAGAAAAGCTTGACAATTTCCGCTGCCAGTCGTATACCGTAAACGATAAATAATAACTTAAATATAGATATGTATGGAAAAGTATGATTTAATGTCGGGTAAGGCTCAGAGCTTTATCAACCCTGCGGAAATCAACCGCACACTGGCTTATGCGAAAAAATACGGCAACGATGCCTCTATGGTTCGCTTTATTCTGGACAAGGCACGCGAAAAAAAAGGGCTGACCCATACCGAAGCCGCAGTTTTGCTTTTGAACGAAGACCCGAAAGTCGCCGCGGAAATCGGTACGCTTGCCGAAGAAGTCAAAGAAACTTACTACGGCAACCGGATTGTCCTGTTTGCGCCGCTGTACCTGAGCAACTACTGCGTCAACGGCTGTACCTATTGCCCTTATCACTCCCAAAATAAACACATCTTCCGCAAGAAGATGACGCAGGAAGAGATAAAGGCGGAAGTTATCGCTTTGCAGGATATGGGGCATAAGCGCCTGGCTCTGGAAGCGGGAGAACATCCCGTACTGAATCCTCTGGAGTACATTCTTGAAAGTATAGATACGATTTACGGCATAAAACACAAAGCCGGCGCCATTCGCCGCGTTAATGTAAACATCGCGGCAACGACGGTAGAAAATTACCGCCGCCTGCACAACGCCAAAATCGGAACCTATATCCTGTTTCAGGAAACGTATAACCGAGAGGATTACGAAAAGTTGCATCCCCGCGGGCCGAAGGCAAATTATGCCTGGCATACCGAAGCGATGGATCGTGCCATGCAGGCCGGGATTGAAGATGTCGGCTTGGGCGTTTTGTTCGGGTTGCATAACTATGCGTCTGAATTCGTCGGTCTGTTGATGCATGCCGAGCATCTGGAAGCCGTTTACGGTGCCGGGCCGCATACAATCAGCGTTCCGCGCCTGTGTCCGGCAGATGACATCAATACCGGAGATTTTGCCAATGCGCTGCCTGACGATATTTTTCTTAAAATCATCGCTTTGCTGCGCCTGTCGGTGCCGTATACGGGAATGATTATCTCGACCCGCGAAGGAGAGCGTATCCGCCGGGAAGCACTAAGGCTTGGTATTTCGCAAATCAGCGGCGGTTCCAAAACCAGCGTCGGCGGTTATGCCGCGCCTGCGGAGCCGGAACCGGACAGCGCCCAGTTTGAAACTGCTGACCGCCGCAGCTTGGACGAAGTCGTGCGCTGGCTGATGCAGTTGGGGTATGTGCCGAGTTTTTGCACGTCCTGTTATGGCAACGGCCGGGTAGGGGAAGATTTTATGGCGCTGTGCAAAAAGCAGCTGATTCATAATTTCTGTACGCCGAATGCCCTGCTGACGTTAAAGGAGTATCTCGACAACTATGCGTCGCCGGAAACGCGCCGTATCGGTATCTCCCTGCTGGCGGAAGAAATGAACCGCCTGCCGGAAGCCAAAAGGCTGTTTTTGCAAAAACGCATGGAATTCTTGAAAGAGGGAAAGGTTGTCTTTTTCTGAAAGCTTTTTTTCCTGCCGAATTAAGCCGGCTTTTGTTTGAAAACCCCGCCATATCGTAAAAGGTATGGCGGGATTTTTGTTGTCCGTTCCGTTTTTTCAGTTCTCTCTGCCGTCAAAATCGCCTTTCGCCGTTTCCGAAAATAAAAAATACTTGACAAATAAGTAAAAACTTGCTAAATATGACGAAATTTAATAATTTTATGTCAAACTATTAATATATTATAGAGTATGAAAACAAAAATTTTTCTTCAAGAAATCCTGATTAAAGTATTCGGGAACACTTGGTTGTTTGCGTGGTGGATTAAAAAACATCGTTTGGACGACCATATTGTAGATTTTTTAATTCGTGAAAAATTTAATCTTCTGGAAAAGTATGCGCGCCGGCATCAGCTTTCCTCCTGCCAGATAACGGATATTTTATCCGATTTGGCGGACGTTGATGACGAATATACGCAGGCTTTTATCCGCGAATTGTTAAAAAACAACACGCTGAACAGAGAGCAGGAACAGCTTTTGGTTTCCAAAAACGACGTATTGTTTTTGGAAAGTTATCTGACACCGAACGGATATTTTGATGCGTCGAGACGTTTTCATGAAGTCGCCGAACATAATTATATCCTGGGTATGGCAGAGGCAAAGAATATGACGGGAATAGAGGTGTTTAAGGCTTATGTCGACAATACCTGCCGCGATATGATGACCGATGAGCTGTTGGCCGAATTGATTCTTCTGCCGGAAAGTTTTGCTGTGCGGTACGTTTTGCAAAAGGCGCGCCTGAGCAAAGAACAGGAAGATTTTCTGGTAGACAAGGCGCCGGAGAAATTGATTAAAATTTATATCGGCGAAAAGGAATTGGCCTCCGATGCGGCGCAGTTGCAGCTGGTTGAAAAACATTTTGAACTGGCCCGCCTGTATTTTGAAAAATACGGGTTGCGTTCCAAAGCCCAGCAGACATATCATCTGTTGCGCAAACAGGCTTTGGAAAAGACACCGTCGGAAGAAGATTGTCCGTAATGTTTGTTGGATTTAGTCCCCTGTGCCGCGTTTTGCGGGGCAGGGGATTTTTTTGAACGCGGGCGCTGCCGTCCGTTTAGGTGTACCGTTGGTTGCTTCGGCGCCGCTGCAGGCTGTTCTGATATCGCTGCTGGTGTTTTAGTACCGCTGCCGGTTTTAGTATTGCCGCGGGTTGCTCTGTTGCTGCCGTGGTACGCACAGACCAGCCGCAAAACGGGCGGATTTTCAAAAAAGATGTTTTTAATTGCGAAAATAAATAACCGGATATAAACTGTTTAAAAACGGAGGATTTATGGAAAAATTTAAATTAAGTGAGAGTATTTTGGCAGACCGCCTGATACTGCTGAAACGCAGCCACGAGCACGATGAGGAAATGTGGCGGGCGATAGAAGAAAGCCGGGCTTTCATCCGCGAATATCTGTTTTGGGTTGACGGCACGCAGTCGCTGTCCGATGTCGAAAAGGCAACGGATATGTTTTTCAAAGCCTGGGATGAAGACGGTGAATGGTGTTACAGCCTGTACAGTGTGCCTGAAAATGATTTTCTCGGTTGTATCGGTGTGCACAACATCAGTTTTCTGAACCGGTCCGCGGAATTGGGTTATTGGCTGCGCTTGTCGGAAACTGGCAATGGGTATATGACCGAAGCAGTCAAAGCCGTGGAAGCGGAATTGTTTGCCGCCGGGATTCACCGGGTTGTTATTTGCTGCGACGTAAATAATTATAACTCGGCAAATGTGGCGCTTCGTGCCGGATATGAATTGGAAAGCATTCAAAAAGAAGCTGTCTACCATTATACCGGCCTGCATGACCATGCAACGTATGTTAAGTTCAGCCCTTACCCGATACGCGGGTTTGAACGCAAAGCCTGATGCGAAAAGCCTGATGTGGGAAAATCTGTTGCGGGAAAGCCGGACGCGAAAAAAATGAATCATTCGGTACCGGATTTTGCCGCCGCGTTAAACAAAAAAAACAGTTCTCATGCGGAGAACTGTTTTTTTGTTTAGGGATTATAGGGCTTCAATTGTATCGCGTCAGCTGCATACCGCCGACGGCTTCTGTTGAAAACCTTTCCGTAAATTCTTTAAGCGATACGGAAATTTCTATTTTCATATCGTCGAATGCCGTAAAGACAAAAGCACTCTTAAGCAGTGAAAAATGGCATCTGGCCCAGACGAAAGTCTGTTCTTTGCAGAGGCGCAAAGTCTGAATTTTATCCCGTCCGCCGGTCAGAATAACATACAGGCCATCTTCGGGCACACAGATGACGGGAACCGGCTGTCCGGTTTTGCCGTCTTTTTTCCTGCCATTTTCTTCCTTAGGCATAAGGAAAGCACAAACGAGATAAATAGCCTCTGTTCGCAGCAGCTTTGCAAAATGATAGCAGTTGATAAACGGCCGCGGCGGTGCCGGATAAAGGGGGCACTCGCCGCCGCATTTGATGTGTGCCATATTTTTATGTGCTAAAATGAAACAATCGCCGTCCCGTAGTGTCTGACCAAAGTGCTTTTGTTTACTTTGGCTTCGGTCCGCGGAGCGGAAAAAACAAAATCACCATTGTCGTATTTGACTACCGCGGCAAAAAAGTTGTGTCGTCCGGCTCTTGCCGCCGAATGGCTCATGGAAACTTTGATGCCGTGCACCAAATCGATATACTCGCCTGAATTGGCAATCAGAACAACCGGCAGCAGGTCAAAGCCGTCTTCGCCGTCGGGTATTTCCGCAACCGCAAAAGACAGGGTGTTTTTGTCTACGCTGTAAATATCTGCCAGACAACGCAGAACGATAAACGGGGATACCGGTTTCGGCAAGGCGTTGGTCTTTGCCGCATTTGCTGTTTTAGCAGAGGATTTTTTTCTGCGGGCTGCAACAGGCATGCTGTTCAAACCCTTGTTTTTCTTTCTGTTCATATACAAAAAAATTTTTAAAAAGTAAGACATAAAAGTATTTAATTGCAATCCTTGTAGCATAAAAAAATATTTTTTGCAATAGAAAAATATTGGTTTTGTCTAAAATGTATGGCATTCCCCAATTACGTTTATCTCAAACAACCATTAAGGCGTATATCAGATTAGCAGTCCTCAAATCCACACCATAAAAACAGTTCCGGTGCAAAGCCGTTTGTTTCTAAATTCGTACCATATTCAATATTCGCGCCAAATCCGCGCCATATTCGATATTTGCGCTATATTCGCGCAAATATGCATCTTTGCGCCACATCTGCGTTATCTTCGCGTCATAAAAAAACAGCCCCGCAAAGAGGCTGTTTTTTTGCTTGTTTCATACCTGTAACCGGAGAGATGATTTATCCGGCATCAGATCATCTTAGTACGACCGCGCGTAAATTACGTCCAGCGTTGCTTTTTGGCCGGAAAGCAGGCATTCGCCCTCGCTGCCGCTCTGGTCAAACGGAATGCAGCGGATGGTCAGGCGCATTTCTTTAAGCTTGTCCAACGTTGCCTCGTCTCCGCTCCATTTGCCGCGTACGAACGCGACTTTCGGCGCTTTGCCGCCGTTTTCCAGATAAACGTTGGCGTTGGCAAAATAGGCTTCAAATTCCGCTGCGGTCTTAATATCCGTAACCACGTTTTGCGTCAGGCGTTCGTTGGCGCGTGCCAGCATTTCGTCCTGAATTGTCTGCAGCTTTTCGCTGATTGTCGCAATGAAAACGTCCACGTCTTCAAAGTTCTTCCAGCCGTCCCGGTTGATTTTAATGCGGTTGCGGAACATAACGGCGTTCTTTTCCAAATCCTTGGCACCGACTTCCACAATCAGCGGCGCGCCTTTGCGCGTCCATTCCCACATCTTGTCGACCGCTTCTTTCGGGCGGTTGTCCAGCCGGACGCGAACTTTTTCGCCGGCAAACGTCTGGGCCTTGAGTGCATCGCGCAGCTTTTCCGCATAGGCGTTGATGGCTTCGGCTTTGCTCTTGTCCTTGACAATCGGCACGATAATCACCTGCTGCGGTGCGAGTTTCGGCGGAACGCACATTCCCTCGTCGTCGGCGTGCGTCATAATCAATCCGCCGATAAGCCGGGTAGAAACGCCCCACGACGTCGTATAGGCATATTCCTGCGCATTGTCGGAGTTAATGAACTTGATATCCGCTGACTTGGCGAAGTTCTGTCCGAGGAAGTGCGACGTGCCTGCCTGCAGCGACCGTCCGTCCTGCATCATTGCTTCAATGCAGTAGGTTGTAACCGCGCCCGGGAATTTGTCGTATTCCGGCTTTTTGCCTTTAATCACCGGCATAGCCATATCGTTGACGCACAAATCTTCATAAACGCCGAGCATCGTTTCGGCTTCTTTTTCCGCTTCCTCAAACGTTGCATGAGCGGTATGCCCTTCCTGCCACAGAAATTCGCGGGTGCGCAAAAACAGGCGCGGGCGCATTTCCCAGCGCACAACGTTCGCCCACTGGTTAATCATGACCGGCAGGTCGCGGTACGAATGTACCCACTTGGAAAACGAGTCGGCAATAATGGTTTCTGAAGTCGGACGCACAATCAGCGGTTCCTCCAGCGGGCTAGCCGGCACGAGTTTGCCGTCTTCCATACTGAGGCGCGAGTGCGTAACAATAGCCATTTCTTTGGCAAAACCTTCAACGTGTTCTGCCTCTTTTTGGAAATAGCTTAACGGGATGAAAAGCGGGAAATAGCAATTCTCGTGATTTGTTTCCTTAATCTTTTCGTCCAACAGGCGCTGGATACGTTCCCAAATTCCGTATCCCCAGGGTTTGATGACCATACACCCCGGCGAGGACGAAACTTCGGCCATATCGGCAGCGGCTATCACGTTCTGGTACCAGTCCGGATAGCTGTTCTCTCTTATGTTCTTCAGAGCCATAACCAAATATCCTTTTATGTAATTGTTTTTAAACCGCCCAAAGTAAACACCAAAAAATGCCTGCTGTCAAGAATATAAGTGTATAAAATATCGTTCCGGTTTAAGCCATGGCATCGGTTTTGTCAGCGGCATCGGGAAATTTCAGCGGCGTTTGGGAGAAATTTATGCGTTGTCCTTCCTCTTTAACTTTTTTTAACTCTTTATTATATAAACTGATACCGTTTGATAAAGATTGAAAAGGAAACCCAAATGAAGCGTATATTTACTGTTTTGGCCTTGGCTGCGACCATGGCGCTCGGCGCCTGCAAAGAAGAAACCGCCGCCAACCGGATTTATGTCTTTTCGCAGCCCGGCTGCCCGCATTGCGAACACGCTGAGGAATATATCAGCCGCTATTACCGGAATTATGACATTGAACGGCTGAATATCCGCGAGGGCAATAATATGGGGTATTTGCTGCGTTATGCCAAAAAGTTCAAGGTGTCCGAACAGTCGCTCGGCACACCGTTTATCGTTATGGGTGATAAATATATAATGGGCTGGGGCAATCAGCAGGTAAAAGACTTTAACCGCTATGCCAAGAACTTTAAACCGAAATCGTCGCCGCTGCGTTCTGTTGCCGCGCCGCAAAATGCGCAGCCTCATAAGGAACAGCCGCAAAATAAGCAGCCGGCTGACGCAAATACTCCGGCGGCACGCCCGTAGGTTATGGCCTTCTGCCGGTTCGGACGGTTCCTCCCCCGCAGGCTTCGGCTTGCGGGGATTTTTTTATACTTTCGGCTGCTGATATTAAACGAACGTTTTATTTCTACATCTCAGGTTGTATGTGGGCAATCAAAAGCTTTTGTTTTTGCACAATAATATTTTTGTGCAGGCTGTTGAATTTTATGGTTCGTATTTTTTCAACAGTTTTTAGGATACCTGATGAATAGCCAAACTATAAACAAAGAAACGCCGGCGCCGAAAGTTTCGGTTCTGGTGCCGGTTTACCGTCCGCGGGAAGAATATCTGCGTGCTTGTATCGACAGTATTTTGTCGCAGACTTTTTGCGATTTTGAACTGCTGCTGCTGGACGACTGTCCCGAGGACAGAACCGCCGAAGCCGTCATAAAAAGCTATGCCGACGGCCGGATAAGATATTCCCGCAATCCGGCCAATCTCGGCATATCGGCCAGCCGCAACCTCCTGATTGATATGGCGCGCGGGGAATATCTTGCGGTTATGGACCATGACGACATTTCGCTCCCCGAAAGGCTTGAAAAGGAGACCGCATATCTGGACGCCCACCCTGAAGTCGGCGTTGTCAGCGGCCGGGTTTTGAAAATCCCTCAAAATAAAGCATCGCATAATCCCGAAACCAGCCATGCGATTAAATTGTCGCTGATGACGGTCTGCGCCCTGACACACCCTGCGGCAATGATAAGAAAAAGCGTTTTACAGCAGCATCATATCCGGTATGAAGAAGAATTCAGCCCGGCGGAAGACTATGCGCTGTGGTGCCGGCTGCTGCCGCATACGGAGTTTTATAACCTGCCCGATATCCTGTTGCATTACCGTTGGCACGAGAGCAATACCTCTATTGTGCAAAATCAGAAGATGCACGATGCGTCGTACGCTGTCCGCGCTATGGTGCAGGCAGAAAACCCGGCATTGTACCGCGAATTTGAAAAACGGGCGCGCTATACCGGAACCTGGCGGTTGTTTGGTTTTATCCCTCTGCTGCGCATTGTCCGCAATGCTGGCCGAACCAAAATCCTCCTCTTTGCCTGCCTGCCGCTGGTCAGTTATCGCTCAGCCGTCAAGCTGAAAGGGGAATGACGATGATTCCCAAAATTATCCATTATTGCTGGTTCGGCGGCTCCCCGAAAAACGAAAAGATACGTTTTTGCATGGAAAGCTGGAAAAAAGTTCTCCCCGATTATGAAATTCGCGAATGGTCGGAAAAAGATTTATTCCGTTTTTCCGATAACCGGTATGTCCGGCAGGCTTATGAGGCGAAAAAATGGGCTTTTGTATCGGATGTCTTCCGTCTTTTTGCTTTGTATAAAGAAGGGGGAATTTATTTGGATACCGATGTCGAAGTCAGAAAAACGTTTTCCCCGCTGTTGGAGGGGGATTTCTTTATCGGTTCGGAAAAGCACGGGCGTTTTGAGAGTATCGGTACGGCGGTGATAGGCGCTGCGGCAGGCAATGGGATTATAAAAGATATGCTGTCTGTTTATGAAAATCTTGATTTTATACCCAAAAACAGAATTCCGGATTTGACGCCGAATACGGTTCGGTTGGTGCCTGTGTTCCAAAAATATGGTATAGTGAACGTCTACAGCAATGAACGGATAATTGAGATTGATAACAAGTCCCGCATTTATCCCGATTGGTATTTTTGCGTGGATACGCCGGATAGTTTTTGCGTTCATCATTTTCAGGCTTCTTGGATTAATGACTTTGACTGTAAGCTGAATGTGCATATACCCTTGGGACGTGGCAAGTGGCTTGGATTATACCGCTATAAAAGGATAAAGCCAGAGGCGAAGCTTGCATATCCGGAAACAATGAAGAAAAAAATTTGGGAGTGGGACTATGCCAAACGCAAAAAAATCCTGCTGACGTATGAAGAAAAGGGAAAGGGGGAGTAAATGCAGCTTTCAATTGTTACCGTGTGCTATAATGAAAAGGATATAGGGCGCACCTGCGAAAGCATTGTCAGCCAGTCTTGTCAGGATTTTGAATGGATTGTGGTTGACGGCGGGTCGACGGACGGTTCTTTGGAGGTGATAAAACACTACAAAGAACGTATTGATATTCTGATATCGGAACCGGACAACGGCATATATGATGCGATGAACAAAGGGATACGCCTGGCAAAAGGGAAATGGATAAATTTTATGAACGGCGGCGATACGTTTGCCGATAACTGTATTGTCGGAGATTTTTTGCGTTTTGCCGGAGATAACCCGGCCGCAGACGTCATCTATGGCGATTTCAACCGGATGCTTCCAGACGGGGGTATCAGAAAATCAGAATTTCCCGATGTCGTAGATAAGGTATTTTTTTACAATAAATCGGTCAATCATCAGGCATCTTTTATCCGGAGCCGTCTGTTTCGGCGTTTTGGCATGTATGATGAAACTTTCAGGATTGCCGCCGACATGGATAAGTGGCTTATGTTTGTAAACAATGGCTGCCTGTTCCGGCATTGGGAACGGTATGTTGCAAATTTTTATCTCGACGGAATAAGTTCGACGCACAAACAGCTTTTGGCGGAAGAATTGGGGCGCATTCACGAAAAGCGTTATGGGCGAAGGGAAGAAAAAGCCGTCTTGCAAAAGATTTCAAGCCGCCGGGATTTTCTTTTATTTGATATTTTTCCATTGCTTGAGATTGATGATAAAAATGCCGGACAGACAACAGTCTGTAAATTATTCGGGGTTTTGCCCGTATACAGAAAAGTCAGCAAGCATGGAAAAGTGCGTCATTATCTTTTCGGCTTTATTCCGTTTTTGAAAATCAGGCAGAAATAAAAACTGTCTCGGAATATATAAAATAAAAGCCGGCCGGTTTATGACGCAGCTGGCTTTTATTTATAAATACTTTCCCCTGTACCGGCTGCGCCGGTTAGGAAAACCGCTTCTCAGCGCCTTATTTGTTGAAGTAGCGCTTCAGCAGGCCGTCAAAGCCTCTGCCGTGGCGGGCTTCGTCTTTGGCCATTTCGTGAATGCTGTCGTGAACGGCGTCGTAGCCGAGTTCCTTGGCCAGCGTGGCAATCTGCTTCTTGCCGTCGCAGGCGCCGAATTCTGCCGCCGCGCGCATTTCAACGTTCTTTTCCGTAGAGTCGGTAACGACTTCGCCCAGCATCTCGGCGATGCGTGCGGCATGGTCTGCTTCCTCAAAAGCATAGCGCTTGAAGGCTTCGGCAATTTCCGGATAGCCTTCGCGGTCGGCCTGGCGGCTCATCGCCAGATACATGCCGACTTCGCTGCATTCGCCGGTGAAGTGTTCGCGCAGGCCGGCGACAATGCGTTCGTCCAGGCCTTTGGCAACGCCGATTCTGTGTTCGTCGGCATAAGCCTTGTTTTCTTCGTCCATAACCTTAAACGTTTTGGCGCCGCAGACCGGACATACTTCCGGCATGGTGTCGCTTTCGATAACCTGTCCGCAGACTGTGCAAATGTATTTCATTACTTTTTCGTCCTTTTCAAATTGTTTCAAACAAATTATATTTAGGGAGAGAATTTGCCGATGTCAAATGCTAAAAGCTGTGTAAATAAAAAGTTTTTGTCTTGTGCCGCCCGGCAAAGCGCATAAACTGACAGGCAGAATGCAATATAAGGGAGAAAACGATGAGTGACAAGACTATGAAGATAATCCTTTCCGTCCTGACCGTCATCCTGCTGGCACTGATTGTCGGCCTGGTGGCGATGAAAGGCAGCTCGGTAAAGGCCGATTTGAACAAGCTGGCGCTGCGTATCGGCGAACTGCGGCAGTATCGCACGATGGGGCGTGCCGACGTCAATGCGGCGATGGAAAAGGCATTTGCCCGCGTCGGTTATAACGTTGTGTCGGCTACCGAAGACAATCTGTATCCGGATACGGCAGCCGATGCCGGCGTAAACCTGTATATCCGCGGCTACGGTCCGTTTAATGAGGTAAAGACCAACAAAAAGGCGGTTAATATCGTCTATATCCGCGACTACGATTCTCTGTTTGAGAATGAAATCAAGGTTTATGACGGCGTGGCTACGTCTTCGCGCGATTTCTATAACTATCTGCTCGGCAGCGGATATGCTGCGGCGTATATTCCGGAACTGACGGATCCGTCCGTATTCTATCCGGCGCCGAAACCCGAATTGGAGCGCGATTTGCTGTATGTCGGCGATAACGAACGCCCGAGCCCTGCGGTTGCTGCCGCGGTGGAAGCCAAGCTGCCGCTGGAAATATTCGGCCGTTTCTGGGCTGGAAATATCGACGATTCCTATATCAAAGGCGAATATATTCACGACAATGACCTCGGTGCTTATTTCTCGTCGGCGAAAATCAATCTCGTCAACGTTTCCGAACACGAGTCGCAAATCGGCATGATTCCGTCGCGCGTTTATGACATTGCCGCAAGCAAAGGCTTTATGATTGCGCCGTACAACAAGGAAATCGAAGCCGTTTTCGGCGATTCGATCCCGATGTTCAAAAACGCGGATGAACTGAAGGCTTTATACAATCAGTACCTCAATGATCCGAAAGCGCGTGCCGAAAAAGCCGAAAAGGCATATAAAATCGCCGTTTCGGAATATAATGCCGATATGTTCGTACAGCGTATGAACGGATTGGTCGAGTTTCTGATTAACGAAAAGAAGCTCTGAGATGAAATTGCCGGCGGCTCAAAAGACGGTTTTGGGGCTGTTGGCAGCCATTGCGGCAGCGGCGCTTTGCGCCCTGCCGTTTTTGGCGGTTAAAAAAGACATTGTTTATGTTTATGCCAAATCCCCTGTTCCCGATTCCCGTGAAACAGGTTTTATCCGCGAATTAAAGCGGTTAGGCTACGAAGTTAAATTGAATTCTTCGTCCTTGCCGGCAGCCGGGACGGTCGGCTTGTGGTTTCGTCCGCCTGAGTTTGCCTCTCAGTTGGAGACGTCCCCGGCGGCATGGAATTTTATCTATAATGAAGATTATTATCCGTTTGACTGGCGCGGGCTGAAAAAGTTTCCTGTTGTGTTGACTCCGTACCGTGAGCTGTATGAGCATTATGCCCGCAGCAATATAAGAACGGCAATGTTTACTGTCGGGGTGAATACGACGGATTTTTACGCGCCGGAAACGGTTTTTCAGCCCGGATATAAGGTCTATCCGCTGGTTTATTACGGCGATAACAATAAATCGTCGCCGTTGGCCGAGAGCCTGAAAAAGCAAAGCGGAAACAACAAGCCGTCGCCGTTGGCCGGAAGCCTGAACGCCCAAAACAGTACGGTGCAGGGCAGCGTATGGTTTATGGGCCGCTTTTGGGAAAACGGGCTGCCGCAGCTGGTGCCGCAGGGAACGCCGGCGGAAAAGGGCAGGGAGCTTTCCCGCGCTTTTATCGCTGCCGTATACGCCGATCCCGAAACGCCTGCCGCCAAAATGGTTCCCTCCGAAACGGCGGAAGCCGCTGCCGCCGGTGCTTTGGTCATAATGCCGTCAAATCCGGCAGTAAAAGAAATCTATGGCGACAATGTGATTATGTATGAAAAAGAAAGCGATTTTCCCGGCCTTGTCGATTATTATCTGCAAAATCCCGAAATTTCCCGCGCTAAAATTGTTGCGGCGCAGAAAATAACTGCCGACCGTCTGAGTTCGGCTGCTTCCGCCCGCCGGTTTAAAGAAATTCTGGACTGGCTGCGGCAGAATGTCGAACCATAGCCCCCCCTCCTCACACCGTCCCGTACATACTCAAAAACAGTCCCGCACCCCAAGCAATTCGGATTAAAGCAGTCCCGCACCCGAAGCAGTCCCGATTGCTGCCTATAGCCGTTTCCAGGTGCGCAGCTTGTTTTTTTCTTCTTTATCGCGAAAAGCCTGCTCCAAATCAATGCCGTGCATATTTGCCAGCGAACAGACATAAATGAATACGTCGGCAAGCTCCTCTGCAACATTGCTGACGGCTGAACCGCTGCCGACCGAACCGCCCTTTGCATTTTTGCGTACGGCAGAAATAACTTCGCCGGCTTCTTCGGCAAACAGGCAGCATTCGTAAAACTTATCCGTCGTATTGAATCCGCGTTCCTGTTTCATCTGCCGGACATACGATTGAAAATCTTGCAGGGTAGGGGATTTTTTAAGTTCTAAAACCATAGCCTTCTCGCTTTTTTCTGCCGGTATGCGGTACAAACGGCACTTTTAGCCTTTATATGCCGGTACTTATGCATACCTGCGATTGATAATCTCGGCGGCGTCTTTCATCTCGTCTTCAATCAGGCGGTGCTCAATGCCGTCGTATTCAATAGCCTCCCAGTCAATATCGTGCCGGTCAAGCCATTCCTTGGTAAAGTCAAGCGTCTTATACTGCACCGAAAGGTCGCTCGTGCCGTGAAACAGATAAACGCCCGGCCGCGATGCCAGTTCTTTTTCCAGCATGTCTTTGCCGCAGACGATGCCGGCAAAAGGAAAAACGCCGCCCAATTCGTATTTTCGGGTCAGCCCGACATACATTGCGAGCATGGCTCCCTGTGAAAATCCCATGACATAAGTGTCTTTGTTTTTGATTTTAAGCTCTTTTTGCAGACTGCTGATAAAAGCATTCATCTTTTTTGCCGTCTCGCTGATGCGGGGGCCGGTGCGATTATAAATCTCCACAATTTCGTCTGTTGGCGTCTCCGGTTTGCGCCGTTTGCGGTCAGGGTCAACGTCAACAAGGGCATACCACTGTTTTTTCAGCGGATTGCGTTCGCTCTGCGTGTCCGCCTCGGGCATAACGACCAGCGTATTGTCCAAATGCTGCAACAGCATCTCTGCAAAAGGTTCAACGTCTTCAATGCAGCTGTTGTATCCGTGCAGAAAAATGATTAGCCGTGAAACCTTGCTGCCGGACTTGAATGCCTTATATTTATACACGCTCATATTTCCCTCCGTCATTATCCTCTCTCTTTAGTCTGTAAAAAGTTAAGAATATCCTAATACATTCCCCGAATTTACGATTATTTAAGCTATAGGCGCTAAAATCAACTCAAAGTACGGCACACTCGTGCCTGAATCTGAAGTTTAATCCGTTTGCCGTGCAGGAGCAGAAATGCCGCATCAAGCCAGTGTTTATGAAAAAATAGTTTCCGACGTTCTTGCGGGCAGGGCACCCGTTTATAAGGATTATGCTGCCGAGTGGCGCCGCCGCGGGCACCACCGGGAGGAGTTTGCCGTCTTTGCGGAATATGCCGGATATGCAGCAAAGCTGGTCTGTGCGCCTGATTTTGAAATCGGAGCGGCGGTTCGGGCTGCCCGCACGGCGCAGATATCCCGGCACCCGATACCTGAGTTTTTGTTTACGCCGGCAGAAAAAAAGACTATTCTCAGAGCGGAAGAAAAAGGCCGCATAAAAGCCGGACAGGTCATTGCTTTTTCCGGCTGCCGGCGAAAAGTTTTCGGCTGCGATTATTCCGGATTGCCGGACGATACGGACGCTTTTGTCGTCTTTTCCGGGCATCCCGGTGCCGCCAGTCCGGCTGTTTTTGCCTGGTTTAACCATTTTCGCCGCACCGGCCGGGCGGTAAAGCTGATTTTTTTAGGTCTGACGGACAATCAGGGAAATTCGGACTTTACCGATTCGTCATTAATTTACAACGTCGGTTCCGAACAGGAAATGTACCGCCGCTATTTTAAGGCAATGGGCGTTTCGCATGAGATTATCGACGAATGCGTCAGTGTGCCGTATGATATTTCGACCGAAGACAACATTGCGCGTCTGGCAGAAATCAAAAACAAGATTTTCGGTGCGCGGGAGGTGAAGTTTGTCATGTTCGGCTATCCCGTTTATCAAACCCGGATTGCTACCGAGTTCGCCTGGGCGTTTCAGAAAATGGAAGACGAAGGGAACTGCTTTGGCGTCAATTTCATAATGCCTTCGTACCGGCCGAGCCAAAACGAGTACGACCGCTATTTTTCCTATGACAATTTAAACGGCATCGCCGCCGACATCATTATCGGCAATTGTATGGCACATCCGTACCGGGTTAAGAACCAGCCCCGTTTCGATATCGGTTTGGGCACATATCCCGAAGCGTATAAGAGGATATTGCCGCTCAGCCTGGTGTATTCCTATCCGAACGTTGCCGCGGAACTGGCCGGAACAGATATTAAAACCGCGGCGGTACTGAAAATCCTCCGCACCATCCAGCATCGCACTTATGGCTACGAACATCCGCAGAAGACCGACCGCCAGATAAGTTACAACGTGATGCAGACCCGCCGCCTGCTGTTGGAGAGGGGATTGGTATCGCGGGAACTCCTGCGCTGCGGATATAGGCTGCCGCGGGAAGAATATCTCCGCCGTCTTGCCTCCTGCCGTTAATATCGGTGCTTCGCGTTGATGTTAATGTCGGCGCATTGCATTCTGCCACTGCCTGCCGTTAATATCTGCGTTTCGTTTCCCGCCATCGTAATTTCTCACGCCGCTCTGCCGTCCAAACTGCAAAAAAAGCGCTTGACAATCATAAAAATAAGAACTAAAGTAGAACAAAATTAAAAATGACGGAGGGAAGATGTTAACGCCAAAACAACACAACTTGCTTGTATATATTGATAATTTTATTAAAGAAACCGGCCATTCGCCGTCTTTTGAGGAGATGAAAGAAGCTGTCGGGCTGAAGTCGAAGTCCGGCATCCATGCGTTGATAAATGCATTGGAAGAACGCGGCTTTATCCGCAAGCTTGCACATAAGGCGCGAGCGCTGGAAGTTCTGAAAATGCCTCAGGTTGAACCTCATCATGAAAACCGTTTGGACGCGTGTCTGAACGCCGGGCAGTCTTCAAAGGACGGCCTTGCAGGACAGGAAGTTTTTGCTAATGACAACGGAGAAACCGAGTTTTCGCTGATGATACCTTTATACGGAAAGATTGCTGCCGGAACGCCGATTGAAGCCATCGCCAATCCGTCGGAATATATTTATATCCCCAAAAGCTTTTCTACCCAGTCTGAGCTTTATGCGCTGACGATAGAGGGTGAGTCTATGGTGGAAGCCGGAATTTTTGACGGTGATACGGCAATTATCCGTCGTGCCGACCGCGCCGATAACGGGCAGATTGTCGTTGCTCTGGTTGATAATGAAGAGGCCACCCTGAAAGTGCTTGACCGCAAATCCGGGAATGAAGTCTGGCTTTTGCCCTGCAATAAGGATTATGAGCCGATAAAACTGACGGCAGACCGGCTGAAAATCCAAGGGATATTGTACGGCATTGTCCGTAAATATAATTGATGGCAGATGTCTTTTCAGCCGGAAGTAACAGAAGGGAAGGTAAGGAGCATGACAACAACGGCAATAATTACGGCAATGGAAAGCGAATATGATTCGGTTCGGAAATTGTACGATTTTGATGAAAACGGCGATTATCCACGCGCTCACGTATATGGCAGGAATATTCTGCTCGTAAAAGCCGGTATCGGTAAAGTGAATGCGGCGCTGGCAGCTCAAAAGGCATGCGATGCCGGTGCGGATTTGGTTATATCGACGGGGCTTGCCGGCGGAATTGATACTTCTTTGCGGCAGGGGGATATTGTTTTGGCAGAAAAAGTCTGCTATCACGATGTCTGGTGCGGTGAGCCTAACCTGCGCGGGCAGGTACAGGGGTTGCCGCTGTATTTTGAACCCCGTCCCGAAATGATGGAAAAAATAATTGCGGCCGTTCCCTCAGGGTACTTCAAACGCGGTCTGACCGTAACCGGAGACCGGTTTTTAACCGATGCCCGCCGTTTGCAGACAATCAAGGGCGAGTTTCCGGAAGCTCTGGCTGTGGATATGGAAAGTGCGGCTGTCGCGCAAGCCTGCTATTTGAATGAACGTCGGCCGTTTTTGTCGCTGCGGATAATCAGCGATGTCGTCGGTACTCGAAATCAGGAGGAAGAGTATCGTATGTTTTGGCAAAATGTCCCTGAAAAAGCGGCAGCAATGGTAGATATTGTCCTGCGTGCGCTGGCAGAAGAATAAAATACCGCAGGCAGAAAGTAAAAACAGCTTTCGGATCAGGATGAGCTGCCAAAAGATAAGCCTGAACAGCTGCGGCCAGTTCTGCCTGATGTCGGTTGAGAAAGTTTTACTAAAAAGTTTTACTAAAGTCTTCGCTCGGCTACCAAAATAAACCAGTTTAAGCCCGGAAGCTTAAACTGGTTTATTTGAAATTGTCGATTATCTCTCCGGGATGAAATAGCGGCTAATAATAGCCGTTATACCCGCCTCTCTCAACAGCATCCATGTAGGTTGACATAAAGTACGTCAAATAGCCGACAAGCAGGAGCAACAGATAAATGGCAGCATACCTGAGGCTTTTTGCCTTGTGCCCGGCATCATAAAAGGAGGCTGTGCCATACTGGTTGGCTCCGCGTTCTTCCTCGAAGAAACCGGCCGCAATGAAGATTTTCAGGCTGTAATAGCCGTAAAACATCATAACCAGCAGCGTTGCCGCGCCGCACCCCAGTATAATAAAGCTTTCTCCGGTTGAAAAGCCGCTGTAAATCTTGCCGCCCTGCAAAGCGTATGCAGTCCCTGCAGCCGACAAAATGCCTGTCAACAGCCAGTAAAGGACAAACGGACGGAAAAATCCTTTCCATGCGCCATAGCCGGCGTCGTGCAGCCTTCTGACAAACAGCGACAAATAAAAGAATACCTCTGCAATATAAAATAAAATTGCCAGAACTGTCGTTATCTTATGGGCATGCGGCATAGCAAAAGCAACTCCGGAAACCAGCAGAAGAATAACAAACATATTAATCAGCATGGAACTCCAAAATTCAAATCTGGATGTTCTGCCCTTGAAGTTAAACAGGTTTTTGTAAGCGCGGGCCCAGGCGCAGAATGCGCCGCCGCAGAGTTCGCTTTCGCCGTTTTCCGACACATTGCCGGCCGCATCGGCGCTTTCTTTCATTTCAAGAAATTTTTTTGCTTCGGCAATTTTGGCGTTTTCTTTGACTGCCGCCCGTTTGCTGTTTTCGGGAACCGCTTTGCGGCCTTTTTCTTCAACCCCTTCCGCCGGCATTGATTTTGCTGCCGCTTTTTTCGCGGTTTGCGCAGCCGCGGGTTTGGCGGCCTTTTTCTCTTCGTTGCGCGATTTAATCGTCATGACTTCGCTGATGATGTCATGATTTTCCGCCTCGGGGATATTGGTTTCTTTGCTGTCGGCAGCCTTAGCCGTCTTTTTTGATGCCGAAGTTTTAGCAGCGGCTTTCACGGTGTTTTTTGCGGCGGATGCCTTGTCCGCGCCGCTTTTCGCAGGAGCTTTTGCCGCGGAAACTTTTGCTGTTTTAGCCGCGGAGCTTTTTGCCGTCTTAGATGCATTTTCCTTGGCAGTCTTGGAAACTGCCTGCTTTGAAGCAGTTCTTTTGGTTGCGGCGCTTTGGGGCGCGTTTTCGTCTGCTGCGGTTTGAACCGCTGTCTTTTTTACATCATCGGCCGAAGCCTTTTTACTAACCATTTTTCCCTCTCAAAAAAATTAAAAATCAAATACATAATAATCATATTTATTTTAATGGCAACCCCGGTTGCTTTTTAAATCACAGTTTTCTTGATTAACCGAAGTTCGGAAAATTTAGAAAAACTCCTCGCAATTACCGAGTATACTGTCGCAATAAATGTACTTACCGTCGCCTAGACATGGAGTAGCCGTTTTGCAAAAGCGCAAGTATGGGAAAAACAGCTTGAGGAAAAGTGGGGAGTGAGGGGAAAGCAGACCCATTATCGTCCAAATAAAGAAAAAAAGAAGAAGACAGAGATGGCGAAGAAGTTTTTTGTGTAGTCGGATTTGCTTATCGGATGCGTCGTTTTCCCCTTGACAAAAGCCGCTATGCAGAAAAAGAGTACAAGAGTGTCGCAGATGACATCAGCATATATGCCGGCTGCCCGTACGGAAAGGATAGCTGATGATAACCCAAATCCAAAAGATGCCCCATATATATTTGGCCATTGATAGCCCTCTGATGTCATTCAACCGTCTCGCCACCAAAGCAGTATAGAATAATATGCAGGGGAGTGCTAGAAATAAATGCCAATTAGGATAAGATAAACCCAAAGACATCAAAGATAATAAGGCGTAGAGAAAATAATTACAGACACAGCACACCAAAATTCGTGTCTGGTGCTGCAACTTTTCCAGTCAAAAAATATTTCCAGCTTTCTTAGCGATGTTCTCCAAAATCCGTCGCAATCGCCGGAAACACTTTTGCTCAAATTTTCGGAAACCTTATGGCCGCTGTTCTGCTTTAACGGAGATGCAGATGTGTTGTTGCCCTCTAAAGAGGCATCATGTTTATGTATTATCATACTGTTAAATTCTCCGTTTCACTATAGTTGCAATAAAGATTTTGCCTGCGCATCGTTCTGGGGCTCCTGCGCTTCGTCCCGGGCGGGCTAAAACAGAACCTTGGCTGATTTGAATTTTTTTGTTTTTTCGTCAAAAGCCACCCGCAGGACGGAACCGTTTTCGAGTCGGATGGTCTTTTTCAGGCATATTTCGGCAAAAATGCGGATGAGCATTCCGTGCGTAACCAGCAGCACGCGCTCCCGCCCTTCTTCAAACAGTTTGTTGATAAATTTCATAAAACGCTGCTGTACTGCGCCAGTCGTTTCCCCGCCGGGGTAGCCGATATCGTAGCGTTCGGGGTTTTTGATGTCGTTGAAAGCCTGATAGATATAGGGAAAGACCGCTTCCAAATCGTTTTTTTTCAGCCCTTCAGCCTTGCCGAAATTCATCTCGCGCAGCCTTTTGGTATAGTGCACCGGCAAATCAAGTATGCCGCTGATAATGTCGGCGCTTTTTCTGGCGCGTTTCAAATCGCTTGCATAAATCGTTTCAATCTTTTCCCCGCTGAGCTTCCCCGCTGCAGCCCGAGCCTGCTCTGCGCCGGTTTCGTTAAGCGGCGTGTCATTCCAGCCCTGTACTTTTTCTTCTGCGTTCCAGTCCGTCTGCCCGTGTCTCATCAGGTATAAAATCATCGTTGCTCGCTGTTTCCTTTTTTATCGTTTTGCCCAGTCCGGTATATTTGTTAAAAACAGGATAAAAAAATTGCCGCAGAAAATCAAGCCGGAAAACGAACTTAACCACATCGCTGTAAGTGTCGCGCTGTATCTCTGTAAGTTTCGCCCTGCACCTCTGTGAGTGTCGCGCTGCATCGTTCGCTTTGGTTTAACTTTCGGCAACAGCCTTTTTCATGGCACAGAAGAAAAAGCCGTCGGTTTTGGTATTAAGCGGCGAAAATTTCAGCCATCTCGTATCATCAAAAGGATACAGCGGAATGTCCAGCGTTTCCCGCCAAAGTTCTTTGTGGTCAATCGGGCTGAATTCGGGATGTTTCGCCAGAAAAGATTCGATTTGTCTTTCGTTTTCTTCCGGAAGAACCGAGCAGGTAATGTAAATCAGGCGTCCGCCTGCAGCGGTATGCTCCGCGCCGAATTCAAGAATTTCAGCCTGAATGCCGAGTATTTCCCGCAGCCGTTGCGGCGTAATGCGGAATTTGGCGTCCGGCGTCCGCCGCCAGGTGCCGCTGCCGGAGCAGGGGGCGTCGATGATAAAACGGGTGTAGTCTTTGTCTTGGACATTCTTTATGGTCTTTATGTTAAGAATGTCCAGCCTTTTCGCCCGTTTTTTAATGCGCCCGAGCCGTTCTTCGTTTATGTCGTGTGCCCAAATCAGCCCGTCGTTGTGCAGGAGCGAGCCGAACGCCAGCGCTTTTCCGCCTGCTCCGGCGCAATAGTCAATTATTTTATGATGCGCCTTGACGCGGCACAACAGGGAGATAAGCTGCGATGCTTCATCCATTACTTCAATTTCGCCGTCCTGATAGGTCATGCAGTTGTTGAGATTAACCCTGTCTTCCGAGCGCAGGCCGATGGGAGAAAACGGTGTCGGTGAAAAAAATAACCCTTCTTTTTTGAGGCGCTCGCGGGCGTGGTCGCGGTCGGCCAGGTTGGCGCGGACATCTGCCGGCGCCGCCGTGTTCAACGCGTCAAGCAGGCGTGTGTTGCCGATTTTTTCAAACAGCCATTGCGGGCATTCATACAGCGCGGCTTCCGAAAAATCTTCAAACTGTTCCGCCGTCTTCAAAGCCGCTTTTTCCTCTTTGCTGAGCGGTTCCGGGGCGTATTCCTCTCCGTTGAAAAGGAGGTCAAGGTCTTCTTGGGCAAAACAGAGCGCCGCCGCCGTCCGCGCCGAAAAGGCGCTGCCCAGCGCTTCGGAATATTTCATGCGGCTGCGGATAATCTTCCATACCGTATCGGCGATAAAGCGCCGGTCTTTGGAACCGATGTAGCGCCGGTCTTTGAAATATTTGTCCAGAATATTGTCAGCCGGCCGCTTGTCCTGCAAAATTTCTTCCAATGCTTCAATAACGGCCTGAACTCTGCTTGCTTCTTTCATCTGCTGCTCCGCTTTGATAAAGATAAATTGTATTTTGGTGCCGGTTGGAACGTCCTGCAGCCATACGCCCGTATACCCCGACCGCCCCGACAATACTCGCTTTTTTTGCGCATTGCAAGTGTTGTTTTCGGATTTCTTCCCCGCTGCCGGAATTTTTTTGTTGCCAAAAACATAATTTTGTGCTATAAACTGCGGCAATATTAACGGCAGAAAGTAAAATATATGGAAAAAATTCTGGTTCTGAACTCCGGTTCCACCACCGTAAAATTCCAGCTGTTTGAGATGGAGCAAGGTTTTCATCGGGTTCTGGCAAAAGGTATGGTCGACCGTATCGGGCTGCCCGGTTCCAAAATTGTCGTCCGCGCCGATAACGGATATGAGTTCTCCTGCGAATGTCCGGTAACGGATCATAAAGACGCAATAAAAGCCATATTGGACTATCTCTCCCACCGTTTTCTGAAAAATGCCGCCGAATTGTCGGCCGTGGGGCATCGTATGGGACATGGCGGCGAATATTTCGACCGTTCGGTGATTATCGATGATGACGTTATGGCAAAAATCTATGACACGCTGCCGCTGCTGCCTTTGCACGGGCCTGCGTTTGTGCACGGCGTTGAGGCGATGACCGAACTTTTGCCCGGCGTTTTGCAGGTGGCAACGTTTGACAGCGCTTTCCATCAAAGCATGGAACAGCCTGCGTTTACTTATGCCATTCCTCGCGAATATTATGAAAAGGAACGTATCCGCCGTTACGGTTTTCACGGCACGTCGCACAATTACGCCGCGCAAAAAGCGGCGGAATTGTTTGGGCGTGCGGGGCGCTTTATCTGCTGCCACCTCGGCGGCGGCGCGTCCGTAACCGCGATTAAAGACGGCAAAAGCGTTGACACCACAATGGGATATACGCCGTCTGCCGGGATTATGATGGCGACCCGTGCCGGCGATATGGATCCGTATATTCCGTTGCACATTATGAAAACGCAGGGCAAAACCGCCGACGAGGTAAACGCGATGTTTAACAAACAGAGCGGTTTATACGGGCTTTCCTGCGGGCATTCTGATATGCGCGATATTATTGAAAATGCCGCCAAAGGCGATGAAAACTGCGCTTTTGCGATAGATGCGTTTGTTTATTCCCTGCTCAAAACCATCGGGTCTTACGTGGCGGTTCTGGGCGGCGTGGACGCCCTGATATTCACCGCCGGCATCGGTGAAAACGCTTCGCTTGTCCGTGAAAAGCTCTGCGCCCGTCTGGCGTATCTTGGCATAGAGCTTGACGGGGAAAAGAACAGAGCCCGCCCTGCGCCGGCGGAAATTTCCGCTCCGCAGAGCAAAGTCAAAGTATATGTCATTCCCGCCAACGAAGAGCTGATGATAGCGTCCGAAACGTTTGCGCTGCTGGATGAACTGGCGGAAACCGAACCTTTGGCGGTTTAAAGATTGGATAGTCGGAGATGGACTGATGTTGAAAGTGTTGATGCCCTCGCTTAATCAGCTTATAAATGCCGATTACAAAGCGGTAAAAACGCCCGAAACAGAGGCTTTGATAAAGCAGAGCCTGCAGGGGCTTGTCCCCTCGGCTCAGCCGGAATTGCGGCAGATATCCGGAATCCCCGGTTCCGGCAAAAGCACGTTTTGTGCCGCGCATTTGCCGCAGAATTTCCTGTTTCTTAGTTTTGACAAGATTATGGTTTCTCTGCCGGCATATCAGCGGGATTTGGCATTGTACGGCAATGTCGTTGCGTTTAAAAACCATGAAATGACCGCGCGGATTATCGGCTACGAACTGCTGCGCCGTGCCGTCAACCTGCACCTGAATATCATGTTTGAGCACAGCGGTACCAATGCCGCCCATCTTGAGCTGTTTAAGAATATCCGCCGCAAAGGCTACCGCACCGCCGTCGACTTTATCGTCTGCGATACAAAGCTTGCGATAAACCGTGCCGCCGAACGCGCCAAAAAGATAAACCGTTTTGTGCCCGAACAGCTGATTTTGGAACGAGCCGCGGGGCTTAAGCAATATGCCGCCGCATATCAAAAATTGACTCCCTCCGTAACATTCTTCGACGGCGCAAATAATTTCCGCCCGTTAAAGAAAATTTAAGATTATCCGTGCAAATATTTCCTTATGGAAGACTAATTTTATAAGGTTTTTGCCGATGAAAAAATATCTGCTTTTATTTTCCGTTTCGCTGGCTGCCGCGTCTGCGGGGCAGGCGCAGGCGCTGACCGCGGCCGAACAGCTGCAGGCGACCAAAGCCATTTTTGTAGCCGATTTTCATAAGATGGATGACAACAAGGACGGTAAGCTGTCGTTGGAAGAATATTTGAGCCACCAGTTTGAAAATTTCCGTGCCAATATCATTGAGGCGGAAGGGTTTGATGCCGCGGTCGCGGATAAAAAACTTCCGGCCCGGGCCTCGGCCGCTCCGGCAGATACGGCCGCCGATGATAAGGGCAAAGAGCCCCGTGACGAGTTGAAGTCATTGAGCGATGTAAACAGCGCCTTGCAGGAAATGGCAAATTATGAGCTGGATTTTGATGATGATTTTACTTTTGATGACAGCCTTTCCGGCTTGGATGAAGAACCGAAAAAGCTGACCCGGGAAGATGTAATGCCTGCGGCTGACGTTTTATCTCCGGAGAAAACGGCCTCGGATACGGACTTACCGTCGTCCGGCTCCTCTTTAACCAAAGAAGATGCCGCCGCACCCGCATCGGATACTGTTGCACCGGCACCGGATACTTCAGTGCCGGCACCGGATACTGTTACGCCCGCAGCAGATACTCCAGCCTTTGCGTCGGATACTCCAGCCCCGGCATCGGCTGCTTCAACAAAGAACGAGGCCTCAGCCGTTTCCGAAGGGGCGGCGCACTCTGCTGAGACGGATTTGTCTGTTTCTGGGGAACCGGAGCTTCCCGCTGAATTGGACTTGTCCGTTTCCGAAGATGAAAGCCTGAAAAGTCTGCTGGCGGAAATAAACGAAACGCCGGAAGAAAAAGCTGCCAAAAAGGCCGCAGCCGAAGCAGAAGCCAAGGCAAAGGCCGATGCCGCAGCAGCTGCAGAACAGGAGAAAAATGCTGCCGTCGAGCGTGAAAAGCAGATTGGCTTTATGCTGGATACGATAAAGAAAACCCTGCCGAAGAAAATCGACGAGGCGACGACTTGGACGGACATTGAATACAAGGACAAAGCCATTGCCTATATCTATGAAGCCGATATCGATATGGCGGCAATGTCAGCCAAAGAAAAAACGGCTTTGCAAAACAGCATAAAAACCGAAGCCTGCGGCAAAGCCTATCAGGAGATGTGTCCCAGACTCAAGCCGATGTTTATTAATGACGGGATTAACGTCCGCATCCGTTATCTGGACAAAGGCAAGAATGAACTCGGCATTTGTGAATTTAACCATGACACCTGCAGGTAGCGGCATGCGCCGGTCATAGCCGCTCCGCGGCGGGAAAACCGGAAAAGTCATTAAAAAGCCGTTATCCGGCAAAAGATTTAACCCAACAAACCGTAAGGTTAGTTAATTTTAGAGAGGGAAAACCATGAGAAAAATTAAATTATTGTCAGCAACGGCTCTGTCGGTAATGCTTGCATTTTCCGCCAATGCCGTCGCAGCGGGAAGTTTTGACGACGCGTCGGAAGAAGAAATTGCCAAAACTGTTGTCAGCGTTTTGAAGAAAAATCCGCAGATAGCGTATGATGCTTTGGTCAAATTCCGTGCCGATGCCGATACGAAAAAGGCCGAAAGCGAAAAGGAACTGACTCCGCTGGAACAGAAGGTTGCAGACGTTTTGATGGATAATCCTCCGATTATCGTCGGGGCGCTGCAAATCTATCAGCAGCAGGAAGAACAGAAAAAGCTTTTGGCACAGGCGGAAACCTATCAGAAATACGCCGAAGACATCAACCGTGCCGAACTGTATGCCGGCAACCCGAAGGGGAAGTTTACGCTGGTCGAGTTCTTTGACTTCTCCTGCGGCTACTGCCGCCAAATGGCGCCGCGCATTGAAAATATCATTAAGAAAAATCCGGACGTAAAAGTCGTTTTCAAACCGGTGTCTTTCCTGTCGCCGAATTCGGAACTGGCAGCCAAAGCCGCCGTTGCCGCGCATAATCAGGGCAAGTTTTTGGAAATGTATTCCGGCCTGATGGCGGAACGGGTTGTCAACGAACCGGTGATCGACAAGCTTGCGCGCAACTTAAAGCTGGATATGGCAAAGTTTAAAAAAGACTATGCTTCTGACGAAACTAAAAATATCCTGCAGAGCATAAAAGCGACTGCCGACAAAATCGGCATGAAGAGCGTTCCGACCTTGGTACTGAACGGCATGCCGCTATACGCAGTTGAAGAAATCCAGCTGCAGCGGGCAATAGACGTTCTGCGCGACGGCGAAAAATAATCGCGTCCCGTTTGCTTGCCGCCGCCTTCTGTATTTGGCGGGGCAGCCGCAAAACCGGAGTTGTCGCACGATCACAAAAAAAGGTTCTCTGTGCAGACGCACAGGGAACCTTTCTAACAGGGATAAGGGTTATTTGCCAAGCAAATCTCCAAGATCCATCATCGGAGTAACGTTTCCGCCACCGTAGACCTTCGGGAAATTCTTCGCCAAAACTTCCTTGATAAGTTCAGGATGGGCTTTGAGGATTTCTCCCAGCTTTTCCCGTACTTCATTCTCGGAAGCCCCCTTCAGTTTCATAGCTTCAGCCTCAGCTTCTGCCATCTTACGAACGTAAGCGGCTTCACCGTCTGCCTGCATTTCGCGGGCTTCTGCCTGCGCTTTTGTTGAGATTTTCAGCTGTTCGGCCTTTTCCTCAACAATTTTGCGTTGCATTTCGACCTTAGCCATTTCGCTGACGGCATCTTCGTAATCTTTGTCAAATTGAACATTGATAATGTTCAGTTCAACATTTTCAAACAAAGAATGGTCATAGCGCGGTTCGAAATTGGCCTTGACTTCTGATGACAACTCGGCAAGTTTGCCGTTGATGTCCTCGTAGGTCTTTTCAGCCACCACTTCGGTAAAAGCGGCATCAAGCTGCGGGCATAATGCCTTACTAATGTAGTCATTCTCTCCGATTGTTGCGTGGAGAGTATGCACATGAGCAGGATTCAAATTCCACGTCAGAACATAAGTCAACGCGATATCGCGTCTTTCTTTGTTCTTCATGTTGTTTGTATCCTGATGGCGCTGGCGGGTGATGTCCACTTCACTCATTGAAGAGATAAACGGAATCATCCAGCCAAAACCGGCAGAAAAACTTTTGCTTGCCATGGCTCCCAAGGTAATCTTGTAACCAGCATGCCCCGGCATGATAACATACATACCGTTAATGAAAGTCACAAAGATTAAAAGGAATGCTGCCACCAGCCAGAAACCCCAACCGAGGAAAAAGGCTGCGACAATACTCAAAACTGTTACAATCAATAACGGTTTTGTCAGTTTTTCCCGCATACTCAAGATCATGCTTGTAAAATCTGTTGTCATATATCTAGATTTTAGAAAACAAAGCACTTGTCAGCTCTTCAAAACTTATTTTAACTCATAAAACCCAGGTCATCTCTCCGCGTAGGAGCATCAGCGCAAGCTAACCGCCTTCTAAACCGAATTTTAATAAGTGAACCTGCAAAAACCGTAAACAACCCATTGCTTGAGCCGTAAACAATCCCTGCGCGTCCTAAATCTCTCCAAACTAACAGTAATCCCTGTTATATTAAAACAATAATTTTCAAACTAATCAACATCACAATATTCATCACGCTTTTAATATACCATATTTTTCGCCCTTGGTCAATCATAAAATACGGCACAGCGTCAGTCTTTCTCTGCCGGTTTTTAATTTCAGTTTCTGCAATTTGCGGTCGTCTTTTCCTGGAAATCAGCTTTCAGTGCCTTTCCGGTTATATCTCCCGGCTTTATCCTAAATGGACAATGTTTTTACCGAATTTTTCTTCCAGTTCATCCAGAATGCTCCCCAGCCGGTCGTCGCTTTTTTTCGCCGGTTGAAACAGGTCAAGCTGTTCGCGTTCTCCGTAAACCAGTCCCGTCAGGGTAATTCCCGTGCTGCGCCAGACGACAGCCGGCGTGAACAGCTGCGTCAGCAGCCGCAGGGCAGGGGGCGTGATTTCCGTTTCCTGATTGCTGGCAAAGTCAAGTTTTGCGCGTGCCGTTACCACCTTAAAATCTTTGGTTCGGAGCATGACTTCAATGGCGGCGGCCTTGGCGCCTACGCTGCGGGCTTTGCGGCAGGCGGTATGGATATGACGGCACAAATCCGTTTTCAGGACGGCAATGTCGCTGCTGAATTCCCTGAGGGCGGAAGTTTGCTGAATGGAAAGCGGAGCCTTGTCGTCCGGTTCCACCTTAAACAGGGGAATTCCCGACAGTTCCGCTTTCAAATCCGCCCCATGCGTTCCGAACCTCGCCTTAACCCAGTAATCCGGGCGCATTACAAAGTCCAAAGCGGTAAAAATGCACTCTTCCCGCATTTTCAGAAGCAGCTTTCTTCCCACGCCGGAAACGTCCGCAATCAGCGTCTGCGCCAGAATCTTATTTCGTTCCGCCGACCCGATGGCAAAAACGCCGCCTGCATTTTTGGCTTTGTCGCTGGCAAGTTTGGCCAGAGTTTTTGTCGTCGACAGGCCGATGGAAACCGGAATGTGCAGTTCATTCCACACCGCCTGCCTGATCATTTGTGCCGTTTTGATGTAATTCTGCCGGTAAAGCAGCTTAGTTCCGGTCAGGTCAAGATAAGCTTCGTCCACCGAACAGACTTCGACGTCCGGCGTAAACGATTTGAACTTAGCCATGACTTTTGCCGAAATGCTGCGGTAAAGATTGTGATTGGCACGGACATACAAAATCTGCGGCAGGCGTTTCTTGGCCATAAAATAAGGTTCGCCCATCTTCAACCCCAGCGCTTTGGCTTCTCTCGACCGCGAAATGACGCAGCCGTCGTTGTTGGAAAGAACCGCCACCGCCCGCCCGTCAAGCCGCGGATTGAAAGCCCGCTCCGCCGAAACGAAAAAACAGTCGCAGTCTGCAAGGGCAATATAGTGTTTCATCATAGCCTCGGAATATGTGCCAGCCGTATAGTTTCAAAATCTTGTTTCATAGTCATCTTAGTATTGCCGAACCTCTTTGTCAATAAAAATGTTCTAATTATGTTCTGTTTGTTGAAAAAAGAGTGCGATGTAAACATCCGACCAATAATGTTCTGTTTTTAAGGAGTGCGAGGCAAACCTCCTGCCCATAATATTTTTTAAGGAGCACGACGCAAATCTCCTGCAAAAAAAAACGCCCCGTTTAAGGGGCGTTTAGGAAAAGAACGGCGGCAAAAGCGTCAGTGCTTATGAATGCATCAGTGTTTGTTCAGGCAAATGTCTTCAGCCGATACGTGATAGGCTGCCGGCATACCGTTTTGAGCAAGGCAACACTTGAAAAGCGTTGAGCCTGCTTCATTCTGACAAAGCAGAAACCTTCCGCTTGTTTTATCCGCCTTGTCAGCAGAAAGCTCGGGCAGGCCTGACGGCGAAATTTCCTGAAAAACAACGCTTCCGGGTTTGCAGGACAAATCCGGGTCAACGCTGAAAGTAACGGTTTCAACAGGGAACATAGCTGTGCCGTGGAAAAAAATCAGAAGGTTTTTTCCGGCCGCTATCCGTTCGGCAAAAACATAATTGCAGAGTTTCCGCCCCAGAAAACGCCCGTCTTCAAATCCGTTGCAGACAACGGCCCATGTAGCGGGATAAGGCTTAGCCAGAAAAATGCCGTAGCGGCACAGGCTGTCGTCATATCCGAACACTTCGCTGTCCGGCCATACCGTTTCGCAAAAACCGTCGGCGTGGCATGCGATAGTTCTGATGATGAAGCGTTTGCGTTTGCTGTCTTTCCTGTGCCGTCTGGCAAAGTCGGAAGCATAAATTGCAATAAAGAGCGTTTTGTCCTCCATCTGCAGGGTATAGGTCTTTTCCGGAAAGATGATAAGATGTACCATAAACAGAAAAACGAACAACGCCACAAATCCTGCCGTTGCAAACCAGCCGGTAAGCAGAAACAGCAAAACGGCTATGGCTCCGCCGACAATCTGATGATTAACGGCGGCACAAATCCAACACCGCGGGCGCAACAAGGCCCCAAACCAAATTCTTTTTACAAAATTATTCATAAAAATGTATTTAAGTGAAACAATAATTGATTTTTAAACGCATCATAAAGAATAAATGAGGAAAAAGCAAGCATTTTTCTTGTCAAGTCGTCGGCAGGCCGCCATAATTGCCGCAAATTTAGACGTGCGGAAACGCCATAGCTGCCAGTTTTCCGGCATCAGGGCGCAACAATCGCTGCAATTCCGCCGCCACGGGAAGTTTGCCGGTGCAGTTCCCGTTCCGGCTTTGTTTTGATAAACTGTACTAAGGAGAAAAATATGCCCCGTATAGCCGAATTTGCCAAAGTCAGTTTCAATCAGTTTGAAACGGCATGGAAAAACACTTTTCTGACAGATGACGCTGAAATCCGGCGCATATATGACAGTATCCGGCTTCCCTCCCGGGCAACGTCCGGTTCTGCCGGATACGATTTTTACACGCCGGTAGATATCTCCCTGAAACCGAAGGAGAATTTTCTATTGCCGACGGGAATACGCGTCAGAATGGAAGACGGCTGGTTTTTGGGCGTTATGCCCAAATCCGGGTTGGGTTTTAAATACCGCCTGCAAATGGACAATACGATTGGGATAATTGATGGCGATTATTATTACTCGGACAATGAAGGGCATATTTTTGTAAAGATGACCAACGATTGCAATGGCGGTAAGGTTCTGGAGCTGAAAGCCGGCGCCTCGGTCTGTCAGGGGATTTTTCTGCCTTTCGGCATCACATTTGACGATAACGCTACGGCAAGACGCAACGGCGGTTTGGGATCGACATCGAAATAAGGCCTGTGCGCAAGAAGATAGTGTGCAAGAAGATAGTGCACAAGAAGATAGCAGTACACAAGAATATAAGGTCTGCCTGCAAGAATTTTTTTATGTTGCGGTTGTATTCTAAACGAAAGGCACAAAAAAGGGCGGTAATGCCGCCCTTTCTCATAAAATCTCCGTTTTATGTTCCCGACAGTTCAAATGTATGTCTCCAACAGCTCCGAGTTTCGTCAGTCTATGACATCGCAGCTTTCAGCGCTTGGGTTTGAACTGAATGATTTTCGGTTTCCCGTTCGCCGTATCGGTCTGCATTTTTACGGTTGCAAATCCGTTTCCGGCAGCAGCTCTGGTTTCCTTTTGTACATTGTTGCCGTTTACGGAACCGCCGCTTTTTTGTGAAAATCCGCTCATTGCCGTCTTTTGGCATCCGGGCTGCCGGTGTTGTCCGGGAATAATGCGGAATTTCTCGCCGGCTGCGGTTTTCAGGGCATTTTGCTGCGCCGAAACTTTTTCAAAGTGTTTTCCTTCAGCCGCATTATAACAGAGCTTAAACAGCTCGCCGCCGATAGTCGCCGTTTCGCCGAGTTCTACCGGATATTCGGTGAGAGTGTCTCCGTCAAAAGCGTCCAGCAGCTTTTCGTCGTCTTTGCAAACCGGATGCCAGACAACGTCATCAGTGTCCTTTTCCTTTTGTTCAATCGACCAGCAGATACAGGCGAATTTCTCCTGTTGCAGCGAATAAAGCTCCACCGGATAAACGTCTTCCGCCTCAAAAGCCCCTTCAAGCCTGAGGATATTGAGCATATCTGCTTCAGACAAAACCGCCCGGACTTTCTTTATCGCAACTTCTCCGGCAGAGGTAAACACCGTAGAATACAGCGTCTCCCGCCAAAACAGAAAGATTTCGTTAGTCAGCGGCAGAAGTTTGGTAAATTCGCATTCATGAAAAACTTCCGGATTGTCCAGCTTAAACACCGGTGCTAATGAACGGATGTCCTGGGCGTCCAGGTCAAAATACACCCATACCAGCATATTGGAGCAAGCCAGGTTGTTGAGTGATATGCTTGCCAGAAGCACGACGCCGTTGCCGCCGTAAAAGTCCTGAAAAAATTCCAGTGCGTCAATCGAATTGTCAAAAATCACTTCGTCTCCCGCCGGAGCATACTGCTCAGGATTGGGAATAAAACCTAATTTATCCATATTTATAAAATTTTAGTGAAACATATGCTTATTTTATCATCTTTAGCCTACACCCGGAAATAAAATTATGTCAACAGTTTTGTCAAGTGTTGCGCATTTTTATTGTATATGTTTGTTTTTGCGGCGGATACGGGACGAAATGCCACGGAATTTTGCCCCGCCGATATCAGTCCTCATACACAGCAGCAATCCGCCCCAACAGTGCTAACGCCAGGCCGCTCCAACAGTGCCAATCCTCATAAACAGCGCCAGTCAGCCCCAATAATACCCAATCCGCCTCAGGAGAACCATCTGCCCCAGGATATCCGATTTACCCCGGTAGCATCGCTTCTCCCGAATGATGTACAAAAAAGGCAGAGAGTCCGCTGTACTCTCTGCCTTTTCCCTTAGATGAGGAGTGGGAAGTTTAGAACTTGTATTTGGCGTTCAGCATACCCGTATGGTTCTGATAATCCTCACGGAAACCGCCTTCGTAAGCGAGGGAGATTTCCCAGTTGTCAGAAACATCGGTAGCAACTTTTGCGCCGAGTTCAAATCCCAAACGGTTCAGCTTTTCGCCGTTGACGCGATAGGCAACGCCGTTAGCCAAAACCACGTTGGAATTGTTGGCGTCGTCAACCAAATCATAAGTAACGGCGGCTCTCAATTCCGGACGGATAATGGTATCGCTGTCCAAAGCATAATCCTTGGCAACTTTCGCCCCGACGATTGCGGTCAGAATGTCGCTGTCATTGGCGGCAACGGACGTTCCGAGAGCGTCGGTATATCCGTCTTGCGAGATATGGGCGTAGCGCAGTCCGGCTTCCGGCGTAACGTCATAGCCGTTCAGTTGCATTTCATATCCGTACAAAGACTGGACAGCCCAGGATTCGACGTCATAATCAGCGTTTGCGTTAAATCCGAGCGCAGCTTTCTTTTCGCTGTAATCAGACCAGTTATAAGCAACAACGGTGTTGATGTACCAGTTTGCCGGCTTATACTGCCCGTAAACAAACGCGGTATGCGTATCAACGTCCGTATCGCGAATACCCGAGGAAATATCCGTGCTGCTGTAAGCATAGCCAAGGCCGACTTTCGTCCTGTTGTCAAGCTGCTTGTCGATACCCATGGCGACGCCGTCGCTGTTCGTGTCAAAACCGCTGGCTTTTGACGTCGATTCGTGGTCGGAGTGGCTGAACAATGCTCTTACCCAGGCTTTAACCTGCTTAAAGGCATCGCCGGAAGATTTTCCTTCGGCCATGGCTGCGGAAGTTCCGTTCAGTTCATCAGAAACAGCCGAGAATACCATATTATGAATACCGGTTTCAACCGATCTGATAACCGGATTGGCGTCTGCGGTCAGCAAATCCGCTGCGCCGGTACCGTTGGAAACCTGCGCCTTGTCGGCAGATTGCAGATGCTGGTTCAACGCTTCTCTGAAACTGTTAAAGTTGGCGTTGTCAGAAGAACCGCCGGAAATTGCGCCCAAAACGGCTTCTGCCTGTGAACCGGAGAGCCCCAGAGAGGCAGCCGCTTCGTCGGCGGATTTCTGTTCCATGGTAACTTTTCCGTTATCGCCAACAATCGCATTATACAAAGCGTTGTCAGCCAGTGTGAAGCCGTTTTCGCCCAGCAGCTTGCTCGTGTCAAACTCTGCGGATTCTTCACCGCTGTCGACAATCAGGCCCAGTTCGGTGTTTTCACCGATAGTGATTGCGACATCTTCGCCAAACGTTGTGTTTTCAGTAATATTGAGCTTCGTATTATCCGCAAAAGAAGTTGTGCCTTCGCCGGAAATGCCTCCGTCAAGCGTCAGCGTGCCGCTGACGTCTACCTTGGCCTGACCGTTGTTCTGATTCAGGTTAATATCGTTCAGTTTATCGCCGACTTTATTGCCGGAGAAGGTGTTTTCGCCGCTCAATTTAACCGTTCCGTCAACGTTAATTGCGCCGCCGCCTGTTGATGCGGAATTGTTCTCAAACGTGGCGTTGGCAATATCAACGACACCGCTGGTGGAGATAGCTCCGCCGCTGCCGTTTGCCGCCTGGTTGCCGATAAACTGGACATTGTCAAGTGTGATGTTGGCTGCTGTCGTGCCGCCGTTAAAAATGGCGCCGCCGTTTCCTTTTTCCGCAATATTGCCTTCAAAAACAGTATTGCTGATTTCGGCAATCTTACCGCCCTTGTTATAAATCGCAGCACCGCCGCCGTTCGTGGAAGTGTTGTTTTTGAAGATGCTGTTTGTAATAGAGGCAATTGTGCCGCCGTTGGAGTTCAAAATCGCGCCGCCGTTTGTTTCGGCAGTGTTGTCTTCAAAGGTAACGCCATCCAGAGTACCGAGGTTTCCTTTGTTATAAATCGCCCCGCCGAGCTTTGCGGAATTGCTTTTGAAGACGGCTCCGGAAGCAATTTCCATGGAACTGCTGGCACCAGCTACAAAAATAGCGCCGCCGGCATTTCCTGCTTCGTTTCCGGAAAATACCACCGTTCCGGACAGTTCTGCATTGGTGTTAGCATCGTTAAAGATGGCTCCGCCGTTGGTTGAAGCTTTATTGCCGTCAAACGTAACATCGGCAAATTTGATGTCTCCGCCTTTGTCGGTTTCCTGCGCCTGATTATTCGTATTGTAAAGGGATTGGTTGTAAACCGCCCCGCCGTTGATTGCTTCGTTCTTTTCAAAAACGGTATTGCTGATTTGGGTGTTGTTAAAGGAGTTGGCGATTGCGCCGCCGTTGCCGCCCTGAAGTTTATTGTCGGCCCGGTCTGTGGTCGTTCCGGTCGCTTTGTTTCCGATAAAGGCGGAATCAGATATAATCAGACTGTGATTTTCATGCGAACCATTGGTAATATCCCCGTTGTTGATAGTACGTCTGGTCCCGATGGCGCCGCCGTTGAAACCGGTTTCATTATTGACAAACTTTGTGTTCTTGATTGTCGTTTTAGAATCAATGCCTAATGAGATGGCCCCGCCGCCGACAGGTTGGCTGTCTGTTGTTTCGGTTTGGGATTTGTTCGCTTCAAATGTAGCGCCGTCAATGTCTAAAACGCCAAAGTTGGCAATTGCGCCGCCATCATATTTTGCCATATTGTTTTTAAATACTGTTCCTGATTTGACGATAAGCGTACCAGGATTTTCAACTCCATTTTTCGGCTTGCTTGTAGAAAGGGCTCCGCCGATACCATCGGCGTTGTTTGTAATATTTTCAACCAAAGAATTTTCTTCTAAAACAAGGGTTTCTCCTTGGGGGATGAGATGACTTGTTTTCCCGTCCCATTCTTCGGCAGCCATTGTCGGCAGTGCGAATGCGACGCCGACTAAAGCCGTAGTCAATAAAAGTTTGTTTTTCATAAAGTAACTCCTAGAATAGTTTCTATGCAAACGTCCTGAAAAATGTGTTGAAAAAATACGAACGTTAAAAATCATCAATTCAGTTAAAACAAAATGTTACTTTTTAAAAAAGGCGAAAAAATAAAAAAACATTACGGATTAATGATTTAAACTTGACATACGGCGTTCGTTACGGCTAAAATCCGGATAAACGTTTTAGAAAAAATTGCTGAATTAAATCGTTCCTATTTTTTCAGCATCTGCCTGTGGATATAATGTTCTGATTTTTTGCAAAGTCATTAAAACAAAAGTTGATGACTTTAAACGAACCTTTTTTTGCTGCATGCCGCAGCTCCGCTTCAATCCAATCCCCTTTTTGTCAATCTACATCAGATGGATTTTGCGCAGCAGGACAAAGACGGCAATAACTTCCAGCCTCCCCAAAACCATGACAAACGACAGGATATATTTTACAAAAGGCGTAAATCCGGCAAAACTTCCGGCCGGTCCGGTTGCCTCGGTCAGGCCCAGGCCGGAGTTTGTTATATTGCCCGCAACCGCGCCGAGCGCCGTAACAAAGTCTACTCCCGTCATGGAAATAATCAGCGTAAACAGCATAATGGCAAGCAAAAAGCCGAATGCCATGACGAACACCGAAGAAACGATATTGTCGTCGATGACCTTTCCGCCGGCTTTCATAACCGTTACCTGGCTTGGCGAGAGGGAGTTGGTTGCGTTCTTTTTGAAAAAGGCCATAATGACCTGCCAGCGGAAAATTTTAATTGAACCGGTTGTCGAACCCGTACAGCCGCCGTGCAGGAATAAAATGAAGAAAACGGCGACAGCCCATGTCCCCCACTGGATAAAATCATATGAGGAAAAGCCGGTTGTCGTCATAGCCGAAATCATATTAAAAGAGGCTCTCCGGAATGCCGTAACAAACGGAATGTCTGAGGTATAGGCATAAAATGCGCTGATAATCAGGATATACCAGAAAACCAGTTTCAAAAACGTATTGACCTGATTGTTTTCAATAACGGAAGCAAAGCTTCGCTTTTTCGCAATTAAAACAAAATAGGTCATCGGCAGCGACCCCAGCAGCATAAAAATGCCTATAATGGTTTCAATCATCGGGCTGTCAAAATAAGCGACGGAATTGTTTTTTGTAGAAAGTCCGCCCGTGCACAGCGTCGCCAGCGCATGGCATATTGCGTCAAACCAGTTCATGCCCGCCCATTTCAGCAAAACCGCGCAAATGATGTTCAGCAAGACATATACCAGAATAATGTCCTTGGCGATATAGCGGATTTTGGGCAGGAATTTTTCTTCAATGTCAGAGTTTTCCTTGTTGAAGATGTGCATGCCGCCGATTCCCAGAAAAGGCATCAGCGCGACCGCAAAAATGACGATGCCGACGCCGCTGATGCCGTTAAGCACGGCGCGCCAGAGCAAGACGGATTTTGGCTGCGCCTCAACATTGCTTAAAATGGTCGAACCTGTGGTCGTCAGGCCGGATGTCGCTTCAAACAAAGCGTCGGCGTAAGTTTGAATGTCTCCGTTGCCGTAAAGGGGGAGGGCACAGATAAGCGGGCAGGCAAACCAGCATATAACGGTAATCAGATACCCTTGGAGGATAGAGATGTTTTTTATTTTGCCGTAATTTGCTAGAAACAGCGACCCGCCGATAAACATCGTCAGAATGCTGTTTTGGATAAAAATGGCATCAAACGAACCGGTGTAGTATTTCAATGCCGCTGCCGGCAGCAGCATCAATGCTCCCAAAACGAAAATGATAAACCCGTTAATCATCAAAACCGGCTGCCACATTGCTGTCTGAACCCTTATATTGTTAAAATCGTTGCCCAATTCCGCATCATAATATAGCCCTGCGCAAAAACTTTCAATGCTGCCGGCAGGTTATCCACCTCAGCTGCTGTTCTCCTCCCGCCCGGACGCCGTTGTCCACTTTCCCCGTTCGTTCGTCGCCCTGCTTCCTTTCTGTTTATCTGCTTTTCCCGTCCGCGCGCGCACAGCCTTTCTCCGATTTCTCAGCTTTTCCCGTCCGCACGCCGCACAGCCTTCCTCCGGTTTCTCCACTTTCCCCGTCCGCGCGCGCACAGCCTTCCTCCGGTTTCTCAGCTTTTCCCGTCCGGCTGGCCCTCGCCGTTTCCCGTTTTCCGGTCTGACTCTCTTACGTCCATAAAAAAAGCTCCCCGCAGGGAGCCGAAAATCAAAAACTTACTCAAAATAGCGCGCATCAGGCGTATTTTGCAAAAAGTTTCTGAATTTTCCGTGTGAACACGGAGTATACGCACCGCCGATAAAATCGGCATACGCACCGAGCAGGGAGGTAATTCCTCTGTCATACTCTTCCGGCGTATATGATGCGCGTGCGAACAAATCCGACAGGATAATGTTGGCAACAGCTTCTTCATGGTCAATACCGTACAGGATTTCCTGATAGTTCGGCCACCCCATGTTGGAGTAGTTGACGATAATATCCCGGAACTTTTCCCAGTCCGCTCCGAAAACGCCGGGCATGGTATAACGCTCCGGCTTTGCGGATTTGGTAACGCCGTTGAAGCGTACCGTATCCTTCTTAAGAGGGCCGAGGCTGGCAGCGATATAGCCGAGGTAAATTTCGGATATTTTCGCTTCCGGCACTGCCGCTAAGGTTTTCGGTAGGAAAATCGGGCAATGCGCTAACACGAGGTTGACTTTGACTGCGGCAAATTTTTCCTGCTTCAGCTGCCACATCCACTCCGCCAGCAATCGTTTGTCATAGAACGGATTGCCCGAACAGATGACAAACGTTACTTCTTTCAGCCCCTGAGATACCGCAAAATTGTATATCTCAATCAGGTTGCCTTCGGAATCGTCGTCTTCGCACGGGGACGGGGTATAATTCCTGTATGCATACTGCGTGCCGGTCAAAAGGCTCATCAGTTTGTAATACGTATCATACTCCGTTTTGCGGATAAGCCCTTCCTCACGGTAAAAAAGCTTCTGGAACAAGCCCTTGTTACCTTCTTTTCCGGAAGAAAGGAACGGCAGCACGCGTCCTGTCTGCTTTGCATAAAAGCGTAAGATTTCAAACGCAAACAGCGGCGCCGTCATCATTCCGCTGAAACAATACAGGAACGGATGTATCATATTCTTCGGCAGGTCATACAATGAGCATACGACCGCTTTGGAAGTTCCGCCCTGCGCATTCGGGTATTTAAATTCCGACCCGGGTTTCAATCCGCCGATTTCTTCCGCATAGCGTAAAGTATCCATATCAACGGTAACCGGACGGGATTTTGATACCTTGACGCGTTCAGCCATAAATCTGCGGCCTGCGGCGTTGCATTTAAATTCATTACTCTTTAATAAAGCCATAAACTGCTCGCGGTTCGTGTCCACGAATTCAAAATAATTTTCCATAATCCTTAGAATTTTAAATTATACTTAATTAGGCCTTAAGAATACCATATTTTAAAGGTTTTGTCAAACATATTTCTGCCGGCTTTTCTCCCTCCGCCGGTTTCCGTCCGGCTGTTCGTTGCCCCGTTTCCCGCCGCCTCAGAATGAAATCCGCCACCAGACGAACGCCGAAAGAAACGCAAACGCCGCAATCAGCGCCAGCCCTGCACCGCAGGCAAAAGTTTTCCCCGTCCGCCGTCCGGCATTCGAGAGTTTGTCAAAAAATTGTGCCAGCAGCAGCGCAACCGGCAGCGTGATAATTGCGACATAGCGAAAATCCTGATTACACATATACGGGTGCTTAAGGCCGAACATAATCTGCCCGGCGATAATCCCCGCCAGTAAAATCATTGTCAGCCAGAATGTCTGTGTCTGCCGTTTCTTGACGCCCAGATAAGCGGCCGCAACAACCGCCAAAACCAGCAAGGCTTTATAAATCAGAACCAGCGCCGTAATCAGCCCCATAATGTCCGCCCCGCGCATAGAGAAGTCCCATTGCCCGAACAGCGCCGTTTTTGTCATCGTCTCCCACAGGTTAATGCCGAAATCATTATAAAACATTTGCGGATAAAACAGGGCGCCGAGCGGGTTAAACCGCTGCCACAAGCCGTAGCTTTTAAGCGACAGATGTTCCTGCGGCGGCACAAAGTCAAACCCGACGTTGAGGAAATAGTGTTGATACAACGGCCAGATGCTCAGCCCGGCAACGAGCAGTATGCCGAAAACAGCGGCTTCCGCCAGCTGCCGTTTGTTCTCCGCTCCGCTTTTCAGCTGCTTGTGTATTGTCAGCAGCCGTTTGTCCTCCGTATCGTTTTTCTGCGGCTTGTTTTTTGTCTGTGTCAGCCGCCGCCCGTTTTCCGGTTTTTTTCGCTGCTGCCACAGCCGGAGGGCGATAGCCGCACCGGTCAGCGGCAGGACGATAATGCCCGAGAGTTTGGTCAACGCTGCCGCGGTGGCAAACAGCAGGATACGTGCCAGATTTTTCCGCCCGCCGTCACGGTAATAGAGCAGGGAGTAATAGACGGTTCCCGCCTGTAACGGCAGCAACAGGCAGTCGTTGTTGAAAAATCCCGCGATGGCGTTGTACGCCGGGAAGAAGCAGATAAAAGCCAGCCCGCCGAGGTATGCCGCCCGGGAAAGCCGGAAGAAACGCAAAATTTTTCCGGCCAGAAAATAATACCACAGCATATAGAAGCAAAAACAGACCTGTGTCGCTTCCGCCGCCAGCTGCATATTGGCACCGGCGCCCATTGCAGGCAATTCCGCGTTCAACATTCCGGTTTCCAGAACCGTCGCCAGCCGCATTTCTCCCGCTGCCAGCAGAAAATGCAAAATCGGGTGGTAGGTCGAATAGCTCGGGCGGGTCAATAGCGGATTTTCCTGCCAGAACAGAAAGTTGTTTTCCAAAATATATTCGATATAGTTAAAACACGATGCAAAGTCGTATTGTACGTCGGTATGTCCGGTATTGGTGATAAATGAGAGGTTGAAATACGCCGCCGCCAAAATAATCAGCCGTCCGTATTCGGTTGCCTTCTCATTGCCTGAGTTGCCGTTTTTTGCCTCATTGTTAGGCATCCCGTCGTTGCCGTAAAGTCGTTTCAGCAGTCCGCCCGCTGCCAGAAAAGCCGCAAATATCCAGACGCTCCATATTTGCGCCGGAAGAGCAAACGCGCCTGCCGCGGCAATACCGGCGCACAGTCCCCAGGCCGCTGTCCTTTTTCCATTAAGCCCGAGCGGGTTTAACGCCATGGTCAGCCCGAGCGCCAGCCATAAGTTCAGCTTAGACGCGCTAAATCCGTATATGCCGGCTGTCAGCGTGGCCGTGAAAAACAGCGCCGCCGCCCCCAAAAAACTCAAAACCGGAAATTTCAGCATTTGTCTCTCTCCGAAAAACGGCCTTTCGCAGTAACGCGTCTCAACCAGAAAGTTGAGAGTTGCTCCAAAGCCGGAAATCATTTAAAATCAGATAACAGCCTTTTAAACCTCAAGTCAAGTCTGAAGATAAAACACACACACGCCGCTTTGATTTTTGTTTTACAGGGATTTATGCTGTTTGCCTGCCATGTGCATGCTGATTTTTTCTCGCCGCGGGCGCGCTAAAAAAATCTTGCTAAGCCCCGAAAAGTATGCTAAAGTATATTAAATTATGTAAAAAAAAGCCTGAAAGAGGTCTGCTATGGGGATAAAGGATATTTTGCAAAAGCAGGACAAAGAAGCCGCCGATGCCGTTATGGATACCGGGCACTACCGGCGCGAAGCCGGTGTCCGCCATATCAAAGACATTGTTAAAAATCCGCTGAACCGCCTGCGGATAGAATTTTCCGAAAAATTCCTCGGCGCCAAAAGTAAAGAAGATATAAGCGAAGAATATGTCCGTGATTTGCAGAACCGGCTGGAGCCGATGTTTCAGGACAGTGAGGATAAGAAAGCCGTATTCGCGTCCCATCGCGAGAATTTTGAGCATTTTTTGCAAACCGGCGACCTTAAAACGCCGTTGAACCTGAAAGACGAAGAATCGCAGTTTTTCTGGGGAACGGCTTTGGCGTTATATGCCGTCCGTCCTGAAATGCAGGAAAAATGGGACCGGCGCAATCAGGCAGACCGTATTTCGCACAGTACAATCTGGCGCCGCATCGCTTCGTCGTCATATATGCAGCAGGAACTGCAGCGCCATGCACATATTGTCGAAAGCGCGGTGGAAAATCAGGATACCAGGCTGGTATGGAGCGAAAACGGCTACCCGAATATCAGCTATTGTTTTGTTCCCGAACAAAATCTGATCATTGATGACATGTTATGGACGCTTGTTGCCGGCGTTGATGCGGCCGCAACGGCTATGAATCACGAAATAGCCCATTCCAAAGGGACGCAGTTTACCAATTCTCCGCGGATGGAGGAAATTCAAAAACAGCAGGAAGCTTTGGTTAAGGAAATGGAAGAAGCCGCGGCGCGCAACGATATGTCGGCATGGAAGGCCTCGGCAAAAAAGGCGGCGCGCCTGAAAGCCGAGTATACTTACCGTTTTTACTTTTTTGACGAACTGGAAAATATGTATGCCAACCGTTATGCGGTCAATTTCGGCGGCGATTTTGACCGGGCGCATTTAAACGAGCTTGAGGCGGATATCAATGTCGGCCGTAAATATGTGGCACCGTTGAAAATGGAAGATGCCGAAAAGGAAATGGCCGCCAGCGCCGAAAAACGCATTGCTCACGTCAAGGCCATTGCCCGCAACAGTTTTTTTGCCAATAACGGTCTGATAGAAAACCACAAAATGGAAGATTGGCACAGCCTGAACCTGTATCCGGAACTTTTGAGCGGCATAGATACCGACGGCCGCAAAATGGGAGCCGCCGAATGTTTTGAACGCATCCGCGAAATCTGCGATAAGTTTGAAACCTCTCAGCCGAACAAAGGGTTGAAAATCCTGAATGAAACGATTTATAACAAACGGATGACGGCAATGAGCCGCCGCCGTGTCGCCATGACGGATGAATTTTTTGACCTGTTTGTCGCTCCGCACATGGAAGATATATATAAAGCGGCGGAGAAACAGCTGGAAGATCAGGTCAGCCGGATGCAGAATCAGCAGCAGTCCGGTCAGAATGGTTCGTCTTCTCAGCAGGGAGAACAGAGTGAAGGGCAAGGCACCTCAAACCGGCAGCAAGGCAGTGCTCAAAACCAGCAACAGGAGAACTCGGGGCAACAACAGAACAGTTCCTCCGCACAGCCGAACCAGTCTCAGGGCGGACAGGAACAAGGGCAGCCTCAACAGTCACAAAGCGGGCAAGGGCAACCTCAACAGTCACAAAGCGGGCAGGGGCAGCCTCAGCAGTCGCAAAGCGGGCAGGGGCAGTCTCAGTCAGGGCAGGGTGCCGGTAGCGGAATGCCCGGTATGCCGCCTTTGCCGACTCCGCCGATGGGAAACCAAAATCAGCAAGGCAGGGGTTCCGGCAATGAAACAGGACAGCAGCAAAGCAACACTGGTCAGCAGCAGTCAGATAACGGCCAGTCCGGCTCTCCGCAGTCCTCCGGCAACTCCAATCAATCGCAGCAGCACGGTAACTCCGGCAGTCGGTCTGCCAATAGCCAATCCGACGCTCAGCACTCTTCCGACAACACGCAGCAGGGTTCCTCCGGTGCTCGGCAATCCTCGTCCGGCTCTCCGCAGTCCTCCGGCAACTCCGGCCAATCGCAGCAGCACGGTAACTCCGGCTTTCCCGATACCGGTCAGTTCCGCCTGCCGAATACCGACATTTATCAGCCGCGCCTCAGCGACGGGCAGATAAAAGAGTTGCTGGAAAAGGCAGAGAGCATCCGCGAATTGAAAAGGCAGGCCGGCGAAAACGGCATGAAGGCCAATGATTTGCCCAATCGCGGCGACAATGCTGATAGTCGCGGTGCGCCGCAGGAAAGCGGTGCGTCAGACAGTCAGCAACACGGGCGCAGTGAAAACAGCCTGGAGGATTATCTGCCGCAAAACGATATGCCGAGCCTGATTTCGATTGATGATATGGTCAAGCTCAGCGAAGACAATATGCAGGCTGCACGCTTTTACCGCGAAGGCAATTGGGACGAATATCAGAAATATATCGCGCAGTATTCCAACGAAATAGCCCAGGCGAAAAAGCTTATCGGCGAAATCATCAAACAAAACAAGTTTGACAGCGTCCGCCGCGGCCACGAACGGACCAAGGAAAAAATGACCCAAATTCCGGTTCAGGGCGGTCGCACCATAGATTTGCAGCGCCACGTCGCCCTCCAGCAGAAGCTTCGCCGCGGCGACCCGAACATCGGCAAAAAGGATTTGGAGCGTTTCCGCACCCGTTATAAATACTCTGAAGACGAGAAAATCAAAGAAGTACAGCTTCCGCAGTCTAATTTCGGAATCCTCATTGATGGTTCCGGTTCCATGACCGGCAGGCCGTTTGACAACGCTTTGGCCATCTCCTGCATTTTGTATGAAGCCGCGCGCAGTTTTAAGGAAATCAACGTCTATATTTATATGATGGGCGAGCCTTACCCGCTGACTGTAGCGCTCCCCGACGACAAAACCAAAGAGATTGCGAAACGTCTGGAAAGCGTTCGCCGGGGGCAGGGCGGCTGCAACGACTTTTTGATTCCGGCGGTAAAAGAGTTTTTGAAGGATGTTTCCTCGGATATGGCAAAGCACCCTCATGTCAAGAGCGGCTTTACCCATATCTTTTCCGTAACTGACGGCGGCAACAACGACTACGGTTCGACCGATGTCAACGGCTGTCTGAAAACCATGCTGGAGAAAAACGAACAGCTGACGTTCGACAGTTTCTTTATGGATCAGGGGGAAAGCAATTATACCAAGCCGCTGGTCAGGGAAATGCAGGCTAAGGGCTGCGACCGGATAGATTATGTCGACGGCATCGTTTCCGGCGACCAGATACCCGGAAAAATTATGGAGATGTTGAAAAAAAGGATGAAACACAGTCAGATAAAAGAGCCGATGACCAACGGCGTTAAGGAAAAACTAATAATTGAAACCTTAAAATCCCTGAAAAGGCGCTGATATTTGGATTTAAGCCGCGGCAGCCGCGTTTCCGCTCTTGCCCGGCAGCAAAAAATATGTTAAAATAAAACAATGGGCAGCCATGATAATTAAAGGAGAAAAGTAATGGCGAAAATTTATAAGCATAAATTCGGTACCGAGGAATTTCCCGTTCCCATCGCCGACAAAATTACCGGAAAGATTACCTGGCTGGCATCGGAAGAGGACGCAATTTATATCCCGACTATGCGCGACGAACCGAAAGAAGCCGTCTACGGCCGCCTCATCCGCAATGTTGTAACCGACCCGACGATGATGAAAGATATGACCGAAATGCTGTTGCGCCTGGACAAGGGGCGTACCCCGGAGGAAAGCAAAAGCTACGGCTATACGACAATGGGAGCTCCCGGTAACGGTAAGACTTACCTGACCAAGGCCATCGGCGCTTTGGTTCACCCGAAAGGCGCGCTGGTTGTCGACTGCAACAATATAGATAATCCCGACGAACTGTACAAGGTAACGACGTTCAGCGTTGACGAAACCCGCAAACAGCGCAAGATTGACGCCCGCGTCAAAATGGGCAATATGGACCCGGAACAGGCATTGTCCCAAAATGCCGTCGCTTACATGAAAAAGATGTTCGGAAATGATGTCGTAACGCAGGAAACCCGCGACGGAAAGCGCATCACGGCGATTGACTGGAACACGGTCAAAGGCGATTCGGCTTTTGTTGAAGGCGTGATAGACAAAGTGATGGAAATGGAAAACATTCCGTATGAAAAAGACCATAGCTCTTTAGGTTTTGTCGTTTCCAACGGACCGTTGCTGCGGGCGCTCGTCGATCCGGATTCCCCCGACTACGGCCGCATGGTCATCCGCGATGAGTCAAACCGCGGCCCTGTGGTTGACGCCTGGCTCAAAATTGAGGCCTTTTTCTCTGAACCCGGCGCCGATGAACTGAAACTCAAGGGAGAAGACGACAAGGAGTTCACGATTAAGCGGTCGGATATTCCCGAAACCTTTATGTTTCTCGGTACCGCCAATCAGGCGACCGAGGATATGGGCTCAAGCGCCAAAGAACTGACCAAGCCGATGATTTCCCGTCAGGGTATGGGGATTGACATCCGCCAGATAGCCGACGCGGAAAAGGCCGACTACCTGTCGCGTACCTTAAAGCACCTGACCGGCGTGCCGGCATACCACGTTTATATGATGGATCCGGAAACGTTTGACCGCAATCCCGAACAGCTTGCCGAAACGCTGATGTATTTCCGCACTGTCGGGCTGACGCCGGAAGAAAAGAAAAAGATTCCGCAGGAAGAATTGTTTAATATCCGGCATATAGACCGCACAATTAAAGTTGCGACGCAATACGGAGCCCTGCTTTCCGAAGCTGAAAACATCATCACCAAAGCCGCCAAGGACGAAACGCTGCCCGAACGCTATACCTCGTATCTGGAAAATCAGGCAGTCGTTGACCTGCGTTATGTGTTCAAGCTTTATCAGCACGCCAAGATTGACCAGCCGCGCGGCAAGTCGTCCGGCGCCGGGATTTTCTCCAAGCTCGGCCGCGCCGTCAAGCCGCAGACGCAGGAAGAGGTGGCGTGGGAGCTGAACAAGCGTATTGCCCGCCGAGAAAAGGAACAGCTTCTGGTGCGCGGCACAAGGCTTGAAAACGAAGTCGCCGTCAAATTAAAGGATATGATAATCCCTGACAGCATCAACAGCCTGTTGCGTGATTCGGAAGACCGCAAAGCGGATTATGAAAAGATTGAGGGGCTGTGGAAGTCTTTGCAGCAGACGGCCAAAGGGCTGAATTTTGAATTTGCCGGTTATGTCGGCGAAGATTCCGTTGCCAAGACTTACAATGCCCGCCCCGAAGACCTGCCGAGTGTTGCCCTTGACGAGATTAAGGAAGTGCTGATAGCGTCCATCCGCGAAGAGTACAAGGACGAATTGCAGGGGCAGAAACTGTCCGCCGAAGATGTGTTTGACGACAATACGCTGCTGGAAGCGACGCAGATGCTGGCCAGGGAAAACGAGGGGCAGAGCATTTTCGTCCCGAACTATGATTTGGAAACCACGGCCGAAAAGCCTTTGAAACAGGTGTATATGGCTCCGGTTCACGGCGAGGGTGCGAGGATTGACCGCGAGAGCCTGATTAATGCCAACCAGTTTGCCGACAGCTTTATCATCAAGAGTATGCGCAGCCACAATATCAAAAAATATGCCAAAGAGGCGCCGCATCTGGATGTTGATGCGTATCTGGAAGAGCTGGCGCAATACGGCGAGGACTGCGTAAACAACGGAAAAATGAGCTGCGAAATTGCCTCTGACAAAAACGACGCCTTTTTCACCACCGTTGTCTTTGTCAATGACCGCGAGAACCAAAAGACCGGAGTCGCCGGAATAGTCTATAACAAAGCCAATCAGAATACGTTGATTCTGGCCGACTTTGACGTCAGCGACGACGATAAGGCCAAATTGAGCAAAAGCGGCGTCTTTTACGTCAACCTGAACGAGGTCAACAAGACCGGCGAATATGAAATTATCGGCAATTACCTGAGCAAACAGACGATGATGCACGAAGGGGTTACCAATGCGCATGTCGTATCGTCGCTGATGCTGCGCATTGACACAGAAATGGGAATGGGCAGCAGCGGGGATGAAAATGCCGTGGAATTTTGCTATTTTCTGCAAAATATGGGCGAAAACGAAAAGCAGAACATTGATGCTTTGCAGTTGACGAACGTCGAATACGAAAAAGGCCTGCCGGTAAAAGCGGCATTGAACAAAAAACTGAATGGGAGATAAGCATTATGGAAAAGCGTTATGACAAAGGGCAGATAGAAACCGTCGTGCTGCAGGCTGTATTGGCCCGCCCGTATAAGGAATTCGGCGGCTGCCGGATATATCCGCTTCATGCCGAGGGGGAAGAGGCCGTCGTCAAAAATCTTGCGGGCAGCCGTGAGGTAACGACACTTGCCGAGCTGGAAGATGCTGTCAATGCGCCGGAAGTGGCAAACGTCTTTATCGGTCGTTTTGCTGCCGTTACGTCCAAAGGGATGAAAAACGTCTTGTCCCGAACGTCGCTGGCAAAAGATATTTTCTGCGCGTTTGAAATCAGGGAATAAGAAAAACGGGGGTGGCGATGAAACTGGAAATAACCAATCCGCAAAGCCCTCTGCACTGCAGCGTCATGCTGCAGGAGCGCCGCAAGTCCGGCGTTCCGTTGACGCCGGATTTCTGCCGCGAGATTCTGACGTCGTCCGCTAACCAGAGCGTTGCCGGAAAACTGCTGGATATGATAGAGAACCGTTTATCTGCCGCGCCGCAGGAGATAGACGCATACCTGCCTTATGTTGAAGCGATGGTTTCCCGGACGGTCGCCACGCCGAAAATTATCGAAAAAGCAGCCAACCTTGTCAATGAATTTTTCCCGTATGACAATTATACTGCCGAAGAATACGCTTTTGCCTGTCGCTTTGCGGCATTGAAAAAGCACACTGCAAATTCGGCATGCATTGCGCAGAAACTGTTGAAACGCGTTAAAAACGGCGTCCGCGGTGATGCCGGGACGGTATATAACCCCGAAAATCCCCGTTTTAATCTTGATGCCGGCATTTACTCGGCATATCCTGAAAGGCTGGCTCCCGATATGGTACGAATGCTGCGCGGCTTTTGCCGGAGCGGCAGTATCCGTACCGATACACTTTCCGGCCCCGGTATCCAATCCGACACCCCCTCCAACCCCGGCTCCGGTATCCAATCCGACACACCCTCCAATCCCGGCCTCGGTATCCGTCCCGATACACCTTCCGATTTCGGTATCCGTCCCGGCCTTTATGATGACGCACCGTCTGCTGCCGATATCTTTCTGATGGGGGAAATGGGCGATTTGCTTGCTCCTTGTGCTGCGGGGCTGCTGCAATCCAATCCCGGCGACATATTTGATGTTGTAGCCTGGCTCGGCATGGCGGCGGCGGAATTGTCTTCTCCGGCGCAAAAAGATGCCTGTGCCGGCTGCCAGAAGCGCATTTTGTACGCGCTCCGCAATGTGCGGGAAATGCCGCCCGAAATGCTGCATGGCGAAAAGGCGTTGTTCCCGCTGCTGCTTGATGCAGTCGGTGTCCGTCCGGCAGACAGGGAATTTCCCGCTTTAGCGCGCCAGGGAAAAGAAATTTATGCCGGGTTCTTGCCTCTGATGTGCCGGTTTCATTTTGTCGAGGCTTTTCTCCCTCGGCTTTTGGAACAGAGGGTTAACGTGAGGGCATGCCTGCAGGAGGAAAAATATCAGGGAACGCCGGAACTGCTGAATGTCAGCTTGCCGGAGCTTGCTTCCCGTGCCGGAAGCGTTGACGAAGCCGCATGGCTGCTGCATGAATGTTTTGCTTTTCGGGTCTGCCGCAATACCGTAACGCAGTGGCTGCGTTATCCGGAAACCTCCGGAGCCCGCCTCTATGAAGACTATCTGATTGCGCAAAAGGAAGGGAACGCGACTGTCAGCGAGCTTGCTGCCGCCGTCAACCGCGGCGCATTGTCCAACTTTCGCCTGATTGCCCTCGCCAATCGCGAGCCTTTTGTAAACAAGCCGCGGACAGATTTGCGCGATAACGGGCTTAAAGCGCTGTTGAACGTTTATTGCGAAGCTTACGCCCGCAAAGCGGAACCCCCGGAAGACGTTTACAAGTCGATTTATAATGTGCGTTTCGGCAAAAGCGGACGGCTGGAGCAGGATCCGCGCAAACCGCTGGAACTCTTCCGTCTGGCTGTTGCGGAACTGGGATATAAGCGCCAGCCGCCTGAATTGGCCAAACTGACGCGCCCCGGCTGCGGATATAACCGTCTGCTGCTGAAAAAGCCGTTTACGCGCTGACCTCGCAGTCTCAGCTCCCGCAGAAGCTCCGGTGCTGTGTCGTCCCGTCCCAGGCTTATATGAAACAAACGCCGGCCTTGCCGCATGTTATCAGGGCAGGACAGGGAAGACAATTGAAAAAGGAAAGGAACCCCAATGTTGCATCCGATATTGGTTACCGCAGAAAAAAGCCCGCTGCTGACGGCGGCAGAAGTGATGAAACATCGCAACGAAAAGCGTCCGTTGACGCCGGATTTTTGCCGCGGCATATTGGCGTCGTCCGGCAATCCGGGCGTTGCTGCAAAATTGTTGCAGCGGATAGAAATGCACCTTGCCGATTATCCTGAAGAAACATCGGCATATGTGCCGGTACTTGGCGCATTATGGTTTCGCTCCCGCCATCATGCCCGAAATATGGAGGTGGTGGCGCGCATCTCCCTGAACGGTATTTCAGCCTCTCTGGCTGCGGCAGCTCCTGTGCTTTCCGCTCCGGCATCGCCGCAAGACCAAAACGCATCCGCTGCGGTTTCGATATTTCCTGCTTCGGCATCTTCTCAAAATATGACGGCATCTTCTCAAAATATGACGGCCTCTCCTCAAAATATGACGGCCTCTCCTCAAAATACGCCTGCTTCTGTTTTCAAAGCCGCCGCTATGGTTCAGGGAACGGAAGCGGAAAGCGAATTGGCCGCGCTGCTGATGATGTCGGAAAATCTTTCTCCGGAGCAAATGGCGGAAGTGGAAAAACTGACGCGCAGGCTTCCGCCTTTACCCGTTTTGACGCGGAAAAAGCTGGAAGAAACCGTTTTTTTGACCAAGTTGGCAGAAGACGGCTGTCATGATGTAAAAACGGAAGTGGCAGCCAGAACCGAAGGCAATCCGGACCTGACATTCCGGGCGCAGCAGATTCTCGCCCGGCAGGGTAAACTGCAATATGATGAAAACTGCAGCGATGCCTGGAACTTCTGCGCTATGGGGTTTCTGAATATGGGCGAGCTTGGAGACTATCCGGCTTCGGAAATGTATAACCGCCTGATGCAACAGCCGGATTGTGAGATGCAGGATTATCCTTTGTCCGTTTTGGCAGGAATTGGGCATATCCGCTGTTCCGAAGGATTTGCCTCGGAACAGCGCCTTCGGGTTTTGCACCTGGTTGGGTTGTTGGAGCAGGGGAATAAGCCGGTGCGTTGGCTGCAGTATCCGGATTTGTGTTATAAGGCTATGTCAGGATTATCGGTATCTCTGGCAACCGGCGGAGTTTGCCGTTCGGGAATGCAGGACGAAGGCATAGCCAAAGAATTTTCCGCCGTTTTTTCCCGCCTGCTGCATATCTACAGCCGCGATACGGAAACCGGCGTAATTCCCCGCACGGAAACAGATGCCGAAATTCCCAGTGTATCCAAGTGTCTTGGGCTTTTGCTTGAAGCTCAGTGCGGCCGCAGGGAGAAAGATGCGGACTTTGTCGCGGATATCGCCGTAAACTATTGGCTGTTACGGCAAAGCGACCTGCTGGCATTAACTTTCGATTACGCCGCCTCCCGGAACGTTCTGGATAAAATAGTTGATGAAAAATCGGGGCTGAACGTCTATCAGCTGCAAAAACCGCCGGCAGAATATCTTTCTCAGATAAAGTCGTCTCGGAAAATGTATAATTTTCTGAAAGGCTTTCGCGTCCATGCCGATGAAGAGCAGACGATTGATGATTTTCCCGAGTTGGCATTAAACAATATTGCCGCCCATGATTTTTTCAGCAAGGGAGAAAATCCGGAAATTTCAACCCGCCGGCTGCTTATCGCTGCCGATGCTAATTTTGAAATAGCCCGTCGGCTGTTTGAAGAAGAAGGAACCCTCGACCATTCAAAGAAAATAAAAGAATTGATGTTGGAAACGGTTCATGGGCTGGTGCGCAATTTCGAAATCGCCCGGCAATTGGCGTACAAAGGCGCCGATGATATTTATGAGCGGCTTGCCGCTTTTTGCGCTGACGAAAAATACCAATATGCAAAAGAAGGGTATAACAGCCACTATGTTGCAGCCGTATTGATAAACCACCGTGTCAGCGAGAACAGTCCTTTGCAGGATTTGAGTTTTGCCAAACCGCAGAAAGCTGCCGGAATTTTAGCCAAAATTCGTGCCGCACAGCTTCAGCATACCGTTGCTCCTTTCGCTGATGCCGCTGCCGTTTCGGCTTCATCTTCAGCCATTGCCTCCAATTCAGCAGTTTCCCGGAGAGGGCATAATGCCGGAGCCGGTGTTTGTTCCCCGAATCCCGAACCGGGCGCAGAGCAAAAACAGGAACAGACAGGGAACCTGTTTTCCCGCATAAAAAATCAATTGTTGAAAAGACGGCAGCACGGCCGCTGGTAATATACCGCCGCTTTTTTTTTCGTCGCCTTTATTTGCGGCACCTGCTTTTATCCATCGTCTTTATTTGCGGCTGCCGCTTTTATTCGCTTTCTTTATTTGTGGCCGCCGCCTTTATCCGCTTTCTTTATTTGTGGCTGCCGCTTTTTTTTACCACCTTTATTTGCAGTCTTTTGTCGTACTGCATTTTACAAAATTAATTTCTGCCCGATAGCTTTTTGTTTAAGAGCGTCGAAATATTATTGAAATAATGCTGCGTAATAGTGGGGATGGAAACCGGCTCAAGTTTCTGCCGCAGTTCGGCGCGTTTTTCCAGTTCGCGCCTGATTCTGGTATCGGCTTCGTCATCAATCCAGGCCGTAACGTCAACATACCATCCGCCTTTGCCGAACCGGGCACGGCGCCTGTCGCGTAAAACGTTGGAAAACGTATTCTCGTTGCCCCAGTGATTGTTATTGAAAGCGCAATAGGTATAGGCGTCCTGCGATGCCGTATTCATCGACGGGAAAAAGCCGTTATAATGCTGGTTGCCCGCGGCGTTTCTTCTGAAACCGCTTTGCAGGATAGAATTGGGATGGTTGCGCATATGGTCCTTGATGTCGCGTTCCAGATTTTCCGAATAGATAATGCGGTTGGAGTATTTTTTGTATATATCCCGCATACCGGTTGTACTGTGAGCGCTGATTTTGCATTTTTCAATAATGCTGCCGACGGCTTCGCCGACAAAGCTTTCGGGATTTTCCTTTTTGAAGATTTCGTATGCCTGGCAGAAGCTGGCCATACTCATTCCCGCGCAGTAAAGCCCGCGGTCGATTTTGCCGTAAATTCCCTGCCGGGCAAGGGCTTTGTTTGCAGCGTCAAAAGCTTGGCGCTTTTCTCCGTAAGAAAGCCTGATAACATTGTTGTAACTGCATTGCGCATAAATTTTGCAAAACGTTTCCATATCCTTTTGTTTTTGGGCTTCCATGATTTCTTTTTCGTTATCGGCATTGGTGGTTTCATGGGATATTTCCGTCAGAAAAGGGTTATCCGCAAACAGATTGAAATCTTCATTGTCCAGCATAGGAATGCCGGTCTGTCCGTCTAAATCAAGCGTCGGCTCATAAGCGAAACTCGAGTTGATAACCGCCTGTCGGGCAATTTCTTCGGCATTTGCTGCGTCATAAGGAACCGGCATATTGAACTGGCTTTGCTGGATGGCAGCATACAGGTTGTTTTCCTGCGTCTGGTCAGATGCCGTTGCGTTAATTGCCGCAATCATTTCGTGCCAGTCATCGGTATTGACGTCCCGGCCGAGGCTCAGATTTTCCAGAGCCTGTCTCTGGCTGTCTGGCAGCGTTTTCCCGTTCAAATCATAAAAATCGGTTATCGTGGAGGCGATTGCGGCAACGGAACCGCCTTTGTCCTGGTTTTTCATCAGGGCATAATACAGATAGGCGCCCATACTGCGGTTTTGGATATAGGCAATGCCGTATTTGTCGAATATCTCGGTTTTGGCGATGATGCGCGCTTCGTCAAACGAAAGGCTGCCGTAGCTGCCGACGTGGTAAAAATTGGCCGTGGCTTTTTGGTTGCGCATAAATTTGGCATACAGTTCTCTGCTGACGCCGTATTTTCCGCCGCTTCCGTATGTTTCGTTGCTTTTGCTGAAACAGAGGTTGAAAAAGTCAATATTCGGGACGTTGTGCAGTTTGTCGTTTTGAATGAGCGGTACGGGGACTACATAGTCCGCTTCGTTAATAGGCTGCTCCGGCGGGTTCATAAACGCGCTCCAGCTCAGGTCCGGCTCGGCTATGGAAAAATCCTGTGCCTGAAGGCCGAAGGCTTCGTTGACGCTGGCATAATAGGTCGCCGCCTTGTTCAGAACTTCCTGCGGCAGGGTAAACGTGTCGGTAGTCATGGAAATTTTGCTGAAATCAAAAGCAGGGCCGGCATTTTGCATGCCTTTGAAGCCGAGATAGCCCATTCCGGCCAGCGGAATGCTGATAGCTGCATACTTCAGGGTCTTTTTGCTTTTTTCACGGACTTTCTGCTTAAATTCAATAATTTTAGCTTTCTTTTCCTGGCGTTTTTGTGTTTTATAATTTTCGACATTCAGCGTAATTGTCCTGATTTTTTGCTGTGTGCCGAGCTCTAACCCTTCTGCCGTCTTGACCGGCTGCATCTTTACCGTCTGTTTTGGCGCAAAAAGCTTCCGCGCTTTTTCTGCCGTCATTTTGACGGGAGCGGATGCACTGTGGTAAACGGCGGCAATGGTTTCGACAATCGCCTGCTTTGTTCTTCCTGCCCGGGATTTTAAGCGTCCCAGCCATGAGCGGAACCGCGCCTTCCGCAGAGCCTTCTGCTGTTGTTTCAGTTCCTTGCGGTGCTGCTTTTCGGCCTCTTTACGCTTTTTCTCGTCTTCCTTGCGTTGTTTCTCAGCGTCCCGCCGTTGTCTGGCCAATTCCTTCTGCTGTTGTTTCAGTTCTTTGCGGTGCTGCTTTTCGGCCTCTTTGCGCTTTTTCTCGCTTTCCTTGCGTTGTTTCTCGGCTTCCCGACGGGCCTGTTTCTGCTGTTTTGACTCTTGTACGCGCTGCTTGTCCGCCGGTTGCTGCGCATAGGCGTCACTTTGCCTTTCGCTGTTTCGGCTGGCGGAGTTTGTCGTTTGGCTTTGCCGGGAAGAAACCGATGTCTGCTCATAATGTTCCAAGAAATCTTTCAGGCTGCCTTTGTGGCGGGACAAAGCCATGCGAAAATCTTTTGCCGCCTGTCCGTGCAGGCCGAATGTGTCAAGCGTCCGTTCCAGATAAACGAAATTAGCTTTTTTATTGAGCGCTTTGGCATTTTGCTCTAAAAGGGAACGGCCGTTTTGGTTGTCTTTGTAGCGGGCAAATTCGGCAAGCAGTTTGGCTGCCTTTTTTTCTCCTGCCGCAGCAGCATTCTCCGGCTGCACTGCCGCCGTTCTGTCAGAAACGGGAGTTCTGTCGGAAACGGACGTCCTGTCGGCAGCAATCGTCTTGTCAGTACTGGCGGCATTTCGGGTTGTCGCTGCTACCGTATTTTCGGCTGCAACTGCCTGTAATTCTGCCTGTAATTCGGCAAAGCGTATTCTGCCGGACTCGTCGCGCGCAGCCTGAAGCATTAGCGTTCCATTGCTTGGGTGGAGAGGAGAAAAGGCTGCCATTGCCTCCGCTGCTGTTTTAACGGCATCATTGTCAAAGGCAAGCTGCAGAAACTCTTTTTGGTAGTCTGAATTTTTCAAAGCTTCGCCGATGTTGCCGGCGTCCTGAAGCTGGTTCGCAAGGTCTTGGGGAGAAATCGCAAACGCATAGGCCAACCGCTCAAACTTGTCCCGGTTGCGTTTATTGTGCAGGTCTTTGACGCTGAAATTGTATTCTTCCTCGATTTTGGCAAAGGCTGTTTCGGCCATTTTTTCCGCAAGCATCTGCCGGTGAACTTCTCCGGTCAAAACCATGCGGGCTTTGCCGAGCGCCATAAAGGCGGGAATATTGTCTTCTCTGGCAAACTGTTCCTGCAGGCTTTTCAGGCGGTCTTGGCGCTCATGCAGATAGTCTTTGACCCGTTCGTCGTAGTTGCGGGCGGCCTCAATATATTTGTCGGGATTTTTCCTGAAATCCTTTTCCTTGAGCGAAATTCCGAGAAAGCGGCATTTTTCCTGCAGCTCTTCAAAATATTCTTTGTCCAATCCGTCGTTTCCTCTGCTAAAGCTTGGCATCCAAAACCTCAATTCAGTTTTTTAAATCAAAGTATAAGACCTTTATACCATGTTATAAACAAAAAATCAACATTATTTGTGCGCATTTTGGCAATTTTTTTGAAAGCCGGTTAAAAAGCGATATGCAGGCAAAAAAAATCCCCGGAGCACGCATGTTGCAATGCAGTGTCCGGGGATTAAAAAAGCTACTTGCTGCCTGACTTATACGTCCTGACCGTTCCGTCGGGAGCCGTAAGCGTCAGGGTGTAGCGGTCTTGGGAATAGCTGCCTTTGTAGCCGTTGACCGTAGAGGAATAACGCTTGTTGACAATATTCTTCCAGCCCAGGATTTTGCAGGTAAGGACATCGACGCCGGCAATCAGCGAGTTGTCTTCCGCATACCATTCAATTCCGCCGTCAGCGGCGTCAACTGCGCGGGCAAGCCTGAATGCGGCTCCGGCACGTTGCTGTGCTGCGGAATTAAAGCCGGTATAGCCGCTCTGCACATAGGTCATTTCCTGAGGAAAGGCTTCTTCATAAGCGCAGACGCCGAAACTGTACCCTTCTTCAAAACGGATGACGACGGCTTTTTTGGTGATGTTGCCTTTGTGGCTTAATCCGTCGACGTCAAGCACGGCGGTAACCGCAAAGTCAAAAATTTTGCCGTGTCCGGGAACCGGGTCGGGGTTGGGATCCGGCTCTGGGTCAGGATCAGGGTTCGGATCGGGCGAGCCGCCTTTTTTGACCAGCAGAGTAACGACGGAAGCGCCGAAACTCTTTCCAAGCAGGGAAACTGTCGCCTCCGTGGTGTTTTTGGCAGAATTTTCGCCGTTCGGGATTAGGCTGTGCGTTTCATTGAAAACCGCAGTCAGGTCAAACCCGAAAGTCTGCCCGTCGAGGGCGTACCCTGCCTCATAGGCGGGATAACTGAAAACATCGCTGAAAGCGTCAGAACCGTTACTGAAACTTATCGTCTGCGTAATCGTTCCTTTTTTGAGAGTCCAGCCGTTGCCGCTGATGTCGTCCTTTTGGCTTGTCTGCATCTCGGCAGAAGCCTTAAAGTCAAAGTTTGCAACCTCCAGCGTTCTGTCTTCTTTGCCCTCAAATGCAAAAGAAAGTGCCGGCGATTGGAATTTTTGGCGTTTTGTACCCGACAGGCTCCATGTTTCGGTCTTTTCAACATAGAGCGTAAAGGAAGAAGCGCTGTTCCATTCCCATCCTTTGCCGTATTCGGTGCGAAGGAGTTCATCTGCCGCATCAGTGCTTTTTTTGACATAAGCAGCGGTCAGCTTTTCCGTGCCTGTGTCCTCCTGTCCGTAAACGCTCCAGACGGCGTTAAAATCCGCCTCGGCCCTGAAACATCCGTCCGAACCCGGAATTTCCTCCGCTCGGGAGCTGAGAAAAACGGGCGCGTCGATTTTCATATAGGGCAGGGCGGTTTTGCCTGTGCCGGAAAAATCCGAACCGGAGGCAAGAGCATAGCTTTCGTATTCAATCTCTGCCGAAATCGTCTGGCCGTCTTTAAAAGAAAACAGCCTTTCGATGTGGTGGCGCTGCGGAAGCGTGCCGGAAACGGAAGAATCGCCTGTTTCGTTCTCCAAAGCCGGCACCGGACTGTCTGTCTTGTTAAACAGGATGGTGTCTTTCGCCGGCCAGAGTTTAAGCCGTGCCTGCGGCGTCAGCGTATGCCTTGTACCGCCGGAACTGTAAACCAATTGCTGTGCGCAGGTCATAAACACCGTGTCTTCAACCACAGCGGTTTTCCACTCGTAGTCATAAGAAATCAGCGTGATGTCATCATCTTCCATGCTGAAAATTGCCTTTTCGGCACCGTCGCACCCCGCAAACATCAGCACTGCCAGAACCAAAGCCGCGGCAGTCGGTATTCCGTACCCGAAAGCCGGCAGAAGCCGTAACGTCTGCAAAAAACGGAAAGCCCGCAAAAAGCGGAACGTCTGCAGAAAAAAACTTTTCTTTTTCATAAAAAAAAATTATTAAACGTTAAACATATAATACAACAAAATAAAGTCTTATCTGCTTAAAATTTCATAAAGGCATGTCCGCGTCTGCAAAACCTGTACCGAAACAATGCTTCGCCGTCGTCGCAAAAAACGGTTTCAGGCGCCATTGCCGTTTTGACTCAGGATGTTGCCTGCCGTCTTGCACCGTTCTTGTTGCAAATGCAGTTATTACCAAAAATATACTTCATAATATATCAAAGCAATAATATTGTATTGGCATAATAAGACTTTTAACGCCGCTATCATAAACGGAAAAAATAAATATTCAAGCAAATTTTGTCCTTTTTGTTGTTTTGTCTAATTTGAGCTTGACAGTTTTTATCGGGCGCGTTATCATAAAGCCCTAACCAAAATTTTTTAGATATGGATTATAAAGAAAGTCGGGAGTTGCTTTTGCATGCAGAAGCCCTCTCTTATGAAAATGCCTGCCAGATTCTGGATTTGTGGCAGCAGTCGCCCAGAACATATTGCGATTTTCTGCGTAACAGCGGAACCTTCGTCTTTCTGGAATCTTATGTCGGCCAAAACGAAGAAACGGAACTTCACTCGTTTGTTCAAACCAGGCGTCGGGTTCCGTCCCCGGCTGTTGCCGAAAAGTTTTTCCGGCTTGGATATGACGATCTGAATGTCCGTTTTATGGAAATAGTCAACGCTATCGTGTTTAAGCAGGAAACTGATTTGGACATCTGCGCCTGGCCGTACGTCAACAAGTTGTGCGTCCGGCACTTCAGCCGCGAATTTATCCTCAATATGTTTCTGGATATGCATTATGTCTTTGACTTTGCCAATGACGAAACCGGGGAAGTCTTTGACATCATGTACAAAAGGCTGAACGGTTCTGCTCAGGAGCGGGAACTTCTTGCCGTCAACAGTTTTAACATCGGCGGTTGGGCTTTTTCCGGACGCAACAGCAGCGAAGAAACCATTGTCAGGCTGTATCTGACGGCGCAGCACGCTTTGCATTGCGGTATCGGCGAAGAAGCCAGCTGCCGCAAACTGTTTTTGCAGTATCTCTTTGATATCCAGCACGGGATACGGCTTTTCCGGCAGGGAAAGCTGAAAGAGCAGGGCATTGTGCTTAACTGAAGCTTTTGCCGCGGGGCTTCCCCCGGCAGGGTTTCAGGCAAATCAATCGGGGCTTGTCCCCGATTTTTTTTATGCGGCGTTGCACATTCGGCTTCACCGCCGTATGTTTTCATTTTTAACGGAACTCTCGATTCTGCACATTCTTCATTTGTGCCGGAACTTTCTGAGCTCTGCACGTTCTTCATTTGTGCCGGAACTCTCAGCTCCGCACATTTTTCGTCTGTGTCGGCGCTCTAAGGCCAAGCCTGTTCTCGTCTGTGCCTGCATTCTTGTCCCGTGCATTCTTCATCTGTGGTCGTATATGTTTGGGCGAACGAATTGTGCGTGGAAAAGACATTCCCGTTGACAAATTGCCGCGGTTTGTTAAACTGACACCGTTTTATCATTAGGGAGAAAAAGCATCATGTCCGCCTTATCAGACGAGTTCAAAGTAAAAATCCAGTATTTTATGCCTAAGAAACTATTGTCCCGCGCCGTCGGCAAACTGGCTGCCGCCGAAATGGGGCAGGGGACGGCGTTTCTGATTGAGCGTTTTATCAGATACTATAATGTCGACATGAAAGATGCCAAAATACAGGACATTGCAAAATTCAAAAGCTTCAATGACTTTTTCACCCGCGAGCTGAAAAAAAATGCGCGTCCCGTCGTCAGCGATGAAAATGCACTGGCGGAACCGGCTGACGGCACGATAAGCGAACTGGGGGAAATTTACAAAGATGCCGTTTTGCAGGCCAAGGGGCATTACTACAGCCTGGAGGCTCTGTTGGGCGGAAATCGGGAAGATGCCGCATATTTTGAAAACGGCAGTTTCGCCACCACCTATCTTTCTCCGCGCGATTATCACCGCGTACATATGCCGTTGGACGGCAAACTTGAAAAGATGCTGTTTATCCCCGGCGAACTGTTTTCGGTCAATCCGCTGACCGCGCGCAATGTGGACAATCTTTTTGCCCGTAACGAACGCGTCGTATGTTTTTTCAATAACGAAAAAATCGGCCGTTTTGCCGTCGTTCTGGTCGGTGCGACAATCGTTGCCAGCATTGCGACGGTATTTACCGGTTTGGTTGCGCCGTCCGCCGGAAAGGAAGTTACCGTTTACAACTATGCCAAAGATAACATCGTTTTGGCCAAAGGTGCCGAACTTGGGCGTTTTCTGCTCGGCAGTACGGTGATATGTGTTTTCCCGAAAGGGAAGGTTAAGTTCGCCAAGGGGCTGGCAAACGGCACCCCGGTTAAAATGGGTGAGTGCCTCGGCGAGATAAGGAAGTAACCCTGTTACCCCCTCCCGCCCTTTGTATAGGCGTCCGCTCGCTGTTTCCGGCAGTTGCCGCCCGTCAGAGGTGTCTCCTCCCATTATTTCCGGCAGTCGGCTTCCCCGGAATAGCCAATTCTCCCGCCGTTTCCGATAGCCCTCTCTCTCCGAAATCGCCGTCTTTTCCGCTATTTCCAATAATCGGCAATCCATGTTGCCGGTCGCAGGTGCTTATAGAGCTTCTTCCAGCCGCGCGGATATTTGTCGGACTTCGGGTTTGTCGACCAGACACCGCGCAGGGCTTCGGCAATGCCGGGTTCTCCGTGAAATGCGACCATCTTGAGCCCTTTGATGTCCGGCAGCTTTGGCTCAGCGAAGTAGCGCAGCAGCGGGTGCGGCAGGCAGTGGAACCGGAAACTTTTGAACCAGTCATCCGGCCAGAAATTGATTTTTCCGTATTTTTGCATAATCATTGCAGACATATACTGCTGTGTTGCCGTGCCAAATGTGCGGATAACCTCTTCCGCGTGCCGTTCGTAATATTGTTTGATAAATCCGAGCGTGCCGACCACCCACGAATAACAGCTCGCCTGCGCAATCTGATTAGCCTTTTTGCCGCGGCGGTGCGCCCAGTCGTTAATCGCGTAAACTTCGTTGCCTTGCGGGTAGTCGAAAAGTTCGTCCAGATTGCCGACAATCAGCGAGTCGAGGTCAAAGAAAAACACCCGTTGTCCGTGCAAGCCTGCCAGATTGTCGTCGCACAGCCCCGAAGCCTTTCGGTGATTGCCGAAAACCAGCTCCGGCGCCACATTGAGCACCGGCAGCGGCCGGGAAATAATATCCTCGTTCAATCTCTCCGACCGCTCGGTAAAACAGTAAAAGTTAACATCATAAGAGGTATTGCGTTTAATTGCCGCGCAGAGTTTGTTGACGTCTTCGGCACCGTAATAAGTTCCCCATTTGATGCAGATAACGTTAAAAGTTTTAGTCATATCAGTCCAGTCTCCGGAAAATGAAAGGTTATGTTAAAAAAATGTGTCCGCAGCTTATGCGCCGGTTTCTGCTGCCCCGGTTTCTGCCTGCAGCAGCGTCGGAAACGGATAATCCGCCGCGTTGAAGTTCCCGCCGAGCAGGGCGGCAACATACCCCGCAATCGCCGTTTCGTTAAACAGGGCATGATAATGCCGCCAGCCGCGTTCTGCGGTTTTTGCCCGTTCCGCGGGAAATTTTCTGAATCTTTCGATTTGCTCAATCAGCTCTTCCGCTGAACTGAAAAATCCCGCTTCGTCTTCGCCGAACAGGCCGCCGAAACCGGTATGCCTGTCAATGTAAGTCAGGCAGCCGTTGCCCATTGCGTGTGCCATTCTGTCGGAAGAATAGAGATAGTCGTGGTTGCTGAGCGAAAGGTTTAAAACGCCGGCCGCTTGTTTCAGGGTATCAAAATAAACGGTTCCGTTAAGCATCGGAGATGAAATCCGCGGGAATAAAAAGCGGTTTTCCGGCGCCCGCCGTTGCAAAAATTCGGCAATTTCCCTGCCATAGGCCATCTTTCCGCCAAATTCGCGCAGCTTAACCGGCGATGCGGCAAACAACAGGTCATACATTGGTGCCGGGTTGGCAAAGGTCTGTCCGTCTTCAATTCCCTTATCCACCGGATTGGGGATAAAGCCGACATTGTGCCGGATGGGGTCAAACTGCCGCAGCAGTTTCCTGTCGGCGGTCGTTATCAGCGAAAAGTCAACCGCATCAAGCTTGCTTTTGATGTTGCCGATGTTATGCTCGCCCCAGTCGGTGTACGGGTTGATGCAGTCGACATTCCATTGCAGGATTTTGACACCCGGTACTTTGTCGCGGATTTTCAAAAGCGTTTCCGCCGTTATGATGTCGGCATGCCCGAGTATAATGGCGTCGGGACGGAAATCCAGGCAGTAATGGTAAAAATTGTCATTGGTTTTGCGCACGCTCCACGGCGTTTTGGTGCCGAACAGCGCAAGGGCACGCGCCGCTTCCCTGTCGTTATAGCAAACGGTCTGATGCCCAAGGCGGGTCAGCCCGTTGTTAAGCTTGTATGCCATGCCTGCCCAGAAACAGCCTCTGAGTCGCAAAGTCTTGAAATAGGCGCAATGGACGATTTTCATCGCTTTCATAATCCTGAAAAACTCCTCGTTTTCAAAAGGTTGATGTCAATAAAACGGTGCTGAAAAAATACGACCGTTTAAATTCATCACCTCAACCGAAGTTCAGCCGAAATAAATGTTGATATATTCAGATAGTTATTGCGCTCGCCATCAGGTGCGGATATGATAGAAAAAACGGTCGTATTTTATAATCAAAAGATGTAGAAAACATGAAAAAGCTGGCTCTGTCGTCGGAAATTTACCTTATCAAAGCTTCGGAATTAAAAAGGCTGCCCCGTGCCGCCGAGATAAACGGCAATATCTCAGGCATCCTTGCCGCAACCGCCGCTCCTTCTTGACGATCCGCCGCTCATACCAGTCCGGG
>ENA-OURV01000068-OURV01000068.1-human-gut-metagenome-genome-assembly--contig:-NODE-68-length-83294-cov-7.706988_pt1 | contig 83294 bp, 80 predicted proteins | sample MGYA00242141_ERZ509072 | MGnify/ENA primary metagenome ERZ509072 (study PRJEB26280, sample SAMEA2338763) | human gut metagenome | biome: human gut; feature: human-associated habitat; material: faeces... | reverse complement strand
AAAGCAGCCGCCCGGCCGTGCAGCTCCTCCCAACCGAGAGCCTGTTCCCCCATACAGCAGCAAATGCCGCCCCGATGGAAAAAGCTCCGTTCTCTCAACATGGCTGTTCCTCCCGGAGCTGCTCCGGCGGGATGAGTGCGGGGTCATACATCACTTTAGAATGGTTTACAAGCAGCAATTCTCTATCAAGCTCGTTACCTTCACAGTCCATTTTGAGCCGATAAATGCGGCTGCAGCGGTAGTAGTTACCGTCCTGCTCCCGTTTGAAGTGGTGATCCTCCTCCACGATACGCCAGCGGTACGGGAAGGAGTGCCCCGCCCGCAGCTCACCGCACAGGTCGTGTTCCTCCTGCCAGATGAGCAGCTGCACCGGGGTATCGGTATCATTGCGAAAGCGGTAATCTACATTTTTATAAAAGATGCTGGTGCCCGTGCCGAACGGCACCCGCCGCCCGCTATCCGGAAACAGGGCGTCGGTATGGTGGTGAAGCTCGGTGACGGTCAAGGGGCTGTTCAGAACCATCCAATGGATGAGATTGGCCATCTGGCACAGCCCGCCGCCGGTATCGGCACCCAGGCGCCCGGCGCCGATGGTAAGCCCCGGCAGATAGCCTTTTTTCGCCGTTGTTCTGCCTACGGTATGCCAAAAGGAAAAGGTCTCACCCGGTTCGATGACGATCCCGTTGATGCGCGCGCCGGAAAGGCGGAGGTTGGTTTCCTTATTCTGCTGGAGCTGCATGTCTACGCCATTGAGCTGCCGCAGCATGGGAGAACGGTGCCCCTTAATAAGCGCCGGCAGCGGTTCTGTTTCACGACGCTCTGCAAAGCGTACCGAGGAAAACAGGTCCCGCAGATTGCGCAAAAAAATCTCCTTTTCCACCGAAATGCGGTAGCAAAAGGGGCTGATTTGACAAAATAACTTTCTTTCCATCTTTGCTTTCTCCTAATGATCGGGGAATATTTGGGGCTCCTCCCCGAATCACCAACCATTGTACTGATATAACGTGATTTGTCAAGCGGAAAGCCGAATCGAAGAAATATCGAAAAGAAAACCGGCGGAATACTTTTCTTTTGGTGTAAAATACGCTAAAATAAGGGGCAGTACCCTAATTGTAAGGAGCAAGCCCATTGAATAAAGTATTTTTTGACCTGGAATGGAATACCGGCTTCCTGGACGGCAACAGCTTTGATGAGATCATTGAGATAGGCGCCGTGAAAACCGATGAGGAATATCGGGAGATCGATGGCTTCCGGCGGTTGATCCGCCCGGCCATCTACCGGAAAATGAACCCGTATATCCAAAAGATCCTTTCCATCACCATGAAGGACCTGCAAAACGAGGAGCCGCTGCAAGCCGTGGCAAAGGCGTTTTTTGACTGGTGCGGCGACTGCGATACACTGATCGCGTGGAGCGGAAACGACTTTGGCGTGCTGGAGAAAAATCTTGCGCATATCGGCATGGAGGTGCCAAAGCGGCTGAACCGCTATGATGTGCAGATGGCCTATTCCTATCGGACAGAAAAGAGCATCCGTAACTATGCGCTGAAAACCGCCGTGGAGGCGATGGAACTGCCGGAACCGGAAGATCAGGCCTACCACGATGCCTACTGCGATGCGCAGTTCACCGCCGCCATAGGACGCGCACTGACCGAGCGCTATGGCCCGCTGCCCACCACCGAGGAGCTGGACGCACTGAAAAACACACTGGTAAAGCCGAAAAAACCAAAACTACCGCTGATGTACAGTGTGAAAAAAGCCATCCGGATGGAGCAGAATGTGGCCTTTACCTGCCCCACCTGCGGGTGCCGGCTGCGGCTGCCCTGCTGGTTTGCGTTGGATGATAAGCATTTTATTGGGCAGGTAAAATGCCCGGAATGCGGCCCCCGGTATGCAGAGCTTCAATGCGATAACTTCCGGCAGAACCGGTGCGACGCGCACTTTACCCTGTGGGGCGAGGCCAGCAGCTATGCCAAGGAGCAGATGAACAAAGCAATCGAGCTGGATCATTGCATAAAACTCTATCCTCCCCGCAAAAAAGAGAACGCCCCAAAATAACCGTTAAAAAGGAGCCCCTCTGCGGGCTTCTTTTTTACATTTAATAGAAATGAAGTTCGGGTATGGCGAACAGTATATTGCGTAGGCGATTATTTATTCGACAGGCTGCGGGGGATATTGACTTTTATTCGCCGCTTCGTTATTCTATATGATGATAAACGTATGACAAATTGTTTATCAAATATTACATCAAAGAGAGGTTAATACCATGAAAAAAGTAAACTGGCTGGTGGTCGCCGCCGGTCTGGTGGTAGGCGCTGCCGCCGTACTGCTGACCGCACTGGGCAATCCCGGCAACATGGGCTTCTGTATCGCCTGCTTCCTGCGTGATACGTCCGGCGCCCTCGGCCTGCACTCTGCCGCGGTAGTACAGTACATCCGTCCCGAGATCATCGGCATCGTACTGGGCTCCCTCATCGCCGCTCTGGGCTTTAAGGAGTTCAAGGGCCGCGGCGGCTCCTCCCCTGCCCTGCGCTTTGTCCTGGGTATGTTCGTCATGATCGGCGCACTGGTTTTCCTGGGCTGCCCGCTGCGTATGATGATCCGTATCGGCGGCGGTGACCTGAACGCCATCGTCGGTCTGGTGGGCTTTGTTGTCGGTATCTTCGTCGGAACCCTGTTCCTCAAGAAGGGCTTTACCATGAAGCGCGCCTACACGCTCGGCTCCCTCGAGGGCAGCGTTATGCCTGCTATCGTTATTGCATTCTTCATCCTGCTGGTTGCTGCTCCCTCCTTCATCCACTTCTCCACCGAGGGTCCCGGCAGCAAGCACGCTCCCATCGCCGTTGCGCTGATCGTCGGTCTGATCGTCGGTGCTTTGGCCCAGCGTTCCCGCCTGTGCACCGTCGGCGGCATCCGTGACGCTATGATGTTCAAGGATTTCAAGCTGCTGTATGGCTTTATCGCCGTTATTGTCGCCGTTGTGATCGGCAACCTAATCACCGGCAACCTCAACTTTGGCTTTGCCGGTCAGCCCATCGCCCACACCGACGGTCTGTGGAATGCTCTGGGTATGGCTCTGGTAGGCTGGGGCTCCGTACTGCTGGGCGGCTGCCCGCTGCGTCAGCTCGTACTGGCCGGTGAAGGCAGCGCGGATAGTACTATCACCGTACTGGGTATGATGGTCGGTGCTGCCCTGTGCCACAACTTCGGTTTGGCTTCTTCCGCTAACGGCCCCACCCAGAACGGTATGATCGCTGTGATCATCGGCTTCGTGGTAGTAGCCGTTGTATCCTTCCGCAATATTGCAAAGGAGGCATAAAAATGGTAGACGCAAGAGGATTGGCCTGCCCCATGCCCGTAGTCATGGTGCAAAAGGAAGTAAAAAAATCCAACCCCGCCGAGATGACCGTACTGGTGGATAACCAGTGTGCCGTGGAGAATGTGACCCGTTATGCGGGCAGCCAGGGCTACCGTGTTGATGTAAAGGCGGACGGTGAGGATTTCACCCTGACCCTGACCAAATAACATGAACAGTTATGTTGCAACCTTTCACACCCATTTTTCCGCCCAATGCACCGCCCGTACCATGATGAAGGCCGGGATCGATGCCAGAATGGCGCCGGTTCCCCGGTCGCTCAGCACCGACTGCGGCACCTGTGTACGCTATACGGCGGCCACACCGCTTACCGAAATGATGCACGCCGATTATGATGCCATCTATGAAGCGGCGGACGGGAAATACCGTGAACTGCAAAAAAATCAAGACACATAAAAAGTGAGCTGTCGGCACAAAGCCGGCAGCCCATTTTTTATAGATTTCCCAGTTCCTCGCTGATGATGAGCCAGCGGTCGAGCGTTGCATCCAGAAGCTGCTGCTTCTCCTCAATAAGGGTGCAGAGCTCCTGCAGCCGCTGATAATCATTCTGCACACTGTCCAGCGACATTTCGGCCTTTGCCGCCTCCAGCTCCTCCTCCAGCGTATGGATGAGCGCTTCCGCTTCGGCATATTCCTTGCGGCGGCGGGCATCCTCCCGGCGCTGCTCCTTGCCGCGGTTGTATTGCTTTTTCTGCTCGCTGTCGGTCTTGGTGTGGGCGGGGGCGGCTTTTTCGCTTCCCTGCTCTGCCCTGGCCTTGAGATAATCGCCGTAGCCGCCCTTATACTGCGTGAGTTTGCCGTTTTCGATGGCAAAGATCCGGTTCGGGACACGGTCCAGCAGGTAACGGTCGTGCGATACGATAATCAACGTGCCCTCGTATTCCGAAAGTGCCTGCTGCAAAACCTCCTTGGAGGGAAGGTCAAGATGGTTGGTGGGTTCATCCAGTACCAATACGTTGCTGCCCGCAAGGCATATCATCGCCAGCTTTAATCTTGCCCGTTCTCCGCCGGAAAGCTGTCCGACCAGACGGTAGGCGTCCTCCCCGGTAAGCCCCATGGCGCCCAATGCGGTGCGCAGGGGTGTTTCGTACATCCGGGGATAGGCCTTCCACATGGTATCCATGACGGTAAGGGACTGGTCAAGGTGGTCGCTTCCCTGATCGTAGTAGCTGCGTTTAACACCGCGTCCCCAGGAAATTCTGCCCGTTACGGGCGGTTGGGCGGAAAGCAGGGCACGCAGCAGGGTGGTTTTTCCGCTGCCGTTCGGCCCGATAATAGCGACCTTATCGCCGCGTTGGATATTGAATTCGGCGCCGGAAAGCAGCACCCGTTCCTTTTCCCCGCTGCCCACCGCAATGGTAAGGTTTTCAACGGTCAGAACATCCTTGACCGGCTCGGTTTCAAATTCCAGGCGGATTTTTGGCGGCTTTAAGCGGCGGCGGGGCTTCCCTACCGGCTCCAGCCGTTCCAGCATCTTCTGCCGGGACTGTGCCATTTTCGTCGTAGAGGCACGCACCAGATTGCGGGCAACATAATCTTCAAGCTTGGCACGCTCCGCCTGCTGCTGTTCATACAGCTTTTTCTGGCGGGCGTCCTGCTCCTCCCGTTGCTTGGTATAGGCGGTATAGTTGCCCTTATATTCCCACAGGGCGGCATCCTCCAGCTCCCATATCTTATTGCAGAGCTTATCAAGGAAGTAGCGGTCGTGTGAAACCACCAGCAAGGCTCCCTTATAGCCGGAAAGGTAGTCCTCCAGCCAGTTTAAGGTGGCAAAATCAAGGTGGTTGGTGGGCTCATCCAAAATAAGCAGACTGGGAGCCTCCAGCAGCAGCTTGGCGATCGCAAGCCGGGTCTGCTCTCCGCCGGAGAGCTTATCCACACATTTATCAAAGCCGTGCTCGGCAAAGCCCATGCCGGTAAGCACCGTTTTTATTTTAACTTCGATTTGATAGCCGTCCCGCGCAAGAAAAGCGTCCTCGGTGCGGCGGTACTCCTCGGCCAGTGCCGGGCTATCACCCGCCACCATCTGCCCCTGAAGCTCCTTCATGCGGCGCTCCAGCGCATATACATCGGCAAAAACCGACTGCATCTCCTGCCAAATGGTTCCCTCAAAGGTCAGTCCGCAGTTCTGCTTTTGATAACCGATGGAAAGATCGGACCCTCTGGCGATCTCGCCGGGGCCGTCGTCCGGCTCCAGTTCGCCGCAGATGACCCGCAAAAGGGTGGTCTTGCCGGTACCGTTGGGGCCGACCAGACCGATCCGGTCATGATCTTCTATTTTTGCGGTTACACCGCTGAAAATAACCTCACTGCCAAAGCTCTTGGTTACATCATGCAGCGATACCTGCATCAGACCTCCCTCCCTTCCGAAAGACAGCCAAAATATTATAGCACAGGGCGGCCCAGATGGAAAGCCTTTTTGCGTTCGGTTATTCCCAAACCGACACCGGGATGCTATAATGGGGGCATGGAAGCCCGAAAAGGAGAGCTTTATGTTTAAGAAAAATGATATTATTCCACTGAAAATAGAGTCTGTCACCGGGGAAGGCAGCGGTGTAGGGCATGCAGACGGCATCGCCGTTTTTGTGCCGATGACAGCTGCCGGTGATGAATTAAAGGTACGCATCGTAAAGGTGCAGAAAAGCTACTGCTACGGCATCATTGAGGAGCTCCTTGTCCACTCCCCCGACCGTATCCCTGCGGACTGCGCCTGCTACAAGCGCTGTGGCGGGTGCAGCCTGCGGCACATCACCTATGAGGCCGAGCTGCGGGAAAAAACAGGTTGGGTACGGGATGCGATGAAGCGGATCGGCGGCTATGAGATGGAACCGCTGCCGATCCTACCCTCCCCCTGCCATGACCGTTACCGCAATAAGGCGCAGTTCCCCTTTGGCAGGAATGAAAACGGCTGCTATACCGGCTTTTTTGCGCCGCGCAGCCATACCGTTATCCCCTGCAGGGATTGTCCCCTTCAGCCTGCTCTGTTCAGCGAGATTGCCGGATGGGTGTGCCGCTATGCCGATGCACACGGTATCACCGTCTATGATGAAGGAACCGGCAAGGGGCTGCTGCGGCATCTTTATCTGCGGCAGGCGGCTATCGACGGAAGGGTCATGCTGTGTCTCATCATAAACGGCAGCCGGCTGCCCGATGCCGATGAATTTGCCCGGCAGGTGCAGGAGGCCTTCCCCAAGGTTTCCACCGTAATCCTTAATCACAACACCCGGCGGGATAATGTGATCCTCGGGAAAGAGCAGACGGTGCTGGCAGGGCCCGGCACTTTACAGGATACCCTTTGCGGGATCCCCGTTTCGCTTTCCCCAAACAGCTTTTATCAGGTCAACCATGATGCTGCCGAGCAACTTTACCGGGAAGCCGCCCGGCTGGCCGACCTAAAGCCCGAAGAAACGCTGCTTGACCTCTATTGCGGGGCCGGTACCATCGGGCTTTCGATGGTGCGCCCGGGGCAAAAGCTCATCGGTGTGGAGGTGGTGCCCGGCGCCGTGGAAAATGCCCGGGAAAACGCCCGTCGTGCCGGTGTGACCGATGCAGAATTCATCTGCGGGGACGCCGGGCGTGCCGCTACTATCCTTGCTGCGCGCGGGTTGCGGCCGGATGTGGTCGTGCTTGACCCGCCCCGTAAGGGCTGCGGCAATGTGACGCTTCAGGCTGTCGTTCAAATGGCGCCCGGGCGCATCGTGATGGTAAGCTGTAACCCCGCCACTATGGCACGGGATGCCGCCGCCCTGCGGGATATGGGGTATATCCTGCAATGCTACCGCCCCGTGGATCTTTTCCCCCGCACGGCACATTGCGAGACGGTGGGGTTGTTCATCCGGGAATAACTAATCAGTCATTTATATGCATGAGCGGGCAAGCACAGTTTTGTGCCTGCCCGCTTTGGCTTGCATATGAGCTATGTTCGTTCAGCTGCCCCTGCGCTGTTCTGTATCGGCATTTGGGGACACCTCGGGCTCCCGCCGCAAAAACCATTCGATTTTCTTGCCGATGATCTCACCGGATACCGCATCGACCTTGTAGTAATAAGCGCATTCGGCCGTGTAGAACTCCAGAATGTAGCAAGGCTTGCCCTGATTGCGGCTCAGCTCCTCTCGGGTGAACACGATTTTTTGCGCCGTCTCATCCAGCCCCGCCTCCTCTAACGCGATCTGCTTTGCCTTTTCCAAGCCGATAAACTCCGGGGCAGGGGGAATGATCTTATCGCAGGTCTTATCCATGATCACACCCAAAACCGCGTCGATTTTGTAGGTCCAGCGAGCAGAGGCACTTTCAAAGGCGAAGTAATAGTAGGGCGACTTGATGCCGCCGGCAACCAGCGTTTCCTCGGTAAAGGTGACTTTTTCGCTGACCCCGGCATCGTCCAGTGCGTTTTTCTTCGCGTCCGCCAGAAGAATGAAGTGGTAAGCCTCCATGATGCTGCCGTTCTTGGCGTCCACCTTGTAAGAATACTGCTTCTTCGCGGTGTAGAACTCTAAGATGTAGCAGGGCTTACCTGAATTGCGGTTCAGCTCCTCTCTGGTAAAGACGATCTTCTCCGCCGATTGATCCAGCCCTGCGTCTTTCAGGGCGATCATCTTCGCTTCCTCAAGGGAGATGAATACCGGCACACTGATGTCCTCATGGGATTTATCCATGATCTCGCCCCGCGTTGCATCAATGCGATAGGTCCACTGTGTTTTTGCATCGGCAAAGACAAGCCGGTAGTAGGGAGTCTTGATGCCGCCGCTTACAAGGGTTTCTTCAATAAAGGTGACCCTGTCGGTGCATCCGGCATCATCCACGGCGATCTTCTTGGCTTCGGTCAGGGTGATGAACTTCCCGGCGTACATGATTTCCCCGGTCTTGGCATCGATCATGTAGGAATACTGTGCCGTCCCGGTGTAGAACTCCAGGATGTAGCAGGGCCGCCCTTGGTTGCGGTTCAGCTCTTCCTTGGTGAAGATGATCTTCTGCGCCAGCTCATTCAGCCCGGCGTCCTTCAAGGCGATCTTCTTTGCATCCGCCAAGGAGATAAGCTTCGATATGCTGACGGAGGCTGCGCCGGGGTCCTCCTGCAAATTCAGCAGCTCATCCAGCGGCATACGGGCAACCTCATCGGTGGGCAGGCCGGTTTGATCAGATGCGGCAAGGATCCAGTCGGCACGCCCGAGGGAAACATGGTATTCCTCCGCGATTTTCGCAGCCTCGACGTTTTCGGCCGATACGGAATGGAACACCAGCGTACCGACGGCTTCGGTCTGCTCCAGGGCCTTTTGAATCTCCGATGAGAGGGCGTTTTTCCGCTCGGCATCGGCGCCAAGGCGGGCATCAAAGGAAATCAAAACGGTGGCATTGCCGTCTTGGATATAGCCGTCGGCTTCATAGGCGGCAACCGTGCGCGTCAGTGCGGTCTCAATGCTTTGCTTTTCCAGTACGACATCATGGAGTGCGTTTTCCGCATCGCTATTCAGACAGCGGACTTGTTTTACCGTGCCGTTTCTTGCCACGGTGTATTCCACGCCGGGGTTCACATCCATTGTAAAGGTGCCCACGGCCGCATTGCTTCGGATGACATTGGCAACGATACCGGTACAGAGAACCAACGCCAGACAGGCAGCCAGCAGGCCCAGTCTGCCCCAACCGTGGTTTCTGATAACAGTCGGCTCACATTCCGCATCCGCAATCAGTCTATCATCGATTTTTCCGATGGAGTGAAGAAGAACTTCGGTTTTCATAGCATAATACCCTCCTTTTCAAGAAATATCCGTAACTCGTTTCTCATACGGAAAAGCAGCGACGTCACCTTGCTCTCGCTCATTCCGTATGCATCCGCAATATCCCGTATTGCGTAAAGGTGCCAGTACCGGCGGACAAAGATGCGGCGGTTTTGTTCCGGCCTGGAATACAGAAAGCGGTCGATGGCGGCGGCCAGCTCCTTTTCTTCAATCGCCTGCTCCACACTTGTATTGGCGGGGATGCAGGCTTCTAACTCGGACAGCACAAGTTCCACCTGCCCGTGCCCGCGTTTTTCCGCGGTATACCGTTTATAGCGGTTGAGGGCGAGGTTGCGCGTGATTTTTCCCAAATAGATCGATAAGCGGTTCGGGCGCTGTGGCGGGATCGAGTTCCATGCGCCCAGATAGGTGTCGTTGGAGCATTCCTCCGCATCCTCATTGTTATGTAGGATGTTATACGCGATGGTGTGGCAGTAGCTGCCGTACTTATCCGCCGTGGCGGTGATGGCTAACTGATTACGCGCCCAGTACAGCTCTATGATCTCATGGTCTTTCATTGTGCCCTCCCTTCGTTACATGTAAAGGCCTTTCACCAATATAGACAACAAAATTCGGCTTTTATTGCGTGGACGGGAAAACTTTTTCAGTTTTATAATATCATGCCGGAACGAATATTACCACAGGCATAAGAAAAAGCGCAGCCGGTTTTGGCCGATTGCGCTTTTTCGAATACCGATTTACGGGCTTGTTCCCGTGTTGGGCGATGTATTGTCGATGATCTTCCATTCCCCGGTTTTCACATCCTGCACCAGGTAGAAGTCCTGCCGTATGGTGCCGTCATCCATAAAGGTCTTTGTATGGTCATACTCCACATAGTATTTCGCCCTAACCACCCAAAAATGCTCCGCCAGAAACTCATCCGTCCAGCCTCTTTCCTTGGCTAGGTCGCTGCCGGCATACATGCTGATGATGCGCTCTGTTTCGCTTTCGTCAACGGCGATCTCATCTATGCGCACAAAAACGGTGTACTCCTTTTCGGCCTGGCCCTCAATTGCGCTTTGAACGGTTCGGATCGGATCGTTTGACGGTTTTTGGAGCCATGGATCAAAAAGCCCGAGCTCATATGTCGCAAAGCCGCAAAGAGCAAGTGCTGCGATGATGGCAGCGATCAGCATACCGATCCGCTTCGGCCTGATTTTCGATGCGCTCGCCCTCCGGTAGGACAGCACTTCATCAATATATTTATCGTCCAATTCGCCCATGGCTTCGGTAAACTTCTTTGCATTCATACCAGCACCTCTCTTTCGATCAAGTATTTCCGCAGCTTTTCACGGATACGGGTCAGCCGGACGGAGATGTTCTTCTCCGTCAGCCCCACCCTTTCGGCAATGTCCCTGCAGCGGTCGGCAAACCAGTAGCGGCGCAGGAAGATCACACGATCCTCCGGCGTCAGTATATCCAGAAAGCCCTCAATGATGCGAGCCAGCTCCCTCGCTTCGATCTCTGCTTCTACCATATCCGGCGCTGCGATGCAGGTTTCAATTTCCTCCATCGCAACGGTATAGCGGCTGCTTCGCTTGGCTGCTTCCCTTTTGTAATAGGCGTTCAGGGAAATATTCCGAACCATTTTGCAGAGGTAGGTCAGCAGCGGATCGGGTTTTGCGGGCGGAATTGCGTTCCACGCCCCCAGGTAGGCGTCATTGACGCACTCCTCCGCATCCTGCCTGTTGTTTACGATATTAAATGAGAGACTGTGACACACCTTCCCGTATTTTGCATCCAACTCCCGGATCGCCTGCTGGTCACGTTGAAAAAATAACTCAATTATTTTTGTGTCATCCATCTTACACATCGCCTCCTTTCCGGCTTCAATCATATACTACGGTTCCGGCGGCAAATACTACATCTTTTTCCGAATTTTCTTTAAATAATTATAGCAGGTTTTCACCTGTATCTGCATTTTTCCAAATAAAAAAGAGGCAGTCTTACTGCCCCTTTCTCATAATATCTCGCAAAAACGGGATCATCAGCACCGCATCTGCCGCGATCCATGCCGCAGGGTCGGCCGCACACAGTGCATAAAATGCGAGCCGCGGTGCGGCTGCGCTCACTTCCCCACCTGCCAGCAGCGCCGGCAGCACAAGACACACCGCCACACGGCCTGCCAACTCGGCAGTCCCGGCGCCTAAAATAAACCGCGATTCCCCGATGCCCTGCACGCAGTTCCGCACCACAAAAATAAATCCGAGGAACAGGTACATCGCAAGGTCTACGTACAGATAGGTATTACCGTAGCGAATGGTCTCCTCCGTGATTTTATCGGCGCTCAAAAAAATCTTGAGGTAGCTGCCGCCGACGGAAAGCCACAGCCCCAGCAGGATGGAAAGTCCCGCCAGCGCCGATACCATCATCAGCGCCTGCACCGTTCCCTTTTTGATCCGATCCGGCCGCCCGGCGCCTTTATTCTGCGCCGTGTAGTTGGTCATTGCAGCGCCCAGGCCGTTCAGCGGGGTCATCAGCAGGCTATTCAGCTTATTTGCCGCGCCAAAGCCGTTCTGTGCCGCATGGGAGACCATCTCTCCGCCCAGGATATCAAACTTCACCACGACGCTCTGCATCACGATGATACCGATGGCAAGCACCGAGAACTGCAGACCAAGCGGAAGTCCCTGATTAAGGTGCCGCAGGATATCCCTTCCGGTGATCTTCCAGTCCTCCCGCCGCAGCCGAATTTTGGGGTACTTGATAAAGGCATAAAGAAAGCAGCCCGCCGTGCTGATAAGCTGTGCCATTATCGTGGCAATGGCCGCACCCGCTACGCCCCAGCGGAAGCTCACGATAAACAACACGTCCAGCCCGATATTGAGGATGGTGGAAAAAAGCAGGAACAAAAGCGGCGTCACCGAATCCCCCATACTGCGTAAAAAGGAACAGATGAAATTATAGAAAAGCTGTGCGCCGATTCCCGCAAAGATGATTGCACAGTAGGTATAGGCGGCACGGTACACCTCCGGACTGTCCGGCGTTACATTGATCCACGCCAGCATGGGACGCAGCAGCAAAAGCGCCAGCCCCGTAAGCACCACAGTAAGCGCAGCCGAAAGAATGATCTGGGAGGAAAGCGAGCGCCGCACACCGGCATCATCCCGTGCGCCCACCTCCGCTGCCGTCACCACGCAAAAGCCCGCGCTGACGCCGAAGGCAAACTGCAAAAAGATAAAGATGAGCGAGCTGGTGTCGTTCACCCCGGCCACCTCGCCGGCGGTCAGCGTCTGCCCGACTATGGCGGCATCGCTGATGGTATAAACCTGCTGTAACAGATAGCTGATAATAATGGGAAAGGCAAACGCCAAGATCGTTTTCCACGGCGCGCCCTCGGTCAAATCTCTGGGCCGGAAAAAGCCATGTAAAGAAATCCGTGAAGCTCTGTTTTCGTTCATCATATTGCACCATGCCGCCCTGCGGCTCTCTTTATCGTATTTCTGTTTCTTTCATCAAAGTAGTCATTATAATCATGCAGGCTTTCTCTGTCAAGCTGAAATTTCATGTATTTTGCTGCAAAGCAAGCATTTTCTTTTGTGCATATTTACACTGTGGCGGGCACTGTCTTTACTTTTGTTCTTTGTTCATTATTTCGTGTTTATTTTCCGCAAAAAGTTTCACTTATTGTTCATATCCGCTTTACAACTTTCTCCGCAGGATGCTCTATAATAAAATCACAGCAAGGGAACAGGAACCCGATGCTGTAAACCTCCTCATAACCCCCTCATTTACAGTCAACACATTAACCTCTCTCTTACCTCTATCACAAAGAAAGAGCCCGGGTGCTGTCATGAAAACAGTCCCCGGGCTCTTCCTTTAATTATATGTATTATTGGATGCGAACCAGTAAAACGGTGTCCTCTTTGCGGCTCGCACGGATTTCCAGACCGAATTCATCCTTCTTACGGGTAAAATGCAGCAGGTCGCCCTCATAACAGGGGGTCTTGAACATCACATCCATACGCTTTATTTGCATTTTCTTCATTTCCTCACCGGTGAATGTTCCCATCAGCGCCCGAACGTAGGCGGTATTGTTCATGTGGCCGCCCACATCGATATCGGTGAAACGCACCCGGTATTCGGCGTAGGGCTCCAGCCCCTCAAAGCGGTCGGGGATGCGTGCAAACGGCTCCGGGCAGATGCCGGGCAGGTCAAACCGGTAGCCATCGGGATAAATGCCCTCAATGGGCGTAAGCCTGTGTGTATCGGTGGTGATGACTGCCCATTCGGTCTTGCCTGTCAGCATCATTTCATCGCCGCACCGCAAAACATAGCTGCGGTTACCCCGCATTCTGCTGTGCTGTTCCGGCCATGTTTCCATCGTCACCATCTGCGTGATCTGCGGGCGGTTTATAAAATTGATCTGCGTTTTAACCGTCAACCAAAAAAGGCCCATTCCGGCCATATCCAGTACTCCGTTGCCTAGCTGTCCGGCGTGAATGGACGCAATATCCATAAAAAGCCCGAAGCTTTCGGCATAGCTTAACCGCCCGTCCGCATCGCAGATGCTCGGGCCGATCTCTCTCTCCGTTGTGTACTTCTCCAACATGGGGCAACCCTCACTCTATTTATTTTAGGAAAAATGGTGTATAATGCTATTGTACCATCCCTAACAAATATTGCAAGGAACAAAAGCGAAATATTGAGCAAAGGAGAACGATAAAAATGTGCACAGCCATCACCTACCGTACAAAAGACTTTTACATGGGCCGCACGCTGGATTTTGACTTTGCCTACCCCTGCGAAGTCACCGTTATGCCCCGTCACTTCCCGCTTTCCCTCTGCCACGGCGGGGAGCTGCGGGAGCATTTTGCCATCATCGGCATGGCGCATACCGCCGAGGGCTATCCGCTCTACTTTGATGCCGTCAATGAAAAGGGACTGGGGATCGCGGGGCTGAATTTTGTAGGGAATGCCGCCTATGCCGCCTCCGGTGAGGACAAGCCAAACATCGCACAGTATGAGCTGATCCCGTGGTTGCTGGGTACATGCACCACCGTGAAGGAAGCCTGTGAAGCCCTGACCTCCGTTCATTTGACCGGTACACCGTTTAATGAAAACTATCCCACGGCTTCCCTGCACTGGCTGCTTGCCGATAAAAATAAGGCCGTCGTGATAGAGCACACCGCCGATGGCCTGCACATTTATGAAAATCCCGTAGGCGTGATGACCAATAACCCACCCTTCCCGCAGCAGATGGCAAACCTTGCGCGGTACAGGGGGCTTTCCCCGCATCAGCCGCAGGGGGATTTTGCCGCGGCGATGGGTCTGCCGGAATACAGCCGGGGGCTGGGAACGCAGGGTCTGCCCGGCGGGCTTTCCTCCGACGCACGGTTTGTACGGGTGGCATTTACCCGCAATAATGCCATCAGCGGCGATAGTGAAGAAGAAAGCGTCGGCGGGTTCTTCCATATTCTCGGAACGGTAGATCAGGTTCGGGGCTGCTGTGAAGTCACCCCCGGTAACTTTGAGATCACGATTTATTCCTCCTGCTGGAACGCCGACCGGGGTATTTACTACTATACCACCTATAAAAACCCGCAGATTACCGCAGTGGATCTGCACCGCGCCGATTTGGACGGTTCCGAACTGACCGGTTATCCCCTGCTGCCCATTGAAATCCATAAGCAGAACTGAATACCAAAAGGAGCCGCAGCAAACCATCCCTTGCCGCAGCTCCTTTGCTTTCCGTGTGAATGTGGTTACGGCCGTTACTTCTTGCGCAGGAGGGCGGCCGAGCCGAGCAGCGCAATGACCGCTGCAGCTGTGGCGATGCCTACGGCATCCCGGGCGCCGGTGGCAGGGTTGGGCTGCCCGCCAAGGGTGAAGGTCGTAGCGGCGGTTGCGCCGTCAAAATAAACCGAAAGGGTGTGGGTGCCGATGCCGAGTGTTTTCACATAGGCGGGGGTCAGCTTTCGTCTGCTTTGCCGCCTTACCGTAAAAAACAATACCTAACTTACAAACACAGCATCCGTAAGACAGTAGGTTCTGTTGCCGTTTTCTTCGTAAAAACCGAACTTACCGATCAGCGTGACGGAGTCGCTGTTTTGGGGAAGGTCCTGACCCCCGGCCGGAGCAAATTCCAAACCGACGGAGCAGCAGGCAGCCGCATCGGTAACGATGCAGGTATGGTATTCCCTTTCTATATCCGGGTCAACGTAAAGCTCATAGACCCCATATATCTTTATCGTTTTTCCAAGGTATTGCTCCGGTGCCGAAATCATATGATATACTTCCGCATAGACCATGTTGCTGCTGAACTCGGTCAGATCAATGTCGATGCGGTCGGGCTCGGATGCAGGCTGCTTCTCGGTCAATCGGCTTTGTGAATCAGGAGGGGAAGGCGTCTGACTGTTTGTCTCATTCTTACCACCGCAGGCGGCAAGCGATACAAGCGTCAACACCATCATCAATACGCAGAAAAGCATCTTCATTTTCTCACCCCTTCCAGCGCCCTGCCCGCCATCCATGATAAGCCAAACGCACCGATGTGAACGGCGACAATGGTGGAGCCTACCGGCGTCCCGGCAAGAATGGAAACCAGAATGCCAAGCAATGCACAAAAAACCGAAAGCACCGCCGCACAAACTGTCACGCTGCGAAAGCTCTTGAACATCCGCATGGCGGAAAGTGCCGGAAAGATCACCAGAGCGGAGATCAGCAGAGATCCGACAAGGTTCATAGCCAGCACGATGATCACAGCCACAACAACGGCGATCAGCAGATTATAGCATCCCGTATTGACGCCGGTCGCCTTTGCAAAGCTCTCATCAAAGGTCACGGCAAAGATTTTATTGTAAAACAGGATAAACACCGCCACGACCAGCACCGACATTCCCACAGACAGCCATACCTCTGCAAGGGACAGCGTCAGGATAGAGGTTGAGCCGAACAATGTACTGCACACATCCCCCGAAAGATTTGACGAGGAGGAAAAAATGTTCATCAGCAGGTAACCAATGGCGAGCGCCCCCACCGAGATCATGGCGATAGCCGCATCACCCCTGATCTTCGCATTCTGTCCGGTACGCAGAAGCAGCACGGCGCTGATGATCGTAATAGCCATCACCAGGGGCATTTCACTTGTGATTTGCAGCACTGCGGCGATTGCCATCGCCCCGAACGCCACATGGGAAAGCCCGTCACCAATGAAGGAAAACCGTTTCAGCACCAGCGTAACCCCCAATAGAGAGGAGCAAAGCGCAATCAATACGCCGACAATAAGCGCATAGCGGACAAACGGATACGCCCAGTAGAGGGTCAGCTTTTCCAAAATAGCGGTCATCATGCGTCACCACCCATGTGCCGTGGAATACAGTAACGCCGGCGTGAATAATGCGGCCGGCGCATTTGGCTCCTGCTGTAAAATCGTGGGGAAGCACAAGCGCAGTCGTTCGCAATGGCTTTAAAATCAAGTCCTTGCAGAACCGGCTTCCCATCGCAGCCGACACAGCGCTTTTGATCAGTAAGCCGTACCATAACCTTGCCTCCTTACCCCAGCGCCTGCTTCAGCACGGAAAGGTTTTTCTCCATAACGGAAAGGTAGGTCGTGCCGTTTGCCGCATCCTTTGATGTCGTAGACTGCATGGAGTCCATGGTCAGCACCTTTTGATTTTTCGAAGCCGTATTCTGCACGATAGTCTCCGCAATCTTATGCCGCGCCCCCTCTATGGTCAGCACACAAGGCAGCCCCAGCTCATCCACCTTCCTGGCAAGGAATGTTATGGTATCAAAGCCGGCTTCGGTCTCGGCGGAACAGCCCGCAAATGCGGCGTAGTAGCTCAAACCATAGTCATCAACCAGATAGCGGAACGGGAAACGGTCGCCGAACAGAATAGTCTTATAGGCTGCCCCGGCCACCGCCGCCCGGTAGTCCGCATCAAGGGCAGACAGTTTTTTCACATAGGCATCGGCATTGGCGGCATAGGTGTCCTTGTTTTCCGGGTCAAGCTCCTGCAAGGCATCGGATATTGCACCGACAAGAATTTCGGCGTTCTTCAAAGACAACCAGACATGCTCGTCGTACTCCGCATTATTCTCATGGTCATGTCCGTCCTCTTCGTCATGTTCGTCTGCATCCTCGTGGTCATGGTCGTGTTCGGTTCCCTGCATCCCCTCAATGGTTTCTTCCGCTTTTACGGAATTCCCCATCACCTCCATCAGATTGATGACCTTCACATTCTTGTTGGCGGCATTTTTCAAAGCCCCCTCGACCCAGCCGTCAGACTCGCCGCCCACATGGATAAACAGGTCGCAGGTGGAAATTTTGACAATATCATCGGCGGTGGGCTGATAGCTGTGCAGGTCAACGCCGTTATCCAACAGCATCGTGAGCTCGGCATTTTCCGCCTTATCGCCGAGAATCTCCCTGGCCCAGTCGTATTCGGGGAAAATGGTGGTGACAACCTTCAGTTTTCCTGTTTTGTCCGGATTGTTTTTTTCATGGTCTTTCTGCTTTGTACAGTCGGCAAGAATGCAGACCGGCATCATGAGCGCAAGTAGCAGCGCAATTATTTTTTTCATATTGTAATACCTCCGAATGATGATAAGAGCTGAAAATGGGCGCAAAAATACAAGGGTTACGGCAGACCCGCAAAAGCCTATCCGAAAAACAGACAGGCTGCACCCTTGTGATATGCTCTTATTCTTAATTCGTCAGCTTGACCTTCAGTGAAACCGGTGTATCGCTTTGCGCGCAGTCCGTGCGGGCAAAACTACCCCTGCACGGTATATCGGTAAATGCAGCAGCAAAGGCTGCGGCAGATACGGCAATCGAGAGGTTTTTCAAGGTGTTCCGGCAAATACTGATCTGATGGCAGATCGTGCAGCCTTCACCCACACAATCGTGGTCGGCTTCCGCTGCGATAAAAAGAGCAGAACCGAGCATGAAAAATAAGATCGTCACAATAAAAAGTACCGCTGCGATCTTCTTTCTCTTCCCCATTCTGCTCACCACCCTTCTTCTGCAAGCGCATATACGCTTTCTGTAAATCGGCCGCTCTTCTTTCGGGTCTCCCCGGCAGATGCTCTTTCCGCAGCGGCAGTTCAAATTTGCAACTAATTCTCAAATTATTTTACAACATGATTCGAATGTTGTCAATATGAGAATTTGTCGCAAAATGAAAGAAGACATCTTCCCCTTTACCATATAAAAATCCCCGGAGCATCTCTGCTCCGAGGATGGAACGGTCAGCCGGTCAGGTCTCCCCTTTTTTGTCGGCGACGATATTATTGATCCAAATACCCTTTTTGACCATCACCGAACCGATGATGCACTTGATGATCTCAAGGCTTTGGCAGCAGGTATACAGCATCAAAATGGGCATGGTGGTGTATCTGCTTAAAACATAGGCAATGGGAATATTGACGCCCCATACAAAAGCGCTGTCAAACAGGAAGGTGATCACGGTCTTGCCGCCGGCCCGCAAGGTAAAATACAGGGCGTTGGTCAGGGCCGTAAAGGGCATCAGGCAGGCGCCAACGGTAATAAACTGGGTCGCCAGGTGCCGAACGGCATCGGTGGTACGGTAGATCAGCGGGAAATAGGTTCCGACAAGGGCCATCAGCAGGCCGACGCCTATCGAGATTGCCACCGAAAAGGATGTAGTATGCCGTGCAGTCACCTTGGCCCGTTCGAATTCCCCGGCGCCAAGCTCCTGTCCCACCATAATGCTGATGGTATTACCAAGCGCAAGGTACACGCAGGCAAACACATTCCATATCGTACTGCTGATATTGGTCGCAGCTACCACATCCAGGCTCCGCAGCGAGTAGCACTGGTTCAGCATGGCCATACCGGCAGCCCACAGGCCCTCATTAAGCAGGAGCGGCGTTCCCCGCCGTACAATATCCCAGAAAAGGTGGCAGGGAATGTGCATCGAGCGATAAAGCCCGCTGATATAGGGGAACCGTGCCGTATGACGGTGCGTCCAGATGACCACAATGGCCAGCTCCACAAAACGGGAAAGAACCGTAGCAATGGCAGCACCGACGACTCCCATCCGGGGGGCGCCGAAGTGCCCGAAAATGAGGATATAGTTAAAGGTAAGGTTCACCAGCACCGCCACGATCCCCGCCTTCATCGGCAGCAGCGTTTCGCCGGTTTCTCGCAAGGTGGCTGCGTAAGCCTGCGTAATGGCATACGGGATCAGCCCGATATACATGACACGCATATACTCCAGGCCGAATTTCAGCGACGCCTCGGCGTCCTCTATGCGGCCCTCACCCTTGAGGTACAGCCCGATGAGCTGCGGCCCGAAAGCAGCCAGTACGGCAATGCAGATGCCCGTCAGCACCGTGCAGATGATCAGCTTAAACCGCATGGTGTGCTGAACACCGTCCATATCGTTATTGCCGTAAAATTGCGCACCGAAAATGCCCGCCCCGGCCACAGCGCCGAAGACGATCAGATTAAAAACAAACAGCAGCTGGTTTGCAATCGCAACGCCGGACATTTCCACGGTACCTACCCGACCGATCATCACATTATCCAGCAAACTGACAAAGTTCGTTATCGCATTCTGCACCATAATAGGCACCCCGACTGCCAACACCCGGTGGTAAAATGCCCTGCTGCCAAAGAGTTTATTTTGCATGGGTTATCTCCTCTCCTGAAAAGACGCAGTAACCACTATCCTACTGTTTTTTAGGAAAAAGTCAAGCCTTTTCACGAAATTCGTCAAAAGAAGTCCCCGCCTTCGCAAAGAAAGCGGGGAATGCATGTTATAAAAGACTCGAGGCCTTATCGGGCTCCAGCACCTCGGGCTGCTTTTGGTGGCTCTTAATGTACTGCGTCCACTTAATATAGCCGTAGGTGGTATTGGTAAGGTAGCCCGCCTTGAGCACCAGCAGCACCCACTGCCCGGAAATAATATTGATCGCAGCCTCCAGCAGCGCGCAGATATACCAGGCGATCCATTGTTCCCGGTAGCGCAGCAGGATGAACACACCGTTGGCAATACCGACTGCGCTGGCGCAGGCATCCAGATAGCAAACAATGGTTTCCAGCGTGGGTGTGGCGGAAAGGAACCCTTCGATCTCCAGCGTGGTAAGGAAATAACCGACCACGACCGTCCACACCACGATACCGGCAAGAACCAGTACCTCCTGCAAGCCGGTCAGACGGCGTACCTCGGTCAGCTCCTCCTGTTCCCTGTCCTTGTGGCGGTTCCAGTTGATAAAGCTTATGATGTCGATGGGAATCCAGAAGAACAGCGTGGTGGCCATGGTGGCAAACCGGTAGGAAAGCACCACACAGATCAGGATCTCGGTCACCTCAACACCCAGTGAGACGATAAAGTTCCATTTGCTCTGCTTGGAAATCAGCAGCTCGCAGGTGATGTTGAGGAAGATATCGAGCAGATAAAGCGCCATAATGACCTTGCCGTTGATCCCGCCGAAGTCCTCCTCCGGGAAAAGGAAAGCGAACACAAAGGCCAGTACGGTAATGCTGATGAACCAGATTTTTTCGTAGGTGGTAAAATACCCCCACAGTTTTTTCATTTTTTCTTTCATATAGTCTCCCTGTTATTCGTTCGGTAAAGTAACAACACCGGCATCGCACATCTTTTGCAGCGACATCAGAATGCCCAGCTTGGCGTGCGCCCAGGTAAGTCCGCCCTGATAGTAGATGGCATACGGCTCACGAATGGGGCCGTCGGCGGAAAGCTCGATGGAGGAGCCCTGCACAAAGGCGCCTGCCGCCATAATGACCTCGGAATCGTAGCCGGGCATGGCATAGGGCTCGGGGGTCACATAGCTATCCACCGGGGCAGCGCTTTGCACACCCTTGCAGAACGCCACCATAGCGTCCTTGCTGCACAGCTCAATGGCCTGAATGATATCGTGGCGGGTCTCGGATGAGGTCGGGACACAGCGATAGCCCAGCTTTTCATATACGCCTGCTGCAAAGATAGCGCCCTTTACAGCGGAGGCGGTAACGGTGGGAGCAAGGAAAAAGCCCTGGAAGAAGGACTGCATCATCCCCAGCGTTGCGCCCAGTTCTGCGCCCAGACCGGGAGCCGTCAGGCGGTAAGCACACTGCTCTACACATTCGGTTGTGCCGCAGATATAGCCACCGGTGGGAGCAAGTCCGCCGCCGGGGTTTTTGATGAGCGACCCGACGATCATATCAGCACCGACGTCGCTCGGCTCGATGATCTCGGTGAATTCGCCGTAGCAGTTATCCACCATGCAGATCACACCGGGCTTAATCTCCTTCACAAAGCGGATCAGCTCGCCGATCTGCTGCACCGAGAAGGTGGGGCGGGTGGCATAACCCTTGGAACGCTGAATGGTGATCAGCTTGGTTTTTTCATTGATCGCCTTGCGGATATTTTCATAGTCAAAGGTGCCGTCCGGCAGCAGCTCGGTCTCACGGTAGGTGATACCGAACTCGGCCAGAGAGCCCTTGCCGGGGCGGATTCCGATGACCTCCTCAAGGGTATCATAGGGACGGCCCACCGGGGAATACAGCTCATCGCCGGGGCGAAGGTTGGCGGCCAGCGCCAGCGCCAGCGCATGGGTGCCGCAGGTGATCTGCGGACGAACAAGAGCCGCTTCGGTGTGGAAGGTATCGGCATAAACCTTTTCCAGCACTTCCCTGCCGAGGTCATTATATCCATAGCCGGTAGAAGCCGCAAAGCACTCGGCATTGACGCGGTTCTTCTGCATGGCCGCTACCACCTTGGCCTGGTTAAACTCCGATATCTCATCAATGGCGGCAAAACGGGGCTTCAGCTCCTCCTCCGCCGAACGGCAGAACTCGAGAACTGCGCTGCTGATGCCCATTTCGTGATAAATCTTCTGTGTATCCATACTGTGTCTCCTTACTCCTCCTTGGGCGTAATGACCTTACCCAAAATCTCCATAGCTACGCCGTTTAATACCTCTGATCTCGCCAGGACGATGCCGTTTTCCTCATCGCCCAGCACCAGCAGGCTGTCTCCGGGGCTCAAGCCGAAAACCTGCCGCGCTTCCTTCGGGATAACAATCTGTCCTTTATCGCCGATCCTTACGGTACCAAAGATATGCTTACCCTTTGGCATACCGCCGAGAATGTGTTTTCCCTTTGGCATGATGGCGCTCCTTTCTTCTTACTTTTCCCACTTTTCCCACTTATGCATACTTGTTTATTATAATCCACTCTCTGCAAAAGTCAATGATTTTTTGCAAAGAAAAGAGACGAAACGCGCTGTTTCGTCTGCATTTTCATGATGTAAAGTTTAATCGCTTTCCACTACGCTTTCGATGGTTTCCCGCAGCTCCTCTATTCCCTTCCCGTTCATGGAGGAAACCGGAAACAGGGCGACCTGATCTCCGCAGGGGATCTCGGTTCGGATCTCCTCCAGACGGGCCCGGAGCTGATTATTGGTCAGCTTATCGGTCTTGGTCAGCACCACCGCAAAGGGCAGTTCACTGTCAATAAGAAAATCCAGCATGGTCAGGTCGTCAGCGCTGGGGGCGTGGCGGATATCAAGAAGGGACAGCACCAGCCGGATATCCCGATCCTGATGAAAATACCCCTCGATCAGCCCCGACCACCGCCGGCGCTCGCTGTCACTCACCTTGGCATAGCCGTAGCCGGGCAGGTCTGCAAAGCGTGCCACATCCCCGCAGCGGAAAAAATTGATGGTTGCGGTTTTGCCCGGTGTGGCGCTTACCCGTGCCAGCTGCTTTTGGTTGAAAATCTTATTGATGAGGGAGGATTTTCCCACATTACTGCGGCCGGCAAATACGACCTCCGGCAGGGTACTTTCCGGCAGCTGACCGGCCAGGCCGCAGCTCATTTCATATTTCACCAAATGAAAATTCATTTACGGCATCCTCCCTCATTGATTATCGACACAACACAGCGGAGGACACATCCTTATGCTCCGCAGCCGCAGCGTGATAGCTGCGCTTTTTGGCGTTTCCGGGCATCTGCACCAGTGCTTCCTCCAGTACCTCCTGCATGGTATGCACCGGTACAAAGCGAATGGCCTTCTTCACCACATCATCGATCTCGGCAAGGTCCGGTTCGTTGGCCGCCGGGATGATAACGGTCTTGATGCCGTTTTTGTAGGCTGCCATGCTCTTTTCCCGCAGACCGCCGATGGCCAGAACCCGTCCCCGCAGGGTGATCTCACCGGTCATGGCGATATCGTGACGAACCGGGATATTTCCCAGTGCCGAAATAAGCGCCGTACAGGTGGTGATCCCTGCCGAAGGGCCGTCCTTGGGGACTGCGCCCTCCGGGAAGTGGATGTGGATATCCTTATCCTTATAGAAGGTATTCTCGATCTCATACTGATCCGCAACGGAACGGATATAGGTGATAGCCGCCGATACCGACTCCTTCATCACATCTCCCAGGGAACCGGTGGTGATGGTCTTTCCGGTGCCGGGAACCACAGCGGTTTCCACCTGCAAAAGCTCTCCGCCCACGGCTGTCCATGCCAACCCGTTGACCAGCCCGACACAATCCTCCTTGGGAACGATATCCTCGATGATATAACGGGGGCCGAGATAATCGGGCAGGTCTGCCGCTTTAATGGTGATCTTCCCGTCTGCATCGCCCGCCACCACCTTGGCAGCCACCTTACGGCACAGCGCAGCCAAACGGCGCTCCAGCGTGCGTACACCGGCTTCCCGTGTGTAGTGGTCGATGATATCATAGATGGCGCTGTCGGCCACACCGATCTGCTCTGCGGTAAGCCCGTGGCGTTCCCGCTGCTTGGGCAGCAGGTGCCGCTTTGCAATTTGGAACTTTTCCTCTCTGGTGTAGCTGGGCAGCTCGATGACTTCCATTCGGTCCAGCAGCGCCGGCGGGATCGCACTGCGGTCATTGGCGGTAGCAATAAAGAATACATGAGATAGGTCAAACGGCATCTCGATGTAGTGATCCCGGAAGGTGCAGTTCTGCTCGGCGTCCAGTACCTCCAGCAGGGCGGAGGAGGGATCGCCGCGGTAGTCGTTGCTCAATTTATCCACTTCGTCCAGCAGCAGTACGGGGTTTGCGCTGCCGGCCTGCTTAATGGCATTGATGATACGCCCCGGCATGCTGCCCACGTAGGTCTTGCGGTGCCCGCGGATCTCGGACTCGTCCTTGATGCCGCCCAGCGCAATACGGGCATAGCGGCGGCCCATCGTCTGCGCAATGCTGCGAACGATGGAGGTTTTCCCGACACCGGGAGGCCCCACAAAGCAAAGGATCTGTCCGTTGATATCGGGGGCAAGCGCCCGGACGGCCAATGCCTCCAGCACACGCTCCTTTATCTTTTTCAGGCCGTAGTGCTCCTTATCCAGCAGCTTGGCGGCTTTTTTCAGGTCGATGACATCCTTGGTATAGCAACCCCACGGCAGCTCCAGGCAGGTCTCCAAATACCCCCGGATCACCGCAGCTTCCTGCGAATTGGGGGGCATCTTTTCCATGTGGCTGACTTCCTTCAGCAGCTTTTCCTTGTTCTCATCGGTGGTCAGCAGCGCCCTTATCTTTTCCCGGAACTCATCCGGCTCCTCAAAGTCGGCATCGCCGTCGCCCAGCTCCTCATTGATGACCCGGAGCTGCTCCCGCAGGTAATAATCCCGCTGGTTTTTATCCATGGCTTCCTTCACGCGGTCCTGGATATCCGCCTCAAGAGCCAGTATCTCATTTTCCGCCTCCAAAAGCTGCGCTATGATCTCCAACCGGCGGCGGGTGCTGTTCTGCTCCAGTATGCGCTGCTTATCCGCCACATCAAAGGGAATATTCCCGGCTATGTATTCGGCGATCAGCGAAGGATCATCGCTGTCAAGGATATTATCCACGATCTCCTTCGGCATTCTGGGGGCAAGCCCGATATATTCATCAAACAGATCCTTTACGGTGCGGATCAGCGCATCGCTGAAGGGACGCCCCGCAATCCGTGCAGCAGCCGGATAGGGCTGAATCTCGCCGACCGAGGTGTGATCCTCCTCGAACAGGTCGATGAGCTTACCGCGGTAGCAGCCCTCCACCAGCACCCGCAGCGATTCCCCCTGCGAGCGCACGATCTGGCGGACCTCCGCCACCGTTCCTACTTTATACAAACCGTCCATAGACGGGTTTTCCTCATTTTGATCGACCTGTGCCACAAGGAATACCTTGCGGTCGCCGTTCATTGCCATATTCAGCGAATGAAACGACTGCTCCCGGCCTACATCAAAGTGCAGCACCATATGCGGGAATAAAACCAGCCCGCGCAGCGCCAGTACCGGCAGCTGAACCGTTGCATTTTCGTTGTTCTTTATCTTTTTTTCCATAGCTTTTGCCTCCCTTCACTATGGTCAATACGGGAATGTGATTGAATAAAGGGCTGGTATGAGATCTATCGATCCCAAACAGCCCCCGATCCATGTCATATCCCATCGGCCGCCCCTGCCCTATGGCAAGGATATGCGGCCGGATGTCATTTAAGAAACAGCACCCCGGCGGCGTTTGGGCGCCGGTGCGCCGGGCAGCCGCATCTGCAGCCGTGTCGGCTGTTTCATCGGGTCCCGCATAATCATTGCGTCCCCTACGCCGGCTACCATATCGGCTGTGATGACGATATGAGCCACCGTGCCGTCGGAGGGCGCCTCAAACATCAGGTTGCCCAAAAGCTCCTCCATAATGCCGCGCAGCCCTCGTGCGCCGGTCTTGCGCTCTATTGCCTTCTTGGCAATGGCACACAGTGCATCGTCCTCAAAGTCGATCTGGATATTATCCATCTCAAACAGCTTTTTATACTGCTTGATCAGTGCGTTTTTCGGTTCCTTCAGAATACGAACCAGCGCAGCCTCGTCCAGCGCATCCAGCGAAGCAATGACCGGAATACGACCCACTAACTCGGGGATCAGGCCGTATTTGACCAGGTCATGCGGCTCCACCTGCCGGTAAATGCCCTGCTCATCCGCCTCCGCCTTGGATTTAACGGTGCCGCCAAAGCCAAGAGAGGATTTATCGGTGCGCCGGCTGATGATCTTCTCAAGGCCGTCAAATGCGCCGCCGCAGATGAACAGAATATTGGAGGTATCCACCTGAATGAACTCCTGCTGGGGGTGCTTGCGCCCGCCCTGCGGGGGAACATTGGAAACGGTGCCCTCCAGGATTTTAAGCAGCGCCTGCTGGACGCCCTCTCCGCTGACATCACGGGTGATGGAGGGATTTTCGCTTTTGCGGGCGATTTTATCGATCTCATCGATATAGATGATGCCGCGCTCGGCTTTGGCCACGTCAAAATCGGCAGCCTGCAGCAGCCGCAGCAGAATGTTCTCCACATCCTCGCCGACATAACCAGCCTCGGTCAGGGTGGTTGCATCCGCAATGGCAAAGGGCACACCAAGCACCTTGGCCAGTGTCTGTGCCAACATGGTTTTTCCCACGCCGGTGGGGCCCAGCAGCAGAATATTGCTCTTGCCAAGCTCTACATCGTCGCCCTCACCGCAGCAAATGCGCTTATAGTGGTTATATACCGCTACCGAAAGTGCGCGCTTGGCGGCATCCTGCCCGATGACGTACTCATCCAGAAATGCTTTGATCTCCTTGGGGCGGGGAATGGTCATTTCCTCGCCCTGCGGCTCCGCCTTTACGGGCCGGGGGACCGAAATATCCTCGTCCTCCAGCACCGCACGGCAAATCTCCACACATTCATTACAGATGCATACGCCGGGGCCGGCGATAAGGCGTGCCACCCGGTCCTGCGGCTTCCCGCAGAAGGAGCAGCGCATCATTTTTTTGTTATCATCGTTTGCCATTTTCATGGACTCCTTTTATTCTCTGTGGGTGATCACACGATCGATCAGGCCATAGGCGCGGGCTTCCTCGGCGGACATAAAGTTATCCCGCTCGGTATCCTGCATCACCTGCTCCAGCGGCTTGTGGCAGCGCTCCGCCATAATGCGGTTCAGGTTTTCCTTGATCTTGATGATGCGGTCGGCATGGATCTTGATATCGGTCGCCTGTCCCTGCAGCCCGCCCAGCAGCGGCTGATGGATCATGATCTCACTGTTGGGCAGTGCCAGCCGCTTGCCGGGAGCGCCCGCACACAGCAGAAACGCCCCCATGGAAGCCGCCATACCGATGCAGATGGTAGAAACATCGCACTTGATGTACTGCATGGTATCGTAGATCGCCATACCGGCGGTAATGGACCCGCCGGGGCTATTGATATACAGGTGGATATCCTTTTCGGGGTCCTGACCCTCCAGGAATAAAAGCTGCGCTACCACCAGACTGGCTGTGGCATCGTTCACCTCTTCGCAGAGCATGACGATGCGGTCATTGAGCAGGCGGGAAAAGATATCATAGCTGCGCTCCCCGCGGTTGGTTTGTTCTATTACCATTGGTACCAAACTCATCTTTCATACACCTCCATTTATGGTATGTAGCATCGGAATATTCAAAAACTTTAATTACAGCTGGGTCACTACGGCGCTGTCGGTGATGACCTTGGCGGCCTTCTGGATGGTCAGCTGACGCTTGATCTCCTCTACGGGAACGATGGCCTTGACCTTTTCCGGCTCCATCCCGTAATCCTTCACCATACGGTCGTACTCACCGTTGATGTCCTCCTCGGTGATCTCGATCTTCTCGGCATCGGCGATCTTCTCCAGCAGCAGGGTCGTGCGGACCTGCGCCTCGGCCTGGGGCATAAACTGGGCAGTCAGCGCCTCTGGGGTGGTGCCGGTGTACTTCATGTACATATCCATATCCATGCCCTGGGTGCGCAGACGATACCCGAACTCCTCGACCATATCCTGTGCCTTTTCCTCAAACATCACGGTGGGGATCTCAACGGTCATGTTCTTTACGGCCTGCTCCAGCAGATCATTCTCCATCTTGCTGTCGGCCTGATCCTTCTTTTCGGCCGCCATCTTCTCGGCCAGATCCTTCTTCAGCTCCTCCAGGGTATCAAACTCGCTGACATCCTTGGCAAACTCATCATCAAGAGCTGGCAGCTCCTTGCGCTTGAGCTCCTTGATGGTCACCTTGAAGGTGGCATCCTTACCGGCCAGCTCCTTGCTGTGGTACTCGGTGGGGAAGGTCACCTTAACATCAAAGCTCTCGCCGGCCTTATGACCGACTACGCCCTCCTCAAAGCCGGGGATAAACTGACCGGAACCGAGAGTCAGGGGGTGATCCTCACCCTTGCCGCCCTCAAAAGCAACATCGCCTACAAAGCCTTCATAGTCGATCACGGCGGTATCGCCCAGCTCGGCCTTGGCACCCTCGGGGGCTTCACCCATACGGGCGTTGCGGTCGGCCATGGCGTTCAGCTCGTTCTCCACGTCGGCGTCGGTGACCTTATCGCTCTCACGCTCGACCTTCAGACCCTTGTATTCGCCCAGCTTCACCTCGGGCTTTACGGTAACCTTGGCGATAAAGGTATACTGGCTGCCGTCTACGTCCTTCAGCTCTACCTCGGGATAAGCAACCGCCTCCAGACCGGACTCCTTGAGCGCCTCCTCATAGGCATCACCGTAGCTGGAATTGATGGCGTCCTCGTAGAAATAGCTCTCGCCTACCATCTTGTAAACGATGCTTTTGGGCGCCTTACCCTTACGGAAGCCGGGGATATTGAGCTTGGAAGCGTTCTTCTTGAAAGAAGCGTCCAGCGCCTTGGCATACTGCTCGCCGTCCACGGTAATATTCAGCTCGTACAGGTTGGTGTCTACTTTTTTGGTTTCGTTCAGTTTCATTTATGATGTCCTCCAAGAAAATTATATTCCAGTAAATCTTATCTATTATAGCACATGGAAAACCGGATTGCCACAGTTTTTCGGGAATTATCGTATCTTTATGGGGCAAAATTTAAGGTAATCCGCCGAGATCAGCCTGCAATCCACCCCGAAGAATTCCCCCTGATAGGCCAGCGGTATGGCGCCGCCGTGCAGGTGCCCGTAAAAGCACTGTTTTACGCCGTATTCCTTCATGGCGTCAAAGAATTCCGGAATGACCTGCTGCCCGAAAATGGGCGGGTAATGCAGGAATAAAATCTTTTCGTTTTCGGGCGGGGCCGCCGCCAGCGACCGCCTGATGCGGCCCAGCTCCCGGGCGGTAATGCTGCCCTCGGCCCTCTCCCCCTCCTCGAACATCCAGCCGCGGCTGCCGCACAGGGAGACCCCCTCCGCCGTAACGGCGTTATTATGGAGAAAATGCAGCGTATTTAATCTGTGCCGATCCAAAAACCGCTGCATGGAGGAAACGGTGGTCCACCAGTAATCGTGGTTGCCCTTCATCAGGTACTTTTCGCCCGGCAGCCCGTGCAAAAAAGTAAAATCCGCCAGCGCATCCTCCATATTCATCGCCCAGGAGATATCCCCTGCCAGAATAACGGTGTCCTCCGGGGAAATATTCTCCCGCCAGTTCTGCTCCAGCCGCTGCACATAGTCGTGCCAGCCGGCAAAGATATTCATTTCCTTATCGCAGCCCAGCGAAAGATGCGGATCGCCGATTGCATAAACGGACATAACCCACCTCCTGTTCTTCGAATATTCGAGCCCCTTTCCGTCCATAATACAGCTGTCCCGAAACGGGAACTGAATAAAAAGGAGATCATGTATTATGAGCGATTTTTGCCGTCCTACCGATTGCAGCTGCATCCCCGGCATCAAGTGTGATGTAAAGGAATGTGTCCACAATGATAAGGCCTGCCATTGCACCGCCGAATGTATCACCGTAGCAAAGGACAGCGCCGATGCCGCCTGCGATACCTACCGCAAGGGCTGATCGGTTGTTCCGCCGCCGTGCAGAGTGCATGCTCTGCACGGTTTTATTTTGTATCATACCGCCGCCAGAAATCAAGGCTGTTTTTGTAACATATTTTCTCCGAAATTGTTAAGCCGAAGGCATCGGTCAGGCGGCTATATAGCATGGGCAGCGCTCCGCAGTCCGGCAGGTCGTCCGGCATTGCGGCGCCGTCAAAATCCGAACCGAGCGCCAAAACGTCCTCCCCGCCCAAATTGAGAAAATGCTCGGCGTGCCGCAGAATGTCCTCCATGCAGGCGTGTTCCCTATCCTCCCGCAGGAAACCGGTGTAGAAATTCAGCCCCACCAGTCCCCCGCGCTCCGCAATGCAGCCAAACTGATCGTCGGTCAGGTTGCGGGGCACATTACATAGCAGGCGGCTGTTGCTGTGCGTGGCGATCACCGGCCACCGTGCCGCCTTTATCACATCCCAAAAGCTCTCATCGTTCAGGTGGGAAACATCCGCAACGATATTATTATCTTCCATTCGCCGCAGCGCTTCCCGGCCAAAGGGCTTCAGCCCGCCGGCCGCAGCGACACCTCCGGCCAGCTCGTTTTCGCCGTTCCATGTCAGGGTCAGCATCCGCACCCCGCACTTCGCCAGATCCGATACCTTTTCCGCCTCTCCGGCCAGTACCGCACCGCCCTCCACCGCAAAAAAGCAGGCGTTTTTCCCATCCTGCCAGGTCTCTTTTGCATCGGCCGGATATTGCAGCAGGGTCATATCGTCTGCCGCGGTTATTTGCCCCTGCCAGTAGGCATGGCACCGCACAAAATACTGCCATGCCGCATCGCCTCGCAGGTGATCCGGAATAAAAACAGCATAGCTTTGGCACAGCCGGTGTTCCCCCAGCTTCGCCAAATCAAGCTGAAGCCCGTTACGGGATAACCCTGCGCCTTTTTTCATGGCAACGGTCGCCGTATCACAATGTAAATCAAAAAAATTCATCGTCTTTCCCTTTTAGAATGCGGAAGGATAGTATGTAAAGTCCACGAGCTTGTCATCTTCCACCGTCAGCGCCGCCACATCAAAGCGGGGCTGTTTTTCGGTGGGGTGCGCCAAAAGATAGCTTTCTGCCGTCAGCCGCAGCTTTTGCTGCTTTTGCGGCGTGACCGCCAGCTCTCCCGGCACCATGCTGCCTGCTTTTCGGGTCTTTACCTCCACAAAAAGCAGATACTCCCCGTTTTCCGCTATTATATCGATCTCTCCGTAACGGCTGTGCCAGTTGCGCCCGGTAATGGTATAGCCCTGCTTTTGCAAATAACGAGCGGTGTAATCCTCGCCCCGGTCGCCCAGCCTGCGTTTTTCAGTCATGGTGCTTCTCCGTCAGATTTTTAAGGAAGCTCCTGCGGTGCAGCGGGGTGATGCCGTACCGTGCGATCCCCTCATAGTGCTCCCCGGAGCCATAGCCCTTATTTTTCTCCCAGCCGTAGCCGGGGTATTCCTTGGCGTACTCGGTCATCAGCCGGTCACGGGTCACCTTGGCCAAAACAGAAGCCGCCGCTATATGCGCGCTGGTTCCGTCCCCTTTGATCACCAGCTGCGTCGGCAACGGCAGGCCGGGGTCCCGGTTGCCGTCCACCAGTGCCAGACGGGGCGTTCTCCCCTCCGGCAGCTTGCCCAGCAGCTCATCACAGGCACGGCGCATTGCCAAAAAAGTCGCCTGCAAAATGTTGATGTCGTCGATCTCCTGTTGGGTGGCAAAGCCGATGCCGTAGAAGACCTCCGGGCAGCCGGTCAGCAGCGCATAGGTTTCCTCCCTGCGCTTTTCGGTCATCTTTTTGGAGTCATCCAGTGCAGGCAGAATGAGTCCCCGCGGCAGTACCACACAGGCAGCGCAAACCGGCCCGGCCAGCGGGCCGCGCCCCACCTCATCGATGCCGCACAGCCCATCAAAGCCCAACACCTCATCATATTCCCATAAAAAGCGGTTATCGGTCATTGCGGGACCCTCTCCAATGTAATACGCCCGATGGCGCCGCTGCGGAATTCATCCAACAGCATGATAGCCGCACGCTCGGTATTCACTTCCCCGCCGGAAATGAGCATCCCGCGCTTGCGTGCGATCAGCTCCAGCAGTTCAAAGCTTTCCATCTCGTTTACGGCGTCGGCGTCCAGCTTATAGCGCTCCGCCAGCGCCGCCGTGTATTCGGGACGCAGGGTATCCAAAAGCCGCATGGCCAGATATTCGATATCCAAAATCTGATCCTTGACCGAACCGACAAACGCCAGCCGCTCTCCCACCACTTTATCCTCAAATTTCGGCCACAGCACGCCCGGCATATCCAAAAGCTCTATCCCGTCCTCCAGTGAGACCCACTGCTTTCCGCGGGTCACACCGGGGCGATCCTCCACCTTGGCGCTGCGGGTGCCGGAAAGCCGGTTGATGAGCGAGGACTTGCCCACATTCGGGATGCCGACGATCATCATGCGGATGGGACGGCCTACCATTCCCTTTTCATTCCACACCGCTATTTTTCCCGCCAGCACCTCCCGCACGGCAGGCAGCAGGTTCTTCACCCCGCGCCCGCTGCGGCAGTCACAGGCCACCGCCGGGATTCCCTTTTTGCGGTAGTAGGTCAGCCATTGCTCGGTGGCGGCGGCATCGGCACAGTCGGCCTTATTCAGCAGCATCAGCCGGGGCTTTTTGCCCACTATTTTATCTATTTCCGGGTTACGGCTGCTCTGCGGGATGCGCGCATCACAAAGCTCCACCACAATATCCACCAGTTTCAGGTTACTGGCCATAATGCGGCGGGTTTTTGCCATATGCCCCGGGAACCATTGGACCGACATTGTTTCTGACATATCTCTTCTCCGTTTCGTATAAGTGCATAATAAAAGCAAAAGAGGACAACATAAAGTGTCCTCTCGCCTTTTGTGGATAGATTAGCCCAGTACTTCCTTGACCTTGGCAGCCTTGCCCACTCTGCCGCGCAGATAATACAGCTTACCGCGGCGTACACGACCCTTACGAACCAACTCAACGCTGGCAACCTTCGGGCTGTGGATGGGGAAAACTCTCTCGACGCCGCAGCCGTGAGAAAGACGGCGAACGGTGAAGGTTTCGGCGATACCACCGTGCTTCTTGGCGATTACAGTGCCCTCGAAGGCCTGCAGACGCTCACGGTTACCCTCCTGAATACGAACCTGAACACGTACGGTATCACCGACGTTAACAACAGGAATATCCTTCTTCAGGCAGCTCTCGGACATCAGTTTCAGTGCGTCCATGGATTTTATCCTCCTTAAAATGTCCAAACATTCTTACCTCAAAGCTCCATCGGCCGGGCAGCGGACTGTTCAGTTTAATGTTTGGCCTTGCAGCCAACATCAAAACCTGCGCCGGGTGCCGGTCGCAGTTCTCATGCCGTATTATAATAACACAATGCAACTGCAAATGCAAGCAAAACTTAACAAAAATCCTGAAAATCTTTCGTCAGGATGGCCAAACGCTCATACCCGGTCCAGTACGGCTCCCGCCCCAGCAGGGCGTTGTATGCGCCGGTCACCAGCATGGGGCTCCAGTTTACGGTGCCGCCCGCAGGCAGACGCACCTCCAGTACATATTCGCCGGACTTTCGCTCGACTTTTTGAACCGTCATCTTTTCCTTCAGGTCTATTTCCTGCTCGCCCTTTTTGGTTTTCTTGGTCACCGTCAGGTGCTCCGCCGCCAAAAAGCGCTCCAGTGTCGCTTCGGCCGCCGGGTCGTCATCCCGTATTGTCAGCCGGTAGTCCGCCCAGCAGATAGCGCCCGGTTCCATCACGGGTGCGGCAGCCCGCAGCGCCCGCAAATCCTCCGGCAGGACAGCGTTCAGCCGGTCCCGTACCTCCTCATAGTTCACCTCTTCGGTCAGCCGGAAGTCAAACGACTCGCAGCGGCTTTCCACCCCCAGCGGCAGCGGCAGCGCAAAGGTCAGGTAGGCATGGGGATTAAAGCCCTGGGTATACCAGATAGGCAGCCCGCAGCGGTGGAATACCCGCGCCAGGCACCGTGTCACATCCAAATGGGAAATGTATTTCAGCCGTCCCTCTTTAGCGAAGAACACACGGACAGTTTCCACTGCAGGTCACCCCCTTTTCCTTCAGTTCCTTATTGACCCCGCAGCCGCTGCAGCGTTCCCGGCAGTTGGGGGTCGTTTTGCTTTCGTGGGTCAGCCGGTTCTCCCGGATCAAAAACTCCTTGGATACAAAGTAATCCAGATGATCCCACGGCATCAGCTCGTCATACTCTCTCTTGCGGGTGGCGTAAAAGTCCGGCGAAAGCCCGGCCTTTTCCATGGCATCATACCAGCGGGCGGGGTTAAAATGATCCTCCCAGCCCTCCAGCCGGCCGCCGTCCCGCCAAACCGCCTCCACCACATCGGCAAGGCGGCGGTCGCCGCGCGCCAATATCGCCTCGATCCGGCTTGTCCCGCTATCGTGGTAGCTGATGGAGATCTTCCGGCTGGAAACCGTTTCAAGCAGCAGCTTCTGCTTTGCTACAAACTGCTCCGGGGCGTCCTGCGGCTCAAACTGGAACGGCGTAAAAGGCTTCGGTACAAAGCACGCCACGCTGATATTGACGGTCACGCCCTTGCCCTTCGGCTTGTTGGGCAGGCGGTAGAAAAGGTCAACAACCTTCTGCGCCAGCTCAATGATGGCCTTGATGTCCTCCTCGGTTTCGGTGGGCAGACCCATCATAAAGTACAGCTTTACCGCCGTATATCCGTTTTCAAAGCTCATGCGGCAGGTGTCCAGTACCTCCTGCTCGGTGATGTTCTTATTGATCGCGTCCCGCAGGCGCTGGCTGCCTGCCTCCGGCGCAAAGGTCAAGCCGCTTTTGCGTACCCTCTGCACCAGCTCCAGCAGGTGCGGGGTCATGCTGTCGATCCGCAGGGACGGCAGCGAAAGGTCGATATGCTCCGGCTCCGCCCATACCAGCATCTTTTCCATCAGCTCGGCCAAATGGCTGTGGTCGCTGGTGGAAAGCGAGGAAAGCGAAACCTCATCATAGCCGCAGTTGTGGCACAGGTCATAGGCCTGGCGGTCTATCACATCGGCGCTGCGTTCCCGGTAGGGCCGGTAAATATACCCCGCCTGGCAGAAGCGGCAGCCGCGGATACAGCCCCGCAGCACCTCGGTCACGGCACGGTCATGCACCACGTCGATGAACGGTACCACAAAGCTTTCCGGGAAATCCGCCTTATCAAAATCGGGCATAATACGTTTTTTGATGGTGGCGGGCGCACCGTTTTTGGGGGTGATGGCCGCAACGGTACCGTCCGCATGGTAGGAGATATCATAGAGAGACGGCACATAAATGCCCTCGATCTGTGCGGCTTTTTGCAGGAACCGTTCCCTGCTCCAGCCCTCCCTCTTGGCCTGTCCGTACAGATCCAAAACCTCCAGGTCTACCTCCTCCCCTTCCCCCAGGAAAAACAGGTCGAAGAAATCCGCCACAGGCTCCGGGTTGCAGGCACAGGGGCCACCGCCCATTACCATATGCGAAAGGCCCTTGCGGTCCTTCTGCCGCAGCGGAATACCGGAAAGGTACAGCATATCCAGTACGCCGGTATAACACAGCTCATACTGCAGGGTGAACATGATCACATCAAATTCATCCAGCGGGTCAAAGCTCTCCAGTCCGTACAGCTTTATGCCGTTTTCCAAAAGCAGCGTCCGCATATCCTCCGCCGGGGCAAAGACCCGTTCGCACCAGATCTCCTCCCGTTTGTTAAAGGCGGAATAAAAGAGCTTCATCCCCAGATGGCTCATCCCGACCTCATAAAGATCCGGGAAGCAGAACGCCACACGGGTGCTCACCTTGCTTTTATCCTTTATGATGGTATTGATCTCGCCGCCGCAATAGCGGGCAGGCTTCTGCACCTTCGGCAGCAGTCTTTCTATTTCAGATGGGATCATTTCGGCCTCCGATCATTATGATAACTTATATTGTATCATATCCGGCGCCGTTCTTCAACCAAAAGCCCCGCCCGCTGCCATAATCCCGGCAAAATACAGCACCGCCAGTCCCCGGCGCAGCCATATTTTTGCAGGGGCGGAAAGCCTGCGGCAGCGCCCCAGTAAATTTGCGGCAATTGCGGCACCATCGCTGTTGCCCAGCGGGAATAACGTGGCCGCCGCCACCGCAAGATGCACCGCCGCCGCCCTTTTAGCCTGCATACTGTCACCCCACAGCAGCAAAAGGCCCCCCGAGAGCAGATTGACCGCAGGACCCGATAGGTTCAAAAGCAGCTCCTGTCCCTCCCGCAGCCGCCCCTCCGAAAGCGTCACACGAACGCCGAAAAGAGAGAAATCGATGCGCTTTATACGCATTTTGCAGGCAAAGACATAAGTAAAATGACCGGCTTCGTGCAAAGCTATAACTCCTGCTAATAGCGGAATGAGCCTTCCCGGCAGCAAAACGGCCGCACAAAGGCCCATCACCAGCAAAAAACTGACCCGAACCCGAACCCCGAAAATCAAAAAGGTCATCAGCGGTACAGGTTCATCGGGTCAATGTAGTACCCCTTGGCCAGCACCGAAAGATGCAGGTGCGGCCCCGTGGATACTCCCGTGCTGCCCACCCGCCCGATCACATCCCCCGATGAGACCCGGTCGCCTTCCCTGCACAGCACCGCTTCACAGTGGCAGTATATCGTTTCCAGATTATCCGTATGGCGTATTTTTACATAGTTTCCGTAGCTTTTGCTGCTGCCCACCGCTGTTACCGTTCCCGGGTAAACCGGGTAGATGTTCGTCCCCGATGCCGCCGCAAGATCGATCCCGGTGTGGAAATCCCATGCCCCGCTGATGGGATGCACCCGTTCCCCGTAACCCGATGTGATCATGGCGTCAGCCGCCAAGGGAGACGCCGCCGGTGCCGATACCGCCACCCGCTGATAAGAGGCGTTCCGGGGAAAAACCGTTTCCTCTCCGCCCATGGCTGCTTCGCCCTCTACCCGGGAAAAGACCTCGGCCAGCTTCGGCGGCTGCCACTGCTCCCACCATTGCTTCAGCTGTTCGGATGTGATGAGCGTGGTAAGGAGCTCCCAGGCTGCATCCTGCCGGGACGGCTCCGTGCCGGTCGCTTTGGCGTAAAGCTCCCCAATCTCCCGGTATTTTTGCGGTTTAACATACTGCATGGTAAAGACCACCGCCAACGCCGCCGTACAAAGCAGCGTCTGCACCATCAAAAGAGCCAGTCCCTGCCCTTCCCGCCGTGCCGGCGGCTCCCTGCGCTTCCCTGTCGTGCGGCTTCTGCCGGCCATGCGGCTTCTTCTGCGGTCATAACGCATCCCGTGCACCCCCTGTCCATACAGTCTATGCCGGGGGGTGCCGCTTCATGCGCCGCAACGAAAAACAGCAGGCCGCATGATACGGTCTGCTGTCTTTGATGAGGATAGGTTCAATTCGTTTTGGGCGGCTCCTCGGCAGCGGGCTCCGCAGCTGTTACCGTCACCGTGCAGGTCACGGTACGGCCGTTGGCCGTTTGTGCCGTAATAACGGCGGAACCGACTGTCTTGGCGGTCACGGTGCCGTTTGCATCCACCTCTGCGATATCACTATTGCTGCTGCTCCACGTGACGGTTTTATTGGCTGCGTTATCCGGTAAAACAGTCGCATTCAGCGCAGCAGTCCCGCCCGCCGTCAAATTCAGTGCGGTTTGATCCAGGGTGATCCCGGTCACTTCCACCACAGCGGCCTTGACCGTTACGGTACATTCCGCACTCTTTTCGCCGCATTTTGCGGTGATGGTCACGACCCCCTCTGCCTTGGCCGTTACGGTGCCGTCCTGTGCCACCGCAGCAATATCACTATTGCTGCTGCTCCATTCGATCGTTGTCACCGTTGCATCCTGCGGAAGAACCGTTGCAGTCAGCTTTTCAGTGCCGTTTACCGTCATTTCCAGGGTCGTCTTATCCAGCGTGACGCTTTCGGCGGGGACATCGGCCTTTTGCACCGTTACGGTACAGGTGGCGGTTTTATTATCGCATTTGGCTGTGATGGTTGCCGTACCCTCCGCAAGAGCGGTCAGCTTGCCGTTTTCCACCTTCACGATGTTCGGTGCGCTGCTGCTCCATGTGACGGCCTTTTCGGTCGCGTTTTCCGGCAGCACACTGGCGTTCAGGACAAATGTGTCCTTCACCTTCATGGTAACGGCGGTTTGGTCCAGCCGTACCTCGGTGACGGCCACCGGCTTGACGGTGACCTTGCAGGTGGCTGTATAGCCGCCGTCGGTCGTCTTAACCGTGATATTCGCCGTTCCGGCCGCTATGGCCTTCAGACTGCCGTTTTGATCCACCGTGACAACGCCGTTGTTGCTGCTGACCCAGGTGACGCTTTGGTCGGTGGCATCCTCGGGCGAGAGCTTCGCCGTCAGCTGACCGGCAGCGCCTACGGCCAGCTCCAGCGTGGACTTATCCAGCGTAACGCCCTTTACGGGGACCTGACTCACCTTGCCCACCGTTTCGGTGCCGGTGGCGGTATAGCCGCTGTAAATGCTGCTGATATAGCTGCCGATGCCGTTGGCGAGCGAGCTTGCGATCTGCGGATAGTTCTGCAAAAGCTGCAGGTATTCGCTCTGGTTGCTCATAAAGCCGCATTCGGCCAGTACCGCAGAGTACTGGGTGGTGCGTGTGACGTAGTAGAGGCCGTACTTGGCACCGCGGTTTGCGCTGTTCATGGCACTGTGCAGGGCGCTGTTCACATAGCTGCAGAACTGCTTGCTGAAATCATAGAAGTAGTAGGCCTCGGTGCCGTGCGCCGCGGAATTGGTAGCGGAATTGCTGTGGACGCTCAAGAAGATCTGCGGCTTGAAGGCGGAAGCCTGTGCCACACGGGTTTGCAGAACCACCTTGGAGCTGCCGCTGGTATCGATGAGCAGTACCGACGCCCCCTGATTACGCAGGATGGCCGCAAGCTCGGTGGCGATTTGCCGGTTTACATAGTCCTCGTGCTTATCGGGATAGAAGCCCAGGGCGCCTACATCGGTGCCGCCGTGGCCGGGATCAATGACGATCCTCGCGCCGGCAATGCCGCCGGGCGGGTTATTAAATTGCAGCGAAAGGGTGTTGCCGTTATAGCTGGCGGTATAGCCGCACATTCCGTTGGTCTTGCGGAACCGCAGCGTCAGCGTATCACCGTTCCATGTGGCCGAGGAGAAAATCGGGTTTTTGGTGAGGCTGCTGATGCTGCCGCAGGCGGATTTGAGGTAATTGAAGGTGAAGGAGATGCCGCTATTGGAGTAGCTGACCGAATAACTGGTAGGCTGGCTCATATTGAGCGCCACAGTGGTGGTTGCGGAATTGGCGGTGATGCTCATGCCGTTTACCACAACGTCCTTCACCTGCTGGCTGGTAGCGGAAATATCCCCGGCGTAGACGCGCAGGCCGCTGGCCAGCTTATAATAGCGGTAGGTGGAGCTGCCGCTGGTAAAGACGATCATATCGCCCACGGTGTAGTCCAGCGTACCCTTGGGCAACGGATAGTAGCCGCCGTCGCTCAAATCATCCAGCGTGCTGGTGGGGAAGGTTTCAGCCTGGGTGGCCGTTACCACAATGGGACTGCCGCTGCCTACCTCGGCGATCTTATTCACCTTGATGGAGGCGCCGGTTTCGGTCTCGTCTTTTCCCTCCCAGCTGCCCTTAAAGGTGATGCTGCCGAGATTTTTGACGCTGCCGGTGGCGGCAGGGGTGCGGTAGGTCCCGGTGTACTTCACATAGAAGGACTCGCGGTCCGCTTCGGTGCTGTCGCCCTCACTGTTGTCTCTGGTCAGAGTGACGGTCTGCCCATTGACAACGGCGGTGATCTTGGCGTCCTCGTAGGCCATGGCCGTCAGCGTAATATCGGTGTTCCCGTCAACGGTGAGGGAGCCGGTAGGCACAACGCTTTGGAAGATCTTCACGTTGCGGGTGATCTTATAGACCAGCGTTTTATCCTTATGTACGATGGCAAAGGTATTTAAGCCGGGCTTGAGATTATAGCTTTGGGAGAAATAGCCGCTGGCATCGGTCTTGATCTCGGTGCCGTTGATCTTTACCGGGTTGGTGGGATCGGAGGCGCCGCGGAATAGAACCGTCGGCTCATAGGTGGAATAGGTCAGCTTGGCCGGTACCGAAACGCTCAATTCGGTCATGATGTAGTCGGTATTGACCTCGTTGCGGAAGTACTTTTTCAGGAGCGTTACCGACCCTGCCGGATCGGCCTTCATGCTGGCCAGCCCATAGAACACGCTGCCGCCGCAGCCCTTATAACTATCCAGCGTAATGGCCTGCTTGGTCATCTGGTCGGAGGAACCCCAACCGGCGTAGCTGCTGTTGGCCATACGATCGGCGGCATGAACGGCATACATCCGTACCTCGTTTTTCGCTGCCAGCTCGGACCACCACTTGACGATCCGTTCAAACGGGATCTTGCCGTCGGTGAGGGAGCCGTAGGCTTTTACGGCGATCATATCCACCAGCTTATCCTCTATCATGGCCTTGGCGTCACAATGGCCGTCGGTCAGCATGGAATAGGGGGCAAGGGTATTCTGTCCATCCTCATTTTCCTTAACGGTGGCCCACTGCGGTTCCGTCACAAGACCCACCTGCGCACCGGGCGCCTTTTTACGCACCAGTCCGGCCGCCAGCTCCACCACCTGCCGGGAGGCGCCGTCCAGATAATCGTTAAAGCTCATTCCGCCGCCGCAATTCATGTAGTCGGCAAAGGCGGTTTCGCTTTCGGGGAAATCGTAATTGGTGAAGAACAGCCCGTCCGGGGAGTATTTTTCAAGGAACGCCCCGAGTTCTTTTTCAATACCGTTCATGAGGGCGGTATCAAAGCGGGGGTAGGTTACCAGCTTTGCGCCGTCATAGGTCGCTTTCAAATCAAAGAAGCAATAGACATAAAGCCCCCTGCCCCTTGCCCCGGTGATAAGGTAATCCAGCGAGTCAAAAACCGCATTGGCGGAGGGTCTTGTCAGGCTGTCATATGCTGCAAAGTCCTCGGTGCTTGTGCCGACGAGCACTGTGTTCATATCGAGTGCCTTGGCCGCATCCAGCGCCGCATCGATCTCGATCTTGACCCGGTCGGCGGCTTCGTTCTTTTCGGTGAGGAAGTCCTCGCCGGGGAGGATGGTCACTGCACGCATCCGGTCCGGAATATTGAAAACAACAGGCGTCTCCGGAGCCGGGTCGGGTTCCGTATTGGCCATATTATCCGGCTGGATGGGGGCGGGGTTGGAGGGCTCCGGCTGCTGCTGGGAGGGGCCGACAAGGTTCGCAAGAGGGTTCCAATCTGTCAGCAGGGTGACCGCCAGCGCACCGGCAATGATGAGAGCAAATGCCAGTGTGAACAGCAGCGCTTTTTTGGTATTGTTCTTCCTGAATTTTGACACAACAGGCCTCCCGGAAAAGGTTTATAGTATCTTGCTCAAGGCAGAAAGCTCCGCCTGCACCTGCGACTGCACGCCTGCGGCGGGGGCAGAAACAGAGCTGTAACTGTAAAGGCAGAAGCCTTTATAATGGTCGGCACCTCTGGCCTCTGTCACCATGCGGCTTAAAAGATTGCTGTTTTGCTGCCATTCGTACTTGCCGGCAGCGCCCGCATAGGTGTCCTCATTGCCGATTTTATAGGCCGCCAGCCCCACATACAAGTCGATGCCGCTGACCTTTATCATGCCGCTGAATTCCTTCAGCACACTGCTGTACGGGCAGGTGGCGTTCTGGAACCCGTAGTAGATCTGCGGGCAGATGTAATCGACATAGCCGGGATTCGCAAGCCATGTGGCTACATCGGCATACAGCGTATCGTAGTTTATTCCGGTATTGCCCTGCGGGCTGATACCGAACCGCACCGAAGGCTTTTCGGCCTTTACGGCGGCGTAGACCTCCCGCACCATGGTATTGACATTCTGCCTTCTCCATGCGGCCAGCGATTTGCCCCCGCCGTTTGCGGCGTACAGGGCGCTGTCAATGCTGCTGTCGGTGGAGGCATAGAAATAATCATCAAAGTGAATGGCGTCCACATCGTAATTGCGTACGATCTCCCGCACGCCGTTGACGATCAGGTCGATCGCTTCCCGGGAACCGGGATTGTAGAAGATACCGCCGTTCGCGGTCTGGTAGACGGTATCGCTGCCGCTGTTTATGTACTGCTGGGCCGGATTGGTGCTGCACAGTGGCTTGCCGGTGCGGGGCCGCACCCGGTAAGGATTCAGCCACGCTTCAAAGGTCAGGCCGCGGTTATGCGCTTCCTCCAGCATGATTTTAAGCGGGTCAAAGGGCAAGGGGTCGCCCTCGCTGCCGGTGATGAGGTAGGAGGTCGGGTAATAATCGGAGCGATAGAGGGCATCCCCGAACGGGCGCACATGAACGATGACGGTATTGCAGCCCAGATTTTTGGCGTTATCATAGGCGGCCGCTATATTGCTGCGGAACTGCCTCGCCGTTTTTCCGGTCAGCATCCCGCCCAGCTCCAGATAGCTGATCCACACCGCACGGTATTCCCCGCCGGGGGACACAGTGCTGCCGGATGCGGTGCCGCCGTTATTCTTATCATCCTCCTGCTTGGGGACTTCAGGAGGCTTCTGGGTCTCCTGCGGCTTATTGCTCTCGGGCTTTTTATTGTCCTGCGGCTTTGCGGTCTGTTGCGGGTCCTTCTTATCCGGCTGCTGGGGCAATGGGTCATCCGCTGCAGGGTATTCCCCCTTCGGTTCCTCCTGCCCCTCATCCGGCTTGGGTAGAATTACCGTACCCTGTTGTACATCGGGGCTCGGCGTTTCGGGCTTTTCCGGCAAACTGCCGCACGCAAAAAGAGAAAGCGCCATCGCCAAAGCCGCCAGCACCGCCGTCAGTTTTTTCATCGCACTCTCCCCTTTCGTATCAGTCTATCTTATTAGTGCCGCCAAACGGCGGATTTGCTGCATTTGAATTTATGATTCCGCCGGGGCCGGGGTAGCGGTTTCCTCCTCCGGCTGCTCCACCGCAATGGTATTTTTCAGCATGACGGGGGTACAAAGGAAGTTCTTGCCGCCATCAGCGGGAGTAGCCAGAAATGCGGATACCCGCGGCGCCTGCCCGTATACCAGCTGCGCGATCATCTGCGCTGCCGCGCGGCCCATCATATAGCCGCCGGCGCCCTCGGCAAAGAGGACCTTGCCGTCCTTAAACAGGTTATATGCGGTTTCATCGATTTCCATTACCCCCAAAAACGGCCTATAATTGCCGCTGGGGTATTCGGTGGGGTCACGGTAGTAGGCGTAGGCCTTTTCGGCATCGGCGCTGTCGCCAAAGAGGATCAGCTCGCCCCCGTAGGCATGGATGGTATCCAGCCGGCGTTCAAGGTTGTAATTGAGGTATTCGGTGATGACGCTCCAGCTTAAAACCGTATCGCAGTCCCGTTCCTCCAACAGTGTTTGCAGCTTTTCCCACTTGCCGCTTTCTTCAAAATCGTAATCGGTGACTGTGGCAATGCCCAGCTTTCCGTCCAAAAGCCTGAAATTGAGCTGCTCCCGGTTGGTTTTCCAGTATTCCGCAATGGTATCGGCCAGGCGGAGAAGCTCCGCTTCCTCGGTGTCTTCGGCCTTAACGATGCCGTATACCTTATCGTAGGCCGCCAGCTGCGCCGGTGTTGCCGAACGGTTCATCATCACTACCGGCACATCGTATGAGGCCGCCAGCGACAGCAGCTCATCGGCTGTGGCTTCATCCACCGGCTCCAGCAGCAGTACCGTGCAGCCCTGCTCCAGCACCCGCTTGGCATAGGTCAGCTGCACCTCGGCACTGCCCATGCAGTCGTGCGCCTCCACAAGCAGGGTGTCATCCAGCTCGCTCATCAAGGCGGTGCGGAAGGCGTTTTTCTCCTCGCTGCTCATATCGGCAAACAACATCTTTACCGTCTGCTGTGACTGCTTCGCAACGTTGCTCGTGGTCAGATTGGTAGGGGTCGCCTGCGGGTGAATATCATCCTGCCGGGTAAAGTACCACCCCAGCAACCCGAACATCACCAAGGCGACTGCAAGATATATCAAAATATGCTTCATGGTATCTCCTAACGCAAAGTACACAATATATGGATGGTATTATTGTATCACATCGCACCCCTTGTTTCAATAAAGTAAATGTGAACAATTCGACACACAAGAAAAAAGCGTCCCCACGGCGGAGAACGCTCTTTTTCCTTATTTCATGCGGGTTATTCACTTCTTTTCGTGCTCCAGGATGACCTTCAGCTCCTCCAAAAAGCTCTGGATATCCTTAAATTCCCTATAAACGCTGGCAAAGCGCACATAGGCAACCTGATCGATCTTTTTCAGCTTATCCATCACCAGCTCGCCGATGACCGCACTGGGGACCTCACGGTCCATGCGGTTTTGCAGCTCCACCTCGATCTCGCTTACCATGGCTTCCAGCTGGGCCAGCGTTACGGGGCGTTTTTCGCAGGATTTGAGCACTCCGCGCAGCAGCTTATCATGGCTGAATGCCTCGCGGGAGCCGTCCTTTTTGATGACCATCACCGGGGTGGTTTCCACGATCTCATAGGAGGTAAAGCGCTTGCCGCATTGCAGGCACTCCCTTCTGCGGCGGATGCGTTCCCCTTCATCGGTGGGGCGGGTATCGATAACCTTGCTTTCGGTATAACCGCAGAACGGACATTTCATGCTGGGTTCCTCCTCATATCTTTTTTCATATTATAGCAGTTTTTTCCCGCCAATACAAGCATTTCCCCCGCCTTTTACGGCAGGGGAAACGGATCCTTAACCGATATCAATCCAGCTGGTGCCCATCCAGCCAGCGGCTGATGCCCGCACCGATCTCCCCGATGCAGCCGGGGTGATAGGGTACCTTAAGACCGGCGCTTTCCACCAGCTCCGCAAAGGTAGCCGTACCGGCCTTATCCACAAAGGTCAGGTACTTCTTCCAGGTCTCGGCATAGTTTTCCCGGGAAAGGTTCCAGAACTGGAATGCCACCGTCTGCGCCATGCAGTAATCGATGTAGTACAGCGGGACTTCATAGATGTGAAGCTGACGCTGCCAGCCGCCGCCGCGGGAATAGAACGGCAGGTTATCAAAGTCGATCCACGGGCGGTATTTCTTTTCAAGGGAAAGCCACAGCTCATTGCGCTGCTCGGGGGTCATTTCGGGGTTCTCATACACCTTGTGCTGGAACTCATCCACCATGCAGCCGTAAGGGATAAAGACCAACGAGTCTTCGCAGTGGCCCAGCTCGTATTTATCGGTCTGCTTGCCGAAGAACAGATGGTGCCACGGGGCGGTCAGGAATTCCATCGACATGGAATGGCACTCGCAGGCCTCAATGGTGGGAGCGCCCAGCAGCATGGGCAGCTTTTGCAGGAAGGAACGATAGGCGGCAAAGGCATGCCCGGCCTCGTGGGTCAGGACGTCCACGTCGCCCGCAGTGGCATTGAAATTGCTGAAAATAAAGGGGGATTTGTAATCGGGGATCTCGGTGCAGTAGCCGCCGGGGGCCTTGCCGTCCCGGGAGAGGACATCGAACAGCTCGTTTTCGAACATGAAATCGATGAACTCGGCGGTTTCGGGGGAAAGCTCCTCATACATCTTTTTGCCGGCTGCCAAAATCTCATCCGGGGTGCCCTCCGGCACGGCGTTACCGTCCGGGAAGCTGATGGCATCATCGTAGAAGGCCAGCTTTTCCACCCCGATGCGGCGGCGCTGGGACTCTTTCACCTTGGCGACGATAGGCACCATATCCTCGGCGATCTGGTCACGGAAGGCGGCGACATCCGCGGGGGTGTAGCAGTTGCGCCCCATGCGGTCATATCCCAGCGGGATGAAGTTCGGAAGGCCCATCTTCTTGGCCTGGGCGTCACGGTTTTTTACCAGCTTATCATACAGGGTGTCCAGCTCCTCACGGTGGCTGTCAAAGAACCGGGCGTCTGCTTCATAGGCGGCCTTGCGAACGGCACGGTCGGGGTCTTGCTTATAGGGTCCCAACAGCGGCAGGGGCATGGTTTTGCCGTCAAATTCCACCATGGCGGAGGCGTAGAGGTTCTGATATTCCGATACCAGCTTGTTTTCCTCCTGCATCAGCTCCACAATGGCAGGGGAAAAGCTGCGGGCGGCGATCTCAAGGTTTTTGAACATAAGGGCGCCGTAGTGCTGCTCCAGCTCCGCCCGGTAGGGGGATTCGAGCAGCGCCGTATTGACCCGGTGGGTCAGCTCCTGCAGCTTGGGGCCGATCTCATCCATGTAGTCATTTTCGGCATTGTAGAACTCATCCTTGGTATTGATGGTATGGCGGATATAGGCCAGCTGCTGCATGGTCGATGCGGTCTTCTGCTGCTTTTCATAGGCATCATAGGCGTCGATCTGTCCGGCGGCATCGGGGGCGGCCTTCAGCGCCTCCAGTGTGCGGGCGGTGGCAGCGGCAAGCGCTTCCATATCCGGGCGGCTGTACTGCATTTCACTAAATTTCATTTGGCACATCCTTTCGGTTTTTATATAACATCTACTCCCCTATTATTTCACAGTCCGGCCTGCTTTGCAAGCCTTGGGAGAGGAACAGCAGCGGAGATAGGCACCTTCCGCAGATTATTCGTTAATTTAATCCGTAATGCTTTGGGCAAGCAGGATATTCCGCTGCAGGCTTTCCAGCTGGATGCGGGAGGAATAGCCCCCGGTTCTCCGGTCAATTTCCCCATTGGCGGCCGGGTGATAATAGCGGCCCTCGGCCTCGGCCTGCTTGCCTGCCTTTATCGCATCCGCCAGAATACTGCTGTCCTGCACCCGTTCCCGCTCCGGGATGGGGTTGAGGATCAAAAGCCCGCCGTCAGCGGTCAACCGGCGGACTGCCGTTTCACTTTCTACTGCGGATAAGGGCAGCTCCAACGGGTTGGACTCCCCGCAAAAGAGATAGCCGGTGCAGGGCTCCCCTGCCGTATGGACGCCGTGCTGCCGCAGCCACTGCAAGGTGGCGGGGATATCCAGCATGTCCTTGGGTGAGGTGGAAATGAGCGCAACGGGGATATTCATCAAAGCAGGCAGATCGGGACAAAGCTCCTCCCCGCGCAGATCGCCGATGCCGCCCATGCCGCAGGTAATGGCCATCGGGAGTTTCAGTCTTTGGCATACTGCCATAGTACCGCTGGCGGTCAGGGCGCCGCTGACGCCCTTTTGCAGAGCTTCCTCCAAATGGTCGCAATCGATGCGAACCAACTCCTCTGCTCTTTCCCGGAAAGGCAGGTATTCCCTGATGGACCCGAGCTTTAATTCACCGCGGTCTACCCATGCAAGGGTCGCCTCTGGGCAATGCCAGCTGCTTTCCAGCTCCCGATTGGAGACGGAGCGCAGGCCGTGGGTCAGCAGGGCGGTTTCTACCAGATGTTTCATTATATAACTCCTGTATCAATATAGTGAGGGCAAGAATAAAAAATGCGCCGTATGTACTGGTTTCTTTTTAATACGGCACTGCCTGCTCCCCACTGATGAGAAACAGGCAGACCGAACGGGCAGTTCCTGCCCACTATTTTATACTGTTTACGCCCAGTTGTCCAGCTCGGCCACGTTATCTACGGTGACAAGGGTGAGGGGCAGATAGATGGGCTCGGCATATTCCTTGCCCTGGGCAATTGCGATTGCCAGCTTGAGGGCAGCCTCGGTGTACTTCACGCTGGAATAGGACATGGTACCGGTCATGGTGCCGGCCTTCAGCGCTTCGCGGGCATCGGCGGTAAAGTCAACGCCGTAAACCAGAACATCGGTGCGGCCTTCGGCGGTCAGCGCTTCAACAGCGGCCAGCGCCATCACGTCATTGCAGGCGAAGATGCCCTTGAGGTTGGGATGAGCGGTAAGGATATCCTTGGTGGTGTCATAGGCCTTGGTCGCATCCCAATCGCAGGGAACGGAAGCAACAAGGTCGATGTTCTCGGCGGCCTCGAATACGGCGGTAGCACCGGCGGTACGGCCTTCGGACTGGCCCGCACCGGCAATGCCCTGAAGAATGGCGACTTCGCCACCCTCGGGCAGGCGGGAGATCATATCATTGGCAACGATCTTGCCCTGATCGCTGAACTGAACGGTGATCTTGCCATCGAGGTGGCCGCCCGCTTCCGCCAGCGCAGCGGTATCAACGCCGGGGCCGAGATTGATGACCTTGATGCCCTTTTCATTGCATTTAACGATGCCGGGGATCAGGTTGGTGCCATCGATGGGAGAAACAATGATGACGCTGTAATCCATATCGGCCATGGTCATCAGAGTCTCCAGCTGGCTCTGGGTGTCACCCTCGGTGGTGCCGGTCTGAACGTCGATCGCTACGCCCAGCTTTTCGGCAGCGGCCTCATAGCAGGTCTTCATGTTGGCCCAGAACTGGTTGGACAGCGAGATGATGACCGCACCGATCTTTTCGCCGTTGGGGGCAGGGGTCTCGCCCAGCTGCTCGGCCATCGACTTATCAAAGGCAGCATACAGCTCATCTACCACCGTGTTATCCACTGCGGGAGTGGGATCGGGGGTGGGGGTCGGCTGGGGCTCATTGCCGCAGGCGGCCATTGCCAGCAGCATCATGGCAGCCAGCAGCAGTGCTACAATTTTCTTCATTTCTTTTTCCTCCAATTTTGTTTTGATTTTATTTACAAGGGGTCAACCTTATAAAACAGGTCAATGCAGTCTGCGGCGGCGTTCCCGAAGCTCCGCCGTAACTACGGCGCAAAGCAGGATGGCACCCGTAATAAACTGCTGATAGTACGAGGAGACGCTCATCAGGGTAAGGCCGTTGCGGATGGTGCCGAGCAGCAAAACGGCAACCGCCGTCCCCGCCAGCGATGCGCTGCCGCCGTGCAGCGGCGTCCCGCCCATGATGACTGCCGTAATGGCGTCCATCTCCATATTCAGTCCGGCGTTTGGTTCGGCGGAATTAAGACGGGAGGTGATAATGATGCCCGCCAGCGCAGCCAAAAAGCCCATTACCGCATAGGTGCTGATGCGCCACATACCGGTTTTGACGCCGCAGCGCCGCAGCGCCTGCGGATTGCCGCCCAGGGTGGTGATATAATGCCCCCAGCGCATTTTATACAGAAGCGGGAATGCGATAAGCAGGGCGGCCAGCGCCATATATACGCCGCTTTCGATATGGAGGATATCACCGCAGCCGAAGGTGCGGAATACAGCGGGCATTTTACTTACGGGTGTGCCGCGGGTGACGATGAGCGCCAACCCCCGGTATAAAAAAGAGGTGCCGAGCGTGATAATAAGGGCATTGATGCCGGTAAAATGGATGAGGCAACCATTGATAAGCCCCATAAGCACGCCGGAAAGCAGCCCGACTGAAATCCCGACCCAAACCGGCACCCCCTGCTTTAATGTTATGGCGGTGAAGATGGCGGAGAGCGACAGAACAGAGCCGACCGAAAGATCGATGCCGCCGGAGGCAATGATGAAGGTCATGCCGATGGCAAGCAGCAGTTTGAAGGAATTGGCTTCAAGGATATTGACGATATTTTTGCCGGTGAAGAATAAGCCGGTGCGAAGGCCGAGAAACAGCCCCAGCAGCAGGCAAAAGCCGATGAGCATCCACAGGGTGGCACGGCGGCGGAAAAACTGTTTCATTCGACCGCCCCCCGTTCCCGTTCAAGGATGAGCCGGTGCAGCTCCTCCGGTGAGGAGTCGGCGGCTATGATATCGGCGATACAGCGGCCTGCCCGCATCACAAAAATGCGGTCGGCGATATCGAACACCTGATAGATATCATGGCTGACAATGAGCAGCGTGTGTCCCTCCGCCCGCAGACGGCGCAGCAGCTGCATGGTCTGGTGGGACTCCCGAATTCCCATGGCGGCGGTCGGCTCATCCAAAAGGAGCAGCTGCCCCGGCTGCAGCATGGCACGGGCGATGGCAAGGCCCTGCCGCTGGCCGCCCGAAAGAACACGGACCGGCTCGGTAAGGTCGGGGATGGCGATTTCCAGCCGTCCCAAAAGCGCGGCAGCTTCCCGCTTCATCCGGCGGCGGTCAAGGAAAGGTCCCCGCATCCATTCGTGGCCGAGGAAGATGTTTTCATAGCTGTTTTTGCAGTCGTCAAGGGAAAGATCCTGATAAACGGTGCGGATGCCCATTTGCAGCGCCTGCGCAATGGAAAGACGGGGATATTCCCTGCCCTCTACGGTAATGCTGCCCGCATCCGGGGCGAGATTGCCGGAAAGCAGCTTGATCAGGGTGGATTTGCCGGATCCGTTATCCCCCACAATGGCGGTGGTCTGTCCCTCTTGTACCGAGAGGGTGACATCCCGCAGTGCCGTAATGGGACCGAAGGATTTGCAGAGTCCCGAAACGGAAATGATGGTATTCGGCATGGCTGCACCCCCTCGAAATCAGAAGAAAAATCTAATATATCGTAGCACCATGGCCGATATCCGTCAATAAGGATAACGAACTTTCGCAGATTGCGTTCTGCGTTTTGTAATGCCGAATGGATTTGGCTTTTGCGACGAAAAAAGAGCCGCAGCGTGTGCTGCAGCTCTCCTATTCGGTTTAGCGTTATTCCGCCGCAAGAGCATATTTTTCCCGGAAGGCGGCGTAATCGGCATCAAAGGATGCGCTGTTTTCGCGGATACTTTGCAGTACCTCGTGGCGGTGGAGATTATGGTCGATGCCCTCTACGATGCAGCAGGCGATATTGGAACAATGATCGCTGACCCGTTCAAGGTCGGTGAGAAGGTCGGACCAGATAAATCCCGCTTCGATACCGCAGGTTCCCTGCTGCATCCGGCGAATATGACGGGTGCGAAGCTCCTCCTTGAGGTCATCGATGACCTGCTCCAGCGGCTCGATCCGGCGGGCTGCGCCGATATCCCCAGTGACAAAGGCCGTGTAGGCCAACCCCGTGACCTCCTGCACGGCGGCAGACATAATCTGATACTCCTGCCGGGCGGCCGGAGAAAAAGAGATCCCCTTATTTTTAAGCTCCTCCGCCGACTCCAGAATATTCACGCTGTGGTCGGCAATGCGTTCAAAGTCGCCGATCAGCCGAAGGTACTCCGCAGCAAGGGCGCTGTCGGTCTCCCCTATTTTGCGGGCGCTCAATTTGACAAGATAACTGCCGATGATGTCCTCGTAATGATCGGTGCGGGCTTCATCCTCCCGGATATGCTCGGCGGCCTTCGGGGTGCAGGCCAGAACCGCCCCGAGACTTTCACGCATCGACTCCATGGCATAGCTGGCCATATCCGCAATAAGGGTACGGCAGCGCTCCAGTGCAAGGGCCGGGGTAGCCAGCAGACGTTCGTCCAGTTCCGCTTCCCGCTGGGGCTTTTTGTCCTCCGGGACAAGCCGCATCACCAGCTTTTCCAGCATTCCGCCCAGCGGCAGCAGCACCAGAGTGCAAAGCACATTAAAGACGGAATGGGCAACGGCGATGCCCCATTCGGTGGCAGGCTGTGTAAGCAGCAGCGGGGCAGCCGCAGCACGGATAATATAAAACAGGATTATGCCGACTGTAGCGCCGATGACGTTAAAATTAAGGTGGACCAGCGCAGCCCGACGGGCGTTTTTATTGGTGCCGATGGAGGAAAGCAGCGCCGTGACGCAGGTACCGATATTCTGCCCCATAATAATGGGGATGGCCGCCCCGTAGGTGACCTGTCCCGTACTGGCAAGGGCCTGCAAAATGCCGACCGACGCCGAGCTGGACTGGATGATCCCGGTTAGCAGCGCCCCGGCCAGAACACCGAGAAGCGGATCGGTGAAAAGGAGGAAAAGCCGGCTGAACTCCGTGACATCACGCAGCACGGAGACCGCTGCCGACATGGCCTCCATGCCGAACATGAGGGTGGCAAAGCCGAGCAGGATCATGCCGGTATCCTTTTTCTTATCGTTTTTAAGGAAAAGATACAGGACAATACCGATAACGGCAAGGATCGGTGTAAATGTGGAGGGCTTGAACATCTGTACCAGCAGGCTGTTGCCCTCGATGCCGGAAAGGCTTAAAATCCATGCGGTGACGGTGGTGCCGATATTAGCCCCCATGATGACCCCGATGGACTGGCGCAGCGTCATTAAGCCGGAATTGACAAAGCCGACAACCATTACGGTGGTGGCCGAGGAGCTTTGGATCACGGCGGTAACGCCCAGCCCCGCCAGCAAGCCCTTCAGCCGGCTTTGGGTCATCTTTTCCAGCAGGGGACGCAGGCTGCTGCCGGCACGGCGCTCCAGCGCCTGTCCCATCAGGCTCATGCCGAACAGAAACAGACACAGCCCGCCGAGCAAATTAAGCACATTAAAAATAGACATTGGCATTATTCCTTCCCGGTTCTTTTTTTATAGGTACCATGATACAGGGGGAAGGTCAAATGCATTATCAAGAGTTTGTAAAATCCATGTAAAGCGGCGGTAAAAGCGGAAAACCGCACCCTGCGGCACGGTCTTCTTTGCGAAATGTTATTCTTTGGCTTCGGGGAAGGCGACGATAAAGGTCGTGCCTTTTCCGGGGGTGCTCTCCACACCGATGCGGGCATGATGGATCAGCGCCGCATGCTTGACGATGGAAAGGCCGAGCCCCGTTCCGCCGACCTCCTTGGAACGGCTTTTATCGACCCGGTAGAACCGTTCAAAGATGCGGTCCAGACTTTCCGCGGGGATGCCGATCCCGGTATCGGTGACGGTCAAGCGAACCTCTCCGGGATAGGAGGCCACCAGCACCTTGACGCTGCCGACCGGATAGTTATACTTGATGGCGTTATCACAGAGGTTAAAAATCATGCTGTACAGCACCGAAGGGATGCCGATGACCGTGGCGGACTGCCCCCGGACGGTAAGATTGACATTGGCCTCGGCCGCTGCCGGCTGCAGGCTGTCCGCTGCGTTTTCCGCAATGCGGTAAAGATCCACCGGCTGACGCTCCATTCCGGCGGCGCCGCCGTCCAACCGTGTCAGGTTGATGATGTCCTCCACCAGTGCGGTGAGCCGCAGCGATTCCTGACGGATCTTGTGGGCAAAGGGCTTGATATCCTGCTGCTGCACCATACCGTTTTCCATCAGCTCGGCGTAGCCGGAGATGGCGTGAAGCGGCGTTTTTAATTCGTGTGAAACATTGGCGGTGAATTCCTGCCGGATCTGCGAATTCTTCTCCAGCTTTTCCTGATCCTGCCTGATCTGGGTCTGCTGCATCGCCATGCGGCGCAAAAGCGGCTCGATCTCGGTGTATTCCTCCCGGCCGACATACTGCGCCGGCTGGTCCAGATCGATGGAATTGATGGGCTCCACGATGGTACGGGAAAGGCGGGATGCAAGGATGAAGGATAATACCAGCGCCAGCAGGATGATCACGCAGATGGGCTGGGCAAAGCCCACCAGCAGCACCCATACCGAATGCTGCGTTGCCGAAAGACGGATCACCGTTCCATCCGGGAGAAGGCGGGCACAGTAGAGGTTGCGGCTGGAAAGGGTATCGGAATAGCGGCTGCTTTCGCCGGTGCCGCTTTGCAGCGCCTGCTGTACTTCCTCACGGGCCAGATGGTTTTCCATCGTTTCGACATCGTTTTCGTTATCGTACAGCACGGTACCGTCTGCATCGATCCATGTAATACGGTAGTCCCCGGCCGGGAGACCGTCAAAGTATTTTATACCATTGAGGGTCACGCCCTGCGCAATGGCTTCGGTGCCGGTGCGAAGCTGCTTTTGCTGCACGCCGGTAAAATAGCTGTACAGCACCCCCATGATAAGCACCAGTGACAGAACCAGCACCACCAGCGCCGCAAGCCACACCGAACGAAAAATTTTCTTACTCATGCGGCGCCTCCAGTTTGTAGCCTACCCCGCGCACCGTCTGCAAAATATCCCCGGCGGTACCGAGCTTGGTGCGCAGGGTGCCGATGTGAACATCAACGGTACGGGTCTCGCCGTAATAATCGGCGCCCCAAACGGCGGAAAGCAGGCGGTCACGGGTAAACACCTGACCGGGGTTTTCCAAAAACAGCCGCAGGAGGTCGTATTCCTTTAGGGTAAGGGTGATGGGGGTTCCGTCTGCTTCCACCACGTGCCGCCCCTCATCCATTGTAATGCCGCCCTGCCGCAGGATGGGAGGTGCGGCCTTGGGACTGGTGCGGCGCAGCACCGCCCGAATGCGGGAGACCATCTCCATCATGCCGAACGGCTTGGTCAGGTAGTCATCAGCACCGAGATCCAGCCCGATCACACGGTCATACTCGGTATCCTTGGCGGTCGCCATAATCACGGGGATCTCGGCCGTAGCGGGAGCCGCGCGCAGCTTTTTCAGGATGGCGATACCGTCCTCGCCGGGCAGCATGATATCCAGCATGACGAGATCGGGGACTTCCTGCCGTATGGCCTGCCAAAACGCTTCGCCGTCGGCAAAGCCTTCCGCCGAAAGTCCCGCCGCACGGAGGGTATATACCATCAGATCGCGGATGCTGCTGTCGTCTTCCACACAATAGATCATCGCTTTTTCCTCCTGTCCTTTTTTCTGATTGTATCATAAAAAATGAATGTATGGAATAATATCGGCAATATGTAAAGTTTATGTAAAGTTTAATTGTAAAGTGTAAAACCGACCATTTTACGGTCGAGGAAATCATTTGGCGGGACGGCGGTATATTTTCGCAGTTCCTGCAAAAACTAACCGCACAGCAAATTTCAGGAGAGGGTGTTTGAATAGATGAAAGCGACCGGTATAGTACGTCGGATAGATGACCTCGGGAGAGTAGTAATTCCCAAAGAGATCCGCAGGACCATGCGTATCCGTGAGGGCGACCCATTGGAGATCTTTGTGAGCAACGAGGGAGAGGTCATTTTTAAGAAGTACTCCCCTATCAGCGAGCTGGGCAGCATCGCAGCACAGTATTGCGAGGTGCTGTATCGCACCGCCGGTTTTCCGGTGCTGATCACTGATCGGGATCATGTGGTGGCGGTCAGCGGCATCAGCCGGCGGGAGGTGCTGGAGCGTCGGGTGTCCCATGGCCTTGAAGATCAGATTGAGAACCGCAGGAGCTTTTCGGCAGGCGACGGGCAGCCGCTGCAGCCCATTGAGGGCGTTGCCTATTATGCACTGGTGCAGTCCCCGATCATCTCCTCGGGCGATGTATGCGGCAGCGTGATGTTCCTGCAAAACAAAGAAAGCGACCGTCCCGGTGACGCCGAGCAGAAGCTCATTCAGGCGGCGGCGAGCTATCTCGGGAAGCAGATGGAGCTCTAATGGATATAGGTGTGCCCTCCGGTCGATTGATCGGAGGGCGATGTTTTGTGTTACTTATGTCTTTTCCTGCATTCTGTAGATCGTGCCACGCCACTTCACACAGGAATCGCTATTCCAAATGGGTTTTTGAGGGGAACAGCTCGTTTCAATGGGCATTACCAATATGCCTAATTCACACCGTTCTTGCGTTTCCACATCATACAGCATCAGATAAATGCATTTTTCCCCTATGAGTTCGTAAGCGATATGTCTACCATCTGGCGATAAGCTGGCTTCCATACACTTATCAAGCTCATCAGCGGCATATTCATCCTCCCGGGTTGGTTCATCATGAGAAACCCAGATTGACTTACCGGTTGAACAAGAGAAAATCACAATTGGACTGCTCACGATAAGTAGCCTATCGCTATCTGGGAACCATTCCACGGTTGGGGCGGGTAAACTGTCCCACCAAAACACCATTGTCTCACACTTAATGGTATTTGCCGGGTCATAAATAGACACTTTGCAATACTGCCCGCCACCACCGCTATTTTCTGTTTTCTCCAGATAAGAAATCTTGGAACCGTCAGGGGCCCAACTCAAGTTGCATATTTTCTCTTTCTCATGAGGAAATACACAGACTGGAGTATAGGACACATCATCATTAGTTCCATCCTGTTGCCGTATTACCAAATAGCTGTTCCCAAGGGCCGTAATACACGCGGCGGACACCTTGTCATTCACCGGCGAAGTAATGAATTCTGCGTCATAGCCCGAAAAGTCCGGATACACCTGCAATGACTCATCCTGGTCGTGGTCCCCAGAACCCGATATCTCATTACCATCACCCGATGAATGAAGTAAATCGGGTGTTTCGTTCTCGCTTGAGCAAGCATGGAACATCAAAGATATCAGCAAAATAGAGACAAGAAGCATTACTTTAGTTCTCACTGCGCTCTCTCCCTCTTTGATTCGTCGATGGATGCAGTTGCCAAGTAGTTCCCAGACATCACATCGATAGAATGCTCATCAAGAATCTTCCCTGCAACATTAGCGGATATCAGCTTTTTCATCTTTTCATCTCCTCTTTATTAGTTATTCTACCAACTTCTTAAAACAAGGTCACTTTCTCTACTGCACTGGGCTCCCATCCTGTTAATCAATAAAACACACCTACTGGTTTTCACGAGTATCGACTCGCGAAATCAGGTCTTTTTTATCGGACAACCACTCCCGCATTTCCCCAAACACATTTTACATAGCCGCTGCATTCCGGAAACCGCACACGATTTACCCCCCAAAAAAAGTGAGGTAACAGGTGTATAATCCCTCAGCACATCAAAGGGATCATGCACCCGCCCAATCTACTTTCTGCTTGGTTCGGTATGGAGAGAAAAGTACTATCCCGCAATATCGAAGATGGGCCTTACTTCAGACTCCTCAATTTCGAGTACTCTCCGAAACTCATCTCCTGGTAAATGGACGACTAGCCAATTGCCGGTTATCAGCACACTCCAAAGCTGTTCGTCGTCACTATCGAATGCCTCAACACAAACTCCTCCGCCTGTTGCAGGATTACCCATCTTCACCATAACAGAAGGGGAAGCATTTTCTAATGCATCCAACACGGTCTCTACTTCCGATTTCGTGAGGCTACGACCCTCGCCCCAAGTTGATACCATAAGTTTCGAAATACAGGATCTTTCCGAGATTGTTCTATTCCATGCTTCCAAGTCCTCATCCGATCCCTGCACTTGCGCTTCTGTCCCACCAAAAACACCTTCGTTATGGGCAACAAGCTCGCCTGTAATCTCATTGATATTCTTTTCCTCCGAAATCTGAAGTTCCCCTCCTCCATTGCTTTGCGCCGATTGCGAAGGAGTAACCATATCCTCTTTTTCTTCCTGTTTACCGCAACCAAACATGATAGCTACCACAAGCACCAAAATGACCGCTGTAATATATCGCTTCATACTTAAATCCTCCTTGTCTTTTGCGTTGACTTTTCACGTTCTTCCGCATTATATAGCTGCACTGGACTCCCCTCCCTGCCGTCATATCTGTTTATAGCATTCGGTCTTAGTCCGAATGCGCTTCTGCATTATCTATGAGTTGTCCCTTGATGTTATATAAACGAATGAGAAATGCATTTTGCAACAAAAAATCTCCGAATCTGCGCTTTGCACAAATTCGGAGACTTGTTTTTGTTTGCATTAACAGCATTATCGAAGGACTTGGATACTCTCTGCGAATTTTATTACTTCCTCCGTATCCTATAACTCCTGTTTCGTTGCGCTCGGTTGAACCACGCAGTTACAGCAAAATACTTCTGACCGCAGTTCCGCTTTTTATCGGGATATAAGCTGTAATTGTATCATTCAGGCGGATTTTACAAAGACCGTTTCCCGTATCGAATGTAATGTTTTCTTCTTTTACATATATGCGCATTCGCATTTCAAGATAGAAGCGTACATCGATTTCATCAATTTGTTTTTTCTCTGCTTCGGCTCCTTCAAAAGACACCATATAGTCGGCAAAGGTATGCCTTTCAAGCTCCTCCTTAATCCCTTCGGCGTAGGTACGGTCGCACTCTAAAAGCTCCACTCCCGCATTGTAAAGGTTGCGCCTTGCTGTCAGTACTCGTTTGATTTTCTCCTGGGTCAATACATCTCCCAGCTTATGCAATTTAGAACGCCTCCTTCTTTGGCAATACTGTTAATATTCACGGTAATGATTTCTTTATTGAAAATCTCCTTTGCGCATTTTATCGCCTTTTCATCCTGTACATTGCCAAAAACAGGAAGAAAAATATGCGTTTCGGTTTCGAGGTAATTGAGGTAACTCCCCACGGCACTTTTTCCGGCAGAATCGAAATACGGAAAATCCAGAACCGAAATACCGTATTTGTTCAACGCATTTTTCACCTTTTGCTCATAGCCGTATTTGTAGGACGAGGCATTGCCGAGCACCGTGTTTTCGTTCACAAAGCGCACCACGCCGTCCGCATGACCGGTCATGTCGATTTTAAGTGACGGAATAATTACTATCTCTGCTTCGAGCAACTTTTCAAGCTCGGTCAAAAGAGTATTCTCATCTAAATCGGGATTTTCAGAGAACACCCTATCGGAGATAACAGCTTTTGTTCTTGAGGACGAAAACACAACGTTTCCGCCGTCCAAATTGATATCGGAATAGGTAACCGGCAGATCGAAATGCGGCGCAACGTCCTTTCGGTAGTCGGTGCGCTCCTCTTCATAGCCTTTCAAATAGCTCGGCTCGTAGCGGAACGATATGTATTGGCCGCTTTTGGTTCTGACGGGCATATAATCCCGCGCCCAGATATCCTTTGCTCCGTCAAAAAGAGTAAATTCTTCTCCGCTGTCGGTTAAGGCGGAGAACAGATTTTGCGCTGACAGTGAAAATTTTGGGGTGGTTTTTAGAAGTGATGAAAAGTAGAGCATGTTATTCCTTCCTTAAACTTTCTTTTGCTAATTCAAAATACTTATCTTCAATTGAAGAACCGAATATTTCATCTGCAAGTTTTTTCGCTTTTTCGGTGTTTCCAACTTCTGAAAGCGCTATAACTGAACATTCCCACTGTTTCCCATATCCTTGCGCAAGTGAAAGGTCAGTCATATAGGCTTTTATACTGTCTAAAGAAACAGCTGCAAGATGATCATTGGAAGGCACGTTTTTGCGGGGTAAAAAAATCACATTCATGTCTTTAGGTTGTTCACGCTTTTTTAGCACACATTCTTGGTAATATATGCAACTCGGCACTTCATCACAGCCTTGGCATTTGTCGCAAATGATTTTTGAAACATCGCTTTGCGTTGCAAAATGCTTATCGTTAATAATTGCGTTTTTTATCAAAATCGAAAAGTAATAGTTGCCTTTTGATAAACACACATCAAGACCGTCGTCTTTTGTTATCACATTGTGTATGTATAATTTACCAAAATTATTCTTTTGCCTTTCTCTTGCATGTGTTGCAATTTTCCCTCTTTCCTTTCTTGCCGCATGAACGGCGGTATCAAGAAAGCAATCTTCATTGTGATAATACGCTTCTACCAATACAGGATCAATTTTAAATGTTCCAAATTCAATATAATAATTGCGAAGAAAAGCGTCCAAAATATCCTGTAACTTTTTTTCAATTCTTTCCTTGCCAGTTGTCTTTTCAAGGCATTCAATCATAGCTTCCAAGTTTTCCATTTTAAGTTTCTCCTTTCAACCTTTTTATTCTATTATACCACATGATTAGTAACAAAAAAAGTGGTTACTCAAATTCTTTTTTGTGCTTCATGAACAAATCGAACATCAAACGAACACTTTTTAGCTGCGTCCAAGAACCAACAACCCTCGAGTCATCATCAAGATTGTAGATTTTAGCATATGGTATCAAAATATGCACACCATCAGCGTCATCGTGCCGATGCATTCAAAGGAAACCATATAAAAGTTCTCTTTAGGAGCCTTCACAGGTAAAATGATAATGATTGGATCCATCGCTTTTTACGCTGATGCAGTTCAGTTCTCCAGTCATTAAGTCAAAAGCCCCAATGAGCTTGCGAACGATGCATTCCTTATTGATTATGGGATTAAGAAAGACAGTAGCTTTGCCGTTTTTAATTTCAACACGCCCTCTGGGATAATAATTAAATGATTGCCCTCCCGTAATTTTCCTGTCGAGGCGCTCCCATTCAAGCCTGTGATTAAAACTGTCTCCGGATTTTGAGCTGAACTGCACCGTCTCCTGTGAATCGCCGTTTTTATCGCAGACAACCGAAACCGTAATAAGCTCCGGACATTCCGAATCAAAATTTGTACACCAAAAGATACCTTTTCTCATATAATCCCTCTATTCGTCACCGCCGTCCTTCTGCTTCGGCCAACCTTGAACCCGATAAACACAGGAGACAATATTGCCTTCTTTCATTCGCACACCATCTGAAAAATCAGGATACATCACGGCATCATATTCATTTCCGAGGCAGGAAAACGAGTAAAGGACATCCGATTCATCAAATCCGAATTGGATCGGGTTTTCATAGGTAATAGCAATCTTTCCGTTCAGAATAATATGGGGGCTTTGGACAAAGCTTTCATTACCGGGAGCAGGAAACAGCCCAATGGGTATAACCGATTCGAAATTCATTGATATCCTTTTATCCCTGTTGAATGCAGCCTCGTCTTTGTAAACGGAAGGTTTATCTGCGCACTCCAGAATCAGCTCAAAATCCTGTTCTTCATCTATCTTAACGTCTTCAGGAAACACATTATATGTTTCAATTAGTATAGGAAAGTCAGCTTCACCTTCCACCATCAACACCTTCAATAATCCGATTCCGTTATCGCCGGGTTTCGAAATCCATTCTTCCGGTTTGACAATCATTATATATCCCTCACTTTCGCCACGACCTGCATATTGAGCATACCATGTGCAACGTCCCAAAAAGAGTGCATTAGATCCTCCGGAAAATCATGTGATGTCCTCATTATCAGTCTTCAAATCAGAAATCTATCCCGAAAGCTTACAGAGATAATGGATATTTGCCGAGAAAATGGCTTCGTTCCCCGGAATATTCAACATTCGTTCGGCTTTGACTTCCTGTACCGGCGTGCCGGGAATCAACTCTCCGAACTCGGTCTCATTTTTGCAATGAACAAGATTGATCCTATTCCATTCTTCCTTTGTCCCTTCGTAATAAACATCTTCTAACTGCCTGCATCCGGCAAAAGTGCCTTCTTTGATGGTTTTAACTTTTCGGGGAATCGTAATTCTCTTCAATCCCGAACATCCCGCAAAAGCCCCTTGCGGAAGTCGCTCTATACTTTGAGGCAAAATGATATCCGTTATATTGCTTTTTCCTCTAAATGTTTGGCTGCTGAATGCGATTACCGGAACCGTTCTTCCGTACCTGTTCACCGCTTTTTCTGGAAGCTTTATTATTGAGCCCGATTCCCCCAGCGATGTCACAGTCAAAGGAAGTATTTGCGGGTGCAGCGACATAATTGCAGGCTGATATCCTATAGTATCTGTGCATGGCACAGTTCTCATTATTTCTTCATACTCCCTAAAGTTCATTTTTCCCCTTTCAAAAAGGAATCCCAGCATCCATCTGTACGATGGGCGCTTAAATGACTCCCTCATTCATGCTTTAGCTGCTTTTTGACTATTCATGATAATCGTCTGCTTTCCCATGCTTTTTGATTTAACAAGCAGCTCATGGAAACCGATGTATTCACCCATGTCTCCGGCATCAATGAGCATCGGCCATTTTTCGTGATTCATATCGCGAATGTTTTCAAATCCGTCCCAGAATTTATTGACTTCTAGATACCAACCAAAATCATAAAGCTTTTGCTCAAGCTCATGCAGGTCGGTGATATTATCGGGGACATCGACACAGCACTGAATAAGCCCTCCGTCCGGGCATGGTTCCGTTTTACACAGATCCGTAAAAGAACCACATGCCCCGTGTTTTTTGAAATACTCTTTTAGATAAATCCGGAATGCTTTTGTAAATCCGAAGCCATTCGTTTTCCTTTGGAAATCTCCGAAAGAATAATACTTTTCAGGATCCTTGTAATGAAGAAGCCGCGTTGAAAAATCGTTCTTTTGATCGTACCGATAGTATGTAAGACTTTCTTCCTCCTCGCACAGCTTCACATCTCCGAAGAGCATCGACACATCGACGGCCATGTTGCTTTTGCAATCGATCCCTTCATAAATGCATTCTTTTCCATAAGGCTGCCCCCTTACCGTAATGGAATACGGATGACCGGCGATATCAAGTTGCAGAACAATTTTTGTGTTGTATGAGACGGATAATTCACCGGTACGGTCTATTATGCTTTTGTTATAAGTGGCCAGCCCAATGGCTTTCACAATGTCATCTGTATCGGGCGCAGTAATTTCAGTAATCTGCTCACGAAAGGAGATGTCAAGATACTCGATTTTCCCAAAGTAGTTTATTGTCAGCCTTTTAAAAACCAAACACGCTGTCCTCCTTCCTTTGGATACCTTACCTCCGACATATCATATGCTAATATCTTCATATGGCATTATGAGCAAAAGCCTATTTGTTTTGTTTTTGACTTTGTGCTAGCCTCCTGGAATTCGATATCATCAGCTGTAATCGTGGAGATATCTTTGCTTTCGATAGAATCCAAATCCATTGTCAGCAATCTGGTTGCCTGTGCCATCCTCGCTTTTTCAATTGCATTTCTGACATAACGGCCGTTACCAAAATCGTTTTCGGTTCTTGCAGCATCAAACATAGCTGATAGTTTTTCGTATGCCTCTTCTGTAATTACCAGTCCTTTTTGCTTTGCAATCAGTTTTGCTATTTCACAGAGCGATTCCGTATCGTAATCACTGAAAGGGACATGATAAGCAATTCTGGACCTGAGCCCGGGATTCTTCTGAAGAAAACACTCCATCTTATCCGGATAGCCCGCGAAGATAACAACAACATTGTCACGGTGATTCTCCATCTCCTGAACAATGGTGCTGATTGCTTCGTCACCGAAGGAGCCGTTTCTATCATCGACAAGTGAATACGCTTCATCAATGAACAGCACGCTCCCTTGTGCCTCTTTAAATTTTTTTTGGATCATCGGCGCTGTCCATCCGACATATTTACCAACCAAATCGCCTCGACCAACCTCGATCAAATTTCCTTTTGAAAGAAGATTGTTTTCTTTCATGATTTTTGCAAAAAGTCTCGCAACGGTTGTTTTTGCCGTTCCGGGATTGCCGGTAAAAATCATGTGCATTGTAGGGTGATCCCTTTTCATTCCCCTGTCTGCAAAGAGTTTCTGGGCTTTACAGTAATTCAGCGCTTGATTAATAACCTTTTTTGCATCATCAAGTCCGATCATCTGATTCAATTCATCATAAGCCGAGCCTTTGGGCGCTGCTTTGATAACCTCACGATTAACAGTAACAACGTCTTTATACTGCGGATATACAGCAGTCTTCAGTTTGTTATTGTACCAATCATCAAATATGTTGTGAAGATCGGGAGCAAGATAGCCTTTCTCATCCTCAAGTTTTTCAAATAACATTTGGTCTGTATCGATTTCGCTATCTTTTGCCAACGCTTCGAGAAACTCCTTTGCACGCTCTCCGGAAACAAAATCTTCTTTAAGCTCAATAATACTTGTATTTCCGAGATTCTCATAGAAAATATCTTTTGATGAGGTGCACTCACGGGGAAGACAGAATACCGTAAGAACCTGATTGCGGTATTTTTTCATAACCTCACAAAGGGCCTCTATCGTGTCCCTGCCACTGCCTGCATAATCGTCCTCTGTATCGTCGTTAGCCATGTACCTGACAATAATTGCTCCTCCGATAGCACTATTATATAAACAATTGTAAACTACACTGGAAAAGCTTTCGCCTGGTCTGAAATTCAGGAAACAATAGCGTTTACTGTGCAGCCTTTTTTTGGCATACAATGCCTGCAATAAAACCCTGCATATTCCTTTTCGTGTCTCATGGTCATCCGTCTCAATCATATAATGGACGGGATGACCAATAACATTCTGCTTTCCTCTCCCTGCATAAATACGATTCAGTTCAGGAATTAAAGTGTCCTTTGCAAGAAATCGCCCGGCTTCTTCATATACAGTTTTTTTGTTGCAATCATTAAGGATTTTCTCTTCATATGCAACTCCTCTGCCATATCCTCTTTCCAGTTTATCCAAATCGAACTGTTCAAGCACTTCATCATCATCGCGAATATAGTCGTTTCTGCAGGCATAGCCCAGCATATTACGAAGTGTGCTAAAAGTTACTTCCTCAAGACAGGTTTCCATCAGCTCTGTCCCAATTGCCCGGAGATATTCGGAAATCAAATCATTTAGATTGGAACACTTCTTCACGATAATACCAATAGTAACCATGTCCCCCGAAGCATCATTTACAAACAAATACGCCTCGGACAGCCGAAGCAGATTGAAAGTGTTTGTTTTTGTTGAGATTTTTCGTGCTTTTTCGCACATAATTCTACGGCTGTCATTTTCTCCCGGACGCCTTTCGGCAGTTGAAATACCCTCAAATTTATAGAATTGCATAACGTGCACCTCCGAAAATATTACCATTCTTCTCTACGGGATAAGAATACCAAATGAAGTGTTCCAAACTTGGTACTCAATAAATTGTTCGGCAAGGCAACCCATTCAGGGCATAGAAAAAGCAGACTGCTTTTCCACAGTCCGCTTTTCATGTTAATCCAGTCGTAATATAGATGATTTAACGGGTTTTCTTTTCGTCCGTAATATGATATTTCATTATGCCGTTTTGCAGTGACTCACGGATTCGATTCCTAACGGATTCCGGTGACGTAATCTCAACATGATCCATATACTGCATTGCCCAGTGCACCATAGCATTCGGGCTTGCTTTAATACTTACACTGACCTTGCTTTCTTCATCTGTATTTACGATGCGAATGTCGCTGCCGAACCAATCGATAATCTGATCGATTATTCCGATATCTGCAATAAAATCGATGTGCTCCGGTCGGTCGGTATACATATAAGGCATGGTCGACGACAGTTCCTTGTAATTGATACCACTCTCATAGCCCGGCACATTACGAATCGGTGTAGCCTTTTTGTCTACGACAAGCATATTGGTGATTCGGTCCAATCTATGAAACACCATATTGCCCCAGTATTCACTGTATGCCATAAGGTAATAGCGCTGATTGTGCAAAACCATTAAATACGGGGTCACGTATTGATGAGAAGACTTATGGAGTTTCTTATCGGTTCCGTACTTGTTATAATCGTAATGTACCTGTTTTCCTTCCTCGATGGCCGTATCAATCAATTCAATATTATAAAACAGCGCCTGATTGTCCGTTTTATACCAATCGTTTACCGAATGGATATGCTTTACATTTGAACGGAAGTATTTATTAGACAGTCCGCAAAGCCGATTGATGATGTCTTTGGAATGTTTTGCGGTAATATACTTGCTGCTTAAAACACCGTCAATCAACATATGCAGCTCTGAATCCTCAAAATCCCGGCATTCGAGATAGCTTCCGGCTCTGCGTGACTCAATATCAATTCCCGCTTCCTTCAGCAGAGAAATATTTCTGCTGATAGCCTTTCTTTCAAGAATGATGCCATATTCATTTTGCAGCTTTACAGCGATGTCCTCCTGCGTAAGGGGATGATCAAAATCGCTGTAGTCTTTAAGGATCTGCCAAATTCTTATCAGTGCTAATTTCTTCGGTTCAAAGCTTTCCATAAATGCTACTCCTCATTAAATCTCTATGCCACAGTAAATTATATTTCCGGCACTTTCAGGTCGAAGCACTGATGAAAACAGCGGTGTCGTTCTCCTGCCGGAAAGTCAAAGCTGCTTCTACAACTTGAGCATCTATATCCAGCTCCGGAACAGAGGCATTTCTTATTTCAACATGTGCAATAAAGGAATTGTCATCGTTTTGGGTACAGCTGATAAAGCTATATTGATACAAATCGGCCGGTGCAATATAAAAGCGGCTGTTAAAATAAAACCGGATTTCATCGCCGGCAAGGCAGCCCTCCGGCAGGTTGTTTTGCTGACTGTTAAAGTCAAGACCGAAGTACTCACGCGTAAATTCTTCAAGACCACCCAAATCCATCCAAAATTCGATCCGCTCATCTTCCCTTACAAGGGAACTTTCCAAACCACTGGCGTAGATATGAGCGCTGTATATTTCCCGAAGCTCGTTCTGCCCTAACTGCGAAAGCGCGGTATTATAAAGCGGCTCCGAAACGATATATCCTATGGTCGCCCACTTTTCTACCGCAGCTTTTCCGATTTGACTCAATTCCTCCTCCGATAATAGAGCCTTCTGCGGAGCGTCCGTCTGTTCTTTTTTTGGGGGGAGCGGGGGCTTTATTATATTTCAATCGAGCTTAAGACTCTTACAAAGTCCTCATCCTGTGAAATGGGACTGTAACCGCCCACGCGCATCTTATAAAAGGTGATGACAAGCATCTCGTCCCCCACATCAATGCAATATTCGGTCAGATTGATAAAGCCGGGGATTGCAACATCCGTTACCTCTATTTGTCGGTGGTAGCTCTTGGCGGGATAGCCGCCGAACTCGTGGTCTCCAGTATATTTGGCATCACTGTATTTTTTATCATAAACTGCAAAGGGAGCTTCTTTATCTTCGATGGTTTCAAAGCCCTCTACCTTTGCAATCGTCCTGGGCAGGTCGGAATCGTCATCGTAGATGGTATTCTCCCGGTAGACTGTTCCCTCTGGCAGCCACAGACTGAAGCCACCCAGTTCCATTTTTTTATAGCCGGCAGCATTTTCCGTGGTCTCCGGTGGCGGTTCTATCTCGAGGCTCGCGAGGATATTTTCAAAATCTTCGATAGAGACGACCTGATCCCGCTCCTTGCTTTGTTCGAGACGAATTAAATAGACATTCTCTCCCTCGGTAAAGTAATAGATCCACGACTGATAGGGAACATGCTTGACTTCATTCTCCTCTGGCTCCACTTCTTTCGCCAGGTATTCCTCCGTGTAAGTTTGGAATTCCCGCATTCCCAGCTGCTTTACTTGAATGTCACTTTGCCCCCGCAGAAAATCGTTTCGTATTGTTTCTGCCGTACCAGCTTCAAAACTAACCAGCAAACGTCCTTCGTAAATGATTCCACCGTTTTCTGTTTCCCAGCCAATGGGACACTTCAAAATTAGTTGTTGTTCTTGCCCGTTAGGATAGACAATTACTGCGATTCTTTTTGTTTCTGTAAGTATCGGTTCCTGTGTCTCTTCCACCGGCGGTGTGGGGGGAGGTGCCGGTTCTTCGCCTGCTTTGGTACAGCCGCTAAAAGCTAAAAGGGCAAGGCAGGCTAAAACCAGAAGAAGTTTATACCTTGTTTTCATTAGGCTTTCCTCCATTATGTGTTTTCTCTTTTTTCTGTAATTCTCTATAATTCCGGGAAGACAGGAAAATTCCATACGACAGGGTGCCTCCTCGCTAATAGTAGCAGAAATGTGTAGGAATATCAACACGAATGAAAGTGCATCGAGTGATGCTATTCTTTCAAAGGTAGCCTGTTGCATCTTTCTTCATATTCGAGGACGATAGTTCAGAAAAAAATGCATTTTCCCGTATAATCTGCTACAATCTATTTACAGCGTGTGGCGTTTCTGCGTAAATCCGGTTGCAGAAAAGCCGTGCGCCTTTTTTAGATCGGGTAAGAAACGACAGGATGAGCAAAAACTTCATAGGCAAATCGTGTAGCAGAAATGCGTAAGTCCGGATGTTTTGGAACTTACGCACTTCTTATTGTATGCTGAAAACCACTCGCCTAGCGAGTGGTTTTCGATAGACAAAAAGCGATCGACAGAGCCGGCCGCTTTTGTATTGGGTCGCACCGCTAAAGCTACCCGAAACAAAAGAGCAGCCCTCAATTGCGAGAACTGCTCTATCTGTGTTTTATTCCGTATAATACTGCGCCTGTGCGTTCCAAAGAGCGTAGTATTTGCCGCCCCGATCGGCGAGCAATTCGTCATGGCTGCCCTGCTGGATGATCTCTCCTTCGTGAAACACGGCAATCTCGTCACAAAATTTACAGGAGGACAGCCGGTGGGAGATATAGATCGCGGTCTTATCGCCTGCGATCTCATCGAACTTACTGTAAATCTCCGCTTCGGCGATAGGGTCAAGCGCCGCGGTCGGCTCATCTAGAATGATGAACGGCGCATCCTTGTAGAGCGCACGGGCAATGGCGATCTTTTGTGCTTCGCCGCCGGAAACCTCTACACCGTCATCGGATAGATTTTTGTAAAGCATGGTGCCCAATCCCTTTTCCAGCGTTGCCAGTCGCTCCCCGAAGCCTGCATCGATCAGCGCATCTTTTGCCCGTTCGCGGTCATAGACCAAGCTGCCTGCTACATTGTTGCCCAATGGCTGGCAGATGAGCTGAAAATCCTGAAAGACTACGGAGAAAATGCGCATGTAATCATCGTAGCGGTACTTACGGATGTCAATGCCGTTGAGCAGAATCTGCCCCTCCTGCGGGTCGTACAGACGGCACAGCAGCTTGATGAAGGTGGTTTTGCCGCTGCCGTTTTCACCCACGATGGCAAGGCGCCTGCCGACCTTGAACTTCATATTCACATGGCGCAGCGCCCAGAGATCGGAGCCGGGATAACGGAAGGAAACGTCCTTAAACTCCACATCATAGCGCCGGTCGGAGCGCTTCTCGGTGGTAAGGCTGCCCTGGTACATTGTGTTGGGGATGTCCAGAAATGCAAAGGTCTTTTCCAGATACGATGTATTGGCCTTCAGAACGCCGATCATATCGGTGAGTGCAAACACATTAGCGACCATCGCCGTGGCTGCACCGATATACTGGGTGCAGCTTCCCACATCAAATGCGCCGCCCAGCGCTTTTAAGCAGGTGAACAGGTAGATCATACCGGTCGTGAGCGTTGTGATGCTGACGCCGAGGCTTGCATAGACGCCCATTTTCCCCCTTGCAAGCTTTGCAAAAACACCGTGGGCGCCGAAAACGGAGTCGCCGCTCCAGTAGGCGCGGACCAGCCGCTGCTGGTCGTTCATGCGAATATCGATCGCGCGCCCCTTATCCTGACCTATAAATCCGAAATGGCTGAACTTCCGGTTTGCGAAGGTCGCTTCCTCCGAAAAATCCCCCCAACACTGCACCGCACCGGCGCTGAGCTGACCGGCAAGGACGCTGATGATCAGGATCCCGAAAGCCAGAACAAGAACAAAGATCGGATTATTCAGCACGACCAGCCAGCCGGCACTGCTTGGCACGGGGGCGGTAAACAGGCTAATGGTCAGTGCCGCACCGCTGAATAAACCAAGAATACCGGTCACTGTGCCGGAATAGATCTCATGAACGCGCATGAGCCCCCAGCCCGACCAATTCTCATTTTGCTTGATCTGCTCACGCAGGTCATGATTTTGCTGCTTGTCCAGCTCCGAATAATCCAAACGGAACATCTTATTGACAAACAGCATATCCTTGCGCCCGTACAGGTCCTCCAGCAGCGTATTATAGCGCCGATAGAGAAGTGCTTTTCCGATCGCCGCAAGTCCCACGCACAGCACCCCCGCCAGCACCCACCGCCAAAGGATCTCCGCACGGCGAAGCATTGCCAGCTCCGTCAGAATCCTTGCCGAGAAGAAAACGGTCACATACGGCGTGATTGCACCGAACAGGCAGTACAGGGTCAAAACCGGGAAAAACCGCGGCGTTACACTATGCAGTTCCTTGATGGCGCGCAGATGCATTGCAGCAGCCTTGCGCATCGTTACTTTTTCCTTCATATTCAGAACGCCTTCCCTTCCTGATAATAGCGGCTTTGGACTTCAAAAAGCTTTGCATACGCCCCGCCCCGTGCCAACAGGCTCTCATGGGTGCCCTCCTCTGCAATATTCCCATCTGCAATAAAGATGATGCGGTCACAGAAGCGGGTAGAGGCCAGCCGGTGGGAGATAAACACAGAGGTCTTGCCTGCGGTCATATCGTTATATTTCATATAGATGTCATTCTCGGCGATGGGATCAAGTGCTGCCGTAGGTTCGTCCAGCAGCAGGATCGGCCCGTTTTTATACAGCGCCCGCGCCAGCATCAGCCGCTGCATCTGGCCGCCGGAAAACAGTACGCCATCCAGATAGACTTCCCGCCCCATGTGCGTCTGCAAGCCCTCGGGCAGCTTCTCTATCATGGTGGTCAAGCCGGCCTTTTCCACACAATCGTCGATCCGCTTGTAGTCGATGTTATCCCTACTTTGGGCGATCTGCTCCGCAATGGTCACATCCAGCACGGAGAACTCCTGAAAGACGGCGCTGAACAGCGCATAATACTTTCTGCGGTCAAATTCCCGGATATCCCTTCCGTTCAGCAGCACCGCGCCCTGCGTGGGGTCCAACAGCCCGCACATCAGCTTCACCAGCGTCGTCTTGCCGGCGCCGTTCAGACCCACGATCGCGAGCTTTTCTCCCGGATGCACGGTCAGGTTTATCTCGTGTATGGTATCGGCATCTGCGCCCGGATAGCGGAAGGAAGCATTTTTCAGTTTCAGCTCATAGCCCGCCGCTTTCGGTATCTCTTCCCCGTTTTCAAATTTGAAAGGCTCCGGATAGTCCAAAAACTCACGAATGCAGGAAATATCAAGGCTTTCCTTCTGCAATGTGCTCATCTCCCGCAGAATACCCATGACCCACTCGGTAAATGTGGTGACCGCCGTGAAGTACAGCAGAAACTCGGAAACGCACAGGCCGTCATTGAGTGCCATGCGGATCAGATATACATAGGCGATACCGTTGCGGGCCATGGTCAGCACGGCCTCCGTAACATCCGCCAGCACCGCCACCCGCTCATACCGCAGGCTGAAATCCAGATAAAGATTATGGACCTGATCCAATAATTCCGAAAGCCAGTTTTGGAGACCGAAAATGCGGATATCTTTTGCAAACTCCGTCGATTCCGCTTTGGCACGGATGTAGTGACTCTTCTGAAAATAGGTTTCTTCCTCCTCCCGGTGCCGATAATGCCAGTTGTTTGCGGCCCTGGAAACAAGGAAGCCGGCCACGCAGGTCGCAATCACCACCAGCAGAAGCACCGTGTCGATGCGGGAAAGAATCGTCAGGTACACCAGCAGACCGCCCACATTCTTGAGGATCATCGTCAGCGTTTCCCAGATGTGCTCTGCGGCCTGATCGTTTCCGCTGCAGGAGGAGTGTGCTTTTTCACGGAGCTTTACAAAGTTCTCCTCCAGTGTGTTGGGATACGAGGTGCAGATGGACTTATTCGCAATCTTCCCGACAATCGCGGAGCGGACATCTATACGTGGGGACAGCGAATTTTGCTTGATATACTTCTTAAAGCCCTGAATCAGGAACAATGCGGCAGTGAATATTCCGATGGTCACCAACAGCTCCCGTACAGACACCCGCTGCTCCACCTTGGCAAGAACCTCCGGCGCAATGTACAGCTGCACCAGGTTCAAAAGAACCTCCAGCGCAGCGGTCAGAAGGCAGAACAAGAGCGTTCGTTTTCCGTTCTTCCATGCGATATTTACCATCCACCCGACATTTTGAAGGGTGTTATATTTGGGCTTTTCTTTGGTCTTCATTTTGCCTCACCTCACGTGCATAGCATAGCAGAAAAAATCGTCCCCGGTTAATTTCGGGGACGAATCGCTGTTTCCGGGTGATGAAGTGCAATCTTCATACCTGCGGAAGCAGTATTTCGGTGGTGAACGCCCCATCCTCGCTGTTCCGGCTGATGTATCCGTCCAGCCGCTCCACGATGGCGTCGATACGTACAAGGCCGAAGCCATGGCCTTCGCCCTTTGTACTGCGGAACAGCTTACCCTCCTTCGGCAGCTTATTCCCGGCAGTAAAATTGGTGAAAGAGATATACAGCTGCGTGTTTTTCATATCCATATATACCCGGATGAGTCGTTGCTCCTCCGGCAGCTTCATGCTGGCCTCGATGGCATTATCAAAAAGGTTGCCGATAATGCAGCAAAGATCGATTTCCGAGGACTTCAGCTTGACGGGAATATGCGCATCAGCCACGACCTCAATACCCTTCGCCTTTGCAAGCGAGATTTTGGAATTGAGGATGGCATCAGTCATGGGGTTGCCGGTCTTGATGACCGTATCCACGGTTTGAAGATCGGTGTCCAGCAGGTCGAGATAGTTTTTAACGGCCTCCCAGTCCTGCGCAGCGGCATAGGCCTTCATGGTCTGGATATGGTTGCGGTAATCGTGCCGCCAGCCGCGGATCTGGCGGTACATATTGTCCACCTCACGGTAATGTGTTTCGATCAGCTCCTGCTGATAGGAGGCAATCTGCTTTTCGATCTTCCTTGAAAACAAGCCCATACGCTTTACCTCATGTTGATAATCGCCCGGTTGACGCCCTCATATGCGCCCCGCGGCAGCGGGATAGCTGTTCCGTCGTTCAGCCGGATCTCCGCCCTGGTCACACGGCTGATCTGCGTCAGGTTTACAAGCGCAGAACGCCCCACACGGTAAAATCGCTCATCAAGCTGCTTTTCAAGCTCGCCCAATGTCATCTTCACCGTCACATCTGTCAGCGCATGAACGGTCACATAGTTGCCGAGCACGTCTGCGTAACGGATCTGATAAATCGGCACACGCACCATTTCGCCGCTGACCTCAAAGTTCAAAACCCGTTCGTTCTTCGCCAGCTTCTCTGCGGCACGGTCCAGCACCAAGCAGAGCTTTTCTTCATTTACCGGCTTCATCAGATAGTGGAGAGCCGCCACCTCGTAGCCCTCCGAAATGTAATCGGAATAGCCGGTGATAAATATGATCTGCACCGTATCGTTGCTTTTGCGAAGCTCCTTTGCCATCGTAACGCCGTCCATGGCGCCCATTTCAATATCCAGCAGGAGAATGTCATAGTCACTTTCCCCGGCATAGCGGAACAGGAAGCTCTCGGCGGAGGGAAAACCATCGATTTGCACCTCATGACCGGCGGCCGATGCCCAAGAGCGCACCATATTCATAATATACCGTCTGTCCGCATCGGAGTCATCGCAGATCGCAACTTTGTACTTCATGTTCTCACCAACTTTCAATCGTATGCAAAATCATTATATCACAACAGCGCAAGCGGTTCCACGCCGTTCTTGCATGGGGAGGCATATACAAACGGCTCAACCCTATCGTGGCCGAAAAAACCTCCCTCTTTCAGTGAGCATTCCACTTCATCCCGTGTTTTTTACACTTTTGTTGGTCACGCAGGAATTGCAGCCATTATCTCGGGAAACAGATGGAGCTGTAATAGATAAAAATGAGCCCTCCGGTCGAGTGATCGGAGGGCGAAATAATAAGGGAATACTCTATCTTGCACGGGGATAATTATGGCTTATTTCCCATACACGCTGAACTGGCGGAAGTGCGTCAGCCGGTTCAGATCCTGATCCGTCCAGTAAAAGCCCACGTGGTCAAGGGTGATGGCCTGCCACCTGCCGGTTACTGTTTCCTCCATCAAATACCCATACTCCATCGCCTGATATGTCCCTTCGGAAACAGTAGTTGTGGTGGTATCCCCGCCGTTCTTTTCAATGCGGAAAACCTCATACCGGCCATCGGTATATAGCTGTGCGTTGTAATAAATGTCGGCGCCCACTGCCGTATCGGACTGATAGACGCCCGCAATGTGAGAAAGCGGCAGCTGTTTCGCCTGTTGGCCGTTCAGCGACAGCATAACAGCCAGGAGTGCAACAATAAGGACGAGCCAAACAGTCCCCGGAATACCATCGCGAAGTGTCAGATACAGCTTTTTCAGGGTCATCATGTGTGCATTCCTCCCGCAATCGCAATAAAATAGTAATCGATATCTTCCTCCCATCAGTCTACACTAATATTAACGAATAATAGCACAAATTTGCAACAAAGAGAGATTACAATCTGCGTTCTGCACAAATATGGGTGGCTGTATTTATCGGGAATGACAATACCACCACCTACTGTACTGCACACAAGACCCGGAACGGCAGAAAGGCACTCTTTATGGGGTTGCGCTTATCACCCTAGGCATCGCCGGCAGCGCCCTGTCGGGAACCGTCGGAGGTGCGGATATGCAGGTTTTTATTACAGGTATTCCGATGGGCTTATCCGTTGCGGAAACCCCGGCAGGCGTCCGGATCATCGGAAAGCAAATCCTTTGCAGATAATCTCTGGCTCCCTTTACAGCCGCCCCAAATGAAAAAACCCTGCCGGATGGCAGGGCTTTTTCTGTTTACTCCTTACAGGTGGAAATGCTTTTGCAGGGCTTTATACTCTCCCAAAACCTTCAGCGTCATTTGGTCTGTCAAAATCATTTCGGGCGATATGGTATAGCTTGTTATATCGTTCTGCTTTATCGCCAGCACATTGATCCCGTATTTTCGGCGAATCTCCAGCTCACCGATGCTTTTCCCCAGCCATTCCGGCGGCACCTCCACCTCCACTATGGCATATCGGCTGTCCAGTTCTATATACCCGAACAGGTGATTTGCCGTATAGCGAATCGCGGCCCACCGTGCAAACTGTTTCTCCGGATAGGCTACATCGTCGGCGCCGTTTCGCAGCAGGAATTTCGCCTGCACATCCCGTTCCGCACGGGATACCACATATTTTGCTCCCAGCTCCTTCAAAAGCGACGTCGTTTCCAGCGAGTTCTGAAAGTCCCCTCCGATGGCAACATAGCAAACATCATAATTTCCCACACCCAGCGAGCGCAGGAATTCGACCCGGGTGCTGTCGCCGATTTGGGCATTGGTCAAAAAATCCATGCATTCGTTTACCCGTTCTTCGTTCCGGTCCACACCCATGACCTGGTGTCCCATCTGGTTCAACTGCATTGCCAAATGCCGCCCGAATCTCCCCAGCCCGATCAACAATACATTCTTTTTCATGGTGGCTCCTCCTTATCCTACTGTTATTTTCTCCTTCGGATAGCGTGCAAAGGCGGTATCGTTCCCGGAAAATGCGGCGTAGATCATTGTTAAACCGCCCACGCGCCCGAAGAACATCAAAAGGATCAGTATCCCCTGCGAAAGCGCACCCAGCCCCGGCGTGATCCCGAGTGTCAAGCCTACCGTTCCTGCAGCAGAAGCCGTTTCATACAGGCAGGTGCCAAATGCCAGTCCCTCTATCTCGCTGATAATGGTGGCCCCCACCAGCGGCAGCAGCAGGTACATCAGCAGAATGGCAGCGGCATTGTGTATCGCGGAATTTTCCAGCCTCCGCCCGAATAACTGCGGTTCCTTCCTGCGATGAAACACCGCAGCAGCATTGGCGATCAGCACCGAAAGGGTCGTTACCTTCATGCCGCCCGCCGTAGAACCCGGCGCACCGCCGATCAGCATCAGAAATACTGTAACGGCACGGGAGGTCTCGGTCATCGCCGTTAAATCCGTCGTATTATATCCCGCCGTTCTGGGCGTCACCGACTGAAACAACGATGCCAGTACCCGTTCGCCGACCGGCAGGGATGCATAATCGGTAAAATAAAGCAGCACCGCCGGCAGCAGAATAAGGGCTGCACTCGTTGCAAGAATGACCTTGCTTTGCATCCGGTATCGACTGAAATGCAGCCGGTGTTTACAGATGTCATTCCAGGTAAGAAAGCCGATGCCGCCGATGATAATAAGCAGCATAATGACGGTATTGACCAGCGGGTCAGCGGCATACGCCGTCAGGGACGGAAATTGCGCATCCACTCTGCCCAGAATATCAAAGCCCGCATTGCAAAAGGCGGAAATCGAATGAAAGACCGACATCCATATTCCCCGTACGCCGTAGTCCCGGCAAAAGGCCGGCGCCAGCAGCAGCGCCCCCGCCAGTTCAATAAAAAGCGTTCCTTTCAGGATAAAACGGGTAAGCCGCACGATACCGCCCACCGCCGGCGCCGATATCGCATCCTGCATGGCGCTGCGCTCCTGCAGCGAGATATTTCTCCCGGAGAGCATAAGGAAGGTAACGGCAAAGGTGATAACGCCCAGCCCTCCGATTTGGATCAGCAGCAGAATAATCGTTTGGCCGAATATCGACCAGTAGCTTCCGGTATCCAAAACCACCAGTCCGGTAACACAAACTGCGGAAGCGGAGGTAAACAGCGACTCGGAAAAAGACGTCCACTGCCGTGCCGATGAAGAAACAGGCAGCATAAGCACCAGCGCCCCCAGCAAAATGACACCCGCAAACCCCAGGATCATCATCTGAAATGAGGTAAGATGACGCCTGATTTGAAGCATTCTATCCTGCACGGCATAACACCCCCTAAAACGCATGTCCCTTTGGGCGCATTATAGCACCGCAGCAGCAGGTTGTCCATACCATGTTATGTAAAATATGTGCCAAGATTTTATCGGCTATTTCACCACAGAAATCAATTCGGCTGCCTTCTTTCTTCTTCATGCAAATGCAAAATAGCCCTCCGGTCGTTTGATCGGAGGGCGACTAATCGAATTCCAGATTATCAGGTTTCCCATTACTGTAGTTTTTCGTTACCATTATACTTAAAATGCGGCATTCTGCTGCCGTATCCCCTCACCCGTTTTGCGGCGCTTCATTCAGGAGGGCTCACGCTCTTTCTTCATTATCTCCTTTTCTATCCTCTCCAGGCGGCGATTGATACTTTCAATTTCTTTTATTGCACCATTGATGACCTCGGCAATCATCTCTTCAGTGATTCCAACCTCCTGCGGCGCTTTACTCCTTTCCGTGGTCTCTCGGATTTCTTCCTTCTCTATCATAGCCTATTTCCTCCGCTTCTGCTTTTGACTGAATCCCCGCCATGTCTTTACGGCGGGCATAATGACTTTCGTTTCGGTTCCCTCTCATACTATATTAACAGGTGCCTTTTTGTCAAGCAGAACGGCCCTCATCATCGGCGGTTTCTTCCCGCAGGCGTTCTCATTATCTCGGCAAAAATATGGAACATTCCTTAATGTACCCCCCAATTCATAGACAACCCATCCCCCTTTGCGGTATAATAGGCAAAACAGCTATCGAAAAGAGGGAACCCCATGAAAAAAATACTGATGCTGGGCACCGGCGGCACCATTGCCTCGGAGATCACCGAAAGTGGGCTGTCTCCGCAGCTGACGACCGAACAGATCCTGCATTACTGCCCCGATATTTCCGCATTCTGCCGGGTGGACTGCCGCCAGCTCTGCAATCTGGACAGTACCAATATCGACCCGCAGCACTGGCAGATGATGGCTGATGCCATCCGGGAGGAATACGATCGGTATGACGGCTTTGTGCTGACACACGGCACCGATACCATGGCCTACACCGCCGCTGCGCTCTGCTATCTTATCCAGTACAGCAAAAAGCCCATCGTACTGACCGGCAGCCAAAAGCCCATCAATCTTGAAATCACCGACAGCAAAACCAATTTGGTGGATGCGTTCCACTATGCCGCCAGCGAAGACGCCCACGGGGTCAGCATCGTATTTAACGGCAGGGTCATTCTGGGCACCCGTGCCCGCAAAACCCATTCCAAAAGCTTTCAGGCGTTTTCCAGCATCAATTACCCCGAGCTTGCCGTCATACAGGATGGGCGGCTGCTTTCCTACATTGAGCAGGAATTTTTAGACCATCCTATCTTCTGTGAACGGCTGGACCCGAATGTGGGGCTCATCAAGCTGGTGCCGGGACTGGAGGCCGATTTCCTTGAATTTATGCTGGAACGAAAAGACGGTGTCGTTATCGAAAGCTTCGGTGTCGGCGGTATCCCCACCGCCGGATCGAAAAGCTATTACGATGTAATCGACAGCGCCGTTTCCGCCGGGAAAACGGTCGTAATGACCACGCAGGTCCCCAATGAAGGCAGCGACCTGCTGCTGTATCACGTGGGGAACCGCCTGAAAACCGGACTGGATGTACTGGAAGCCTACGATATGACCACCGAAGCCGCCGTAACCAAACTGATGTGGATATTGGGGCAGACAAAAGACCGGCAGGAGGTCGAGCGGCTGTTTTACCGCCCGGTCAGCCACGATATTCTCATCAAGGCCGGCGGAAAATAACCACTCCCCCGCTTTTCACATATAATAAGAAAAAAGAAAAACACACGGTGGTAAGCCGTGTGTTTCTTTCTGCATAAGTGTTTGGAGAAGTCAAATCAAAAAAGAAGCGAAACGCATTTCCCGTCTGCGTTGTTCTGCTATTAGAATATCGTATAATGGTGCCGTTGTCAAGACCTTTCCCATCAAAATTTGTGAATAAATTGAAAATTCGCCGTCTCCGGGCGGAAAACGGCGAACTATTCAGCATTAAAGCAGCAACTCTGCGATCTGTACGGCATTGGTAGCCGCCCCCTTGCGGATCTGATCCCCGCAGCACCAAAGGCATAACCCGTTGGGGTCGGTCAGGTCGGGACGGATGCGCCCGACATAAACCAGGTCCTGATCGCTGGTATCCAGCGGCATGGGGTAGCAGTCATGCGCAAGGTCATCAACCAACCGGCAGCCGGGTGCCGCAGCAATTGCCTCCCTTGCTTCCTCCACCGAAATCGGCCGTTCAAACCTTGCCGTGACTGCGATGGAATGAGACCGCATGACCGGGACACGCACGCAGGTGCAGTTCACCTTCATATCCGGCAAATGCAGTATCTTTCTTCCCTCGTTTTGCAGCTTCATCTCCTCGGAGGTATAACCCTCAAAGGCCGCCCCGCCGATTTTCGGGATCAGATTATAGGCGATCTGATGCGGGAACACACGGGGCGTGATGGGCTCTCCCTTATACAGGGCATCCACCTCGGCTTCCAGCTCCACCGGGCCGCCGGCACCGGCGCCGGAGACCGCCTGATAGGTTGCCGCCACCATGGTAGTGATGGGGGAAAGACGGCGCAGCGCCGCCACGGCCACCACGGTAATGATGGTGGAGCAGTTCGGGTTGGCGATAATGCCGCTGTGATGCAGGGCATCCTCCGGGTTGATCTCCGGGACAACAAGCGGAACCTCCGGGTCCATGCGGAAGGCGCTGGAATTATCGATAAAAACCGCACCTGCGGCTTTTATGGCGGGGGCAAACCGGCGGGCGATCTCATTTTCTGCCGCCCCCAGCACAATATCCGCACCGGCAAAGGCCGCATCGGTCGCTTCCTCCACGGTGATCTCCCGCCCGGCAAAGGGCAGCTTTTTCCCCACACTGCGGGCGCTGGCCAGGCAGCGCAGCTCACCGATGGGAAAACATCTCTCCTCCAGTATTTTCAGCATCTCACGGCCGACGGCACCGGTTGCACCCAGTATGGTCACATTGGGGGTATCTTTCATGGCAGGAACTCTCCTCTCGGTCATCTTACAAAGCTTTCGTACAGTACACGCACCGTTTTTTCAAAGTCGGCGTTATCCACGCCCACGATGATATTCAGTTCCTCCGGCCCCTGGCTGATCATGCGGATGCTGATGCCGTTTTCGCCCAGCGCCGCAAAGATCTTACCGGAAAAACCGGGTCGGAACGCCATTTTCCGGCCGACCGCCGCCACGATGGAGATATTCTCTGCCACCTGCAATTTATCGGGCCGGAACTCCTTTTGCAGCTCTCCCAGAATGGAATATAGGCAGGAGGCAGCCTTTCCGCTTTGCACCACCAGTGAAACGCTGTCGATGCCGGAGGGGGTGTACTCTACATTCAAATTATGCCGTTCAAAGACTTCCAATACACGGCGCAGGCTTCCGATATCGGAGGACAGGCCGTTTTTTGCCACAGTGATGATGGAAAAATTGCGCCGCCCGGCGATGCCGGTAATAAAACGGTTCTTTTCGCTTTCCAGCTCCTCGTCAAAATGCTCCCGGATGAGGGTACCGGGGTGGTTGGGGGCATTGGTATTGCGGATATTAAGCGGGATATCGGCCTGACGAACCGGGAAAACGCTGGCCTCATGAAGCACCTGCGCACCCATATAGCTCAATTCGCGCAGCTCGTTATAGGTAATGCGCTCGATGGGACGGGGATTTTCCACAATGCGGGGGTCCGCCATTAAAATGCCCGAAACATCGGTCCAGTTTTCGTACACATCAGCGGTAAGCGCCGCCGCCGCCAAAGCGCCGGTCACATCGCTGCCGCCCCGGCTCAAAACCATCACGTGTCCATCGGGCATGACGCCGTAGAACCCAGGAATAACCACCCTGCGGTCCTCCGCAATGCGGCGCAGCGCCTCATAGGAATGCTCCCGGTCGATCTGCCCGTCAAAGGTAAATTGCAGCCAGTCCGCAGCGTCAAGAAAATCATAGCCGAGATATTCCGCCATCAGCCGGGCAACAAAATATTCCCCCCGGGATACCAATTCGTCCTGACTGATCCCGTGCTGCATCTTCTCGTACAGGGCAGCCAGTTCGGCTTCAATATCGGCGGAAAGACCGCAATCGGCGGCAATGGAACGGTAGCGCTCCGCTATCATGCCGAAAACGCCTTCGGCGCTGACCCCGTACTGAATGTGCGCATAGCACAGGTACAAAAGGTCGGTGATCTTATGGTCGCCGTCAAAGCGTTTACCGGGAGCCGATACGACCACCACCCGCCGGGTGGGATCTGCCAGCACGATTTCCTTTACTTTACGGAACTGGGCGGCATCCGCCAAAGAGGAGCCGCCGAATTTGACAACCTTGAGCATAGCAAAAGTTCCTTTCCTTTAGCCCTGAAGTGCCGCAAAGAAGATACCGGGATCGTTGCGGCGGGCTTCCACATACCAGGAGTGCATCTGTGCGGGAGAGACCGGGCGGGTCAGCACACCGTTGCCCCAGCGTTTCTCCACGCAGCCATCCATAAACCATGTATCTACAATGTACCGCACGTAGTAGCGGCGCTCCTCACACATATTGTTGGAGGGCATGGGCCGGGCAGCCGCAGTATAAAAGTCCTTCTTATTTTCGCAAAGATCCAAAAGATCCTGCACCACGGCATAGGCGGTCGGCCAGCGGCCCGCCCCTTCCCCGAAGAAGCTCTGCCGGCCGGCGTATTCCGAAACGGCGGTGATGAAATTATAATTTGCGGGAACCGCCGCCTCCGGTGTTTCCGCCTTGAAAAGGGTCGGCTCTACCACCGCAAGAACGGCGCCGTCGGCAACCCGTTTGGCGGTAGCGTACAGCTTGCACACATAGCCCATCTCGTTAAAGCCCGCAATATCCTCCCGGGTGATGCCCGCAATACCCGCCGCAGGCACCTGCTGTTCGGTCAGGCTGGCATCAAAGGCCACATTGGCGCTGATCAGCAGCTTGCGCTGGATGTCGATTCCCTCGATATCGGCGGTGGGGTCGGCCTCGGCATAGCCGTAGTTTTTGGCGTCCTGCAGGACGCTCTCATAGTCATAGCCCCGTTTATGCATGGTATCCAGTATATAGTTGGTGGTGCCGTTCATAATGCCGCAAACCTCATTCACGGCGCCCAGGCGTTTTATGCGCTGCAAGTTGGGCAGCCAGGGGATTCCCCCGCCAACGGCCGCAGAGGAACGAAAGCCCACGCGCGTCTCCCGTGCAAGTGCGGTCAGGTCATCATAGCGGGCAGCCAGCAGCTGCTTATTGGCAGTGACGACATTTTTCCCGGCACGCATCGCTGCGGTAATATAATCAAACGCAGGCTCCACACCGCCCATGACCTCCACAACGGTGTCCACGTCCCCGTCGTTCAGGATAACGGAAAAATCAGTTACGGAGCGTTCCCCCAGTTCCGGGATCGGTTCTTTATCCAGCACATATTTAACGGTAAAGCCGTCGCGGCCGTTCAGCAGCTCCGCTACACCGCCGCCAACGGTTCCATGCCCAAGGATCGCTACATTCATCTTTTATTCCTCCCGCAAAAGTGTCGTTTGTGCAAAAACGGTTGTATCTCCACAAAAAGCACTTGTATTTTTGTCGAATACAGTATATCATATGAAATAGCTAAAAACAAGACTTCTCCCCGTCTTTCGGAACGGAAAAGGAGCCCCCTATGCGATATAACAGTACCCGTAATCACAGTCTTACCGCTTCCCCGGCCGAAGCGGTGCTGCGCGGCATCGCCCCGGATGGCGGGCTGTACCTGTGCGACCCCGCCGCCCTGCCGCTTGACCCCGTCGAAATGCTGCAAAAGGACTTCACGGAAATGGCGGAAGCGGTGCTGGGCCGGCTGCTGCCGGATTACTCACTCGAAATGCTGCACCCGATGATCAAGGCGGCCTACGGTAAATTCGACACCCCGGAGGTGACCCCGCTGGTCCGGGCGGGGGAATACCATGTGCTGGAGCTGTTCCACGGGCCGACCTGCGCCTTTAAGGATGTTGCGCTTTCGCTGCTGCCCTATCTCATCACCGGGGCAAAGGAGCTGCTGGGCGATCACGGCAAGACCGTCATTCTGACTGCCACCAGCGGCGATACCGGCAAGGCTGCGCTGGAGGGCTTTTGTGATGTCCCCGGCACCTCCATTGTAGTATTCTACCCCGAAGGGGGCGTAAGTAAAATACAGGAGCGCCAGATGATGACCCAGCGGGGCAAAAATGTTGCGGTTGCGGCCGTGCGGGGCAATTTTGATGACGCCCAAACCGGCGTAAAGCGCATTTTTTCCACCGTAAAGCCCACCGAAGCCGCCGAGCTTTCCAGCGCAAATTCCATCAATATCGGCCGTTTGGCGCCGCAGATCATCTATTACTGGTACGCATGGGCCACGCTGTGCCGCCGGGGGGAAATCAGCCCGGCCGAGCCGGTCAATTTCTCTGTCCCCACCGGCAATTTCGGTGATATTTTAGCCGGTTATTTTGCCAAATGCATGGGGCTGCCGGTCGGAAAGCTGCTGTGTGCCAGCAATGCCAATAACGTCCTCACCGAGTTTTTGACGACTGGCCGCTATGACCGCCGCAGACCCTTTCACAAAACCATCTCCCCCTCGATGGACATCCTCGTTTCCAGCAATCTGGAACGGCTGTTGTACCTTGCAAGCGGCGGTGATGCCGCTATGGTCGCCGAAAAAATGCATGAGCTGGAGCAGCGCGGCTGGTATCAAATCGATGATGGCCTGCTGCAAAAAATACAGGAGACCTTCCTGTGCGGCTGCTGTGATGACCCGTTGACCTGCGAAACCATCCGCAACGTCTGGGCGCGGGAGCATTACCTGCTTGACCCGCATACCGCAGTCGCATGGGCCGTCGCCGGGCAGCACAAGGCCACCCTCACCGGGCAGACGGTCGTTCTTTCCACCGCATCCCCCTATAAATTCGCCCCGGCGGTGCTGGCCGCCCTGGGCAAAACGGTTCCCGATGACGCCTTTGCGGCGATGGACGAATTACAGGCTCTCACCGGCCTTTCGGCGCCTGCCCCGCTGGCGGAGCTTAAATCCCTTCCCATCCTGCACCGGGACTGCATCGAAATAAACGAAATGGCGGACTATGTGCGCCGCAACATGGAGGACTGATATGAAAAAAATCACCGTGCGGGTACCGGCCACCACCGCCAATATCGGCCCCGGCTTTGACAGCATGGGCTGTGCTTTGGCGCTGTATAATACCATCACCTGCGAGATGCTGCCGGAAAATAAGCTCATTGTCACCGGCTGCCCGCAGCAGTACCGGAACGATGAAAACCTAGCCGTGCAGGGCTACCGTGCCGTGCTGGGGCGGCTTGGGCTGCCCCCGGAAGGTCTTGCGCTGGATATCAGGGCCGATATCCCGGTCTGCCGGGGCTTGGGCAGCAGCGCCGCCCTCATCGCCGGAGGGGCCGCAGCTGCAAACCTTTTGCATGGCTCTCCCCTCTCTCCCGCCGAGCTCCTCGAAGTCACC
>ENA-OURV01000057-OURV01000057.1-human-gut-metagenome-genome-assembly--contig:-NODE-57-length-88769-cov-9.739940_pt1 | contig 88769 bp, 79 predicted proteins | sample MGYA00242141_ERZ509072 | MGnify/ENA primary metagenome ERZ509072 (study PRJEB26280, sample SAMEA2338763) | human gut metagenome | biome: human gut; feature: human-associated habitat; material: faeces... | reverse complement strand
GCTCGAACCTATGACCCTCTGCTTGTAAGGCAGATGCTCTCCCAGCTGAGCTAAGCTCCCACACTCGCTGAAGCAAATCATTCAGCGACAATAAACATTATACACGCATTGCATCCGTTTGTCAAGCGTTTTTAGAAAGTTTTTTTATTTTTCTAATTCCCGTACTTCCTGGGGCGTGAAGGAGTACACCTTGTTGCAGAAATGACAGCAAACCTGGATCTCCTCCTGCTTGGACGCAATATCCTCCAAATCCTGCTTCCCCAGGCTTGCCAGCACCCCCTTGGTTCGCTCCCGGCTGCAATCGCACCGGTATGTGACCTCCGCCTCGTCCAACAGATTCGGGTTTAGTCCCTCCAGCAATGCCATAGCAATCTGCTCCGCCGTCATGCCACTGGTGAGCATCTGAGTCACGGAAGGCAGCCGGTTCACGTTATCCTCCAGGGTCTGGATACAGGCTTCATCCGCAAAGGGCAAAAGCTGCACCAGATATCCCCCTGCCGCCTGCACGGTCAGATCCGGGTTCACCAGTACCCCCAGACCACACACGGTGGGAATCTGCTCGCTGACTGCGTAATAGCTGGTGATGTCCTCTGCGATCTCTCCGGACACCAGGGGCACCATGCCAACATAAGGCTCCTTCAGATTCAGATCCTTCACCACGGACAGGGTACCGTTTCTGCCCACTGCGCCCCCTACATCCAGCTTACCCTTGGCATTCAGAGGCAGCTCCACCACCGGATGGGAAGCGTAACACTTCACGTTGCCTCTGGCATCTGCCACAGCCACCAGTTGACCGGCAGGACCATCCCCATCCACCCGGATGGTCACGGACTCCTTGTCCCCCTTCAGACTGTAGGCCATCATGGAGGCAGCCACCGAAAGCCTGCCCAACGCCGCAGTGACCACTGCGGATGTTTGATGAAGCTGTTCAATCTGCGCCACCAGATCCGTTGCATCCACTGCTGCCGCTACCACGGATCCATCCGCAGAGATCACTCGTTTCAGCTGTCCCATGTTACTCCTCATTTCTTTCTGGCTGCAAAAATCAGCCGATCCGTATCCTCTGTGGGGGGATCCAGACTGTCCGCCCCGTATACCGCTTCCACTGCAAAGCCCGCATCCTCCAGCGCCTGTTCCAGCACCTGCCGGGGGTATGCCCGCTCCCGGAACTGCTCCGTCGTGCGGGTATAATGCTCCCCGTCCCCGGATTCAAAAAAGTCCAGGGTGATGGTCACCGTGGCATCCCCGTCAAACCGGTTTTCCCACACGCAGTAGACCTCGTCCAGGTCGAACAGGAACACCTGATCTCCCAGGGTCACCCGATGCTTGTGCAGGGTGTTCACGTCAAACAGGAACAGCCCTCCCGGTTCCGTATATTGACTCACCCGGCGGAACACATTCTGAATATCCGGAAGCCCCGGCAGGTGGTTCAGACTGTCCAGCATGCAGATGGTCACGTCCACTGTACCGTATAGCTCCAGACGGCGCATGTCCTGGCAAACATACTGAATGGGCAGACCGCTTTCGCACTTTTTCTCCACTGCCTCGTTGAGCATGTCTCCGGAGCCGTCCACCCCGATCACGTCATAGCCCCGGCGTGCCATAGCCTCCGACAGAGTGCCGGTGCCGCAGGCAAGATCCAGCAGCACACAGTCCTCCACCGGATGCAGTCGGCGGATCAGCTCGTCCAGATATGCCGCCCGGGCTTCGTAATCTACGTTCTCCGTCAGCAGATCGTAGTACCGGGCAAAGACGCTGTAGCTCCGGTCACTGTTCATGTTCGTGATCCTTCATGCGGCTGAACACAATGCTGTAGCCATCACAGCCGTTGATGAGCGAACGGTTCACCCGGCTGATGGTGGCAGTGCTGGCACCGGTTGCCGCCACGATATCCGTATACACGTGATGCTCGTTCAGCATTTTCGCCACCTGCAGCCGCTGAGAAATGGCCTTCAGTTCCTGTACGGTACAGAGATCCTCAAAGAACTTGTAGCATTCCTCCATGGTTTCCAGGGTCAGAACCGCTTCAAACAAAGCATCTACGCCGAATTCCTTTAATTTATTGTTCATAGTCAATCCTCCGTGAACATCTTTCCTTCCCAATTATTTTAGCACACTAAAATGGAAAAGTAAAGAGGGAATTTCAATGGACAATAGGATGCAAGCTCGGATTATGGTAATATTGCACAGAGCCGCCGGACGGGCTTTGGGCATGCTGCCTTATAACCCGAACCACTCCTTGAATGTTCCGCTGAGCATCCTCTGGTTGTCCGCAAAGCCGAACCCCAGATTCATAAATCGTGCAAACTCCTCCGTTGGCTCCCACATGGGGAAATCCGTACCGAACATGCAGTTTTCCACTCCGTAGTGCTCTATGAGCTTCCGGGCATATGCAGGATCCAGCATCGGCAGGGAACTGCTGGTGTCAAAGCGGATATTGGCATTGCCCTGCAGACATTCCCGTGCCTCCTCCCAGCAGCGGTATCCGCCAAGATGGGACGCCATGACCCGCAAAGTGGGAAAATCCCGCATGACCCGTGCCAGCCGCTCCGGCTTGGAATAAGCATACCGGTCATCCCCCATATGGATCAGCACCGGCAGCCTGCCTGCGATCTGCTCATAAATTTTGTATGCGCCGGGACTGTCTATGTCAAAGCGCTGAAAATCCGGGTGCAGCTTGATGCCGTGCAGCCCCAGACGGATAATCCGGTTGGTTTCCCCCTCCAGATTAGCGTAATCCGGGTGCAGGGTGCCAAAGCCGTAAAATTCCGGATGCTTGCCGCATTCCTCTGCAATAAAATCGTTGATGCTTTCCACCTGATGACTGGTGGTGGCAGTGGAGCAGACCAGGTACCGCTTGGTGCCGATCTTTGCACCGCACTGGAGCAGCCGCTCTGCATTGCCCTCCTCCGCCATGGGAATATCATAAAAATGTCCGATATTCACCGTTGCCTTTTCTGCAATTTTGGACGGAAAGATATGTGTGTGGGCGTCCATAATCTCAAATTCTTCGCATTGAAACTTCTGCAAGGTGCATTCCTCTTTTCCGGTAATCCGGACGGCAAACCGCCGTCCCGCCGCCCTTTGCGGCTGCTTCTATTGTAACATGCGGCAGCAGATTGCGCAAGTCCGTCTTTAGAATTTGTCACCAACTTGTAAAGGAATTCTTATTGAAATTCACGAAAAAATACGGTATAATCATGGGTGCAGGAATTCGCTGCATACAGAGAGACAAGAAAGGACATGAGCACAACAAATGTACTACTGCTGCGGCATTACAAGTCAGGGCGTCATGCCCCACAACGAGGATGCGTTTCTGATCCATAAGACCGTGATCACCGACGGGGCATTGGAAGCAAAGCTGGCGCCCCCTTTTCTGCTTGGGGTCTCCGATGGGGTATCCGGAGAGGCATCCGGTGAAGTCGCCTCCCGGCAATGTCTGAATCTCATCAGCAGCATCCGCTTTTCCAGAAAGACCAATATGGAACGCAAGCTGGAGGATGTGCACAATCTGCTTGCCCAGTACGGCGCCGGCAACAGTGAGACCCGGAACATGCAGGCAACCTTCTGCGGCATCGGCGTAGACGAAAACAATCTGCTGCATTTTTTCAACGTGGGCGATTCCCGGCTGTACCGATACCGGAACGCAAAAATGCGTCAGCTTTCCACGGATCAGTCCCTGGTGCAGATGCTCTACAAGGAAGGCACCATTACCAGAGAGGAGCAGAAAACCCACGCCTACCGGCACATTATTTCCCCGGTGATGGGCAACCTGTCCCACACCCCCACCCCGGATATCCAGCATGCAGGAGAGCGGATGGCATACGGAGATGTGCTGCTGCTGTGCACGGACGGTCTGTCCGATGTGGTATCCCCTTCAGAAATGGAGGAGATCCTGGCACTGCCCCTGCCCCTGCCCCGGCGGCTGGAGCGGCTCATTGCACTGGCGCTGAAAAAGGGCGGCAAGGACAATGTGACCATTGTGGCAATGGTATTCTTTGAAGCATAGGCTGTACTGAGGTGATGCCCTTGGATGCCTGTACCCTGACCGCTGCAGTCACAGCTGCTGCCAACAGCCTGGCATGCAAAATGGACGATGATGAGCTTGCCGTTATGGCAGCCATGTTCACCCAGCTGGGAGATACCCTGGCATTGATTGCCGTGCAGCGTGGACTCTGCAATGCAAGGCGGCAGAAGGATTCATCTGAACAAACGAATGCGCAGGCATAACCGCCTGCGCATTTTTTATGCTTACAGCCCAAAGGGTGCAATGCTCCGGGCAAGGATCCCCTTCATATGTGCAATGAGAATCCCGTAATTGGTCATGGGTACCCCCTGGGATCTGGCAAGGGCATACCGGTACCGTACCTCCCGGGTGTTCAGCATGCAGCCGCCGCAATGCACCACCATAGCATACTGCTCCAGCTGCTCCGGAAAATCCGTACCGCTGGTAAAGTCAAATTCCAGCTGCCTTCCGCTGTGCTTTTTCAGCCATGCAGGCAGCTTCACCGTACCGATATCCCCGCACTGCCGATGATGGGTACAGCCCTCGGATACTAAGATCCGATCCCCGTCCTGCAAATGATCCGCCGCCATGGCACCGGCGGCAATGGCAGAAAGATTCCCCTTCGCCCGTGCCATGAGAATAGAGAAAGAGGTCAGAGGCACGGATTCCGGGGTATCCCTGGACACCTGACCGAACGCCTGGCTGTCGGTGATGACGATCCTGGGCGGCGTATTCAAAGTGCTCAGGGTTCTGGACAGATCCTCCGCCTGGCACACCACTGCGCTGGCATGAGCATCCAGCACGTCCCGCAGCACCTGCTGCTGGGGCAGGATGATCCGCCCCTTGGGAGCGGCTTCGTCAATGGGAATCACCAGCACCACCAGATCCCCCGGCACCAGCAGATCCCCCACTAATCGGGAGACTTCCTCCCTGGGCACTGCCTGGATCATCGCCTGCTTCAGAGCATCAATGCCCTCTCCGGTGCGGGCACTGACAAAGACCCCTTCCCCATCCCGGCGGTCAGTGAGATCACACTTGTTCCGCACCAGCACATAGGGAATGCTCCGGCTGTTCAGCTGCTCCAGCAATGCCAGCTCAATTACATCCAACGGCTCTGCCCCATTGGTGACCAGTATCGCAAGATCCGTTTTCCGCATGACCTGCATGCTTTTGTGTACCCGCTGGCTGCCCAGCTCTCCTGTATCATCCAGACCGGCGGTGTCGATCATCAGCACCGGCCCCAGGGGCAGCAGCTCCATAGCCTTGCTCACCGGATCGGTGGTGGTGCCCGGGGTGTCGGACACGATAGCCATGGGCTGATTGGTCACAGCGTTCATCAGACTGGATTTTCCGGCATTGCGCTTGCCGAAAAAAGCAATGTGCAGCCGGTCAGCGGACGGGGTTTCATTCAGACTCATATGCATACCTCCTATAAAAATGGGCGCACTGCGGGATTCGCAGCACGCCCTTGTGCTTTTTGCTCAGAACCGGAAATCCCGGCTGCCCTGTTTGATCTTGTCCAGATTCTCCCGGACGATCTGCTGTACCTTCTGGCTGGGGATGGTGGGAATCTCCTTCTGGATCAGTGCCCTGCCCACCTCTCTGGTGTGGGGGGACGCATAATCCTCCAGGTATTCGTCCAAGGTCATCAGTGCATTGGGGTGGCAACAATTCTGGATCTGCTTGCTCTTGCAAAGCTGCATGAACCGGTCACCGGTTCTGCCCTCCCGGTAGCATGCAGTACAGAAGGAGGGAATATACCCCATGTCCATCAGCCAGCACACCACCTCATCCAGGGTACGCTGGTCGGATACGTCAAACTGCTCCGTGTCGTGGGGACGTTCCTCCTCGCAATAGCCTCCCACGGAAGTTCTGGAGGCACCGCTGACCTGGGAAATGCCCAGTCGCAGCAGCTTTTCCCGGACATCCTGGCTTTCCCGGGTGGAAATAATCATGCCGGTATAGGGCACTGCGATCCGGATCAGGGCACACAGCTTTGCAAAAATCTCGTCGCTGATGCTGTTATCAAAAGCGTTGGGATCAATGTCATCCGCATGCTTGACCCGGGGCATGCTAATCGTATGGGGGCCCACCCCATGTACCGCTTCCAGATGCTCCGCATGCATCAGCAGTCCGGCAAACTCATACCGGTACAGCTCCAGACCAAACAGGACGCCCAGTCCCACATCATCAATACCGCCCTCCATGGCACGATCCATGGCTTCGGTATGGTAGTTGTAGTCATGCTTGGGACCGGTTGGATGCAGCTTCAGATAGCTTTCCTTGTGATAGGTTTCCTGGAACAGGATATAAGTACCGATGCCCGCATCCTTCAGACGGCGGTAGTTTTCCACCGTAGTGGCTGCAATATTTACATTGACCCGGCGGATGGCACCGTTCTTGTGCTTGATCGAATAGATGGTATTGATGCAATCCAGAATATATTCAATGGGGTTGTTCACCGGATCCTCTCCGGCTTCAATGGCAAGCCGCTTATGTCCCATGTCCTGCAGGGCAATGACCTCCCGGGCAACCTCCTCCTGGGTCAGCTTCTTCCGGGCAATGTGCTTGTTCTTCATATGATAGGGACAGTACACACAGCCGTTAACGCAGTAGTTGGACAGGTACAGAGGGGCAAAAATCACGATCCGGTTGCCGTAAAAGTCCAGCTTGATCTGCTCCGCCAGTTCGTATACCTCTGCCAGCTTGTCCGGCAGCTCGCATGCCAGCAGCACGGAAGCCTCCCGGTGGGTCAGACCCTTCCGCAGCTTTGCCTTTTCAATGATCTGATCGATCAGCTCCACATCCGCCTTGTGGGCATCTGCATAAGCCAGAGTGTCCCGGATTTCATCATCGTTGATAAAATCATCGGCGCACATGGATTTTACATCATACATACTTTTCCATTACTCCTTTCTTCCAAGAGACGCAAAAAAACGGCTCCTGCAAAGGCGCAGAAGCCGCGATGGGGTTCAATCATCGCAGTTGCTTCGCCTTTCCCCTCAGTCTCACTTCGGGTTCAGTTTTTGCAAGGTGTTCCCTGTCTGGGCTGCATTCAGGTTACGGTACTATTATAGCACAGAATGTCTGAAAATGCAATACGCAATCCCGCCTTGACAAAATCAGTCCTTTTCCGGTATACTGTATGCACAATTACAAAAGAGGATGTACATGAATACGGAACGCATCAAAAAAATCAGCGGCGGCCTGTTGATACTGCTAGGCATCTGCTCCCTGACCTTTCTGCCGGGCATGGGCTTTTCCACGGGAACCATCAGCATCGACTCTTTCATACCTATGGCATACATCATTACCGGTATATGCCTGTTTCTGAACCGAAGCGAAACCTTCATGATCCGGAGCATGGCGGTACTGGAAGCCCTCTGGGTACTGCCATCCCTGTGGCTCAGTCTGCGGCTGCTCCAGGCTCCGGCTCAAAGCATCGTCACCGGCATTCCCGGCTTTTTCAGCAAGATCCTCTGGCTGTATTACCTGATCCATGCATTTCGGTTCGGGGTGCTGGCTCTGTTGGGCTTTTATGTGCCATACGCCAAAAAAGGTGCCCTGGTGGGCATGATCGTATATGGCGTGCTGGCAGTGTCCAAGGTGTTCTCTCCCCGTGCCTTTGTCCTGTATCTGGGCTATGCTCTATTGTTTCGCCGCCTGCGACAGCAGGAACCGGCACAGAACATGTCACATGCCGGGAACCATCCCAACGGGCAGGGGGATGTGATTGAAACCCATGGAGAAGTGGTACAGGATCACCCGGAAGGATAACGACGCATGCGGGAGCATATAAAAGAATACGAGAGCATACACCGGAAATCACGCATCTCACCCGGCGCAGAACCGGCGATTGCGCCCATGCCCGGATGACGAGGTTTCAAAAAAGCGGTGAAATCCGTCCAATTTGGTTGAATTTATTCCTTTTTGGCACTTGTGTTTTTTCTGCTCTTATGGTACACTAAGATTACACCGGTGATCCCGAATATTACGTAAAGGAGGGATGAAAAGAACATGGATATGTTGATTTGGGGCATTGTTTGTATTGTCATGGCAATCGCAGAAGTGGTCACACTGCAGCTGGTCAGCGTATGGTTTTCCGTGGGCGCATTGGCTGCCTTTCTGGCGGCGGTATTCGGCGCAGGCAGAACCGTACAGTTTATCGTCTTTGTGGTCGTATCCGCTCTGTTGCTGGCATGCACCCGCCCGATCATCAAAAAGGTGATGTGCAAAAAAATAGTACCCACCAATGCAGACCGTGAAATCGGCAGCACTGCAACCATCATCGAAACCGTGGACGGCGCACGCGGCACCGGCAGAGCCCGCAAGGACGGTGTGGACTGGATCGCAGTTGCCGCAAACGGACAGATCATCCCGGAGGGGACTGTGGTGCGAATCACGGATATCCGGGGAGCAAAGCTCTTTGTAGAGCCGGCGGAAGTCCCCAAGCCTGCCGCATCCGCAGCAAAGCAGTAATACAGCATTATTAGAAACAACAAAATATGGAGGAAAAACACATGTTTGCATCAATGTTAGCAGCCGGGTTTGGAACACTCGGTTATCTGATGATCGCCATTCTCGTGGTAGTCATCTTCCTGGTCAGCCGGATCCGGATCGTTCCCCAGGCAAAGGTTTACATCGTAGAGCGTCTGGGTGCCTTTCACGGCGAGTGGGGCACCGGCCCTCACTTCCTGGTGCCCTTCCTGGATAAGGTGGCACGGATCGTGTCCATCAAGGAACAGGTTGTGGATTTCAAGCCCCAGCCGGTAATCACCAAGGATAACGTAACCATGCAGATCGATACCGTTGTCTTTTTCCAGATCACGGATGCAAAGCAGTACACCTATGGCATCGAGCATCCTATGGCAGCCATTGAAAATCTGACTGCGACCACCCTGCGTAACATCATCGGTGAGCTGGAGCTGGACGCAACCCTCACCTCCCGTGATGTCATCAACACCAAGATCACTGCCCTGCTGGACCAGGCAACGGATCCCTGGGGCATCAAAGTGAACCGTGTGGAACTGAAAAACATTCTGCCGCCCCGTGAGATCCAGGATGCAATGGAAAAGCAGATGAAGGCAGAGCGTGAGCGTCGTGAAAAGATCCTCCAGGCAGAGGGCGAAAAGAAGTCCCAGATTCTGGTTGCAGAAGGTGAGAAGGAATCCAAGATCCTGAAGGCTGAAGCAGAAAAGCAGTCCGAGATTCTCAAGGCTGAGGCAGAAAAGCAGGCGCTGATCCTCCGTGCGGACGCTGTCCGGGAACAGAAGGTTCTGGAGGCAACCGGTGAAGCCCAGGCAATTGAAATGGTACAGAAGGCGCTGGCGGACAGTATCGTAAAGCTGAACCAGGCAGCCCCCAACGATCAGGTCATCAAGCTGAAATCCCTGGAGGCATTTGCAAAGGCAGCGGATGGCAAGGCAACCAAGCTGATCATCCCCAGCGAGATCCAGGGGCTGGCAGGCATGGCTGGCAGTCTCAAGGAAATCATCAAGGAACAGTAATAGCAGGTACAGCAAAAGCCGGAGGAGCAAGGTTCTCTGCTGGTGAGACAGAAAAAATCAAATTTCTTGGAACAGGCATGATTTCGGTCATGCCTGTTTCGCTTTTAGTAGGGCGTGTTGACACTAAGATAATATGCAGATTTTCGAGCATAAATTTTACATAGACAATGCAAAAAGTCGCAGGCATGCTGTTGCCTTAACGCAGGATGCGTGAAATTTTGCTGAAAAGATGCGTTGTTAGGCTTAATGTCAACACGACCTAGTTCATCCACCATCGACTATGGTTCACTGAGAAAAAGACAACGCTTTTGCATACACTGCCGGTGGTTAGATTTTGTTCCATGCTTACTCCATTTCCAGCATCCGGGCAAGATAGCTGTCCGGCTGGGCAAGCAGCTCTGCAAAGCTGCCCTGTTGCTGAATCTTCCCGTTTTCCACCACGATGACATGATCCGCACTGCGGATGGTGCTGATCCGATGGGCAATCAGCAGCACGGTGATATGCTTGTCCAGATTCCGCAGCACCTGCCGGATGAGATATTCGTTTTCATAGTCCAGGGATGCGGTAGCTTCGTCCAGCACCAGCAGTGCCGGATCCGAAGCCAATGCCCGGGCAAGCACGATCCGCTGTCGCTCTCCCCCGGACAGCCGCACTCCCCGATCCCCTACAAAGGTATCCATCCCCTGGGGCAGCCTCTGTACAAAGTCCCATGCCTGGGCACGCTGCAACGCCCGGATCAGCTGCTCCTCGGTCAGCTCCGGATGGAACCGAAGGATGTTTTCCCGGACGGTACCGTTCAGCAGCAGTGGCTCCTGGGGCACATAGCTGATGCATTTGCGCCATGCGTCCATGCGCTCCGGCGTCAAGGGCGTGTCATCGATCCGGATCTGTCCGGCGGAAGGGGTCAGAAAGCCGGTAATCAGATCCACCAGAGTGCTTTTCCCGGCACCGGAGCGTCCCACCAGCGCTGTCACCCGGCATGCAGGCACCGACAGCTCCAGATGCTCCATCAGTGGAGCGTCCGCCCCCTCATAGGCAAAGGATACGTCCGAAAGCCGGATCTCCCGGTGCAGAGTCAAGGGAGCAGTCTCCGGCTGGGGTATGCAGGCAGACCGGGATAAGGTGTGCACCGTTTCCTCCATAGCCTGATACACCGGTACGGCAGTCATCACATTTTGCAGAATGCTTTGCAAAGAGGTATACACCGGCCACAGCCGGGAGAAGATGTATACGATCACGATCAGCTGTCCGGCGCTGACAGATAAAAACGCCTGGGCAAAGAAAAACGCCAGAGCCACCAGCACCGCCGAGCCGATGGTATAGATCATGGCAGGCAGGGCGGTGAGCCGGGTCAACTCCAGATAGTTTGCCCGGTACAGCTCCGCCGCATCCCGGAAACGCTTGCTCTGCGCCTGCTGAATGCCATAAGAGCGGATTTCCTTCATGCCGCTGATCTGGTCGTCAATCTCCGCAAAAAATGTCAGTGCGGAGCTGCGTATACTCTGACCGCACTGCTTGGAGCGGCGCATCATGGGACGAAAGGCAAGGAAAAATCCACCGCCGCTAACCAGTACAAACAGGGTCAAGGGCACGTTCATCACCAAGGCAATGGCGATCTGCACCGCCGCCGTCATCAGCAAAGATATCCCCTGTACCTGCTGGATCGCCGCATTGCTGATCCGGGTACAGTCCGCATGAAACAGATTCAAAAGATCCGATCGCCGGAACCGGATCAGATGCTGCCAGTCCGCCTGGGATACTGCCTTGTACAGCCGCAGCCGCAGCTTGGTCATGTAGTCCTGGGTGAGTCTTGCGTGCAAAAGCTGCACATGTCGGTTCAGCAGCGCCTTGCAGACCATGGCAAGCACGAACACCCCCAGAATGCATGCCAGCTGCACATTGCCGGACACATCCGGCAGAAACCGGTTCAGCACTGCCCAACGGCTGCCGGACTGTATGTCAAAGCATTGCAGCAGAGGCACCAGCAGCAATACGCTGACGCCCCCGGACAGGGACACCAGGACGGACAGCAGTACCATCCGCACAAACCCCCGGGGCTCGGAACGGTAAATGTCCCGGAGCAAGGAAAACATGGGACTCCTCCTTTCTCTACTGGGCATCCAGCAGCATCTGAATACGGTTTTCCACATTCACAAGGGTGCCGCTGGTGTCATAATCCACACTGACCAGATGGGCGTCGGGATAATGCCGCTGTAAATTCGGATACATGCCCTTGCCGCAGATATGGTTGGGCATGCATCCGAAGGGCTGCACGCACAGCACCTTCCGGATCCCCAGCTCCACCATCTGCACCACCTCGCAGCTGATGAGCCAGCCGTCCGCCGTATGCACACCGTAGGGGATCAGTTCCTGCCGGGTGCGGCAGAACCGGTCATAGGGATCCAGGCACTGGAATCCAGCCTGCCGGACGGCATCCACCAGTTCCGTCTGCACCCGGTTCAGATACCAGAGCAACGGCTTGCAGGCTCTGCCCCAGGCGGCGTCCTGTACCATATGGGTGTCCAGATAATACAGGGCATACCAGGATAGCCCGTTCACATACACCTCACAGTTTCTGGCATGCAGATAGGGCACCAGACCGCAGTTACCCATACCGCAGTATTTCACATACAGCTCCCCTACGATGCCGATCCGCTGTACCTGGCGCTGACACCGGGGAATTTCCGAAAAGGATCGGGCGATCTGCGCAAACAGAGCCTTCCGCTCACCGTGCAGCAGAATGCCGCCCTGAAGCCGCCTACCCAACTGCTGCCGCCACCGGGCAAGCAGGGTCTCCGCCGCTCCCGGCTCCTTCTGATAGGGCAGGGTCTGGTGATATACCAGCATCAGCAGATCGCCGAGCAACGCCCCATTCACCGCCCGATGGAGCATGGAAGGGGTAACGTGCAGCTTTGCCCCATCCTCCAGTCCCCTGACGTTCAGGGACAGAATGGGCACGCTCCCGAAGCCTGCCCGGCTAAGAGCTTTGCGGATCATATGCAGGTAATTGGAGCCCCGGCAGGCATCTCCTGCCTGGGGAATCATCAGCACCGTATTGGAAAGGTCGTACTGCCCGCTGCGGAGAGCATGGAGCATCTGTCCGATGATGAGCACTGCCGGATAGCACAGGTCATTGTGGGCATACTCCAGGCCCAGGGCAGCAGCCTCCGGGCAAGCCTCCAGGATCACCGGGGCATACCGAGGCGTACAGAAGGCATACCGCAGCAGCGGAAAATGGAAATCCAGCATAGCTGGAATCAGTATGGTGGTTTTCGACACGGTATCCCCTCCTGTACAATCATTGCATCTTCGTCCTATTATAACACATTTTCCACTACAGGGCAAGAAAGAGCCGGCAGGATGCAGCCCTGCCGGCCCTCTGTTCAAACGATTGATACCACTTCAACCTAATTTCCGTGTGTCTGAATGGTTCAAATCTGTTTTTCCGGAAATGTAAACGTATGGGCACATCCGGCGAAATGCCTTCAGATCCACCCGCTTTCCCCCTTGGCTGCAATCTGCATGACTGCCTGGTTTCATCGATCATAGGGCACCACACAGGAGGTCTCCGCCTGCTGTACCGCATGTTCCAGTGTCATACCGGAGAAATGGGGCGCTGCAAAGAGCCTGCCGCTACGGCGGTCATCCACGAAGGCACCGATCAGTACCCCGGGTAATGCACTTTCCGGCGGATTCGGCGCATTGGGTCCCCCCAGATCCGTCCGACACCAGCCCGGATCTGCAAGACTCAGAATCAAGTTCGTGCCGTCATACTTAGAACCAAGATCCACCGTCACCTTATCCAGTGCCGCCTTGCTTGCGGAATAGCCTGCCTGCTGCGGATCCAGGGCAATACCACTGGTGATATTGATAATTCTTCCAAATCTCCGATCCACCATGCCCGGCAGCACATGATAACAGATCCGCATGGGAGCAATGGTGTTGATGGCAAAGCTTTTGATGTAATCCTCCGACGGAGTTTCCAGAAAGGCACTGCGGTACGCCACCTGCACTCCGGCATTGTTGAACACAATATCCAGGCTGGTGCCTGTCCGATCGATGCGGGTCATCATATCCTCCACCGCATCCAGGTCGGACAATTCCGCCTCCACAGCATATGCCTGTACGCCCAGCCGCTGTACCTGCTCTAACAGGGAGCTGCAATGGGACAGCCGACGGCTGTGCAGCACCAGGTTGCATCCTTGTTTCGCCATCTCCAAGGCAATCAGTCTGCCGATGCCCCGGCTGGCGCCGGTAATCAACGCCCATTTTCCGCTTACGTCAATCATAAAAGCCTCCTTAAAATCCCAACAGCATGCCCACCAGATGCACCAGACAGGCGGCAATCCAGGCGATCACACATTGTTCTACCACTACAGCGATTGCCCACTTTGCCCCAAGCTCCCGCTTGATGGATGCCACTGCTGCAATGCAGGGGGTATACAGCAAGCAGAACACCAGCAGACAGACTGCCCCCAAGGGCGTGAGCATAGCGTACAAAGCGCTGCTGTCCGGCATCAGCACCGACAGAGTGGAGACCACGCTTTCCTTTGCCAGCATACCGGTGATGAGAGCGGTGGATATCCGCCAGTCTCCAAAGCCCAGAGGCCGGAAGATGGGGGCGATCCAGCCGGCTACCAGAGCCAGCATGCTGTTCTGGGAATCCGCCACCATGCGGAATTTCGGATCAAAGGTCTGCAAAACCCAGATCACGATAGTTGCCACAAAAATCACGGTAAATGCACGGGTGAGAAAATCCTTCGCCTTTTCCCAAAGCAGCTGTGCCACATTCTTCGCTCCGGGCATCCGGTAATTGGGCAGCTCCATTACAAAGGGCACCGGCTCTCCCCGGAACAGACTGCCCTTCATCAGCAGTGCCGCCAGAATCGCCATGAGAATGCCCCCGAAGTACAGCAGGATCATCACCAGCGCTCCATGCTTCGGGAAAAAGGCGGCGGTGAAGAACCCGTAAATGGGCAGCTTTGCGGAACAGCTCATAAAAGGGGTCAGCAGTATGGTCATTTTCCGGTCACGTTCAGAGGAAAGCGTACGGCTTGCCATGACCCCCGGCACCGTGCAGCCGAAGCCGATCAGCATGGGAACAATGCTTCTTCCGGACAGACCGATCTTCCGCAGCAGCTTATCCATCACAAACGCCACCCGTGCCATATAGCCGCTGTCCTCCAGCATGGACAGGAAGAAAAACAGAGTCACGATAATGGGTAGGAAGCTCAGCACACTGCCCACGCCTCCGAATACTCCGTCGATCACCAGGGAATGCAGAGCGGGATGCACATTGGCGGCGGTCAGTCCCCGATCCACCAGATCCGTCAACAGTCCGATGCCCCGGTCAAGCAGATCCGACAGAAAGGTGCCGATCACGTGAAAGGTCAGGAAGAATACCAGTCCCATGATGCCGATAAAGGCAGGGATGGCGGTGTATTTTCCGGTGAGGATCCGGTCAATGCGCCGGCTCCGGGCATGCTCCCGGCTTTCGTGAGGCTTGACCACCGTGGCGGAGCATACCTTCTGAATAAACCGGAAGCGCATATCCGCAATGGCGGCGGCACGATCCAGCCCCCGTTCCTTTTCCATCTGCACTACGATATGCTCCAGTCCGTCCTTCTCATTCTCGTCCAGCTTCAGCTGCTCCAGCACATCTCCATCGCCCCCTGCCAGCTTGGAGGCGGCAAACCGAAGCGGAATTCCCGTGTCCGCCGCATGATCCTCGATCAGACTCATGATCCCGTGGATACACCGATGCACGGCACTGCCGCTGCTGTTGGGATCGCAGAAATCCTGTCTGCCGGGGCGCTCCTGGTACTTGGCAACGTGGAGCGCATGGTCGATCAGCTCGTCAATGCCCTCATTCTTGGCGGCAGAAATGGGCACCACCGGCACCCCCAGTGCCTGCTCCATTTCATTGATGAGGATGGAACCGCCATTCTGCCGCACCTCGTCCATCATATTCAGCGCCACCACCATGGGAATATCCAACTCCAACAGCTGCATGGTCAGGTACAGATTCCGCTCAATGTTGGAAGCGTCCACAATATTGATGATGCCCCGGGGTTTTTCCTGGAGAATGAACTGCCGTGTGACGATCTCCTCGCTGCTGTAGGGAGACATGGAATAAATGCCGGGCAAGTCCGTGATCCGGGTATTGGCATGGCCGATGATCTGCCCATCCTTCCGATCCACCGTCACGCCGGGAAAATTGCCCACATGCTGATTGGAGCCGGTCAGCCGGTTAAACAGGGTGGTCTTGCCGCAGTTCTGGTTTCCCACCAGGGCAAAGGTCAGCATCTCTTCCTCCGGCAAGGGGCATTCTCCTGCCTTGGCGTGATACTTGCCCCCCTCTCCCAAGCCCGGGTGGGGAATATCCCGCAGGCTCCGCTGGGATACTCTGGATGCAGGGGCAGTGGGGATCTCCTGCACGAGGATCTTCTCCGCATCCGCCAGCCGCAGGGTCAGCTCATACCCATGTATCCGCAGCTCCAGCGGATCTCCCATGGGCGCAAACTTGACCAGTGTCACCTCCGCATCCGGGATCAGACCCATATCCAGAAAGTGCTGCCGCAGGGCGCCTTCTCCCCCAACAGACCGGATCACGGCGGTTTTTCCAATTGCTAATTCTTTCAGTGTCATATATCAAACCTCTGTTACTGCATAGCACTCCAAATTGGAACGCCTGAAAGTGTGGATACATTCAGCGGAAGCTGTCTCCCCACTGAAGCTGTCCAACTCTTTTTATTATAGTATAGGATATAGCGCTTGTCAATGCATGCGCCTGCCGTTTTTAAGGCAACACGGCGCCGCAAAGGAACATCTTGACAAGCATACCACTGATTTGATATAATAGTCGAGATACAACATGCACTACGCAATTTAAGAGGAGTGAAGGAACACCCATGCAAATCCCATTGGAAGAACACCTGCCATATCGCCTGCTGGCGCTTGTGGTACTGGTTATTTTTTACATCATTTACTTACTGAAAATGTGGGTGCAGAAGCGTCAGGGCATTTGTACCCAGCAGATTGACCGCCAAAAGGAGCCCTCGATCCATAGAGTGGAAATCTGTATGAGCATTGCCACAGTGGGGATCATCCCCGCTCAACTGCTGTCCATTGCATTCGGCTGGAGTCACCTGCCGGACAACGCCCGTTTCACCGGCTTTTGTCTGGGGATGCTGGGGGATCTGATCTTTCTGATCTCCGTTCTGTGCATGCGGAACAGCTGGCGCGTAGGAATCCCGGACAAAGACAGGACAGAGCTTGTCACAACCGGCATCTACCGTTTCAGCCGCAATCCGGCATTCCTGGGGTTTGATCTGCAATATCTGGGGGTGCTGCTGATGTTCGGCAATGGACTGACCGCTGGCTTTACGGTCTTTGCGGCAGTGATGCTCCACCTGCAAATTTTGCAAGAGGAGCGTTATCTCACGGAAACCTTCGGCACGCCTTATCTGGAATATCGAAAACAGGTATTCCGGTATCTGGGACGGCGCTGAGTTGAAAATCCCCATGAGGAAACCATGCTGCACGAGGATGTGGATACGCCGCATCCTCTATTTTTATGCCATTTTGCCGCATAACCGAAAAGTTCAGGTTTTAAGCAGGATTGTGCATTGATAGGCATTTCAGGCTGTGATACATAAGAAAAATAAGACAACAGGGGGATTTTTGAATGAAAGGAATTTTCAAGGGAACCATCGCAGCAGCACTGGGTGTTCTATGTGCTGCACCATTTGCTGCCATGTCGCAGCCAGACAGTCAACCGGTCACTGTCCATGCAGCTTCTGTCCGGACGGATTCCTCCGGGCGAAAGATAGAGTATCTGGATCGGGCGTGTATGCGGTCAACGCAGGCAATGCAGTATTTGTAAGCTGGCGCTCGCTGGAGGAGGATCCTGCCGGCTGCGCCTTCAATCTCTACCGGACAACGGATGGCACCACAACCAAGCTGAACGCCTCCCCCATCACAGGAGGCACAAACTACACGGATACCACCGCTGACCAGACCAAGGACAACACCTATTTTGTCAAAATGGTGACTGGCGGAGCAGAAACTGCTACGGACGGCAGCTTCACCCTCAAGGCAGGCGGCTCCATCTTCACAAAGGGCAACGCAGGCGCCGCCCAGGTCATTCCCATCAAGGAAGGGGGCACCATCCACTTTGTATGGGTGGGCGACTTTAACGGGGACGGTACTTATGATTATCTGGTGGATCGCTGTGCAGATGATCACCAGAAGCTGGAAGCATACATCAGCAACGGCACCTATCTCTGGACAGTGGATCTGGGCGTGAACAGTGAGAATAAGAATAACATTTCTCCCGGCGCTTCCACGATTGATGCAGGCATGTGGGACGGTGCCATCGTATATGACATCGACAGCGATGGCTATGCGGACGTGCTGCTGCGGATCGCCAATGGGGTCACATTCGGAGACGGCACGGTATATTCCAGTTCTTCCGATGCAAATGGTCAGGCGATCGCAGTTCTGGACGGACGAACTGGTAAGCTGAAGGCATCCGTGAATCTGCCTACGACTATCTGCAGGTAGGCCCTATGGCTTGTATGATGGAAATCGGGTATCTGGACGGGGTCAATCCCGCCCTGGTCTGCTGGCTGAAAAACCGGAATGCGGATAAATCCTTCAATTCCCTGATGGTCGCTTATGGCTATGCAGGGGGAAAAAGCTTCAAGCAGCTATGGAAGTATGATGCCAAAAACGGCGGTGGTGCAGAGGCGCACCAGATCCGGATTGCCGATGTTAATTACGACGGCAAGGACGAGGTTCTGCATATGGGCTATTGCCTGAACGGTGATGGCACGCTCCGCTGGCGAAACAACGAAATTGTGCATGGGGATCGATGGTTTGTCGGCGCATTTGCGCCGGAACAGGAAGGCAAGGAAATGATGTGCTATGGGATCCAGCAGGAGAATCCAAGCGGATTGCTGGAATACTATATGAATGCCAACACCGGGAAGATCATCTGGAAAAACGCCACAACGGACGGCAGCACCTATGATGTAGGACGGGGCTGTGTGGGAGATATTGATCCGGATCATGAGGGCTTTGAGTGCTGGTCTTTCCAGGGCACCTGGTCCATGGACGGAGAAAAAATCAGCGAGAAGTATCTGTATCCCTCCCTTCGACTCTGGTGGGACGGAGATCTGATGAGCGAAAGCTACAATGACAGCAAAATTGAAAAGTGGGATTCGGCAACGGGGAATGTTTCCCGTGTGGCAACCACCTGGAAGATCACGCCATGCTCCAGCAGCGACCGGGGCGCACCCATGTTTTACGGTGATATCCTGGGAGACTGGCGGGAGGAAGTGATCTGTACAGGCAGCGACTATGCAAGCCTTGTGATCCTCAGCACGACCGTGCCCACCCAGTACCGCAATGAGTGTCTTGCACAGGATCCCTGCTACCGCAACTGCATGACTGCAAAGGGATACTACCAGTCCCACATGCTGGATTATTATCTGGGCACCGGCATGAAAACCACCAAGGCTGGAACGGCAATGAACACCGCCGTGAACTATACGATTCAAAACCGAAACGGCAGTCTATATCTGGCAGTTGATGGAAAAAATGCTGCAAACGGCACCAATGTGGTACAATCCGCAGAAGCACAAAGCTGGCGGCTGGAAGATGCCGAGGACAGCTACTACCGGATCTATTCTGAAGTGGGAGACGGCAAGACGTACCTGCTGGATGTGGATTATGGAAAAACCGACAACGGCACCAATATCGGCATCTATTCCAATACAAAATCCGATGCACAGCTGTTCAAATTTGTGGACAATGCGGACGGCACCTACACCATCACCACAAAGGTCACGGATGACAGCAGCTGCCTTAGGGTGGATGGCATGTCCAAGAACGAGGGCGCAAATGTTCTGGAATGGGAATACGCCGGCACGGATGATCACAAATGGATCGTTTCGCCCAAGGTGGAACCTATGGATGACACTCTGATCAAGGCATTGACCATTCAGGACATGGAGCATTACAACGCATGGGGGCTTATAGATTCTGCAAGCGTCGGCTCCGTGATCTATGGGGACAGAGACTTTACCTTCGCCTCTCTGCCAAAGGAACTGGAGGACGCAGAAGGCGTGCTGACAGCCTGCGATGCCAAGAAAACCAATGGTGATCTTGCAACATTCACTGCCGGGGCAGATATTACCACCTACGTGCTTCTGGATCAAAGAGTCACCACGGTGCCGGACTGGCTGACCGATTGGACAAACACAACGCTGACCGCACAGGCAAGCAATGATGTAACCTATGTGATCTACAGCAAAGCATTTGCTAAGGGCGAACGGGTTTTGCTGGGCACAAACGGGATGTCCGGCAGTTGCGTGAATTACACGGTTCTTGTCACTGCTGCACATGCAAACATCCGGGGCGACCTGAATGCAGACGGCGAGCTTACCATTGCGGACGTACTCCTGCTCCAAAGGTGGCTCCTTACCGTTCCGGATACAACTCTGCCGGACTGGAAGGCAGGCGATCTGTCCGGTGACAATCAGCTGGATGCAATGGATCTTTGCTTATTAAAGCGTTCACTGGCGGAGCGGTAACATACTTCACAGTTATTTGAAAAGGGCAGCCCAGAGGAATATCTGAGCCGCCCTTTCTTGATTGTGGAAGGAAATATTACAGGTGCATCGGCGCAACCAAAAAATCATTTGCTTGGACAAACGGCGCAGAACTGGATGCCCTGCTGGCACTGAACAAAAAATCAATGACGGTGCTACGCTGGATTCCCTGCGTACAGACCTCGCCGAAAAAGAAAAAGCGGCAGCTGATGCGGAAGGAAAGAAGCTGCAGATTTTGCGCAAAAACAGAAGGCGCTTTCCGAAGGCTCCGATACTTTGGAAACTACTGAGAAAGCGTTTGGCAGCACTGATGTGCAATCCCTTGCAGTAGAAGAACGTCAGCGGCGTGAAACGCAATACCTTCCGAACGAAATCAAGTTTGCAAACGGAGAAGAAATTTGAGGAGGCATCTTTTCTTTTCAGTTTGGTATCGTCTCGCTTGCGGTTAAAAAAATCCCCTCTGAACCAGCATACTGGCTAAGCGGGGGCCTTATTTTTATCTGCGCAACACGAAACAAAAGATTGACTTTTCAGATAATTTAAAAAATCATACAACCAGGTGCTAGCTCGCACCCCAAAATACGCTATAATGAAGAAACGATGAATAATGCATTACACGGGATGCAACAGAACAGCAATGCAGACTTTGCAAGATACGGATCATGATCCCCTATGCATCAAAAACATAAAAAAACCCACGTAAAAAACGTGGGTTTTTTGGCGGAAAGAGAGGGATTCGAACCCTCTGCGAATTACCTACGCATTATAGCATTTAAACACCTACATGTCAAGTGTTTTCAAAGCATCAGTTCTCGCAGAAGGATATATTCCTTTTTGTTGCCTTTTTCGGAACATTGTGTTATAATGAATCCAACTAAATTGTTGGAGGGAACTTGCAATGTCATACAATACAAACAATCAATCGAATGTTCTTGCGGTCATGCGCAGCAAGATCCCCTTGTCCGCAAGTGGAATTCCCAAAAACATGACCTTATCTGAATTTGCAGAGTACTGGTTGAAATACTTAACGCCTGACTTAAAAGTTGCTACCCGTTATTCTTACCAAAGTGCTTTTGCCAATCATATTAATCGGGTTTTCTTATCGATGAAACTATCGGAAATTTCTCCGGAGGATGTTCAGCTTTTTATCCTGAGCCTTGCTGAAGGCGTTGAACTGAATAAGCCGCTGCACCCGAAAACAATCCGAAACATCCATGGCGTTTTGCATAAGTGTTTACAAACTGCATACGATTTGAATCTCATTAAGGAAAATCCAGCAAAGCACACTACGTTGCCAAAGCCAAAGAAACCCGAGCTAATTCCAATGAACAATGAGCAAATGTATGCATTTCTAGAAGCAATTGATGGGCATCCACTTGAAATTCTTTATAAGCTAGCTTTGTTTACAGGAATGCGCAAAAGCGAATTGATTGGACTAACATGGGACTGCTTCAACTTTGACGAAGGCAACATTCGAATTTATCGTCAGCTTTCATATGATAAATTCAAAAAGCGTTATTTTTATGATTCCGTCAAGAATAATAAACCTCGTACAATTTATCCTGCGGAATCTGTTATGGAGATGATGAAGCAATTTCACGACAAAGAACCAAACAATGGCTTTGTTTTTCGTGGATTAGGAGGAAATCAGCATTTAACACATTCTATGATTCGCTGTCCTTTTGAAAAAATCATGAAGCAAATCGGCATGCCAGAATTTCGTTTTCACGACTTGCGGCATACATATGCTGTCATAAGTATCAAAGCCGGTGTTGATCTGAAAACATTGTCCGCAGCTATGGGACACCACTCCGTTGCGTTTACGCTGGACACCTACGCTTTTGCCCTGACAGATATGAAACTGGAAAGCGCAAAAAGGATGCAGTCCTTTTTGAATGAACAGAAAATCAAGGTATAACAGGAGGGATTTTAATGATTCGAGATGAAAAAGATGACAGATCCATTGCAGACTTTGTTTGTGATGTATGTGCTCCAAGCGGTTGGCTGCTGAAATTCTATGTCACAACCATAGAAGATGTGAAAGCCGATCCGGACGCTGAACCGAATGAACGTTTCACCTACGAAGGTCCGGCAGAGGAGTTCTGGCATGAAATGCGCATGCGTGGTGATGAAATTGCTGCCATTCTGGATGAAAAGGTCATGCAGATTGCAGAAGAAATCCTGTGCGATTACCACGAAAAAGTTCTGACAATTGATATTCTCTATTGACATAAGAAGATAGGAGGTTTGCATGGAAAGCCTGATGAACGCAGATGATTTTTTCTTTTCAGCCGAGGATGATGCTCTCGCCGAAAAAATCGCAGCATTTTTCCCGAAAAACAGTCCGACTGCTGATGCCGCCTACATGGCGAATGTGGCAATCGGCAATATTAAGCCGGAACGTCTGAATGATGCCGTTGATCAGACTTTCCGGCTTTACGGCTATCATGCCAAGAAATACAGATTTCAAGACGGCAAGGACGGCAAAATCTGCACGCTGTTCTGCCGGAATGCTTCCAACCAGCTGAAGGCATTGTCAACGACTTCCGAGAGAGTCTATGAAGCTCTCGGCATTATCTCGATGATCTATCGGGAGCATGTCGGAAACGGTATCCCGATCCGGATCCGGAGCTACCAGACCGGTAGCCAAGGAAGAGCCTTCACGCTGGAAGTTCTGAACGAATAAAGGAGACAAAAACATGACAAAGAAGATTGCCTTATATAACAACAAAGGCGGTGTGGCAAAAACCACATCTATCATCAATCTGGCGTACAGCATGCAGAAAACCGGCAAAAAGATATTGGTAGTGGACTGCGATACCCAGGAAAATTGCTTCTCGTTTTTCATGACGGCGCAGAATGTGAACAGCATTCTGCCGACAGAATATGAGAACATCAATCACACCACCTGGGCACGATATATTGATATCACAAGCGAGGATACTGCTGTATATGACTATATCTTGTTTGACTTACCTCCGGCTATGACGGATGAAGTCAAACAGATTATCCGCCACTGCGGTATGGTCTATGTGCCAACTATGCTGGGCGAGTTTGAAATTCAGGGTTTGGAAAGAGTCACCGTCGAGATCGCAAAGCAAAATGCACGACTCGGCGGTATTTTTGTCACTATGTATCAAAAGCAAAACGATGCAAAGCTGCTGCAAGAATTTCGCAGTGCGCTGCAAACCCGGCTGATGCAGACAGTAATCCCCTACTCACGCACCGTCAGAGAAAGCCAGAAAGCTGGGTTGCCGATCGAAGCATACTTCGTTGAAAAGAAAGTACCGAGAAACGGGAGCAGCTGGAAGATCGTCAACGCCTATGAGGGGCTGTCTACGGAAATCATGAATAGATAGGAGGATCCTAAAATGAAAACCATGCTAAGCAATCTTGCATCCATTGCCCAGAACACACAATCCGACAACATCCGCATGATTGATATTGCGCAACTGCATGAATCCCAAGCAAACTATTTTGAGATGCAACGAATTGAAGAATTCGCCTATACCATCCTGGGTCAGGGTGGCGTAAAGGATAATCTGGTAGTACGTCCTCTGGAAAGTGGCGGCTATGAAATTGTCAGCGGACACCGCAGGAGAGCAGCTGTGCAATATCTGCTGGATCACGGGGAAAACATTTCACGGCTGCTTCCCTGCTTGATTCAAGAATATGCTGACGAGGATGCTATGATGCTGGATCTGATCCTTCTGAACGTATCTGCACGGCAGCTCTCCGATCAGGAACTGTGGCAAAGTTATGAGAATCTGGATGCCATTCTGAAAAGAAAAAAAGAAGCCGGAGAAAAATTTGGTCGGGTACGGGAGAAAATTGCTGAAATCCTTGGCGTATCCCCTTCACAGGTCGGCAAAATGCAGAATGTGGATCGAAACGCCATTGATCCAATCAAAGACGCTGTTGCAAGCGGTGCAATCTCCATTTCAACCGCAAATGTGATTGCACAACTGAATGAAGAACAGCAGGAGGAGCTTGCTGCTGGTGATTTAAGCAAAATCAAACCCAGGGAAATTAAACAGGCTGCTGCGCCGAAAGTTGACACAAGTAGCAACTTTTTTGAAGGTTCCGATGTAACCGAACCAGCATACGCTCCGCCCCACTCCCCTGCTGATGCCGCAAAACAAGAACCCGTTCGACCTGTGCCTGAAAACGGAAAAAAGCATTCTCAAGAGTTCAACAAATTATTGAACTGGGCACAGTCACTAACCCATGAACAGATTGACTTTCTTTGTGATAGTGGCTGGTACAACAATACCATAGAGGGCTACCTGATTGCCGCTGCCAAAGAAGCCGATTTTTCGAAAACACAAATTGATGACCTACTGCATGGTCTGAAAATGGCATTCAGCAAAAAAAGCAAGGCGGATGTTGAATCTATTTTACAATATTGGTGATGTATATGGAAAAATCAGATTGACATGCACATCAAAATGTGCTACAATATATCATATTACTTCAAATGGAGGTCATTTATGGGGAAAAGACGTATTTTATTTGCAGCTGCATCTGCCATGTGCTTACTGCTGACCGCTTGTGGAAGCACTGAGATCAAGGTTAACGACTATCTGACTACAGAAGTAGGCGGTTATGACGGTGACGGTAGCATCGGATGGAACGTATCACTGGATCAACTTGTAGAAGACAACCATGAAGCATTCGGACTGAAAGATGGGTATTCCATGTGGGATTACCAGGCAGTACTTGAAAAGCTGCATGACAGCCTATCAGCAGACTTTGATAAATCCACTGGGCTTTCAAACGGGGAAACTGTTAAATTCAAGTGGGATACATCAAACATTGAAAAACTGGAATCTGAGTACAAGATCAAGCTCGTGACAGAGGACGTAGATATCAAAGTTTCCGGGCTACAGGAAGCGATAGAAATCAACCCCTTTGATAAGATCAAAATTCAGTATTCCGGCACAGCTCCAGATGGTTTAGCAGTCGTTGACAATTCAGCACTGACCGATCTGCCCGAAACAGTCCAATTCAGTATTGCGCCCAAAGAGGGCTTGCGCAATGGAGACACCATTAAGGTTACAGTCAGCGATGCCAGCGTCAGCAATCTTGCAGACAAGGGATACCGACTGACTGAAACAGAGAAGACCTATACTGTAGAGGGGCTGCAATCCTACCTTATGTCCCTGAATGAACTTCCTGCGGATGCAAGCAAAAAAATGGAGTCCCACGGTCAGGATCTGCTGAAGTCGGAAATTGCATCTTATTGGGACAATCCGTCCGATCTGGACAGCATTACGCTGCTAGGCAATTATCTGCTCACCACTAAAGAAGGTATGCCGAACCCCAATAGCATCCTAGTCTATGTATATGAGATCAAAACTCAGGATTTTTCGTACTATTCCTATGTCGAATATAGTGATATTATGCTATTAAATGACGGAACATGCTCGTTTAATCTAGCTAATGCAGAACAACCATACGGAAGTGTCTCGTTTGGAGTTTGGGGTGTCGCATTTGAACACGATGGACTACGCTACATTGGCTACGCTGACTTGGATACACTGTTCAACGAAGTAGTAACACAGCGCATTGGTGTGTACGACTACAAGTCAACAGTTTCCTGATTTTCTTTTTCAGCACAGCAAGTTGCTACTTGTGTCAACTTTAAAAATCGAAGATATGAGACGAAGCTCTGGTATACAAATACCGGAGCTTTTCTTATGCAAAAAGGAGTGAATTACAATGAATATGTCGGATGACGTAACCGGCGTAACCCTGCAAGTTGTCCAAAAGGGCGCTGACGTGGCTGCGCATACAGCCAAGGAATTGATTGACCTGATCATGCGCATGCTGGCGGAGATGAATCGGCAGCGTGAACGCAGCAATAATAAGCAGCCAAAGGTCAGCAGCACGGATCTGACCAGCATCAAACCCGGTCAGGTTGGAATGGACACCTTGCGCTCCAACGCTAAAACGATCGGAGATACGCTTTCCATGTCCGAAAATGCATTGACTAAAGCGGATATGCAGTTTATTGCGCAGAAAGCCAAACGGTATGGGATTCCAGTCGCATTCTCTAATGCCAAGAGCAAGGATAACATTTTTGCGACCGTTCGAACAGGTGATCTCCCCCTATTCAAGCAACTCTGCACGGAGCTAATGAAAAGCAAGATTGCAGAGCGTCCGCAAGAGCTGGGGAATTTCCGTTGTGACGCCTGGGAAATCCCATTTCTGACCACGCACTTTAATAAAAATGATCTTTCTGCCCAGTTTATTCAAACTGCTGATGGCGAAAACCTATGCATCTTCGAGAAGCAAGACGAAAAAGCAATTAAAATGACCAGGGATTCCTTTGTGCAACAATGCAACGATGTAAAAAGCGATCTGGCTTTTGACCGGGACGAATCCGGTTATATCACCATCAAGAACCAGAAAACCGGGAAAGAAATCTCTTTTGATCAAATTCTGGACAAGAAAACGCTGGCAGCAGAAATGCAGAAGGCATTTGATTGGGATGAGATCAAGGCGCAGCTCGGATCCGCCCGATTTGGCGAAGAAATGCTGCAAGCAGAACAGAAGGAAAAATTCTTCTCTGACGGTGCGCACGCACAATTCAAACAGGTGGAAGCCAATGTTACAGTCGAAGACGAGGATCCTATCTGCAAGGAGTATTCTTGCTGGCGTCTGACTCCGAAATCGGATGAACAGCCCCGGATTGTATTTGCCAGCAAAGATGGCGCCTTTGCAGTACTTGAGCCGGAAAAAATGACACGACAGCAAATGCGTTTCAGCTTGGACGAGCAACTGGGCTTGACGGATCGGAAGCATAAGACGGCTCTCATTCACAAGGCAGAAAACATTGCCGCATTCTACGCTATGCAGGAGACACATACAGCAGAATACACCTTCAGCAAGCAGGATTTCAATTTGGGAGATACGGCAGTTGCTCTGGGACTGCGCAAGACAGACGAAGAAGGCAATACAGTCTACACGAAAAAGCTGCCCATCAGCAGCATGCACAGTGAGGTCAACCGAACGGAAAAGGACTTTTTTCGTGTTGACAGCACCGTTACCGCCATTGAAACGGATGCAGAGGGTGTTGATCATACGCAGCAGGACAAAAAAGAACTGGTGCTTTCTTTTTCAGACAAGAAAGCATCTTTGCAGCAGCTTCGCGAACTATATGTATCGCAAGGCGTTCCGGATCACATTGCCAAGCAGATGGCGAAGGACGTATTTCGGAAAGCGGAAATGCAGAATCCGAACAAGCCGATTCAAATTCAGGAGGTTCGGGAACAGTCCATGACGATAGCAATGGGCATGCAATCGGCAGATATCTCTACTACTGATAAACAGGCAGCAGCAGATAGAGTTGCAGATGAATTCGGTGTTTCCGCCGAATTGGCTGAAACCATTGTGGAGAAGGCTGAGGAAATTAAGATAGATGCCATGCAGGAGCGTGAGGAAATTGTCGCTTCTGAGGTCGAAACTGCGGCAACAGAACATGCGGAGCAACGTGCGGACGCTATGCATAGCAGAAATGGTCACGAGTTGCATCCAGAGGGTAATGTCCTTGCGGATGCAGAAGTCCCAGACCTACCGCCTGCACCGGAGCTTCCGCCGCCGTCAATGGGGGCGAGAAGATAATGGCACAACCACCAAAACCAAAGCCAAAAATAGACTCAACGACGCTGATTATCTACTGCATAATCGGCGTTTTTGTTTTGATTGTTTGCACTATGCTGGGCGGTGCCATGGATCGTTCCCTGGATCAAGCCGGACATGTTGATATTTCTCAGCTGAGCAAAGGTTTTAATTACGTTGCTTCACATCCCTCATTCATTGTCTCCCGTCTGAACAACAAAAACAGTTACGTTCCAAAAATGCTCTTTTTCGGTGCTTCTGTAATAGGCATCTATGCGCTGTACAAGTACAGTGAAGATAAGAAGCGTCTGCACCGCCGTGGAACAGAACACGGCAGTGCCAAGTGGGGGGACACAAAGGAAATGAAGCAGCTTGCCGATCCGGCACCACCCAAGATGCACCCCATCAAAATCTACGATACCCAGTCCCCTGACGGTCGTCGTGTATACGATGAGAAGGGCAACTTTAGAGGCGTGATGATCGACAACAATATCTTGCTCTCCAAAGAATTGATGCTCTCTCTAAACAACGAGCAGCATCTGCTTAATTTTCATGTTTTAGTCATTGGTGGATCCGGATCCGGTAAAACACGCTTCCTTGCCAAGCCCAATATCATGCAGCTGAATACCAGCTACGTGATCACGGATCCGAAGGGGGAACTCCTTAGGAGCTGCGGCGAGATGCTCCGTGCTGCCGGTTACAAGGTGCGTATATTCAATACGATTCAGATGAATCATTCCAACAACTACAACCCATTCCATTACGTTTATGATGAACACGGACAAGTCAGCGAGGACAGTGTCAAGAAAATGGTGGATGTGCTATTCAAGGCAACAAAGGGGGATGGAGAAAAGGAAGATTTCTGGTCGCAAAAAGGTCAATCCATGCTGGAAGCCCTTGTCTATTTGCTGTTTGAGGAGTCTGAGTATAATGCAAAAAGGGATAAAAACGGTCTGATTATTCCGGAAACTCGGGATGAATCCCATTTGAATTTCTTTTCAGTCACAGAAAAAATGCGGAAGCTGCAATATCCACCCCGTGGCAGTCAGCTGCCGGATGGATTTTTCCTAACCAAAAATCCGGATGAATCGGACGCTGACTTTGAAGCACGAAGAAGCAAAGCATTCCTCTGTCCGCTAGACAAAGACTTTCTGGAGCTTGAAAAACGTAAGCCTGATTCACTGGCATACCGGATGTACAAGGAGGTGCGTAATGCACCGGAGGAAACCGGACAGAGTTTTCTGTCTAGTGCGAATGTTAAGACATTCTTCTTCAATCTGACGAATCTGCGAAATCTGACTTGCTGCGACAACATCCATCTGGAAACCCTGGGGGATGAAAAAACAGCATTGTTCATCATCATTTCCGCAACAAGCAGCACCTACAACTTCATGGCGGCAATGATGTATACCCAGATGTTCGATACGCTGTCAGACCGTGCCAACTTTGTACACAACGGTGTGCTTCCGGTTCATGTACGCTGCATCATGGACGAATTTGCGAACATCGGGCAAATTCCGGATTTCGATCAGAAAATCGCCTTTGTACGATCCATGGGCATGAGCCTGAATGTAATCATTCAAAATATGGCACAGCTCAAAGCCAGGTATGAAAAGACCTGGGAGGATATCACCGGCAATTGCGATACCATGATTTTTCTGGGTGGAAAAGAAGAAAGTACGCTAAAATCCATTTCTGAGCAACTTGGTAAAGAAACGATTGATGTACGTGGCACGAACCGCACAAAAGGGAAGCAGTCCAGCACGTCAGAAAATAACAGCATCCTGGGACGGGAACTGATGCAGCCCAATGAACTGAGTACGATGCCAATCAGCGACTGCATTGTAATGGTTCGGTCGCACAATCCCTTTTACTGTACCAAGTACCCGATTGAAAAACATCCCAACTACGCTTTCCTGGGAGATTCCGGAAAAATTCTCCCGCCCTTTGACGTTGCTACAGTACACGCTGTTACGATTGAGGAATTCACGGCAGCACACCAAAAAGTTGACACAAATGTCAACTCCGGCAATGCTGCCGCCGAACAAGCAGAACCAGAAAAAGAGCCTGAAAAGATTGCATTGTTCTTTGGTCAATCAGACACGATCCAGGTATCTGCCGAACAGATACTCCCTTCATCATACGAAGAAGCTGCGGAACTGCTGCAACAAACAGAGCAGCCAGGAGCAGAACCCGATGATGGAGTACAGTATAACAAAAGCCAGCCGGAATTTTCTGTTCCCGAAGCGTGGGAATCAGCTGATCTCGGTGAGCCAATCAAAGAGCGAGAGGAGGTTGAACTTGATGAAGCTGTCGGGGTATCCGCCTTAACAGAACATTCTGACATACGGCACTATGACGTTCCCGATGAGGAGCCATTTGCCGATCCGGATCTGGATGAAGGAGACGTTTTGGACATCACCACTATTGTAAGCGAACACGCCCCTTCTACATACGCATTTGCCCAAGACGCAGATTATTACGACCAAGAAGATATGATCGGGTTCATGTCTTAATTTTGAAAGAGAGGTTTTTATGAAGAAACTGACACTGAAGAAAACAAACAAAGCTGCAAAGCTCTTTGTTACCCTGTCCGCCATTGCAATCACAATTGCCGCCTGCACAATCGTTGCATCCGCTGCCGGAACTGCTGAAACCGCCTACCAAAACACCATCAACTTCTTTATTACTTGGATCAGACGTATTGGCTGGTTTATTGCATTCATTGGAGCAGTCATGTTTGCATTGGCAATCAAGCATGAGGATGCGGAACAGAAACAGAAGGGCTTAATCACGATGGTCGCAGGTTTCGTTGTAGCAGCACTTTGTATGGCATCCAGCATGTTCAATTTGTTCGAGTAACTGTTTAGGCTGCCCCTGCAAGCGGGGGCAGCATCATATTATCGAGGAGGGCATCATGGCATTTCCGCAAGTATTAGAATTCCTTTCTACGATTCTTCCAGACCCACCAAGCGGAACTCCGTCCCAGCTTGCGCAAAACGGCATCAACTTTTTCAGCCTTTGGATCGCCCGGATCGGCGGCATTGTGGCATTTATCGGAGCCATCAAATTTGCGCTATCGATCAAAGCGGACGATGCACGTGATCAGCTGAACGCTGTTCTAATTATGGTATCAGGGTTTATGATACGTGCCGCAGTGCAGAACCTGGGTATTTTTTCTCTTTCAACCACGAATGCCAACACGATATTCAGCAGCGTGATGACATTTATCAGCACCTGGACACGCCGAGTAGGTGCGCTGGGCGCATTGATCGGTGCGATTATGTTTGCATTTGCAATCAAGGATGAAAATGCCGCCACAAAAATAAACGGATTAAAAACATTTGCAGCTGGTGCGATTTGCATGTCCGTGTCAACCATTCTGCCCCTATTTGTGACCTAAAGGAGGTGTTTTTTATGGTGAAGCCCCTAAGACTACCATGCCAGGTAAAACCGCCATTGAGCCGCTTCGAGAAAATCCGACGATTCATCTACATGTTCGTGATTATCATCGGATTGCTAAACATCTTTTTTCCGGTCATAGCCAATGCAGGAACAGACGTGTTCAATAACGACATACAGGACGTGTATGTGAAGATCACGGAAAATGTTGATGAAGCCAACGAAGTGCTACAAAAGGCATTTCAGTTTGCACAGGTATCACCCTACACAGTCATCAACATGAGTTCGCAAACCACTGTTGCAAATGCCATTATTGCAGGAAGCCGAACGCTGGCACTGATCGTTTCGGTACTTCTGTTAATGGTGGACTTTTTTCGGAAAACCGTTAACTTTGAATGGTCAAGCAAGTGGGAAAATGTATTGGTTTTTCTAATAAAAATCGTGGTTGTAAAACAAGTAGTCCAAAATGCTGACGTGATCATCGGATATATTTATAGCGCATTCTCCACATTGAATAGAAGCGGTACAACCCCCAATTTCCTGCCAGCTGGAAATCGTGTGACATATACAATTTCCATAGCTGAAGATTTACTAAACGAAGTATTTAATTCAGATCACTGGTATCAGGGATGGATTAAATACTGGCAGAACCTCGGTGCTGGCTTGCATCGCCATGACTTCACCTACGAAATCTCGCAAGATGCAGTCAGAATGTTCTACCCACATGCAGCTTTTCCTGATGCTGCAAACCTTAAATTCGAGGATCATGCATTTGGGAATCCAACACAGGTTTTATCCTTCACGCCTACACTGGAGATCTTGTTCTGGCAGCCATATTTTCTGGTTATGAAGGCAATTGCGTACATTATCTTTGTGATTTCCATCGGTCGTATCTTTGAGCTGGCAGTCTATACGATCTTTGCTCCCCTACCGATTGCCACGTTTGCTTCAGATACAACCCACGATATTGCAAAAGGATTTCTGAAAAATTACGTAGCCACCGTTATTCAAATTGCCGTGATTGTCTGCATGTTTGTTGTCTACGTTGGAGTTACCTCCTATATCGCAAGTGGAGCCAACGGACTAAATAACATGAAGATGATGCAGTTCATCGCATTGATCTCACTTGGGCTGGGCGTCATCAAGTCCGGCACATGGGCAAAGAAAATCACTGGTGCAGCATAAAGTTGACACAAGTAGCAACTTTTTTCGAGAGGTAATTCTTATGATTGAAGTAAAGATTCCATCAGAAATTCGGGCTTATAAGTCGAAGCTGATTGCCGGGCTTTCTGTCCGGCAAGTGATTTCGCTAAGCCTTGCGATCCTGGTCGGTGTTCCGCTTAGTGTATTTGGCAGAAGATTTATATCAGCCGATATCTTAATGTGGCTGGTTATTTTCTTATCAGCTCCGATCCTTGCATGGGGGTTTCTCACATTTCAGGATATGAACTTTGAGGATTATATGAAAGCGTTTCTGAGCATGACATTTCTGCCACAAAAAAGAACCTATGAGAATACGGAATACAATCTGTTCGTTACCCTCCGGAATGAATGCCTGGAGGAAAAAATCATTGAGCAGCGTATCACCGCTGGTGAATATGAAGAAAGGAGTGACTAAAATTGGACTTCATGGACTTTTTCAAGCCCAAAGATAAGAACACGCCACTATCCGCACGTGACCGAGATAAAATGCGTGAATCCGAACAGAGCAAAAGCAAGCCCAAAAAGGAGAAAGCCAAACGAAAAATCAAACGAACCGTAATTGACACCATGCCCTATGACTGCTTTGTCAGCAACCATGTGATTCTGTTGCGTTCCGGCGTCCGGGTTGGCAGAGAAACACTGAATTTGTACTCAAAAACGTACTTGGTACCGGACATCAACTACTCCACACTGACCAGGGATCAGCAGAAGGAAATTATCCAAGTCTACATAGACCTGCTGAACGGCTTTGATAGCACCACATCCCTGCAAGTCACCCTTTTAAACAGCCAAATCAATAAGGAGCAGTTCAGTGAAAAGCTGCTGCTGAAGGACATGGGCGATGGGCTGGATCCAGAACGACAAGAGTTCAACCAAATTCTTCGGGACAAAATCATGAACGGTCAAAACGGATTGCAGTGCAGAAAGTATTTCACAATCACAACGGCTGCTGCTAATCTGGATGCAGCCAACATAATTTTTTTCAACCTGGAAGCACATCTAATCAGCTGTCTGGCACAGATTGGAACAGAGCCAATACCACTGAATGCAAATGACCGTGTACGGCTTATGGCTGATATTCTTTACGACGTTGACCAGAAAATCGACCCGATTTCACGGCTGGAATTTGCAAGAAAAGCAGAAAAACAGCTTTGCTGCCCCAACTACTTTGAATTCAAGCGTGACTATTTTATGTACAACGACAAATACGCACGCTGCCTGTATTTCCGCAAGCTACCTCAGTCCATTCAGGATACGCTATTTAAGGAGCTGATCGGTACGAATCAATCGCTGATTATCTCCGAAAACATTGAGTTTGTAGAACCATCCGAAGCAATTCGCATGGTGCGCAGAAAGCAGACGGACATGAAACAGGAAGCAATTGCAAAAACAAATTCTGTTTCCGTTCGCAGAGCATTTGTTGATCCCATCGAAGGAACGCAGCTCGCCATGGATATGGAGCAAGCTGCTGAATTTCTTGAAGACTTGCAAACGAGGAATCAGAAAATGACACTGTGCCAATGCATCATTATGATAACCGCAGATTCATTTGAAGAGCTGCAAAAAAATACAGAAGCAATTCAAATCATTCTGCGCAAATATCAGATTGAATCCCTGAACGCTCCATACCGCCAGGAAATTGCTTTTGACTCGGTGTTCCCTGTGGGAAACAGTTTTTCCTGTGATTCGGAAAACAACTTGCAGGTGCGCCGTACTTTGTCATCAGAAAGTACAGCGGTTTTTATGCCCTTTGATACCCGTGAGCTGCTTCATAAGGGCGGCTTATACTACGGGCAGAACCGGCTCTCTCACAGCGTAATCATGTTTGACCGAAAGCAGCTTGACAACCCCAACGGATTTATCTTCGGCGTGCCTGGAAGCGGTAAATCATTTCTAGCAAAGCTAGAAATGTACTTCTCCATTCTTGCCACTACGGACGAAATCCTGATTCTTGATCCGGAACGGGAGTATACCGCCCTGGCGGAGCTTCTAGGCGGCGAAGTCATTTACATCTCCGAAAATTCCCACACCCATATTAATCCCATGGACTTGACGGAAAATCCGAATACGGATGATACGGATTATAATCCCATTAAGGCAAAGCTGGACTTTATGCTTTCATTCTTCTCTTGTATTCTTGGCAACCAGGAGATCAGCCCTATTCAGAAAACCATCATTGATAATGTTATGCACGAAACCTATAAGAAGCACAGCAAGCCCACTCTAAAAGAATACTATGCAGAAATGGAGCTTTATGAGCATCAGGCTGCGGATGAGGTAAAATCCGTCGTTGCTTACCTCCGTCAGACATTGCATCTGTATGTACATGGCAGCATGAACGTGTTCGCCAATGAATCCAATGTAAACGTTCACAAGCGCATTGTGGTTTACGATATCAAAGAACTCGGGAAGAACATGCAAACTCTTAGCATGATGATCGTACTGGAAAACATCTGGGACAGAGTTGCCAAAAACCGTGCAAGGGGCATCGGTACTCGCATTTACATCGATGAGATGTATCTTCTTTTCAAATCGGAGCAGTCTGCAAACTTCTTCTATGAACTCTACAAGCGTGCAAGAAAATGGGGCGGCATCCCCACTGGTATCACACAAAATGTAGATGATCTGCTTCGCTCGGAGCTTGCACGAACCATGCTATCAAACACACAATTCGTTGCCATGCTGGCTCAAAACCCCACAGACCGGGATCAGCTTTCTAAGCTGCTGCAAATATCGCCTGAAACCATGATGTATGTTACAAACCCACCCCGTGGCAACGGGCTGATCTACGCCGGATCGTATGGCACAATCCCATTTGACGCCAGAATCCCATCCGATACAAAGCTCTATAAGATCATTTCCACAAAGTTTGGCGAAAATAACGAAGCAAGCAAGTAGGGGTGATGACCATGCCAAGGGGTAAGGGAAGGATGAAATCTGCCGGAAAAAGCGTGCTGCATGACACAACGGCTAAAATCAATCCGCTTGACAAGAAGATTGATCAAAACGATACCGCCGATCACGGCGTAGAAAGCATGCGTCTTGCCTATCGTGCCGGGAAGCAAGGCACACGCACGATCAAAACCGTTGACAGAACCGTTAAAACCACTGCCAAAACAATTAAGGTTGCAAAAAAAGCACCCCGTACCATCATTCATGCAGTTCGAAAAACAGCAAGAATGGCTGTGGCAGCAACAAGGTTCACCGCAAATGTCCTGGTACATATGGCGGCAGCTTTGATCAATCCTGTCACATGGATTGTTCTCTTTTTCAGTGTAGTCATTTATGTGATACTCAGCATTGTGGTGATTCTGATGGGTGGTGCAAGCACCCAGTCGGCAACCCAGGCTATCTCATACACCCAGCAGGTTGGCATCGATGATGCAGACCTGGAGGATGCACGCAATTTTTATCGGATAGCCTGCGAACGCAACAAGGATAACTTTGTAGCGCTTATAAACAGCTTGTACTACGATTCTTCCGATCTGCGCCACAGTGATCTTGTATACATGATACGTAGTGTGGCTGGAAACACAACACAGTATACAAAAGGGTATCCTACAGACGGGTGGAAACAAACACTGATATCGGCTTGGACGATCTCCGTACCGGAAACCGAAGCAATTGCCATTGCATATGTGTACCTGGAAATGCAGGAGAACGATGCAAACGGCACGGAGCAGCAAATTTATGAAATCGAATACACGCAGGAAATATTTAATAAGATTGTTGACACCTCCATCCGGTGGTCAGATACGAAATATCCGGATCAGCCCTGTGCAAATAAGAATTGTACCATACATTATGACGAACGCCCAAATCCGGAATATCAAACAGCACGCAGTAACTATCTGGACTGTGTCCACCGCCGTGATGATTTTGTAGACAACGTTGTGCCGAATGCCAACAACTACAGTAATATGCTGGAATACTATCGTACAGCGCCGCCACAAGCGCAAAGCGCTATGCAAAAAGCATTGGAGAATGCAAGAGCAGAGTTGATTCAGGCATTCCGAAGCTGGGAAGATGAATACGGCTATACCGGTTGGGCAATTGACGAAGATCTTGGTCAGGATGGTCAGGCATGGCTGGATTATTTGGTAGATGAAGCTCGTGATAAATTTTATAACACGCCTGAAACCATTAAGACACCATACCGTGCCTGTGATCGTCTGCACGCCCTTCATTCAATTGGATTTTTCACTTATGACAAGAATATAGTGATGACGGCTCTGGGCTTCACAGATGCTGATAAGCAGTGGGAAGAATTGATCGAAATGGGCATGGAACTGGATTTGAATAGAGGAGCGTAATCGTATGAAAGGTGGACATCAAAAAAGAGTAGAAAAAGTCCGACGCTTTGTTTCACGCAACAAGGTCTTTTCCGTTTTAATCGTGATTCTCGTTGGATTTCTTCTTTTCCGCACAGTATCCAATAGTGCTGAGAAAAAAAAGCCAAATAACCAAGCGGCACAGACGGCATCGGCCGAAAGCGAAAAATTGGAGTGGCGATTTTACCCCATAGATCTGGTCGTTCTGGGGATTGGCGGCGGCTTCTGTACAATCATGATTATCCGGGAACGGCGAAAAGCAAAGGAGGGCTTGCATTGAATTATTTTTGCAGAACAACCATAGAAGCAGCAAAGGATAAAATCCGCACTTTCTTCATGATGGTAGAAGCGGATCCGAAAAGCAATACTCCACCTTCTTTGAAAAAAGAGGTGCTACTGGAGCAGCATGAATACAAGGAGTTTCTGCTGCTGTATCATCCAAAAGCCACAATCATGGTGGATTATATTCTGTACCAGACAGAAGAAACCGTCCATGCTGCCACACAGCCAGAGATATTTGAGGATCTGATTCAATCAGGAAAAGCAACCATCCTGTCGAGCGGTGAATTACAAATTGAACCCACCGACAAAAAGGATAAGGGCGGTGTTGTGCGCAGAAAAAAGAAATCTTCTCCCCTGCTGGTTCTAGGCATTGTATCCGGCGTTGCTATCATTGCATTGATCAGCTTCCAGGGCGGAAAAATGCTGGGACTGTCTCACAAAGGAAATGCGGACACAGAGTCCAATCCTGGAATCATTGCGGAGGATGGCATGATCATTCCGGTGCAGAACGTAATCGCTGATGATGCGGAGCAGATAACCGTATCCATTGACCGTTCCTACGCAGCTGTCCCTACAGAAGATCTTCAGCTGAAGGGAACGGTTGGAGAGGATGGAAGCGCACAAATCACATTGCCGGAATTTGATAAAACGGACTTTTTCACGCACGTATCCGGCTACACCTGGGGCTTTACGACAGACCCGGACGGAACGGAAATTGAATATTACGGCGGAAAAACTTATGCTTTCCAGGCAGACACACGGCTCTATCGTGTGCTTGAGAAATACGCTGGCGGAAGCGGCACCAAAGAGGATCCGTATCTGATTGACTATTTTGACCAGCTGGAGCTGATGGGAGTAGAAAAGGCGAGAGGATATTTCAAGCAGATTGCTGATATCTCTTTTCCGGAATGGGCATCACACAAGCCCATCAACACTGTAAACGAACTGAAAGCGGATCCCAATACAGAATACTTTGAATATGACGGCGGCGGTTTTGTGATTGATAACCTGGATGCTCCCCTGTTTGACAAGGTTTCCGGCGCAGTCATCAAAAACGTGAACATACGTAATGCGGCAATCCAGTCAGAAGTGTATAGGGATTATGGTTTCATTGTCTGTAACGCCTACAATTACCACTACAGAGCCGAAAACGGAACGATTTACGAAACTGGAGAAACGTTAATCCGGCACTGCTCCGTGTCCCATAGTTCCATTACAGCTGAACTTTCAGACCAGGAAGAAGCGGCAGTCACTACAACCGAGATTGTCTATGCGCCGGAAGTCGTTCCACCGGATCTGGTAGACGAGAATGGTAACCCGGTCGAGGTGACCACAACAGATGCTCCGGAGAAAACGAAAAGAGCTGAATATGCTATTGGCGCAATCACTGGCAACGGTGGTCAGATTGAAGATTGCTATGTAAGCGACTTTGAAATTTCCGCCTATCTTGAAGACTATATTCTTTACGCTGGCGGCATTTCCGGGAAACCAGCAAATGTCGTCAATTCCGGCGTATACAATTATTCTGCAAACGGTAACATCTTCAATGCCGGTGGCATTGTAGGCAGTGCAGAAGGAGCACGAGCATACGATGCGAAAGGACAGGAGCTGCCAGAATTCTACGGTGGCAGCATACAGGGCTGCGTTGCACGCAGTGTAACCCTAAACAGCGAAATAGCAGCCGGGGGCATTGCCGGGATCGGTTGTACCAATGTGGAACATGCGCTGATCTCAAATTGTTACGCAACTGAATTGCACATCAGTTGCGGTGAATATGAAGATGAAGCACGTACACAGGTTATCAAGCAAGGATTCATCGGCGGCATCATTGCCCTGGACGGCACAGGGAAATACGGACACACGATCTCAAACACCGTTTCTCTTTCTGATTTTTCTGTAATCGGAAAGAAGGAGAAATCCACCTACGATGATACCGTCCGGCTTGCCCCTCCATACGCATTCTATCAGGAAAACATTCAGACCGTCATTAACAGAAACACCGTCAATCCTGCAAGCCCCAAAGAGATTTTTACCGGTTGCTTTATTTTTGGCGAACCAGATGAATTCGGGGATGAAACCGGAAATCTCGCATTCCCGGCTACCATTCAGGATTTGCTCCCCATCACGGTGATTCAGAAGGAGGAAAATCAGAATGGATGAGTACATGAATCAAGCTGCGGTTTCTGCGCCGCAGCACAGCACCGAAAGTCAGGCGGAAGAAGATGACAAGCAGCCAAAGCGGTACACGCTGAAATCAGCTCGCACCGCACTTCGACGTCTGGAAGCCGATCTGAACAAGAAAACGGAACAAATTGCTGCGCTAAAGCAAGAAATTGTGAAGCTGAAACCGCAAATCCGTACAATGTCCGCACTGGTTGAACAGCTACAAAAGGAAGAGACGGAAAAGAAGGTACAGGATGCGTTTCGTATGAAATCCAAGCATATGACCAGTAGCCAGGTGCTAACTGCGCTGGATCTGGTGCAGCAGCTGAATGGTGATCTGGAAAACATGGATATTGCTGAATTGGCAAGTCTCATTCGTGAAAAAGCATCTGACAAGAAGAAAGATCAAGAAGCAGAAAAGGTTGACACAAATAGCAACTTTTCTTTTCAGACAGGTGAATAAACCATGTGGCTGCGCCTATTGTACGATTGGCTCCTCAAAAAAAGGCAGCTTCCGAGAAACTGCCGGGACTGTGAACTGGGCATATGCAGACGCCCAGCTTCGCAGGGCTGGAAATGCTATCATGGCTGCATGCTCTTGCAGTCATCCACTCCACTAAGGCAAACTTACTACACGTTGAATAAACCGGAGGAAACAAAATGAGCAACAAACTTAGTCAAGAAACAATTAGAGAAAAATTAAAGAAACATCAAAATGATGTTTTTGCATTGTTAGCAACATTCCTGACAATGTGTTTTCTTGGTTTAGCACACTTGGCGAACTGGGCTAAATACAAAGATCAAGAAAGCGTCGTAACTGCGGGTAAAATCATAGAGAAAGAGAGGAAAGATGGAACAATATTTAGACCGCCCACATACTACCTTGCGATTGAATGGAATTATGAGAAAAATGGGGAAACCACTACCGAAAAAAAATACATTGAGGTTGAACGTGATATTTATCTCGTTTATGAAGTAGGGGACTACTTTGATAGCCAGAATTTCAGCGTTCCTAATATAGAAAATGAAACCACGGAGGTATCATCATGTTGAACAAGGTTATTATTATGGGAAGAATTACTGCCGATCCGGAACTGAAGAAAACTGCTTCCGACAAGGAACTTACAAGTTTCTCTGTTGCAGTTGACCAGCCACCGAGGAACGGCGAAAAGAAAGCGGACTTTTTCCGCTGCACGGCATGGGGCAACACAGCAGGGTTTATCAGCAAGTACTTCAAGAAAGGCGCAATGATTCTGCTGGAAGGCTCTATGCACAACGATGATTACACAGATGACAAGGGTGTGAAGCACGATGGAATGACAATGACCGTCACCAGTGCATCCTTCACCGGAGAACGGAAAGAGGATGCTTCAAGTGAGGTATGATTTCATTTAAAGTGTCTTACAAAGAAAGGGGTAAGAGATGAAACTTGTCATAGCTGAAAAGCCCTCTGTGGCAAAAGCAATAGCATCGGTAATCGGTGCTGCCACGCAAAAAGGCGGCTACATAGAGGGCAATGGTTACTATGTGTCCTGGTGCTACGGGCACCTGGTCAGACTGTTTATGCCGGATGATTACTGTGAAGCCTGGGCAGCAAAGCAATGGACGTTTCAGATGCTGCCCATGCTTCCGGATGTATGGAGATTCAAAGTAGCCAGCAACTGTAAGGAGCAGTTTGATACGCTGAAACGGCTGATGCATGACAGCAGCGTATCAGAGATCATCTGTGCAACGGATGCGGATCGGGAGGGAGAATGCATCTTCAGATACGTTTACTATCTTGCCGGATGCAAGAAACTCTTCAAACGACTGTGGGTATCATCCCTGGAGGAATCTGCAATCCGGGATGGATTTGCAAAGATGCAAACCGGCAGCGCATACGATTCACTGTATCAAGCCGGTTTCTGCCGAAGCAAAGCTGACTGGTTGGTAGGCATGAATGGCAGCAGATTGTTCTCTATCCGATATCACAGCCGGCTGAATCTTGGCAGGGTGCAGACCCCTACCCTGGCAATGATCGTGCAGCGTGACTACGATGTGGCACACTTCATAAAGCAGAAATACTTTACTGTGGTGCTTGACTGCGGCACATTTACCGCTGAATCGGAACGCATAGATGACAAATGCAAGGCAGCGGCGCTGGTACAGGTATGCAATGGTCAGACCGCCGTCCTATCTGTGCTGAAAAAGGAGATCAAGACAGATAATCCCCCGAAGCTCTATGATCTGACCACCCTGCAGCGTGATGCAAACAAGCATTTTGGATACACGGCAAAACAAACCCTGGATGCGCTGCAAGCACTTTATGAAGCGAAGCTGGCAACTTATCCACGCACAGACTCCCAATATCTCACGGATGATATGGAGCAGACAGCAGCAGATATGGTAGGCAGAGTATTTGCGAAATATCCGCAATTCGGACAGCAGCAAACAATCCATGTACAGCAATGCATCAACAACCGGAAGGTAACCGGACATCATGCGATTCTGCCGACAGTGAAAATCACGGATGCAAACCTTTCACTGTTGCCGACAACCCAGCAAAATGTGCTGTGTCTAATTGCTGCCAGGCTGGTTCTTGCAACCGCCGAACCGCATCGCTATGAAGCAGTACATGCGACGATTCGGTGTGCAGAAACAGACTTTACAGCAACCGGTAAGACAGTCAAGGAAGCTGGCTGGAGAGTTCTAGAAGCCAATACAAACGCTGCAATCCGGTCAAAAGCATCCGATGAGGAACAGGATGCGGCGAAGCCGAAAGCCCTTCCGGATCTTGCGCAGGGGCAGACATTTTCCAATACGACTGCTTCTGTTGCGGAACATTGGACAAGTCCGCCACGCCCGTATACCGAAGCTACCTTGCTTTCAGCAATGGAACGTGCCGGAAATGACGAATACGATGATAATACCGAGAAAAAAGGCTTGGGAACTCCTGCAACCAGAGCTGGCATCATTGAGGGGCTGGTGAAAGCGGAGTATATACAGCGCAAGGGCAAGCAAATCACAGCAACAGAAAAGGGTGTGAATCTGATAGCCGTTGTGCCGGATGAAGTCAAAAGCCCGAAATTAACCGCCGAATGGGAAATGCAGCTACAGCAAATCGAGCATGGACAAGCTGATGCAGCTGCCTTTATGGGTAAGATCACAGCGTATGTCCGGGATCTCTGCGCTAAGTACGCTGAAAAGGACAGCACCGTATCCTTTCACCGGCAATCAGAGAGCATCGGCAAGTGTCCACATTGTGGCGGCGAGATCAAAAAGGGGCAGTATGGGTACTATTGTACGAAAAAATGCGGCATGTTTCTAGCAAAGGTGTACGGAAAAGTCCTGACGGACAATCAGCTGATACGGCTGCTATCCGGCAAGGAAACATCCTACACGGTAAATGGCAGAAAAACAATCGTCCTGCCGGAAGCAATTGAGCATACCTACAACGGTAAAACATGCTGGCAATGGAAAACAAGGAAGGGATGAGCATATGAACGCAAAAAAAGGTGTTCCACTGTCCATTACAAGACGTGAGAAACAACACGGAAGATTATACGAACTGCGCATGCAGCAAAATCTATCGCAAAATGAGCTAGCCGACCGGGCTGGAATCTCTCGGAACACAATCATGAAAATCGAGAATGGTGATTCGATACCCAATATCTCAACATACCAAAAGATATGCGCTGCACTGCATATAGAATTGAGTGACCTGTTTAAATAAAAGGAGAGGAGGGCTGTATCAGTGAGCCTGTTCAAATTGAGCAATGACGTATTTTCCTTAAAATTGAACGCACTAGAAATCAGCGTCTATGCCTATCTATGCAGCCTTCCGGCATCGGCGACCACCACAGCCGGAGCTGTGGTGATCAGTGTGAAGCAAGCGACAATCGGTCAGCGATGTGGAATCAAATCCCCCACTACAATATCCAGAGCCATTGATCATCTATGCGAAAAAGGGCTTGTAGAAACACTGGAACGAACCAAAAAAGCTGCTCCCAGAAGGGGTACATATGTTTATGCCGTCACGCAGCAATCGCTCCATGACGGCTATTTCTTTGTAGAACGGCGTGTATTTGGGCAGCTCGTCCCACGCCAGATGATGATATATCTCTTTCTCTGCAAGGCGTACAGTCCAACGCTGAGGCGTTGCTGGAACAGCTACCAAGACATTTCACGGCAGACCGGCATGAAGCGTGAAACTGTGATCCAGACCGTCAATGAGTTGGTCAATGGGCATTTCATCACACGCTGTCGCAGAAAAGCCAAGGATAACCGCAGGGTGTTTGTAGACAACCTATATCAGGTCGTGAGGTATGTAAAGGGAAAGATCACAAAAAAAATAGTGCGGCTGTACCGCAAATACAACCGCACCAACGTCTCGCTGTTAAGCAAAACTCACGTTCAAGTTTATTATAACAGAAGTGAGGGGCTTTGTCAAGTGGGAAATCGACAAAAAGTTGAGGTAAGGGGTAGTCCGTAAAATGCGGCTCTATACCAAGTACCCAAGATTATCTCTTTACTGAAAAAGAAAAAACCGGGCTATACTCAGCGTATAATCTATGAAATAACCGGAGCTTAACTGCAATTTCATTGCTCTATTATTTCCGGATGCGTATGGCAATTCGCCATGGTAATCAGGCATTGCCGCTTTTCTTTTCAGCAAGGATTGAAGGAGGAATCAATCGAATGTCAGAAAACGTCACACAAGTTGGATGCTTTAGTCGTGCCGGTGCAGAACAACTGCACGAAATGGCTGAAAGCAGCGAAAAGTTCACAGCGTATCTGAAATTTCATGGGCGTATGTTCAAGCATGCTCCGTCCGTTACGTTGGAATTTTTCGTGCAAAAACCAGAATGCCGCTTTGTTGCAAGCCAAGTCCAGTGGGAGAAAGCTGGTAATTCCGTTGTTCCGGGCAGCGAAGGCATCCGCTTCCGGGATTCACACGGCAAAGTCTTTGATCTATACGACTTTTCCCAATGTACGGATCAAAAGCATGAGCCGTATCAATGGCGCATGACCGCTTCCGGAGAAGCAATGGTTCGTGAGAAGTTGGAACTTCCTGCGAAGTATAGTTTCTTATCTGGACTTGTCCGCAAAACCGTTTCTTCGGAAATCATAACAGGAGCAATGCAGCGGCTGCAAGTGCCGCCACAGAATGCACTGGCTTTTCGGGATGCATTTCACTGCGCAGTTGCCGCTATCATTGCCGGTCGTCTGGAGGTAGGCGGTAATTCATTCCCGGTTCAGGCGGATGCAGCTGCAATCAGATACATGACCGATACGCAGCGGCTTGGTTTCATCACGCTGGCAGCTGTTTCAGCCAAACAAGTGCTGAATCAGGTGGAGCAAATAATGAATGACCGCAAAGCCGCTATGCAAGCAGAAAGGATGGTTCAGAAAAATGAGATACGAGGAGTTTCAGATGCTTACCCCAGAGGAAATGGAGCAAATTCCGGACATGGAGCTGCCGGAAGTACCCAAGGAGCTGTTGCACAACTTTCTAACCCAGTCCAGGGCGATCCGAAAAGAGGGCGTTCTGGGCTGGGAGGTGAAGCAGCAGCGAAACGGAACAAGCCGGACATGCTTTCTGCCGCTGCTGAAAAGCAGACAAATCGGCAGCGTAACCTTCTGGTATCAGGTGAACCCCACAATCGGGACATACGAGATGCGGACAGAGCCGGAAGAACTGACGATGGAAACGGAGCCTATCGGCAGCTACGGTTTGGCATGGATGCACTGGATGGAGGAGAATTATCCGGAGAAAGTGGAGGAAATGCGATTTTATCACCGGTTTCTGACAGTGGCTCGGTCAGTGGACAAGAGAGCCTGGGAGTACAGAAACCGGCTGGACAGTCAGTACCTGTCGGAGAATCCTCGTCCGCATGGCTTCGAGAAAATCCAGGAATGGGAGCAGATGAGAACGTTTTACACGGACAGCGCAACCATGAGGGACATCATACATCAGGCAGTCACGACTCCGTAACTGACAAAATCGCACAGGCATTTCAAACAGAAAACCCGTCAGCCGATCAGACTGACGGGTTGAAGATGCAGGAATCAAGCCTTACGGATCAGATTGATGCTGTTTTGAATCATACAGATAATCGTTACAACAACAGCATAAGACTATGTGATACACCCGAAATCTTCGTGCAGATTGGTCTATCCCATCTCCCGATGCTGTATGCCAAAAAGCATTTGCGTGATGCACTGAAACCCAAAAATCCCAAAAAACCACATCAGCACGGATTAACAGTTTCGCAAATTAAAAACATTCCGGAATGGCTTGCGGCACCGGCAATCATTTTTGATTCCATTTCTCCAAATGCAAACGGGAGAAACAGTATCGTTACTGTATTAAACGCAGTCGATCAGGACAACGCACCGTTGCTTGTGACCATTACGCCAAACGGTCAAGGCGTCTATCAGTTGGAGAGCATACCAGCGAATTACATCACCAGCATCTATGGCAAGGAAAACAATTTTGCCACATACATCGAACGTGCCGCTACTGCCGGAAACATTCTGTTTTGGGATAAAAATAAAAGCCAAGATCTATTCAGTGTGCTGGAACTCCAATTGCCCCAGGGCTTAAAAGATCTTGACTCTAATATTATTATACGCAAATCAACGGCAATTGTCAATAGCAATCTGCAAATTTTTGATCCGAAAAAGCCGATCACTTCAGAGCGTAGAACCACAATGCTGGCTGCTTTCGCCGCAAAACACAATCTGGAAGATCTGAATGTATTCGTCAAAAAAGATAAGTCCTACCGGAGTGACGGCAGGGCTTATGATCTGATCGTAAAAGATGGGAAAAGTGAAGTGTTCAGCACGCTGCTGTTTACGCTTAATCCAGGAGAAATCTTCACAGAATCCGTTTTGCAATCCGGTCTGGAATCCTTGGAAGCATCACAGGAACTGCAAGACTTTCTGGCTTCCAGAGCGGCACAGCCTTCCCTGTTCGATCAGACTGATCCGCAAAAAGTTGACACAAGTGTCAACGCAGAATCAAAATCAACAAAAATAGCTGACCTGGCTGCCGGGGATGTGATCCTGTACGAAAGAGTTGACACAAGTGTCAACTTTACACCCGAACTCACTGAAAAAGCAAAGAAGTTCGGACAGATGTCCAGACCGGAGCAGCTCTACAGACAGCTGTCAGAGATGTATCCGCAGCTGGTCAGCGGTGAACACACATATGAGCATTACGAAGCGGATCCGGACAGCGGCTATGAGCCGTTATCCATTGAGCAGATTGGAGAAGGGCTGTATTCATTCATGACCACCTACATACAGAATGGGGACATCATGCGTGACCCGGATATTACTTTCATGCTCGATCACAATGAGCAAACCGCACATGTGTTCTCGTTCCGGCAGGATGGTGTACCACCTCACGGTACTTACTATGTGGAGGTTGCTGATGAAGCCGGGCATGTTGATACCAAGCTGCAAGCATCCCTGGAGCAGACATTCCTGCAAAATTTGAAAAACGCACAGACGGCAGACCGGGTGCTGACCAGATATCATGACAAAACCGGTCAGGAGACTGTGCTGATACCGGATATGCACAATGCTCCGACAGTGGAAGCGGAACAGACTGAACCGGTCAAGGTGGACGAAAATGCCCATCTGCGCCAAGTGCTGAACGCTTTTTCCGAGGAGCATGGACTTGGAGAATTGAATCTGAGATTCATTGATTCAAACCATGTGGGTATCTTTGAATCCTATGGGGATGGTTCAGATATGCAGCTGGACGTGAAACTGTACTACGGCGATGATGCACAAATCAGCCAGGAAGATTGCAAGCGGATGCTGGATCATTTCGCCACAGAGACAAAACGGCGTGGTCGCAAGGTGGAAGATGTCATGAGCCGGAAGTCTGCAATTGCAGTCAGGGGAAAATCCGAACTGCCCCCTGTGCCGGATGTCCTGCCGAAAATCGTCTATGCAAAAGCACCGTTGCAAAAGGTGCGTGACAACATAGAAGCCATTCGTGAGTTGCAGCGTCTTGCACGCTGCGAAGCAGAGGAACAACCCCTCTATGACAAAAAGCGCAACCAGTGGAATTGCAAGGAGAATTCTGATAACCGACTGCGCAAATACTCCGGATGGGGTGGCTTGCAGCAAGTCTTCGATGCCAAATCCGGTCGCTACGCAGATTTGCGTGAACGGCTGCAAAAGCTGCTGACCCCTGAAGAATATACTTCCGCCAAAGCAAGTGCAACGGATGCCCACTATACACCACAGATTGTCATCGATGCCATGTATAAGGCAGTGCAGAACATGGGGATTCCCCGTGATTCCCGGGTGCTGGAACCGGCTTGCGGCACGGGAAATTTCATTACCAGAATGCCCCACAGCATCGGTAATGCCGGTGTGGTTGGCGTAGAACTAGATCCCATCACCGCACAAATTGCAGCAAGGCTGAATATGGACAACCCGAACGTGGAAATCATACACAGTGCCTTTGAGCAAAGCGGTCAGACGGACAATAGCTTTGACCTGGTTATCGGCAACGTGCCGTTCGGCGACTATAAAATGAATGATCCCAATTATACACAGGATTGGCTGATTCATGACGCTTTTTTCCGGAAAGCACTTGATAAGGCTGCTCCCGGCGGTGTGGTAGCATTCGTAACCTCAACCGGCACGCTGGACAAGAAAAACCCCAAGGTGCGTGAGCACCTTGCATCACAAGCCGATCTGATTGGCGCAATCAGACTGCCCAACACAGCATTCTCTGAAGCAGGGACAGGCGTTCCAACGGACATTGTTTTTCTGCAAAAGCGTGTGCAGCCGCTTTCACCGGATGCACCCAAGCCGGACTGGTGCTATGTTACACCCATTTCAGAAGCGAATCAGGATATACGCATCAATTCCTATTTCGTGCAAAATCCGCAGATGATCCTGGGAACTATGCGCAAGACTTCCTTCCAAGACCGATTGACCTGTGATCCCGTTGTCGGAACAGACCTCAAAAAACAGCTTGACCAGGCGATACAGCAGCTCAACACCAAGATTATAGTCACAAAACGTGAAAAGGCTGCACAGGAGCGGCGTGGATACATCCAGCCCTGGGGCAAACAGTTCACCTACCAGGTAAAAGACCAGAAGGTCTACTATAATGAAGGTACGACTATGCGAGAGATTACCGGCTCATCCAGCGACATGGACAGACTGAAACGCCTGATAGGGCTACGTTCTGTCACACGCCAGTTGATCGACAAGCAGAAAACAGCAGCTGGAGATCATGAGCTTGTACCACTGCGTCAGTTTCTGAATCAGCAGTATGACGCATTCACTGCAAAGTACGGGAACCTGAACTCCGATGCTGTCAAAAAGGCGTTTGCTGCGGATGCAGATTATGCACTGCTGCAATCCCTGGAAGAATACGATACCGGATCCAAGACCTATTACAAAGCAGAGATCTTCCACAAGCGCACAGTCAACCCAGTACTGGAGATCACTGCTGTTGATACACTGGAAGAAGCCTATCAGGTTTCCCTGGATCAACGAGGAAAGCCGAATATCCCGTATATGGCAACGCTGCTGCAGGCGCAGCATCCAGATACACCATTTGCAGATCTGACACAGCAAATTCAGAAAGACCTGTTGGATCGGGGCATGGTATTCCGGGATCCTGAACAGGAGATCACCGGTGAACCATTTTCCGACATTGTGGAACGTGCAGAATACCTTTCCGGTGATATACGCCGCAAGCTGGTGTGTGCGCAGGATCGGGCAGCAGAGGATCCAGCATTCCAGCGCAACATAGATGCGCTAAGGGCTGTTATACCGGAAGACATTCATGCCGAGGAAATTGCAGTCCGCATGGGTTGTCCGTGGATCGATCCGGAGGATTACACAAAATTCCTGCATGAGCTTTCCGGCAGACGAGCAGAAGATACACGCTGTGAGGTGAAATATTCGCCGATTACCGGTGAATTCGACATACTGCAAGCCGGAAGCAGAAAGGATCTTAACGTCAATGAAGGCACTACATACGGCACGAACAAGCTGACCATGTATGAGATCGCTCAAAAGATGCTGAATCAGCGTCGGATTGCGGTCATGACTAGCGTATCATCCCCCAGGGATCCCAGCAAGATGATATCCCGTACTGACCCGGTTGAAACCAGGAAAGCTATGGAGAAAGCCAAGCTGATCGAAACAAAGTTTTCGGAGTGGATCTTTGCTGATCCGGAACGCAAAGCAAAATATGAGCGCAGATACAACAATCTGTTCAATTCCCTGGTCGGACGCAAGTATGACGGGTCGCACCTGACATTCGGCGGACAGTCCGCTGCATTCGCCCTGCGTCCCCATCAGCGTGACTGTGTTGCCCGTGCAGTATACGGCGGTAATACGCTGGCAGCGCATGTTGTCGGCGCAGGAAAGTCCGCCGTGTTCCAGACAGCAGTTATGAAAAAGAAACAGCTTGGCTTGATCAACAAGGCATGCGTGGTGGTACCCAAAGCCCTGACGGAGCAAACTGCAAGGGAGTGGAGAAAGCTCTATCCGGATGCAAAGCTGCTGACCATGTCGGCTGCGGATCTCTCCTCTGAAGCCAAGCGAGATCTGTTCGCCGCACGTGTGGCAACCGGCGACTACGATGCGGTAATCGTGTCCGTAGAGCAATTTGAAAAAATGCCCATGTCACAGGAATTCCAGCAGAAATACCTATTAAAGCAATTGGATGATCTGGAAGACATGCTCCGTGAAGCACGTTCAGCAAACGGCAACCGGAAGGATGCCACAACCAAGCAAATCGAAACTGGCAAGAAAAAGCTGAAAGTCCGCCTTGAGAATATTATGAATCCAAAGTCCAAGCAAAAGGGCAAGGACATTCTGTTGAACTTTGAGCAGCTGGGCTTTGACTACCTTGTGGTAGATGAAGCTCACGGCTATAAGAACGGGTTTGTGACCACAAAAATGGGGAATGTATCCGGCGTTACCACTGCTGCATCCGGGAAAGCCCAGGATATGCAAATGAAATGCGACTACTTCAATGAGCAGCTGGGGCAAGGGCATCTGCTCTTTTGCACCGGCACACCGGTAAGCAACTCCATGACAGAACTGTATGTAATGCTGCGTTATCTTCGTCCCGATCTGCTGGCTGCTGCCGGTGTGGGACGATTCGATGACTGGGCGGCAACATTCGGAAAGGTCACTACACAGCACAAACAGAGTGCAACCGGTGAGCTGAAGCTGAAAACAGCATTCTCCAAATTTGCCAATCTGCCGGAACTCATGTCCATGTATAAGGAATTCGCAGATATCCAATCTGCAAAAAAGCTGGATCTGCCCCGTCCGTCACTCAAAACCGGAAAACCGCAAATCATTTCCGTACCCGCTTCACCGGAACAAAAGGCATTTGTAAAAGCACTGGTGGAACGTGCAAAACGGATCTCTGAGGGCAGCGTGGATCCGCACGATGACAACATGCTTGTCATAACCAACGAAGCACGGCTGACCGGGCTATGCAATGCTGCTGTCGCTGCTCTGCTGCAAAAGCACGAGATCGATGTACCGGAAGGGTTTACGGATGCAAAGACCAGCAAGGTGGATGCATGCGTTGACAAGGTGCTCCAGGTATATCAGGAAACGGCAACCCAGAAGGGTGTGCAGATTGTTTTTTCAGATGTAGCCGTCAACTCGGATGCCGGGAATTTCTCCGTCTATGACTACATTCGGGATGAGCTGATTGCAAAGGGGATTCCGGCAGAGGAAATTATTTTCGCTCCAAAGTCTGAAGCGAAAAACCGTGAGGATATTTTCCGGGATATCAACGCAGGAAAATATCGTGTGGTAATCGCTTCTACCAGCACTCTGGGCACGGGTGCAAACGTGCAGGAACGTCTCGCTGCCGTACATCATGTGGATATCCCCTGGAAACCAAGTGATTTTGAACAACGTGAGGGACGTATCCTCCGCCAGGGGAATTCATTCAGTGAAGTACAGATTTTCAATTACATCACCGAAGGGACAATGGACAGCTACCTGTATCAAGTCGTTACCGACAAGGCAAGGTTCATTGCGCAGCTGCTGGATGATGAAACACCGGCTCGTATTTCTGAGGATTGTGACGATAAAGTTCTCACATACGGCGAAATGCAAGCAGCAGCAGAGGGCAACGACAACTTCCGCAAGCGTATTGAATTGGGCATGAAGGTTTCGGAATTGCAGTTTGCGAAAGCGGAATTCCAACGGGAAACCGGCGAGATGCGCAAAACGGTCGCAGCCATTCCGGAGCAAGTCGCTGCGCTCCGTGACCGTATTGACAGTATCAAATGCGATATCGAAACAGTTGACCGCCTGAGAAATCCGGAGGGCAAAATCGAAGATCTGACCGTTACAACGGCAACAGGCAATACGCTGACCAAGCAGGAGGACATCAATCTATATCTGCAAGAACTGCTCATACAAAAATCAAACGCACCGTTTAATGAAGTTCCGTGTTTTAAGATCAATGACTTTCAAGTTACGGTGGAACTGGTTGGTTTACAGCAAGGCTTTGCATTTGCTGTACAGGGCGAAAGTCCGGTGGCTTATCGCACAGCAGCGGAAATCCACGACAAAAGTAACAATGCGCAGCGGCTTTTAAATCTGTTGAACAATGGCATTGCAAATGAAAAAACAAAATGTGAAAACAGAATTGAAAAGCTGAACGCTGATCTGGTTCAGGCGACAGAACGGCTTGCAGTTGCATTCCCCCATGAGCAGGAATTGCAACAAGCGCAGTCGGAATTGGCACAGGTTGAAGCAGAGCTTCTGGGCATCACGGAAATGGAAGCGGCAATTCTGGATCCAGATGAGCAGCCCATTGAGGAAACCGCCGAGGAAAAAAAGAAACGGGAAAGTTTTGCGAAAAGTGACGATGACAATGATCTGAACCCAAACACAAGCGGTGAGGTTTTACCGCCGACCATGTAATCAAAAATTGAAATTGCCCTTGCAGTTTTTGTAAGGGCATTTTCTTTTCAACAAGGAGGAGAACATGAACAACGATGAGTTCAAGCAGCTCAGTGCAGCTGCACGCAGGGCAAATCTGCTTGACTATTTTCAGAACAGCGGCTACACAGTGGAGAAAAAAGGCGCAGAGTATTATATCAAAGAATTCTCCGGACTGTGCGTCAATCCGGACAGAAATCTTTGGTTTCATCATTATTCCGGGAAGGGCGGCAGTAGCTCCATCGACTGCCTGGTGCAAGTCCTGGGCAGAGATTTCAAACAGGCTGTGTTTGAATTGACAGGCAAGGATATTACAACAGTTCGTTCAAAGGAACATACCGGAGAGTATAAGCCCCAGTACACAGCACCGCCAAAGCCTGACCACTCTACCCCGGAGAAAAGAGAATTGCAAATGCCGGAGCAATCAAAAAACATGCGGCAGTTATTTGCATACATGTGTCAATCAAGAAAAATTCCTGCATCGATCATTGAGGAGTTGGTGCATGCCGGTCTGCTGTACCAGTCCGAACGCATGGTTACAGCAACAACGGCAACGGGAGAATCCAAAACATATCGCAATGCAAACGCAGTCTTTGTTCACAAAGATGCAGCAGGAAAAGTTGTGGGTGGTGAGATTCAGGGACTGAATTCATTCAAGCGATACAAAGGGATCGCAACCGGCACGGGAGAAAGTGCTTTCATATTTCATCCCGTACCGGCGAAGGATGGAAAAATCCATCGTGCATACATTTTTGAATCAGCCATTGACCTGATGAGCTTCTACAAATTTTGCGACAAGAAGAAAATGAGCGGTGCTGTTCTGGTGTCGATGGCAGGGTTGAAGCCGACGATTCCGCTGAAGCTGCAAGCAGAGGGAGTCGAGATTTTTTCCTGCGTTGACAATGACGATGCCGGTCGCCGATTTGAAAAAGAGAATGGATTTGTTCGTCCGAAAGGTGTGATTGAACAGCTCGACAAGCAGGGCTTTAAAGACTGGAATGAGCTGCTGGTTTTCAAATCCAGCAATCTGGATGCACACTTGGAACGGCAGCAGCCTGAGCCGGAATTGCTGGAACGGACAAATCAAAATGAAAGACCAAATCTGGCGTTGTCAAGAAGAATGAGGTGATCCAAATGGAGAAAAAAATCAAAGCCAAGGATAAACCGGAAACACTATTCCTTTCTCCGGAACTGACCAATTATTTGTTATCTGCCCTCGCAAGGATTGAAGAAATCGACACCGGCAATCGTTACGCACAGTTGGCAGGTCAATTGAAACAAACCATCCTGCGGTTCTCAAAAAAGGAACAGCGAAAGGGGGATGACCGTGCAGCGGTCATCCTCTACGGGAAGGAAGCATCCGCACTGATCATGCTTCTGACTGTTTATATCAGCGCAGTATCAGACTCTGAACCACATGACTTTTTTTCTGAACTCGGAAAAAATAGAAAGGGTGAAATCGTATGATTGTAAATATTTTCTGTGGTGAAAAGGGTTTGGGAATCCCCAATCTGCGGAGCAGACAAAACGCTGCAAATCATTTTTCGGAGAAAAACTTTTTGGGTTCTCCCGAAAAGGAATTGTGCAGCGGTTTAGCCGTCAAGGTCGCAGACTTTGCCCAATATTGGAGCGGAGCGAGAATTCTGTTTTGATCGAACGCTTTTGCGTTTGACAAAACAGGTATTGGGTAAATTGTACCCATTCCGTCAGAACGGGTACTTCAAGCACCGCAAAAATGCGGTGTGCTGAAAAAATCAGCGCACTAGGCTGAAAAGAAAAAGGAGCGAAGGACGAGAATATGGACGCATACAGCATCAGTTTTACGCTGGGCAAGGCAAGTTGTCCTCACGGAGCGAACCTCCGGCACAACAACCGGAAATTCATTGCCGCCAACATTGACCCCAGCCGGACAAAAGAAAATGTGACGTACAGACAGCAGGATGTGCGTGCAGCCTATCACCACCTGTTCGATCAGGCTGTCAAGGAATACAACGACCAACAGTATCGCAAAGACAGAATGATCGATGATTACTATGCCAGGATCGCTGCCAGCAAACGAGAAGAAGCATTCTACGAAGTCGTAGTGCAATTTGGCGATGTGAAAACTGCTGCCTGTGGAAGCCAGCGTGGAGAGATTGCCAAGGAGATGCTTGGCGATTACATGTTTTCTTTTCAGCAACGTAATCCAAACCTCTATGTATTCAATGCAGTGCTGCACATGGACGAAGCGAGTCCGCACCTTCATATCAATTTTGTTCCCTTCTACACCAAGGGCAGAAAGAACGGCTTGTCCAAAGGCGTTTCTATGAAACAAGCTTTGGATGAAATGGGCTTCCGTGCAAAGGGAAAAATTCAAAATCGATTGGTAGCGTGGGAGGAAGCCGAGCGCAGAGAAATGGAGCGCACCCTGCACCGGCACGGCTTTGTGCGTGAAGATAAAAATGCCCACTATGCGCACATGACCGTTGAGGACTTCAAGTACTCACAAGATCTGAAAAAGCTGCGAGCACAGCTTCGGGATGCAAACACTGTGACCGAAATGGATCACGAGGAAAAAAGCATCCGGCGGCTCAAGGATCGGTTGGCTGCTCTGGAGCATGAAACCGCAAAGCTGAAAAAAGAAAAACGCTCCCCTTACAAAGCATTCTTCTACACGCTCCCGGAAAAACAAGCGTATGTGCAAGCAAAGCTGGATGCGCTGCAAATTCCGTACCGGGAAACGGAGAACGGATTTGAAGCACAGGAGTGCTATGTGGATCAGATTCGGAAGATCGAAAAGGAGTACAGCCCAAAAACCAATCAGCGTGAGCAGCTTCGCAATGACATTGACAGACTGCTCATGCAAAGCAAGGACTTCGAGGAGCTGCTTGACCGTCTGCATGCTGCCGGTTATGAAGTGAAGCAGGGCAAGTACATCTCTGTCAAGCCGAAACACGGCGGCTCCTTCCTGCGGCTCAAGGGTCTGGGCGAGTACTACAGCGAACAGGCGCTGCGAAATCGGTTTGCAGCAAAAGCACGCTACGAGCAACAGCTTGCACAGCGTGTGGCGGATGCAAGGCGGCAATCCGCTCCGAATGCTGTTGTGCTGCGCACCATTCAGTTTTACACGATCTCATTTGCAAAGGGCGGTCTGCCGATGCATCGACGCAACCAACAGAAGCCCTTCGCATGGACAAACGATGCAGAACTGGATGCCCTGCTGGCACTAAACCAAAAAATCAATGACGGCGCTACACTGGATTCCCTGCGTACAAACTTTGCTGAAAAAGAAAAAGCGGCAGCTGACGCAGAAGGCAAGCTGCACGCTGAAGAAAAAGATTTGCAATCGTTCTATGATTTGAAAGAGAAACTGCTGATCGTTTATGAGGGGAAACCATCACGGCTGTTCACAAAAGAACAGGCAGTTGCCGCCCTCAAGGCGTATCCGTCCATCACAGCACAGAATTACCGGAACGTGGATGCACTGATTGCCAATCAGGAAGCAGCTGTCCAACAAGCTGCTGCGGATCTTGCACAAAAACAGAAGGAGCTTTCGGAAAGCTCCGTTACTCTGGCAACTGCCGAGAAAGTGTTTGGCGGCACTTATGTGCAATCCCTTGCAGCAGAGGAACGGCAACGTCGGGAAACACAGTATATTCCCAACGGAGTAAAGTATGCAAACGGAGAAGGAATTTGAGGAAGCATTTTTCTTTTCAGTTTGGTATCGTCTCGCTTGCGGTTGAAAAAATATCCCCTCTGAACCAGCAACACTGGCTAAGAGGGGATTTCTTATTTCTGAAGGCGGAGCTTTTCCACCAGCGCTTCCTGCAAAACAGCAGAGAAATTGATGCCTGCGTGTTCAGCTTCTGCATTGATCCAGGACGGAAGCGACAGTGTTTTTTTGATAAACCGCTTATGCTGCTTTGCTCGGAACGGCGGCATATACGCTTCCACCAGAACCAGTGTTTGATGTTTACCAACCTGGATCTGATCAAAGGGAGTGGGTTCCGGAATTTCTTCTCCGTCCTCCTCCATGCCAAACAAATGCAGCAACATTGCTTCTTTGGCATTGCTTAACGCTGTTTCAAGATCTCCTGCGCAAGGCAGACAGCCGGGTAAATCCGGAAATTCAATGGAGATCCCTTTGTTCTCCTGTTCAAAAATTGCCGGAAAAACGTAATGATCCTTCATCGTGATTACCTCCTGTTCGAGTGGCTTTACCATGGAGCAGAAGTCATTCAAAGTGAACCCCTGCTTGTTTTTCGATGCTTTTCAGTGTTTTGATGGGAATATCCTTGACCGGGTGCGTAACCGTCACCCTCCCCTTTTTACTGGGATGCTTGAATTGATGGTGATCCCCTGCACAATTCACCTCGTACCAACCATCCGCTATTAATTGCCGGATGATGTCCCTGGATGAGAAGCTCTTCATTTCTTCTGTCGAGTAGACAGCTCGACACTCCTTTCCTGTGATTCAAACTGCAAAGGGATGTCCCAGCCCTTTACGGATCCTCTGTATCTATTATAACACGTAAGTTATTACGTGTCAATATCATTTCAACCGAATACATTGCATAAAAAAATCGCCCCTCGGACGATTCAAAAAAATATTCGACTAGCTATTGACTCGCTCCCCAAAATGTGCTATAATGAAGAAGCGATGAATAAAGCATCACACGGGGTGCAGATGGACGGCAATCCAAATACACCCCATCATCAGACTGGTGATCAGAACACCTGACTGACTTAGTGCAATGGCTATATCGTGTTTCATTGTAGCACGATTATAGATATTTGTCAAGAGCCTTTCAGACTGCTTCTACACTTGGTCTGAAGGGCTTTTCCTTTTCGCATAGAAACTTGACAATTGCATACAGTTGATTGTCCGGCTTTCCGGCTCATGGAGTGGAAACATATCCAGCACATCCGTCACATACGCAAAGACAACCTGTTCAGCATGCTGAATCAACCCGTTTTTTCTTTTCAGAAAGGTAACAACGGCAAGGTATTGAGCGAACCATATGCATGACGGTGAATCGGTAGGCATACCCGAAGGATGCGATAACAATGAACCGGCAAGCGCAGGGCGGTGATAGAATGATACACCCTGTAGGCTTTGCAAGCAGACGGATAATTGATGATACAGTAAAATACATTAGATAGCCGAAACGAGCCGCTGTTTCGTGACTCGTTTCGGTATCATGTGTTTTGGCGGAAAGAGAGGGATTCGAACCCTCGGTACGCTATTAACGTACACACGATTTCCAGTCGTGCGCCTTAGACCAGCTCAGCCATCTTTCCATCTATGAAATTGTATCATCAAATAGTGGTGCGAGTGACGGGACTTGAACCCGTACGTCGAAACACACGCCCCTCAAACGTGCCTGTCTGCCAATTCCAGCACACTCGCAACGATTCTATTTATGTCGCCGTCAATCGACTGCTTTAATATTATATCAGAATGTTCGGCATTTGTCAAGCGCTTTTTAAAATTTTCTCGAAAAATTCTGCCCAACAAATGCCGCCTGCATTCGTTACTTCAACTCCACAATGGTGACGCCGTCCTCCCCTTCGCCAAATACTCCAAGCCGGAAGCTCTTCACGTATTTCAGCTCCTTGAGCCGGCGATGCACCGCCGCCCGCAGCACACCGGTACCCTTGCCGTGAATGATGGTCACGGTAGAAATGCCGGACACCAGGGCGCTGTCCAGAAACGCCTCCATCTGATACACGCCCTCGTCCGCCGCACAGCCCCGGATATCCAGTTCCATGGCGGCACTGCGTGTCACCTTGCTGCTGACAGATTTTTTGGCTGGCTGCCGTTTCTTGCCGTTGAGCATCACCTTCGCCGCCTGTTGCAGCCGCAGATTCTCCAGCTTCACCTTGGTTTTCATAATGCCGATCTGTACAAACACCATGTTGGAGCTGTCCGGCTCCGCCAGTACCGTTCCCTGCTTGTCGATGTCGGTGACATACACCGTGTCACCTTTTTTTAGGGGGCGAGGCAGCTTGTACTGCTCCTGCATCCGCTGCTGCACCGGATTTGCCGCATCATGCATCCGGGCAAAGCTGTTTTTGGTACGGGATTTCAGCTGGGACACCCGGTCAGAGAAGGTTTCCCGGTCTTTTTCATGTCGCAGCTGCTCCAATTCGTCAATGAGTCGGTTGGACTCGATCTTGGTGTTTTCGATGATCTGCATGGCAGACTGCCGTGCCTGCTCCAACGCCGCATCCTTTTCCTGCTCCAGCTGCTTCAGCTGTTCCCGGAGCGCCTGCTCGTGGGCCTGTGCCTCCAGACGAGCCTGTCGCAGCTGCTGATTCTGGGTATCCAGCTCCGCCCGGGCAGCCTCCAGCTTTTCAATGACAGATTCAAACCGGGTCTGCTCCGTGCTGACCAGGGTCTTGGCATAGGCAATGATCTGGGGCGGCATGCCCAGATGCTCGGAAATGGCAAATGCATTGGACTTGCCGGGAGAGCCAATCAGCAGCCGATAGGTGGGCTGCAGGGTTTCCAGGTCGAATTCACAGGATGCATTCTCCACGTCCGGGGTTTCGATGGCATACAGCTTCAGTTCCTGGTAATGAGTGGTGGTCATCAGCTTGGCACCCTGCCGCTTCAGCTGTTCAATGACGGATACTGCCAGAGCAGCACCCTCCACCGGATCCGTGCCGGATCCCAGCTCATCCAGCAGCACCAGACTCTGGGCATCCGCTGTTTTCAGAATCTCAATCACATGGTTGGTGTGAGCGGAGAAGGTGGACAAATTCTGCTCAATGCTCTGGGCATCCCCAATGTCCACAAGGATATGGGAAAAGACGGACACGCTGCTGCCGTCCCCGGCGGGGATCAGCAGACCGCACATTGCCATGGCGCACAGCAACCCTACGGTTTTCAGGGCAACCGTCTTACCGCCGGTGTTGGGGCCGGTGATGATGAGCGCCTGATACTCCCTGCCCAGTGTCACGTCAATGGGCACCACCTTGGCAGGATCCAACAGCGGGTGCCGTGCCTTTTTCAGCACCACCGCCCCGTCATCCGTCAGCTGGGGCAGGGTGGCTTTCATTTTCGCCGCCAGATTCGCCTTTGCAAAATACAGGTTCAGCTCGGCACACACATGGTAATTTTCGATGAGTACATCCGCATAAGCACCGCATTCTGCACACAGATTGGTGATGATCCGCTCGATCTCCTCCTGTTCCTGGCTTTCCAGAAGCCGGATATCGTTGTTTGCCTCCACAATAGCAATTGGCTCAATAAAATAGGTTTGCCCAGTAGCGGAAGTATCGTGGATCAGCCCCTGTACATCCCCCCGATGCTCTGCCTTCACCGGCAGTACATATCTGCCGTCCCGGAGGGTCACGATGGACTCCTGCAAGTACTTCTGCATGGATGCGGAACGGATCATTTTATCCAGGGTATCCCGCAGCTTCTGACCGGACTGGGCGATCTTCCGACGGATGGACGCCAGAGCGGTGCTAGCTCCATCGGCGATCTCCTCCTCCGACAAAATGGAACGCTCCAGCTTGTCCCGCAGTGCCGGATTGGGCGCCAGCCGGGAAAACAGATATGCCAGGGAGGTCTCGCTGTTCTCGCAGTGACAGTACCAGTCATCCAGGCTCTGGATCTGGTTCAACAGCCGTGCAACGCTCAACAGTTCCCGTAAAGAGATACGGGAGCCGGATTTTGCCCGGAGCAATGGGGCGCATACATCCTCCATCTGATAGAAAGGAGGAGTGCCGTACTGAATGGACAGCTGCAGCGCATCCTCGGTCATGCCCAACAACTGCTGTACCCTTGCCGGATCGGCACTTGGTTCGATTTCCAGAGCCATCTGCCGGGTGCAGCTGTTGGAGGTTTCCTCCGCCAGCCGCTCCAGAACCTTATGTAACTCCAGGGTTTGAAAATAGTGATTCATGGTAAATTCTCCAGAGATTTGTAAAAGTCCAGCGTCCGGAACTGCCGTTCCAGATGCAATATCGTATAGCGTTCCGCCAGGACGGACAGAGCGGATGCAGTCCCCTCCCCCAGGCGGAAATGGAACAGCCGGTCAAAATCCGACAGCACAATGTGCCGGACAGCTTGCAGCACAGAGCCGCTCACGGGCATCTGTTCCCGATCCGGAGCAATCTCTCCGGCACAGTGGGCACAGATGAAATTTCCCGCCTGTAAGCGAAAAATCAGCTGCGCTGGTGCATACTCGCCGCACACGTCACAGCATACAATATCCGGCATCATGCCCAGCTCTGTCAGAAACCGCAGCTCAAACAGCGCCTTCAGCAGGGGGACAGGCCGGCTGCCCTCCTCCAGGTAATGGAGGGTATTGAGCAGCAGACGCAGAATATCGGATTTTGCATGCTCCGCCCCCACCGCAAAGCCAATCAGCTCCGAAAAATAGGTAGCAAGACTCAGCCGGGTCAAATCCTGCCGCAGGTCGTAGAAAATCCGCTCCACCTGAGCGCTGTTCAGATAATACCGATCCCGGCGGCTGTCCAGACAATACTGCCCATAGGCGTACAGCTGGGATGCGGCACCGTGCCGGCTGGTGATTTTCTTCGCCCCCCGGACGGATACCTCCAGCACCCCCTGGTCTGCGGTGAGCAGATCAATAAACTTGTCCTGTTCCCCCACGCTCCGTTCCCGGATGACGATCCCCGTCACAGTGGTCAGCATGCTTCTTGTCACTCCCTGCCGGGCGGCTCCGGACTGCACGCAGTCCCCGATACCGCAGATAATCCTCTACACTGCCGCTTTTGGCAAATATCTCCCAATTGTCCATACGGATCACTTCCTCTCGGTAACAGTGTATCCGGATGAGCGGCAATTATGGGTTGAAATCCGTACCAGCGGATCAATCCTCCATCAGACCAAAGGAGCGGATCAGTCCCTCCCGGTTCCGCCAGTCCTCCTTCACCTTCACCCAGCATTGCAGATTCACTCTGATGCGGAAAAAGTCCTCCAGGCTTGTCCGGGCGGCAGATGCCACACGCTTGAGCATAGCACCCTTTTTCCCGATGACGATACCCTTATGGCTTTCCCGTTCACAGTAGATTACCACGGAGATATCCAGAATATCCTGCTCCTCCCGTTCGGTCATGGATTCGGTCATAACGGCAATGCCGTGGGGCACTTCATCATCCAGCATCCGCAGCAGCTGCTCCCGAACCATTTCCGCTGCGATCACCTTTTCCGGCTGGTCGGTAAACATTTCATCCGGGAAGAAGTGAGGGCTTTCCTTGGCGTGGGACAGGACTTCCTGCTCCACCAGATCCACCCCGTCCTGCTCCGTCACGCTGATGGGAATGATGCTGGCCGGGTCAAACTTGTTCTGGATTCCCACCATCATACCTGCAAGCCTGGTCTTGTCCTCCAGCAGGTCGATCTTGTTAAGGATTACGATCACCGGACGCTTCCTGCGCTTGCAGTCCAGCAGCATTGCCTCCTCCTGAGGGGTCATCTGCCGGGTACAGTCCATCATGAACAGCAGCAGATCAATATCCACCACCGATTCAGTGACCGTGTTGAGCATATGCTCACTGAGCTTGTTTTTCGGCTTATGCAGACCCGGCGTATCCATAAACACCAGCTGTGTATCCCCGATGGTCTTGATGCCGGTGATCCGGGTACGGGTGGTCTGGGGCTTGTTGCTGACAGAGGCGATCTTCTCCCCCACCAGGGCATTGAGCAAAGAGGATTTTCCTGCGTTCGTTCTGCCCGCAATGGTTACAAAAGCACTTTTCGGCATAGAATCGTCTTAGTCCTCCGTTACAAAGCTGATATCCCGGGCAATGCCCAGCTTTTCCAGCACGGCTTCTTCCTTCTCCCGCATCTTCCGCTCGTCCAAGGGGCTGGTTTCATGATCGTAGCCCAGCAGATGCAGCATGGAATGTACGGTCAGAAAGCCCACCTCACGTTCCAGGGAATGACCGAAATTATGCGCCTGCTTGAAGGCAGTTTCCAGAGAAATCACCACATCCCCAAGCAGTACATAGCCGGTTTCCTGGTTTACATCCGCCTTGCCGTCGGACAGCAGGGGGAAGGAAAGCACGTCCGTCACGCTGTCCTTATTCCGATAGATCTTGTTGAGATTGCGGATCTCCTGATTGCTGACAAAGGAAACGCTCACCTCAGCGTCCCGGTCAAAATGCTCCGTAGCCAGCACAGCCTGACAGCAGCGGCGGATCAGCAGACGGATCCCCACCGGCACCTTTACATCCGATTGATTGTTTTTTACATATACCTTGAGCTTAGCCATTTTTTCCTTTTCTCCTTTCATTCTGATATTTCTCGTAGGCAGCGATAATATCCTGCACCAGTTTGTGCCGTACCACATCCCGTTCCTGGAACTGATGAATGGCAATGTCATCCACATTCCGCAGTACCTTCATCGCCTCCACCAATCCGGAACGTTTCGCATCGGGCAGGTCGATCTGGGTGATGTCCCCGGTGATGACCATCTTGCTGGAATTTCCAAGCCGGGTCAGGAACATTTTGATCTGCTCCGGTGTGGTGTTCTGGGCTTCATCCAGAATGATGAATGCCTCGTCCAGGGTGCGTCCCCGCATATAGGCAAGAGGGGCAACCTCAATGCTTCCCTTTTCCATGTTCCGCTGTACGCTTTCCGCACCCAGCATTTCATACAGTGCATCGTACAGGGGCCGCAGGTAGGGATCCACCTTGTCCTGCATATCTCCCGGCAGAAAGCCCAGCTTTTCACCAGCCTCCACCGCCGGACGGGTCAGCACGATACGGCTGACTGCATGGGCACGGAATGCCTTCACTGCCATTGCCACCGCAAGATAGGTCTTGCCGGTGCCTGCCGGGCCGATGCCCAGTACGATGGTGTTGTCCTGGATGGCTTCCACATACTTTTTCTGTCCCACAGTCCGTGCCCGGACGGGCTTGCCGGATATGGTAACTGCCACCGCATCCGCCGCCAGCTCCTTGAGATCCTGCATGGCACCCTCCGCCACCATGTTGGTCACATAGCGGATGGTCTGCTCCCCCACATTTTCTCCCTGGGGAGTCAGCCGCAGCATGGCTTCAATGGCCTGCGCAGCCCCCTGCGCCGCCTGTTCCTCACCAGTAACCTTGATGACCGTACCCCGGTTCAGCAGCGTTACATGATACTTTTCCTCGATGGCGTGCCGGGTCTTGTCAAAATCCCCGAAAATCGTCAGGATCTGATCCATGGTATCTACTTGGATGATTTTTTCCGTCATATGCTTTTTCCAACGCCCGAAGCGTCCCTCTCTCCTTTCCGCATCCAACAGCAATCTGTGGACACAGTTCACGCATCTTAATTCAGTATATCATATTTTTCAGAAATTTTAAAGGAGCATTCAATTATTTTATGAAAATTTCACGGATTGTTCCGATTTCTCCGCATATTACATAGCGAACATCACAATAAATCACCGAATCCTCCTGCCGGAATTCCAGGGTTTTGTCCTGGATCTCATCAGAGCTGTGAAAATTCTGCTCATACTGGGTGCATTTCTCCCGCAGCAGCGCCTCCGCCTCCTGCCGTTCGTATGCGCAGATCCGGTAGCCATAGGGGATGTAGGTGCAATGCAGGATCCCCATGGGAATCTCCCGCCCCAGCATGGAAAACCGGGTCTCACTTTCGGCATACTCATACATGGACGGCTGCACCTCCCCGAAGTACAGCGGGATCCGCTGACCGAACAGGGACAACACCCGACGGCGCACCGGCTCCTCCGGAATCCGCAGTTCCTCCGCCAGGGGCTGGGCGAAGGTCATGGTTTCCTGATACACCCCGGTCACAGAGCCGGAGGCGTGGAAGTAGCTGACTGCCCCCGTTTCCTCCTCCAGTACGCCGCTGATGAGCACATCCCCTGCCTTCACCCCATCCCCCACCTGCCGCAGCACCATGCCGCATGCAGGCATAATGGACTGAATGCAGGCATCCCGGGTGGCAACATAATTGCAGGGCACCCGGTCATGCAGCATGCCGGGCTGGGAGGTGGCTTCCGCCACATCCACCACAACTCTCCCCCCGGTATGCCGGATGCCTGCCCAGCGAAGCTCCGGAATGGCAAGCCGCAGCTTTGTTTCGCACATGCGGAAATCGATGCCCGGGATCCATGCCCCCTGGTCGATGCCGATCTCCTCCAGCACCCGTCGAATCTGTGCCTCCGGCACGGCTGCATTTCCCGTCACTTCCACCTTTACGATGAGATTGGACACCCAGAAAAACACCAGCAGAATCCCCAGAACTCCAAGCGCCGCCCCATACCGGAACTTGATCCGGTAAAAGGAAAACCGCAGTCCCCGCCGTTCCGTCACCGTCAGCTGCACCTTGTGTTCCTGCGCCAGGAGTCGGGCTTTTTTCAGATGTCCCGCAGGCAGGGCCGCAGAAAACGCCCCCTCCCGGCAGCGCTGATCTGCGCAGATCACCCCATTCTCCCGGAGCCCCTGCATGAATCCGGACAGGTTCGCCCCCTCCACCCGGATGGATACCCTTGCCCCCAGCATTTCAGGCACCCACCGGAGTCAGCTCCACGTTCCGGATCTCCCCGCTGACCCGGACGCCTCCGGCATTCAGATCCGTAACTGTCAGTCCTTGCCCCCAGATCTGTATGGACAGTCTTCCCGTCCGAAGCCGCACCAGCACATCGTTCAATTCCAGGATCCGGCGGCAGTTCTCCACCAGTACATCCCGGTTCTCCACAATGTGCAGCGTGGTGCTCAGGCTGCAAAAGTCCATGGCTCGTTCCAACCCTCGTTTGCCCATGCTCATCACCTCAGGCAAGTATATGTCCCCGGGGACATAAAAATGCCCTGCCAGCCATAGGCTGTACCAGTGGGAAAATCCCCGGAAAGGAGTGGCTTATGCGACAATCCACACACAATCTGTGCCTGCTGACGGGGCTGTGCATCGCTGGCTGGGCACTGCTGCGGCATGGAGCAGCGGCAGCAGAAGCCATCCGGACGGGCATACAGGTCTGCATGCTCCAGATCATACCCTCCCTGTACGGATTCCTGATCCTCACAGGCGTGCTGTTGCGGATGGGGCTGCACCAAAAGCTGGGGCGGCTGTTCCGTCCCATTGCGTGGCATGTGCTGCACATGACCGAAGGGGAATTTGCCGTGTTTTTGTGCAGCCAACTGGCTGGGTATCCGGTGGGAGTGCAGATGCTGACGGATCTGGTGGGGCAGGGAGAAATTCCGCTCCGCCGTGCCGCCCGGCTTGCCGGGGTCTGCTTTGGCAGCGGCCCTGCCTTTGTGCTGTCCCTGGTGGGGACGGCTCTGTATCCCAACACGCCGGCAGGCAGTCTGCTGTTTCTGAGCGGCATGCTGGCAAACCTGATCCTGGCAATCCTGTTTCGCCCGGAAAAACCGGACGCAGCGGCTGTCCCGACAATGCCGGTGCTGCCGTTCAGTCTGGCTGTAGTCAGCGCCACCCGTGCTGCTGCATCCGGTCTGTGCGGCATGTGCGGCATGATCCTGCTGTTCCGGCTGCTGCTGGCTCCCCTGCCCGGTCTGCTGCCGGATATGCTGTCCGCTGACGTAAAAGCCGGGATCCTGAGCCTCCTGGAGATCTCCAGTATCACCCGGATGCCTGTCATGCAGCTGAGCCTGCTGCCGGTAGTATGCGGTCTGCTGAGCTTTGGAGGGATCTGCGTGTTCATGCAGCTGCTGGCATCCGGAGGAAACTGGATGCACAAAGCAGAATTTCTGGTCATGCGTCTGCTGGCAGCGTTGCTTTCTGCCGGACTGTGCAGATTGGCAGCGCCCTTCTGGATGCGGAATGCGGCAGTTTCCGTCTTTGCCGGAACCATACACATAACACAAAGCGCCACACCTTTACTGCCGATTCTGCTGGTTCTGATGACGTTTATGATTCTTTCGCAAAAAAAGCTGGACAATTCCACGAAAGCATGCTATAATAATATGTAGATTCAGACAACACCGCACAAGGCGCATCCAAGGCTTTGTGCGGTGTCGCCTAAACGAACGAATCAGTTTTGTATGAGGTGATTAAAATGGGTCTGTTTGATATTTTTCAAAGAGGCGGCAAATATTTCGACAAAGACATTCCACCCCACTGTGAATACTGCGATTTTGGCAAGCGTGCCAAGGATGGCAACAAGGTTCTGTGTGACAAGCGAGGGTTAGTAGACGCTGATTTCTCCTGTGCTAAATTCGTTTATTCTCCTCTGAAGCGGATTCCCGTCAAGCAGTTGAACCGGGTTGGCTTCCTGGACGAGGATGATGAATTCAACGATGATGACGAGCAGGAAGAGCCCCAAAAGCAGCCAGATGTCAGACAGGCACCTCCGCCCCTTCAGGCAGCAGATGCTGCTCCAGCACCTGTAACGTCCACGCCAAAGCCTGTAGCACCTACACCACAACCCGCAGCACCTGCACCACAGCCTGTAGCACCTGCACCAACACCGAAGGAAAAGTCCGTGCAGAATGCTGCACCCGTCCCGGAAGAAGCACCTGCATCAGACACACCTAAGCAGGAAGCAGCCCCGGCGGATGCTGCGGCAGACGCTGCTGCACTGGAAGCAGAAAAGGCAATGGAGGCCGCATTCCAGGCTATGAACCAGCCCAAAAAGTCTTAAGGAACTATGCAGCTGCACCAATTGGTGCAGCTTTTTTCTGCGCTACCTCTTGACAAAAGCAATCGAAAATGGTATAATAATTATGTTCTGATTTCATACCACGCCGGTGTGATGGAATTGGTAGACGTAGTGGACTCAAAATCTACTTCGCCGTTTCATACCACCGTTCCGTAAACCCTTGATTTTACAAGGTTTTTTGAAAACTGAATATGTAACTTGCTTTTAATGTCCCTCCACGATGTCCCTCCGATTTCTCGGACAGGACATCGGGAGACGACTTAAAAATATAAATGCCGGTGTGTCGGAATTGGCAGACGAGACAGACTCAAAATCTGTTATCCGCAAGGGTGTGTGGGTTCGAGTCCCACCACCGGCACCAGACCTTAACAGCTCGTAAACCCTTGATTTATCGGGGTTTGCGGGCTTTTCTTTATGCTCTGCTCCGGTTATGTAACGCCCCTCCAACAACAGAAAATTCGCCGTTTTGCAGCTCATTTTCAGGAGGGACATTGGAGGGACATTGCGATTATTTGGAGGGATATACACCCAAAATCGCATTGGCAGACGCAACCTTTGAGGCGAAATTCAAGTGCGTATAAATGTTTGAAGTGGTCGAAATGTCGCTGTGTCCTAACCACTCCTGAATTTCTTTCAAGCTGACACCGTTTGCATACAAAAGGCTTGCGCAGCTATGCCGCAAATCGTGGAAACGAATCTTCCGCATACCGTTCTTTTCAAGCACCAGCGGGAAATGCTGGGTGATATAGCCGGGTTTTACAAGCTCTCCGATCTCGTTGACATAGATATAATCGGTGTATTGCCGGCAATACGACCTGCCGCACAGCTTTCGGTTTAGCTCCTGCTCCGCTTTCAGGCGGTACAGTACTTCCTCAAACGGTGGCACAAGGGGCAGGCTGCGATAGCTTGCTTTGGTCTTTGTCCGATCCTTTTGGATAATCTTGCTTTTGCCGTCAATGGTCGCCTGCGTTACTGTGTGCCGTATGGTGATTGTTTTCTTCTTGAAATCAATCGCATCCCATTTCAAGCCTACAGCCTCGCTGCGGCGCAGTCCGTAAAATGCGCCGAGGATAACGCCAAGCTCTATGGGGTCGCCCTTTACCACCTCAAAAAGACGGTTTAGCTCATCTTCCTCATAGGCGCTGCCGACAAACTTTTCCTTTTTCGGCCGTTCAATGCGATCCGCCGGGTTCGTGTCAATCAAACCAAGTTTGAAAGCGTGCTGCAACGCCTTTCGGATATTTGCGTGGCGGTGTATCACCGTGTTTGCGGAAACGCCCCGCACCGTCAGTTCATAGGTGTAATAGTCCTGAATGTGCTTTGGCTTTATCTCCCGTAAGAGCAGGCCGGGGTGGTGTTCCTCAAAGTATGGGATAATTTTGCTCTTAATTCCCATAGAATACGCCCCGTAGGTCGTTTCCTCCACATTCTTTTTTATCATTTCCAGCCAGTCGAGCAGAAATGTTGTAAAGAGTATGGAATCGGTGGAAACCTTGCCTGTACTGCGTTCTAATGCTCTTGCCTCCAACTCTGCTTCTTTGGCTGAACGGGCTTCTATGAGCATTTTTTCGGCACGCTTTTTGTTGCCCTTTACAGGGAGCCCCGTGGATTTTGACGGCGTGTGCCGTTTACCGTATTCATCCACATAGTTGAGTACGATATGATAGTACCCGTTTTTCTCTCGCAGATGTCCTGCTACCATAATAAAACCTCCTTTGAATGGTACAGCGTAGATTCATCTGCCATTGACATTTATATTGTAGCAGAAAGAATCCCACAGGCCAAATGTGCAAACAAGGTTTTACGCATTAGATTTATCTATCAGTTCCAAGTATTCCAGAATGTTGAGCTTCGGGATTCGATAGCGGCGGCCGACAATGAAACTTCTAATTTCCCCAGACCGCAAAAGCCTGTAAGCGGTTTTGTCGCAAATACCGCCGAGCATTTCACGCATCTGCTCAACATTGACTACATCGGGATAATCGGCAAATAGCAGTTTGTAGGCTGTTTGTGATTCCATAGGCAGCCTCCTATCTGTTTTTCGGGATAATCTCGTAGTCGTACCCTGTACGCTGATTACAGTAGGTACAGGTGTCTTTTTCGGTTTGCTGCGGGTCGATCCGGCGTAAAGAATAAGCGCCCGAACCGTAGAAATTGTCGGCACAAGCGCTGCAAAGACAAAGAATTAACTTTTTCGGTATGCTCTCAATCAGACCGATACTGACGGCAAGAGCATGATTGATACCGCGGATATGCTTATCGGACAGATGACCGATAAAGTCACCCAAACGGCGTTTATCAACGGTTCGCAGTTGTTCAAGCAAAACAATAGAGGGCAGTTCTAAACCGTCCTCTGCGTTGATGTAGTAATGGGTAGGCAACTTCGGCTTTGCGTCCGTTTTGCTTGTGACAGAAGCAATGATAACGGTGGGACTGTGCTTGTTTCCGACATTGTTTTGGATAATGACAACGGGACGATAACCCTCTTGTTCCGAGCCGATCCCTTGTCCCAAGTCAGCGTAATACATATCACCTCGTAGATATGTTTGATTCATAATGTTTGACCTCCTTTGAATTTAAGGCGAATATTCGCCTATGTAGGAAATCAAACAGCGGCACAGAATTAAGGTCAGGAAGATACAAACATTCTCCGTTTCAGCAGACCCGTCCCGCCGTATGATTTCATATTTCAAAAACGATCCTATTTGTCCTCGACACCCCGGATCGTTATGGGAAGTCATCAAACGGCTGGCGGCTCACCAGCTCCACGGGAATCTCACCCCCGGTAGGTTCTCTATCGGCTGCTCTCATTGCCTGCGACGGCTCACACACGAAAAATGCTGCTCGCTCGGACTGTGACTGAACAGGAGTATCATTAGCCCTATTGCTTATCATCGCCATACCGGGAGCCTCCCGATACTTATAGCCGGCTGTTTATCGCTCCTTGCCGGAAATCAGAAAGCCAAAGACCGTATAATCAAAATAGGTGTAATCTCGTTGCTTCTGTTTTCCGCAAATCGTGGCGCAGCCGCTAATGTGGCTTATGCTCATCACAATAGCAATAGGAATGTGTTTGATGAATGGGTATTCAGTTGTAAAAGAGCAAACCCATTCACCGCACAAAACGGAAAACAGGCAGAGAGTTTTCGTACCTCTCCACCTGTTTCCTCACTTAAAGCCTAAAACACAGGGACTATTTCAAAATTTTTTTCAAATTATTCAGAGCGGCATAAATCGAATCCTGCACCGTCTGATATTTGCATCCCTCCATTTCTGCAATTTGGGAGTATGTAAGTCCATTGAAATAATACAGTATGAGCCTGCGCCGTTGTGTTTCGGGCAGTTTGTTTATAGCGTTGTGCAACGCCTCATACCGCATATTGCGAAGAACCGCATCCTCAACCGATTCCGGGAGAACAAACGCCCGGTCATATAGAGTAGCTTCGGTAAGCTCTGAATGCTCGTAATGCCGATCCACTTCATTAAGAAATGAAAGATCGTCCAGTTCAAAGCAATTCAGAAGCTCAAACAGTTCTTTATTTATCAGCAATTCCCGCAGTACACCTTGTCCGTCCCGAAAGGAAAGATAATGCTTGTCCTGCCGTTTGGAAAGTGTATAGGGGTTGTCTTTGTCTTTTCTGCGTTTTGGACGCTTCTCGTCCATAGTCGTTTCCTCCGATCAATCTGAAATTTGAGAAATTCAGATTGACGGAGGCGGTGAACGGCAACGTGGTAACGGGGTTTTGCTATATACAAAAACGCACCTGCATAACGGCAAAAATCGCCGTAACACAAGTGCATTATAGTTTATGTCATATAAAATATGGTCTGTGGGTTCAGGGTAAGAGCCATAATATCCCGATGCAAAATTTAGACTTTTTTTGACCGTGTACCATCGGGGCATAGGCGGTCTAAGTCATACAATTATACTCGCTGCTCATAATCAGCAGCGAAGCGTTGGCGGCAGTCCAGCGCATAAAAAACCTCCAAACCAAAACGCTGAATTGGAGGGATAGGCATAACTACACACCCCGGCAAAACCTCGTTTTTTTATTTGTCGGGGCTGTTATTCTATTCAGTTCAATAATTTACGAACTGCCCGTTCATTTATAATTGAATTACCATGCCATTATCAACATGACATAATTAGGTACAATTATATGTGGAGGTGAACCGACAGTGCATAAAGAACCTGAAACGCTTGGAGAAATCCTTAAAACTGCTCGTATGCGTGCCGATATTACAATGGAAACGCTGGCGGAAAGAGTTGATATTACCGAGCGATACTTATATCGGATTGAGAACGAGGGAAAGAAACCCAGTTTTGATGTCCTCTATAAACTCATCCGGGAACTTGCAATACCAGCGGATTCGATTTTCTATCCCGAAAAGCCGTCCAAAGATTCCGAAATAGAAAATCTTGTCCGTATGCTTTACGGCTGTAATGAGCGTTCAATGGAAATTATCAAAGCAACCGTAAAAGCCACATTGGAAAGTCAACCAAAAGAACAATCATAAAGCTGCTTTTCAAAAAACAGAGCCGATGATCTGCGAGGTATCCCACAGGTCATCGGCTCTGCGTCTATGCGTCCGGCTCTTTGATGACAACTATATTCAAATTTTCAACTTCGATCAAACTTTCCTGCTTGCATTTTGGACAGTAGAGAGGAAAATTCTTTAATACCGTGTCCTCTCTGATTTTGTCACGCGTTTTACTGCCGCAAGCAGGGCATAAAATCCAATGCTCATTTTTCATTGCGCCACCGCCTTTTCATACAATCATTTTTACATCATCACACAAAATCATTTCTGACATCCGCAATAATATCTCCATTTTTGATTTTCCATAATCCATATAGCGATGTAAGAAACATAATAAGGAACATAGCCAATGAAGATATTACAAATGCTCCAAGCGGAAATACAAAATCAATTACCGCTCCGACTACAATGCTTTTATATATCAGATAGCATAACGGCAAAGAAGAAATGCCGCCGATTAAGATCGCAAGCAAACCATTCCGCAGGTTTTCGATGCAGAGCATAGCAAACAGCTTATTTACCGTCATTCCTACCGAACGCAATACCGCAAATTCACGCTTACGCATATTGAGGCTCGTAGTTATGACATTGAAAACATTTGCACAGGATATTACGGTCAAGAGAATTAAAAAGGAAGTTGAAAACAGCTTTATCATTGCGGCAAAGTTTCTCTGCGATTCATAGCTTTCAGCAGAACTGAATATTGACACATCTTCGGCAAGACCAACGCTCGTTAAATAATCCGTTGTGTTTTTTTGAATGTTCGCATAGTTTGGGGATTGTATCATTATTTCCTTGCTTGTGATTTCTGCATTAAACTCAGGCATACGGCTTTCGGGAATCAAAATACTGATGCCTCCGTAATTCGGTCTGAATTCAAGCGGAAAGTCATAGTTGCCAACCGTAAAATTAACGCTGAAAAAGGTATCGTAATAATTCTCATAATCAAAGCGGTCATTTGGATTTGCGTTAATATCTTGGCTGAGCCGTTCACTCGCTGCTTCACTCATATAACGCACATCGGCGTGATAGCTTCCGTCTTTCAAGATAGGAAAACTCGTGCTTTTACTATCCTCGTCGATTTCATCATAAAAGGCACTCGCATAAACGGAATTATCATTTTTAAGTCCATTTTGCGAAAGGAACTCGGAATAGCGTTCATTTGAAATAATGAATATATAAAACGGAGCTTTATATAATTCGGAGCTTTCTTTAAGTGTAGCCCAATCCGAGCCTCGGTAGCTGTCAGTTATCCATTCCGAATCAAGTAAAACACTATGGAAATGTGAGGGACTTTCCGCAAACCAACCGACTTCATCAATGCCGTCCTGCGATTTTACAAAGCTGTATAGCTCATCAAATTCTTTCGTGCCAAACTCCATAGAATAGTTCATACGCAGATCGTAGCCTATGTTCTTCCGTTCTGCTTCTACAAATGAGAGCATATACAGGCTGAACGCATTTGCAGACACAAAAAGAAAGATACTGATTGCAAGCGAAAATGTTATTGCACGAAACGCTTTCTTTTCTCGTTTTATAGTACGCTTTGCAAGCAAATTTTCAGCAGAAGAAGTAAAGTTACTGCACTTTACTTTCATCACGCCTTTTTCACCTTTCAGATTGCCTATTATCGAAATTTTAGAAGCAGCGCGAGCAGGAACACCGGCGGATAGTAACACCAACAGATAACCGAAAATTGCTGTTATCATAAGCAGCCATCCGTTTATATGCAGCCGCATACCAATGTTCACATAGAGTACTTTCCCCATATATGCTCCGAAAATATCAAGCAACGCCCAAGAAGTCAAAAGACCGAGGACTATACCGATCGGTATCGCAACCGTCCCAAGTAAAAGAGCTTCGGAATATACAATCGTGCGAATATCTTTTTGGGTTGCACCAATCGAGGATAAAAGTCCGAGTTCTTTCGTCCTTTCGGAAACGGATATAGCAAAGGCATTGTATATCAAAGAAATTGCACCCACAGCGATGATAAGAAGCAAAGCGGCGGCAATCCCCATTATTAGGCTCTTAATACTCTCGCTTTGTGAAATCCCGAGATAGGAAAGCAATTCCGTGTGATACGAATATTCTGTTGTTTCACTTAAATATCGGCTTGCAAATTCGTACACCTCGTCTGGATTTTTAAGTGTAATGCGGAATACATCATTTTCGTCAATGGAGATCATTTGGGTGGATAAAACGCCCTCTGCCGCTTCAAGGTCTGCTATTTGTTCTGCGGTGGTGTTATACACGGCAATATGCCAATATCCGTCCTTTTCGATAATGGAATCTATCGCAGAATCGAGCATAGAATTTAACAGCGTAAAAATCGTACACACCATGAGGACGGACAATACAATTCCCATAAGTGTTATCAGCGTTCGCCCTTTATTTTTCCGCAAGCTCCTTGTTGCAAGTTTAATACAAACACCCATAGTTATCCCTCCGAGAGCTTACCGTCCTTGATGATAAGCATACGGTCTGCCAACTTTGCAAGCTCCAAATTGTGCGTAATCATAATGAGCGTTTGACCGTATTGTTTATTTGCACTCCCCAGAAGCTCCATTACCTCTGCTGCACTTTTGCTGTCAAGATTTCCTGTCGGTTCGTCGGCAAGCATAAGCGCAGGATTTGTAAATAAAACTCTGCCTATGGCACAGCGTTGTTGCTGACCGCCTGAAAGCTGGCTCGGCAGATGACTTCTTCGCTCTTTCATTCCAAGCGTATCCAGCAATCGGTCAAGCGTTTCTTTGTCGGTTTTCTTTTTATCAAGGCGGCAAGGGAGCGTTATGTTTTCCTCAACCGTCAAAGTGGGAACGAGATTATAAAACTGATAGATTAAGCCCGCCTTTCGTCTGCGATAATAGGCAAGCTCCTTTTCGCTCTTGGCATATATATCCTCACCATCTACATACACCTTGCCGGAGGTGGGGCGGTCAATACCGGCAAGGATATGTAACAAGGTCGATTTTCCCGATCCCGACGGACCGATGATAGAAACAAATTCGCCTTTTTCTACGGTAAAAGATACATTGTCAAGTGCTTTAACCTCTGCCTCTCCCGCTTGATATGTTTTGCATAGATTACAAACATTCAGTATCGGCATATAAATCATTCCTTTGTAAGGCTTTCTTGTATTTTAGCTTCTGCTTCATCAAGATTGGCAAAGCTGGTAATTGCACCGTCAAACAGATCAGCATTGAAACGAATAGCTCCGTCGGACAAGATAACAGCAAAATGATCTTCTCCGAACATAGAATATTCGCAAATATCGTCATAGTAAAAAGTTTTTCCGTTGATTTCCGCACAGCTCTGTTCTGTTACTTCTTTCAAAAGGAAAATGCCCTCTGTTCCATTCTCCAAATGCGAGATTACAACAGACGAGTCATTTGCAGAAGCGTTATCCACACATTTCGGCAGCAAAACCGTTACCGTGCTGTCTGCTTTTGCATTTCCCGAAATAACCTTTGTGATTTTTATGGTAGCAAGTGCTTTTTGAGCAATTTCACCTTTGCCGTAGTCGATTTGAATATTGCGTACTGTTTCTATTGTACCTCGTACAATCGTATCGCTGTAACTGTTAAAGATTTCTTCCGAGGTCAATGGGGCGGGCAAGATTGTTGTTTTTTCAAATTCGTCAATGTAGGTAACCTTAATTCCTTTGGATCGCTCCAATTCAAAATCACCTTTGGAAGAACAGCCTGTAAAAATAAGGGTAGCTGCGATCAGCAAGAGCGAAAGTGTAAAAATGGTCTTTTTCATAAGTTTTGCATCCTTTCATAATTTGTTTTAGGCTTTCATGCCTTACTTATATAAACACAAAAGGCGAAATATCGGATGCAAAAAAGCAGGCATTTTTCAAAAGAAAACTGCCTGCTTTGCGGTGCTGATTTTATATTGTTAATCAGTTACTATTTTTTCAAAATAGTAAAATTGCCCATCGCCCTGCAAAATGATAACCTCGTCACTATATGGATATATCTTGGCTCCGATGATACTGTCTTTGTCGATCACGCTATCTGTCTGTATAATGTCCGTTTCGGTTAAAATTCCCGTAAATAAATCCGGGTTCTGTTTTAAGTCCGAAATATTGTTAAGTCCGTATTTGTCAATAACCAAGCGATTTGAAAAATAACCGTATTGCTCATTTTCGTATGAAATAGTGATTGAATAAATCACTTCTTGAACTATATGTTCCGGTTCTTTATTGAGAACAAATACAGCAGTAATGCTTAAACTGATAATCAAAACAAAAGTGGCAGCTAACGCGCTTATCTTTCTAAAAGACCATACAGCAGCCGTTTTGTGTTTATTTTGATTTGTGCCGAGCGTTGCATAAACCTTTTCGTCAAGAGAAGTAAGGTCGTGCTTTTCTTCTGATTCAGACGAAATATTATCAGCCTGTGTTTCGATATACTGTTTCATTGCTTCTTTGATTTTTTTATCGTTCATATCCATCCTCCTTTAATCGAGCTTTCAGCAGCTTTTTTCCACGAGTGAGTTGTGATTTTACGGTGCCGTGCTTTCTGTTCAGAAAATCCGAAATCTGCGATGTGGATAATTCGTAATACAAATGGAGGATTAGCACATCCCGATATTCGGCAGGCATACTTTTTATATTCTGATAGATGATTTTACAGCTTTCGTCTATAATAACACTTTCAGCAATGTTTTCATCACTTGCAAATTCATACTCAATGTCTGACAAGGAGACCGTTTGAATATGTCTGTCCCGTATCATATTAAACGACATATGTTTTACCGCCATTGTCACATAATATATACAATCTTTGCTGTCAACATCTTTTATCGCATCTAAATTTCGCATAATCGGGGGGATTGTATTATGTACTGCGTCCTCTGCGTCCTGCGGATTTTTTAATATTTTCAATGCGACTGCATACATTGTGTTTTTATGCTTTTCATAAATGGCGGTCATTTTTTCAATTTCTTTACTCATACGACCTCCTAAATTATAAGACACTCTCTCAATAATCTATAACACGAAAAAAAGAATTTCGGATGCATTTTAGATAGTAGATTGAAAATTTATTTTTTCACTGTTTTTAATTCCTCAATAGCGTTCCTTTACTGCCGTATCGTATATTTTAACACATAAAAGTTAAGAAATATAGTCTGCGTTTTGTTTCCTGATAATTATGTACCAACCGCCCCAAAAAAGGCGGTTGATTTTTTAATACGCAGGCACTCCGTAACCGAGGAATTCATAATGCCCTACGGCATAATGATTTTCCCGGCAGGAATCCCCGGAATTGCCCTCTATGGTATAAATAATTCCGTCCTCAACTCGTTCGACAATTCCTACATGGTCGGATAGCCCGTCCTGCGGACCGGACGAACCCTTGTTGTTCCAATCGAAAAAGATAATCATACCCGGCGACGGCGTGGCGCTGTTGTCAATCCATTGACCTCTATCCTTAAACCATTGCACGCCGTTTGTGCAGCCTGCAAATTTCGGGATAATACCACTATCAATATACCCGCACTCATTCGCCGCCCACGAAACAAAACAGGCGCACCATTCCACACGGCTGTCAAAGCCATACCAACTCCAATACGGCTGACCGCCCACATTGCCAATCTGCGAGAGAGCAACGGAAACAATTTGTCCGTCCTCGGTGTAAATGCCATAAAGAACCGCGCTCCACATACTGCGGTTTTCTTCGGCAAGAAGTTCCGCAAGCTGCTTGCGCTGATCTGCATTGAATCCGAATTTATCTGCCATTTCTCCGGCGGTCTTATGAGCCACCGATATATACAGATAAGTCCGTGTGACCGTCGTTTTCGTTTCAACAATATTGCCGTGACCGTCATCCGTTTCGGTGATAATTTCCTCGGTCTTTGTTTCGGTTCGTGAGGATATGGTATTCATCTGCCAAAATATATCTTTTAGAATCGCTTTTTTTGAAGCGTCCATAGTGGCGACATCCTGCGGATTATTCGGATCGGTAGTAGTCTTAACCGCATAAACAGCCAAAACCTCCGGCCAGACGGCACGGGAGCCGGACATTTCCAAAACATCATAGGAGATATTCGTTTTGGTGGTGTCAAGCTGCGTTTGGTAATCGGTGTTGATTTCCTGTACCACGCTTTGCATTGTCATACTGCTTCCCGAATCCTCGCCCGAAAAAAAGATACCGAAACACGAGCCGACAATCAAGGCAATCAGGCATACCACAATGATAATCACAACGGCAACCCAACCGCCGGCGGCGATAGCGGAAATCAAGGCCTTTGTTCCGGCTATAATCGCCTTGACCGCCGCAACCGTGGCTTTGGCTGCCGCCTTTATCGTGGCAACGGTCGCTTTGGCGGTGGCTTTCGCCGCCAGTGCTGCCGTCCTTGCCGCTTTAGCCGAAGCCTGTGCGGTTTTTTGAGCGACTTTCGCTGCCTGTTCACTCGTTTTAATCGCAGTTCGGGCGGTCTGTTCGGCAGTCTTAACCGTTTTCTGTGCGGTCTTAACTGAACCCTTTGCCGTTTTAATTGTAGATTTACCCGTGGATTTTGCCGTCTGCTTGATCGTTTTTTCGCCACGCTCCAGCGTCTTAATGGATTTTTGAGCCTGCCGCTGCCGAAAATGCTCTTTTGCTTTGGAGATATTGTTTTTGGTAGATTGAACCCCACGGCGGCCTTGTTTGTCAAACTGCCGAACAGCCTCACGGGTGACGGTATCAGCACAGCCGGAAATACGGTCTGCGGCATATTCTTCGGCTGAACCCTCTGCAGAATAAACGCCGTGCTCCGCTTTGTCCTTTGTGCGGATATAGGCATCTTTCATCCGCTCTGCGGCAACCGCCGATTTATCAATCGTTTTTACTGTTCCTTTGACAACATTTTTTGTTTTGATGTCCGGCATAGCGTCACCTCCGATCCGAGCCGGGATAATTCTTTCCGTAAAGCAGCGTGAAACGCTTTGCTTCGGATATTGCCGCCTGCGGCCTGCCATTTAGCTTCAAAGACAAACCGGGCGGCAAGCTGACGGACAGAATAATTTTTGATAAAAGTCCTCCAAGTGCTTTCGTCCCATTCTTCAAGTTGCCGCCATAAATCCGGGAAATACCGATATAGCTTCCGCAGTTCTTCTAAACTTTGGAGCGGGCAGCACCAGCAGGAAACACGGCTGAAAATACGATATAAACCGCCCCAATCAAAACCTCTTGCATAGCAATAATCAAGGCAGTCCTTTTCGGACATTCCCCATTCCACAAGAGGATAGCAGGCAGTTTTTATGCGTTGGGTTTCGTCTGCGGCAATACCCACATACTCCATAATTTCATACTGTTCTTTCAGATCACGGAGATAAGCGTCAATGACACGGGTTTTGAGAATACCCGTACACCAGCGGTTGCGGGGGCCTGCCCAACTCATTCCCCGGTATTTTGAAAGAGCAGGATTTTTTCTTTTTGGGGTGTAATCGTAAAAGTAGTATTCAAAATCGTGTTCTGCTTTCAGACGGATAATCGGTCTGCCGATATATGCCTCCAAACGGTTCAGGTGTTCATACATCTGCGGGAATTCAAGCCCGGTATCACAGAAGATAATCAGATCAACCGGGCGCTGTTCTTCCAATAGCCGCAAAAGCATAGCCGTCGAATCCTTGCCGCCAGAAAGCGAAACAACATATTTTTTAGGTTTCATCGCCGTCCACCTCCACGGCGGGAGGAATAACCTGTTTTGCAACAACGACCATTCTGCCGTTTTGCCGGCTGTATTCGCAGGTGGAAAGCGTAATCAGCTTATCGCCGTATTCGGCGCTCACTCCCGTATCATAAAAAGAAAGCTCCTTGCATTTGGAAACATAGGCGTTGAAATCCCCTGCGGAATCCGCACGGGTGAAATGATAATACTTAAAGCCTTGTTCGGAATAGGCGGCGGTTTTGAATACCGCAATAATCTCATATTCGCCAAACCCGGACAGCGTATCAAAGCGGATTGTTTTGTGTTCTCTGTAAAAATCCTCGCTTGCATATTTGCAGAGGTCAGAGAACATAGCGCCGTTTTTCATGTGATGACCGTATAGAACACAATTATCCGAAATGCCGAGAGCGCAGTTTTCCTGCACATAAGGAACGCCGTAATCGCTGTATTCCTTTTCAAAGTTGTGTTTCAGGTAGTAGTTCGGGTTGTCAATCGTCTGCATAACGGGATAGTCGATGTTTGTCCTCTCTATCGAAATCCAGCCCACAAAATCGCTGTTCTGTTCATACACCACAGCGTACTTTTCAAAAGCGGTTTGTTCAGGCTGCGGAGGTTCAGATTCCTGCGGCTCGTCGGCGGACGGCGTTTCGGCCTCCACAAGCGCGGCGATCTTGTCAAAGGCTTCGGCGCTCTGCTTTTCGTCTGCATACTGCCGCCAGAGCATAACGCCGGAGAAAAGGAAAAGGGCGGAAAAAAATGCCGCCCCGATCATCAGATATTTGCTTTTCATATTCGATTGTCCTCCTGTCAGTTTGATGTGTTCCCGCCGAAAACACCCTCGCCGGGTTTCGTCGTCATAAGCTGATATAATTTTGTATCTCTTGGAAAGCGGTTGATAAAGGGTACAAGCGCCGAGCCGTATTTGATAAGTCCGCAGCCTGCGTCGGCATTGGTAACATAGCTCATCTGCTCGTCGGAGATATTGAGCAGCTTCGAGAGCTTGGCACGGTCGGAATACGCCTGATTGAGCATAACCACAAATTCCGAGTTGGAAAGCATGGTGCTCGCCTGTACGGAATCGAGCAGATAGTAGGGTAGGGTAAAGGCGCCTTGCCGCCGCTGGCGGTAGGTTTCCTACACCCTCCCTCGGAACCGGACTTACTCCTCTCAAAGTATCCGGCTCCCCATTAGTAATTGACGTATTGATTAGTGTCTGTGTATTCTTTCATGGCACTTGCTGCAAACGACAAGCGTTTTTCTCCGCTTCTTTTTCATCACGGTTTCCCAATCAGAATTACCCAATTCGTTTAAGTTCCGTATAACGTGAACCTCATACAAATCGGCTTCTTTACACCCACATAATTCACAAACTCTGGCATTGAGCCGCTGTCTGATAGTGGTTTTCCAGCTAAATTTCTTTCTCTGATAGATGATGTCACTCGCTTCGCCACGCTTACAGTCAGCGATTTTAACGGGGCGCACACGCTTTGTCCCTGTTTTGGTTTCATAAGGAACAGACCATGTTTTCCCGTCTTTATACTGGCGAATGATTTTGCGGATACTGGTTTTATGCTTATTAGCAATCGTTTTTAAGCAACTGTACTCCATGAGATAGCAGAAGTAGTCCAACGTGTGATAATCACAAGCCAGATTGTAATAGTTGCATAACCCTCTTGCTTCGGCATTGTACTGTTCCACAATTTCATAATCCGCAAGGTTGAGAAGTCCGGCTCGGTGTATCGGCTGAAACTCCCCGTTTTCCTTTTGGCGAATGACTTTCTTTGCAAACATGAATTTTTCAATCTTTTCCGTATGGGGAATAGACAAGGCAACTTTCATGTGCAGGGTACGGGATTTTCTCCACGTTCCGTTTTTCATTCTGTGACCTTTGACTTCCTGATTTCTGCGGACACAAATATCATAGCCAATGAAGCGGACTTTTTCGGAGCTGTGCGTTATCAGCGTCTTTTCCTCGCTCAGAGTTAATTTCAGCTCTGTGCTTAGAAATTCAGCGATTTCGGCTTTCAATTCCTCACATTCCGTTTTTGTGCCACACACGCCTGCCAGCCAATCGTCCGCATAACGGACAAAAGTAAACTTCTTGTTGTCGGCAGGTTTGCAGGGCAGATTTCTCATAGCTTTCTTCTGCGCCCTATGCTGGTCAATCAGTTCTTGTCTTGCCGCTTCATCAGAGGTATGGTCAATCCAGTAAGACAGTCTTTTTAATTCTTTGCTTGCCGCATGATATTCCAGTGTCTGATATGCAGACCTCGGCTTATCAAAGAGTTCTGCGATTTCCCGAAACTTCTTGTCCAGCTCATTCAGATAGATATTTGCAAGTATCGGGGAACAGATACCACCCTGCGGAGAACCGCTGTAAGTGGCGTTGTACTTCCAATTCTCGATATACCCAGCTTTCAAAAACTGGCGAATGATGTTCAGAAAACGACTGTCCTTGATTTTCCTGCTCAAAATCTCAATCAATTTTTCGTGATTGATGTTATCAAAACAACCTTGTATATCGCCCTCGATAAACCAGACCACGCCTGTGAAGTCAGAAGAAATCTGACGCAGTGCGGTATGACAGCTTTTGCCCGGTCTGAAACCGTGGGAATGACTGTCAAAGACAGGTTCATAGATAGCTTCCAAAATCATTCTGACAACTTCTTGCAGGAGCTTGTCACGGAAAGACGGGATACCCAGCGGACGGAGTTTTCCATTTTTCTTTGGAATATACTCACGCCTTACAGGATTAGCCTTGTAGGTTCCGTCCTTTAGTGACTGGATTAACTCTTTTATATAGAAGTCACTGAAACCGTCTGCGGTATCGTCGTCGATACCCTGTGTTGTTGCACCTTTGTTTGCATAAAGTTTCTGATAGGCGGCGTAGTAAATATCTTCACGAAGCAAGTATCTGTAAAGTCTTGTGAATACGCCGTCTTTGTGTTCGCTGGAACACTTTTCAATACGCTCTAAAATTTCAGATGTTGGTTTCATTGAGGTTTCTCCTCCCTTTCATTCTTACATTTTAGATGTTACTAACTGGCTCCCTTCGCCATGTAAGGGTCATTACCCCTCTCGGACTACTATGGAGCCTCCGTTACCATATCCGGCAAATGAGCCGGACTTAGGCAATCCCCAGTTAGCACTGTGCATAGGTTAGTGAAGATTGTCGGATATGCTTTCGGTTCGTTGTGACGTGTTCTCACGCCTGTTTCATAACGTGTTGGCAGTTATCCCGCCGTGAAAGATGACGTGACAGCGTTATGACATGGGTTTCAGGACTTTTCCCACACCTGCAAAAAACAGGAACTGGAACCTTACATTCGATAAACCCAATCTTATCCTCATATCTTCTTAACATTAGGAAACAGTCGCACCTAAGTCCTTTGGTGACTATTCCTTTTTCTGCCATGCGCTGTTCCCGTAAAGGATTTCTCCTTAGTCGGTAAGGCAGATTGTTTCGCACACTGCCGTGTGCGGCAGTACCTTAGACTGCTTTGCACAGCGCCCTATCTGGGCGCACTTCCACATTCTGCGTAATGGCCGTGGGATAACCGTTTCTCTTTCTGAACTGCCTCCATGCGGAGTTAAAGAAAATACCGCTTTGCTCGTTCTCAAAGACCACATGAAATTCGTCGATAAAAATATGGGTGCGCTTGCCCTTTTTCCAGTTGATGGTAACGCGATTCAGAATGGTATCGGTAATAACCAAAAGTCCCGTGGGCTTTAACTGCGCACCCAAGCTGTGAATATCAAAGACAACAATGCGGTTGTCGAGATCGACGGTACTTTCATGTCCGAAAATATCCAGCGAACCCGTGGTGAACAGTTCCAGCGACAGGGCGATTTCCTTTGCTTTTTCTTCGGGCTGTTCCAACAGTTTGTTTCGCAGGTTGCAGAGAGTAGCGGTCGTGCCGTTTGCCTCGGCCTCCTGATACACAAGGGCGGTGCAGCGGTCGATAATGGATTTCTGCTGCGGGCCAACGCCTGTTTTATCAATCTGCTCTACAAGGGACATGATAAACTGCGATTTCTCCACAATGGGATTGTTCTCGCCGTAGCCGTCTACCATATACATTGCGTTCAAGCGATCCTTGCCGCCTGCCGCCATATGAATAACGGTTGCCGTTTCCTCGCCCAAAGCCGCCGCCAGTGCGCCGAACTCGTTTTCAGGGTCGCAGATCAGCACATCGTCCTCGGTGTTGAGAATCAGAAAAGCGATAAGCTCTTTTGCGGAAAAGGATTTGCCCGAACCGGGAACGCCCAGCAGGAAAGCAGACTGATTGAGAAGATTTGCTTTGTTGCACATAATGAGATTGTGAGAGATGGCGTTTTCTCCGAAATAAATACCGCCCTTGTCCTGCACCTCCTGTACCTTGAACGGCATAAACACCGCAAGGCTTTCGGTAGTGAGAGTACGAAACGCATTGATTTTTCTTGTACCGATAGGGAGAACCGTATTCAAGCCGTCGAACTGCTGGAACTTCAAAACGGCAAGCTGGCACATATGCTTTCTTGCAACGGACAGCACCGTTTCGGTGTCGCTGTCAAGCTGTTTCTTATCGTCTGCGGTAATTACCATCGTAATCACCGCAAACATCATGCGCTGATCCCTCGTTGTCAGGTCGTCCAAAAATTCCTTTGTTTCTTTTCTTTGCAATTCCATATCATAAGGCACGACCGCAGAAAAATTATTGTTGGCGTTCTGCCTGCGCTGCCAGTTGGTGATGTTCGTGTCAACGCCGAGCAGACGGTTTTCCACCTCCCGCACCGCCTCGTCGGTGGGAACGGGGACAACATCAATCGACAGCATCATATTGCGGTTAAAGTCGGTGAGCTCCGTTACCATGCTGTCCTTGATATAGCTGGCGTAGTCTTTCAGAAAAAGAACCCGGCAATATTTCTCGCCGAGCTTCAGATAATCGCTATTCTTTTCAATGGAATCGGGGCAGATATAATCTTTGAAATCGTGCCCCTTTTTCATCATATCCTGCGGGTCGAAATGAAACGCCGCTTCCTCTCCCTGACGGTAGAAGTCGTGGAGGACGCGCAGCTTTTCCCCGGCGTCCAGTTCGCTGCATTTTGAGCCGAGGGCGGCAAAGTGGGAGATCAGATCAGCGCCAACACGGGAAAAGTAAGTGCGGGCTTCCTCAATATCTTTTTTGGCAACGGAGATCGTAATATATTTCTCCTGCATAATGCTGTTTGCGCCCGTGACCTTGTCAAGCAGCATTTGATTGTATTCCCTGCGGTACACATCGCGGGAATCGCCCCGCATAGGCATTAAAATAGACTGCTCGAAATTTGCCTTGTTCAGCCTACGGTTATTGATTGTAATTTTCGTAGTCGCCCCGGAATCCAGACTGTTGAGCAGTTCAGAGTAGGCAAGAAACATAGATTCCTTGTCCTCACGGCTCGCCACAAGGTAGTTTATATCGGTGAATTTATAGGTCTTGGAAAAGCGGCTGCCCACCTGAAAGATACCGTCTTTCCAGATACGCTGAATGGGGATAACATCCTGCACCTTGCGTGGGACGGAATATCGCTCCTTGTCCTGTTTCAGCAGGTTTTTTAAGGTCTTAATCATGCTTTACCTCCTGTATCAATTTTGTCTTTGAGCGCTTCATAGTAGAAATTCGAGGATTCAAAACGAATCTCTTTCGGCTCTAAAAACTCCGAGCGAATCCACGCCCAGATGAATTTCTCTGCGGTCATGCCGTGGTAGGTGATAAATCCCATAGCCGCAAAGGGCGCGGCGCCGAGAACACACATCCACGACACCGTTTCCGTCCCGACATACGGCTTTAAGAGAAAATACAGTCCCACGGCGACAACGACCGCCAGCAAAGAAAAAACGAACTGCCGCATAGACAGTCCGAAAAACATGGATTCCGTATAGTTTCGGATTTCACGGTTGATCTTAACTTCCAAAATATCGCCTCCTTATCGTTCCTGTTCGTCTTTGGCTTTGGGCTTCGGCTGCAATTCACGGGGCGTTCTGCCGTCAAGGGGCTTTATAAAATCAATCTGCCCGGCGGCGTAGATGGCGTTACTGTTTAACTGCCTCTGCCACGCCTTATTGGACGGCGACCAGCGGAAACCCCAGCCTTTTAATTTGCTGCGCTGTTCTTCGCTGGGCTTTTCATCAAAAAGTAGCTGCAAGCGGTTTTCCTCCGTGTTGGCAACAGCTTCGCCGCCCTCAAACTGCCAGCCGACAAAGCCGGTTTCCTCCCGGCGTTCCAGACTTTCGATCCGCTTTTTCAGACGGTTAATTTCCGCATTGTTGTTCGACAACTCATAGGGCGCATAGGGGGCGTTAATCCACGAATAATCGCTTTTCACGGCCTCGTCGATTTCCGCCGCTTTTTCGTCGGAAATACCCTCAAAGCCTTTCATCGTACCGTTTTTGCGGTAGTAAGCGTTGACCTTTTTCATATAGCTTTGCTGTTCCTGCCGCTGCTGCAATTTTTCTTTCAGTTTCGTAACAGCTTCGGGATCGTCGCTGGAAATAGCGGAATTGTTTTCAGCGGCCTCGGCTTTGCTACGGTAGTAGTCCGCTTTTTGACCTGCCTCAACGGATTTCTCCATTTTGCCCCAAGCGCGATCACGGTAGTTCTTATCCGATTTGTAGGAATAGTGATCGGGCATAAGCGGCTGTCCCATAGGGATCGCCTCAACCATTTTGCTTGATTCGTGCGCAAGGCGGCTGCTTTCCTGTTCAAACTTTTCCGCTTTCTCGTTGTAGTAGTCGATTCGTCTTTGTTTCTTTTCTTCGTATGAGTTCATAGAATATCGCTCCTTTACATATAAAAATAGCCTCCTGCGAATATCCGCAGAAAGCAATTACAGTCCCATCATTTCACGCACAACACGGTCGGCCATTTTAACCGCGCCCACGAGGACTAACATATTAAATACAAGCTCCCCGATATAGCTCCATACCATAGAAACCGCCGCGGCGTTCGGGTCAACCACGGGCGGGGCAGAAGCGAATAAGGAAAAAACAATGCAAGCCAGTACAATAATCGCGCCTTCCAAGCAGACAGCGGCGTAGGATTTGATAAAGCTCTTTCCCACATTCTGCGAGGGTTCGCCCGCAAAAGCGGAGAGAGGAACCGGCGCAATCGCCGTGTAAAGATACAGCTTGAAAAATCTGCCGTATACGGTCATTATCATAATGAAAGACAGTACCGTAATGAACAGACCGCCGATCAGCGTAACCGCCCACAATGGGATAGATTCAAAAAATCCGCAGTCCTCAACCGCCGTCACGATTTCAGAGGGCAGAACCGTTCGCCCTGCCGTCCCGAATCCCGCGGCGGTCATGATGGTGGAGATAAGCCCCTGCACGATATTGAACAAAGCCATCATCAGTTCCAGACCGTAGGTGACGGCCGCCTTTGCCAATGCAAAGCGGATAAAGACCTTTAATGCGTGCTCCGGCTTTTTCAGTTCTGCAAACGATCCGCAGGTTTTCATCACGCCGACGACAAAGAACAGAACGAGTAGGGCAAGCCCTATCGCTTGTACTACGCCGTGAATGTTGACGATCACATTCCAGATCGTGCCGCCCTTAAATTGCGTGGGTGATTGCGTGATAAGCTGCCATATCTCGGCAAGTTTCTGATTCCAAGTTTCAAGGGCGTTTTCAAGATTTTGTACGACCCAGTTATCCGACAACAAAATCACCTCCCGTCTTTTCACAATAGCCCTCGATTTCAAGGTCGCAGTCAATCTCGTTGCCCCAAGCGTCCCAGCCGTCCGCTTTTTCTCTTGCGAAAAGCTCTACGCGGGGCAGATCGCCCACAAGCTCAATAATTTTATCCCTTGCCTCGTCGGGCTTCTGACTGTGCCCCCGCAAAGGGCTGATAATGAATTGGTGAACACGGTTTGATTTTCTTTTTGGATGGCCTTTTGTAGCAAGCAGACAGATTTCGGCGTTTCCTCTCGTCCAGAAGCCTAATCCGTAAAACCAGCCCTTGCCGCTTTTGTTGAGTTTGAGCCAGACAAAGGCAACGCTTTTATACTCAAATCCCCACGCCTTAATTACCCGCAGCGCTTCTCGTAGCTGCGGAAAAGTCGTCCAAAGAAAAAGAATAGAATCCTTTTCGGAGAGTTCGGAAACAGGCAGACGGCAAAGCTCGTCAATGCTCATCGTGGGATAGTGCTTTTCAGCCGCGCCCTGTACGCCGTTTCGTTCATACCGCCACGGCGGGTCTGCATAAATAATGCTGTATTTCTTCACAGCGTCCTCCTTTCAGGCATAGTAAGGGCAGGCCGCCTTTTGCAGCCTGCCCCGTATGCCGTATCGTTTCGTTATCTGCTGTCCCTGTCGGGCGCATTGCGTATAACGCCGTAGACATCATCCACAAAGTACCGTCCGGCAAAGGGATTGAATATGGCGTGACACTTCACGCCGTTATACTCCGCCAGATAGTCGTTGTCGCCCAAGCGCTTAATGATTGTCGCCTCACCGAGAACATGGGTTTCTCCCTGTTTCAGAGAGTGGATATAGCACTCGCATTTTTCCATATCGTTTTCCTTTCTGTCAGCCTGTAATCAGCGTCAAAATCTCTTTGGCAAAGGTAATGATAATGCCGCCCGCAATGGTGAGGAATCCGTTGGAACGCTGGCTGGGGTCGTGGGACTGAAAAGACAGCCCCACCTGCACGATACCCCAGCCGAGCAGGATCAGGCCGACCGCGCGTATCAATCCAAAGATAAAATCACTCAAATTGTTTACAACGGTAATCGGGTCGCCTGCGGCAAAGGCCGTTACCGAGCAGCAGAGAGTAAAGGCGAGAGCCAAAACTGCGGCGCAGTACAAGCGGAATCCCTTTTTGACCTTGCCGGGGACAGGTAGCTTTTTCGTGGTCTTATTTTTGTTGGTGTTTTTCATTTTTGCAATACCTCCTTAAATTGAAAACAGAGCTTCGATTTCCTCATCGGAAAGAAGCTCGTAATCGGGTTCTGTATCTTCCATATCGGGAATGTCCTCTGCGGGGATTCCCGCAAGGGAAAGTGTGGCGACGGCGTGTTCCGTCCCGCCGTGTTCATAAGGCGCTGCGCCGCCGTCTGTGGTAAGTGATACATTCGGATGTTTTAAGATGTTGTATTTCTCATCCATAATCGGCGGCTCTCCGCGGATAAATAAAAGAGCGTAACGGTTATCCAGCATACGCACCTCGTCGGGCGTCATCAGTTCGCGCCCGGAAATCTGATAGTTCGTACTGTAATTGCCGTTACGCCCCGACGATCTGCCGTAGGTGTTTGTGTCGATGGTCGCCTTGCCGAGAAGCTCCGATACATATTTGTGCGTAGATTGTTCGTTGCCGCCCAAGTAAAGAAACTCGTCGCAATTACCTAAAATGGATTCCCATTGCTTTTCAAACAAGGCCTTTAACTGCGCCAAATTTTGCAGGATAATCGAAACAAATACCTGCCTTGAACGCATAACGGACAGTATCTTGTCGAAATCATCCGGCAAGCTCACATTGGCGAACTCGTCCATCAGAAAATGGACGGGAACGGGCAGACTGCCGCCGTGCTTGTGGTCGGCAAGGTAAAAGAGCTGTTGGAATAGCTGCGTGTATAGGATTGATACAAGAAAGTTGAACGAGGTATCGTTATCGGGTATCAGCGCGAACAACGCCACTTTCTTTTCGCCTAAGCTGGGCAAATCCAACTCGTCCGCAGCGGTCAGCGCCGCAAGAGAGGACAGATTGAATTTCTCTAAGCGAGCCGCCAAAGTGATCTGAATACTTTTCAAGGTCTTTGCCGAACCGGAATGATAGTCCTTGTAATACTTCACGGCGATATGCTCCGGGTCGCGCATTTCCAGCCGTTCAAAGAGCTCGTCCAGCGGTGAAGCGTATTCGTCTATGTCCTCTC